>Ga0164309_10000480_pt1 | contig 21950 bp, 16 predicted proteins | sample Whisoiple_247_MG_FD_109984 | JGI IMG/M metagenome (GOLD analysis project Ga0164309, IMG submission 109984) | Soil microbial communities amended with fresh organic matter from upstate New York, USA - Whitman soil sample_247_MG | ecosystem: Environmental > Terrestrial > Soil > Unclassified >...
CCGAGACTTGCCACACCCCCGGGCAGCCATGGCCGCAGCCATTTCACCTTTTCGCCCTCGGGGTGTCATCACCGCCCTGGTCACGCCCTTCTCCGAGGATGCGCGCCAGCTCGACCGCGAGGCGTTTGCTGCCCACGTCGAGCGCCAGATTGATGCCGGGATTTCCGCCCTCTTGCCCTGCGGCACCACGGGGGAAACCCCCACCCTCCTGGCCAGCGAGATGCAGGACCTCATCCGCATTGCGCGTGAGGTGAGCCGCGGTCGGGTACCCATCATCGCGGGCACATCCAACAACGACACCTGGGATTCGATCGAGCTCTGCAAGGCGGCGGTCGCGGCGGGCGCCGACATGCTGATGATCGTGTCGCCTTACTACAACAAGCCATCCCAGGAGGGGCTCATTCGGCACGTCGAGCTGATCGCGAGCGCCGTGGATGTGCCCGTCATGCTCTACAACATCCCGGGGCGGACGGCGGTCACGATGTCGGTCGAGACCACCCTGCGCATCTTGGACAAGTGCCCCAGCGTCGTCGCCGTGAAGGACGCGACGGGTGGGCTTGCCTACAGCCAGGAGCTCCTGCGCCGCGCCGGGGACCGTGTGGCTTTGATGTGCGGCGACGATGGCCTCGTCGTACCGATGATGTCGATCGGCGCGCAGGGCGTGATCAGCGTGACCAGCAACGTCTTGCCGCGCGAGATCGTGCGCGTCGCTCTTGCCATGGAAAATGGGGATATTGCCCTGGCGCGGCGTGAGCACCTGCGTCTCTTGCCCGTGCACGACGCGATGTTCTGTGAGCCGAATCCGCAGCCCGTCAAGGCCGCCTGCGCCCTGCAGGGCTGGATGCGAGCCGTTGCCCGCCCGCCGATGCTCGAAGCTTCCGATGCTACCAAAGCGCTCGTGCAGAAGGCGCTGGCGGAGTATCAGGCCCGATGAAACTCGCACTGTTCGGCGCGACCGGGCGGATGGGTCTGTCCATCGTGCGGCTGGCTGAGGCCGCAGGGGACATTCGCATCGTGGGCGCGATCGCTGCTGCTACGGATCGGGCTCTCGGGCGGGACATCGGCGAGCTGGCGGGAGTCGGCCCGCTCGGCGTCGAGGTGAGCCCCGATCTGTCATCCGGGTTACTCGGGGCCGATGTGGTCATCGATTTTTCCGTGGCGAGCGCCGTGCGTCCGCTCTTCGTCACGGCGGCCAAGCAGGGTGTCGCCGTGGTGTCGGGAACCACCTTGCTGGGTGCGCCCGAGCTCGAGGCCCTCGATCAGGCGGCCAAGGTCGTCCCCGTGGTGTGGGCTCCCAACATGAGCCGCGGGGTCCAGGTCTTGGCCGAGGTCGTGAAGTACGCACTCGGCCGGCTGGGGATGGAGTTCGACGCAGAGATCGTCGAGGTGCACCACCGACGTAAGGTCGATTCTCCCAGTGGCACGGCTTTGCGACTGGCCAAGGCCGTCGCCGAGGTCCGCCCAGAGGCGCGCCTGCTCTCCGGCCGCGACGGCGAAGTGGGCGCACGGACGCGCGATGAGGTGGGCGTCTTGGCCGTGCGCGGCGGAGACGTGATCGGGGATCACACCGTGCACCTGATGGGAGACGGTGAGCGGCTCGAGCTGACGCACCGAGCCACCAGTCGGGACCTGTTCGCGCGCGGCGCTCTTGCAGCGGCCAGGTTCACGGTCGGCCGAGCCCCTGGTCGGTACTCGATCGAAGACGTGCTCGGCGGCTGAGCCGCCCTCTGGCGCGGGTAATATTTCACCCGAGGCGGTATGTTCGCGAGGGGCGTTGGAGCGGCCCGGCGCGCGTGGCACCGTACGGGGGACCGTTTTGTCCCCCCCGCTTTCGGCCTCATGAGCTTCGCCCGCTACCCCTCCAGAAACCCCGCCCGGCTCGGCTTCCTCCTCTGGCTGGCTGCCTGTGGCTGTTCGAGTGCGGACCGGGATGGTGGCGGCACGTGCGAGCCCGGCACCGACTTTTCGAAGGACCTGCTTCATTGCGGAGCCTGCGAGAGTCCGTGCGATGCGGGAGAGGACTGCGTCGGTGGGACCTGCGCCTGCGTGGCCGGCCTCAGTCCGTGTCCGGCGGGCTGTGAGAACCTGGACGAAGACCCGAGGAACTGCGGCGCTTGCGGCACGGTGTGTCCCGAGGGCCAAGTGTGTTCCCACGGTGCCTGCGGCGCGACGTGCGCCACCGATCGATCGCTCTGTGCCGCCGTCGCCGCTTGCGCCAACTTCGCGGCTAGTCCGACCAACTGCGGCACTTGCGGCACGATCTGTGAGGTGGGCCAGGCGTGCAGCGGTGGCCTGTGCGTGTGCACCCAGGGACGCGCTGAATGCGGCGCCGGCTGCACGGACCTGGCGACCGATCCGCTCAACTGTGGCGCGTGCGGCACCGTCTGCGCGGCGAACAGTGCGTGTTCTGGGGGCATGTGCCAAGGCGTGGTCGCCGGGGTTGGCGGCTCGGTGGGTCCGAGCTCCGGCGGTGCACCCGCGGTGGGCGGCTCGCCGAGCACGGGCGGCCTCCCAGCGTCGGGGGGTCAGGAGAGCGGCGGCGCACCGAGCGGCGGCGGCGACGTAGGCAGCGGCGGCACGGGCGGCTCTTCGGGCGACTGCACGGCCACGGGCTTCTACGTCGAAGCGGGGCTGCTCTACGACGCCAACTGCAACGAATTCACGATGCGGGGCATCAACTACCCTTACGCCTGGTACGCCACGCGTGACACAGAGGCCGATCTTGCGGCGATGGCGGCGGCTGGTGCCAACTCCGTGCGCATCGTCATGGCGACGGGCGATCGCTGGGATCGGACTGCAGGAGCGACCGTGACGAGCCTCATCAATTGGGCCAAGGCGGCGCAGATGATCGCCGTACTCGAGGTTCACGACGTGACCGGCTACGCCGAGCAGGCCGATTCCGTGCCGCTCAGCGCTGCGCAGTCCTATTGGACGGCCGCCGACATCACCGGCGCCCTGACTGGCCAAGAAGCCTTCGCCTTGATCAACATCGCGAACGAGCCGAACGGCAACGACACTTCGCCCGACGACTGGGCGCCGAGCCACATCGCCGCCGTACAGGCCATGCGCACGGCGGGCTTGCACCACACCCTGGTCGTGGACGCTCCCAACTGGGGCCAGGACTGGGAAAACACCATGCGAGACGGTGGTGGCGCGTCCATTTGGCAGGCAGACGCCGAGAAGAACATGATCTTCTCGGTGCACATGTACGACGTCTACGGCAGCGCAAACACCGTCACGTCCTATTTCAACTCGTTCCTCGCCGGCTACGAGGCGCCGCTGATCGTCGGCGAGTTCGCGGCCGACCATGGCTCGTCTGGGGACGTGGACGAGGCGACCATCATGAGCTTTGCCGAGATGCTCGGCATTGGCTACCTCGGCTGGTCTTGGTCGGGCAACGGCGATGGCCTCGAGACCCTCGACATGACCACCAACTTCGACGCGTCCAGCCTGACCACTTGGGGCACCACCCTCACCAGCGGGGCGAACGGCCTCCTGGAGACGAGCGACGTCTGCTCTGTATTTCAGTGAAGGAGCGTTCCAATGAAGCTACGGCGCTGGCGGTAGCTTCTTCTTCTCGCTCGCGTACCACGCCAGCACCTTCGCGGCGTTCTGCTCGACCAGCTCACGGCCCGACACGCGCCCCCCAATGGTGAGCACCGGTGGTTCCTTCCAGCTGATCGGACGTCGATCGGGGACCGGATTGCCCGGCGGGGGTCCGAGCGCGAGTCGCTGCACGGAAAACAGCGCGGACTCGGCGACCAAGCGACGCCCGGGCACGTTGAGCAAGAGCTCGACCGCCTTGCCGTCGAGCGCCACCGGACCCGTCAAAGTTGTCGCAGCTGCCGCGAAGTCCTCGACCAACGGCATGAGCAGGTGAACGTCGCTTTCTCGTCCCAGGCTGCCGACGCTCAGCCCGGCTGCTGCCATCCCGCGCACGTAGGGATGCGGATCGGTGAGGCTCTTTCGGGCCAAGTCCGAGACTTCTCCGGGAGCACTCGGGTCGAGATCGACGAGCGCTTGCAGCGCCGAGCCGCGGAGCCCCGGGTCGCTCGAGCCCAGGAGCCGTCGAGCGCTCGCTCGTGCGCGTTCCTTGAGCTCAGGCTGGCCACTCAGGGTCGGGCGACTCTGGCGGAGCGCACGCAGACCGCGCACCGCAAAGGCGGGGGTGTCCTCGGTAGCCCGGAGGAATGCGCCGAGCACGGGCGCCGGTCGAGCATCGGGGGGCAAGAGGTCGAGCGATTCCAGGGCCGCCCAGCGGAGCGCCGGGCTCTCGCTTCGAGCGAGCTCGAGGAGCGCTTCGAGGAGCTCTCCCTCAGGCTCTTGCGCTAGCAGAGCCACCGGGGCGGCAGTAAACGCCGCCTGGACCTGTGCCGGCTGCTTCGAGCGCAGCCGCTTGACGAGGACCTTCTCCAGGTCCCGGTCGGGCTTGGCCTTCTTCGATCCGCGGGGCGAGTAGCCGTAGCGCACGGCATCGAGCGACGCGAGCACGACGGCGTCGTCTTCGCTCGTGCCGGCCATGTACATGAAGAGTTGGGCGTTCTCGAAATCCCGGCGCGCCTCGTTCGGAAAACGGGTTGCGCCGGCCGAGAGCGTGGCACGGAGCTCGGCCAGCTTCTCCTTTTGAGCTGCGTCGGGCTCGAACGCGAGCCACTTCTGCGGGGGAGGCGGGGGGGCTGGTTGCCTTCCCTGCGCGATGAACAGGACAGCGCCCAGGAGTGCTGCGCCTGCGCAGCCGAGGATCAGGGCCAGACGAGCCTTCGACTTGGTCACGGGCGGCTGCTCTTCGAACGGGCGCGGGCGATCAGCTCTTCGGTTGATCCACGGGCTCTTTGCGTCCCAGCTCTTCGTCCACGTCCGGATCGTAGCCGTCGTCCTCGTCCTGGTCGTCGTCGTCAGCCTGGTCGTCGTCCGACGTCCCTTCAGCGTCCGCCGATTCCGCGCCCGGCCAGCCGCACGGCTGTGCACGCTTGAGGCTCCAGATCACGCCGTAGAGGCCGAGCGCGATGCCGGGCAAGGACAGCGTTTGTCCCATCGTGATCGGGCTCGACTTCTCGTAGGAGAGGACCTGCAGCTCCTTGAAGAACTCGATGCCGAACCGACCGCTGAAGTAGACCAGGAAGAAGACCGAAATCAGCAGACCACGCGGTCGGCTTTCCTTGCCGGCCCAGCGGTCGACCAGCCACAGGCACAAGAGCACGAAGAGGCCGAGCGTGAACTCGAACAGCTGCGTCGGGTAGCGCAAGGGGGGCTCGAGGGCCGTCACGTCGTAGAGTGGAAAGCGAACGCCCCAGGATTGATCGGGCACCTCGCGCCCGACGATCTCGGAGTTGAAGAAGTTCCCGAGCCGCACCAGCGTGGCACCGAGCGCTGCCGAGAAGGCGAAACGGTCCGCCCCTTCCAGGAACGGGACGCCGCGGCGCTTGGTGAAGAGCCACATCGCGAAGATGAGGCCCAGAACGGCGCCGTGGCTGGCGAGGCCGCCTGTCCAGATCTGGAGCACCCAGAGTGGGTCCTCCATCGCCTTCTCGTAGTCGTAGAAGATGACGTGCCCCAGACGTGCACCGATCAGCACGCCGGCAACGCCGTAGACGATGAAGTCACCAGCCGCTTCGACCGGACCCCCGGCCCGCCGGATCTGCCAATTGAGCAAAGCGTAGCCGCCGAGGAAGACGCCGACGAAGAGCAGGCTGTAGTAACGAAGGCCAATCGGGTCGGGCAGGTAGCTCGAGGCAATGAGCAGGACCGCTCCCATGAAGAGCCCGAAGATCGACAGGTCGTTTTCCCGTTTGACCAGCCCCGTGATCAGCATCAGCGCTGCGATTGCTCCCACGACGAGCAAGAGCGGGCCCTTGGGGATTTCCAGGGCGATGGGGTCGACGGTCCAGGTGAAGTTCGGCACGGCGGGCTATTAACACGCCAGAAACGCGATCCAAGCCCGCAGCGGGGCAGGGGTGTGGTCGATTTTCCGAAAAGGCCGCTAATAATCGACGAGTAGGCCGAGAGTGCGTAGCTGCTTCTCCACCTGCTCGGCCCAGCCGCGGTTCGCGGCCGGCGAGGCGGGACTCGGGTGCAGGATGGTCCCGATGTTCTGCACGGCGCCGCTGAGGGCTTCCCGGGCGCGGCGTTCGGCGAACCCTCCCACCCCGATCACCCAGTCGGGCCTGAGCAGTTCTACCTGGGAAGCGAGGGCCTCGTCGCACGCCGCGAAGAGGGGACCGCTCGCCTTCTTGGGTAGCTTGTCCGGCGTCAGGTTGCGACCTCCCTCTTCCATGAACACGAGTGGGCAATAGTTGACGACGAAGAAGCGCTCGAAGAACGCCGCCGGAGTGCGGAAGCGATTCTCGACCCAGCCCCACAGCCGACTGCCGCTGACCTCACGGCGAGGACAAGCGAAGCCTTCGATGGGTCGCGCTGGGTGCTCGTGCTCCGGGTGCTCGACCGGACCCTCGATGCCGAGGAAGTCGCGGACGGACGGAACGTCACCGAACGGTACGCCCGTCTGGGCCATGCCGAACGGCCCTGGGTTCATGCCGACGAGGAGCACGCGCTTCTGCCCCTGTCCCCAGCGGTCCAGGTAGAGCTCGTGGGGGACACGCGCGTAGACCAGGGGGTCGTAGACGTAAGGGACGCTGCGCCCCAGCTCGAGCGCGTCGACAGCGCCCGCGAGCTTGCGGCTGATCTGGGCCAGAGGGGTCGGCTGGTCACGCCGGGTCGACCGCGGATGGGGCATGCGGCCGAACGTTGCCAGCGCGGGCAAAACTGGCAAGAGTCTTCGTCAGCCATGAATCCCGTCCTCCCCCTCCGCGGCGCCCACAACCCTTCCTCGCACGGTGCCGGAACCAACCCGGGCTCGTTTGCCACGCGCGCCGACGTAGGTGGACCTCGGGCCTACTCGTCTCCCGACACCCCCGGCATGCCGGAGCCGAGCTCGAAGACGGCGTGGGACTTCTTGCCCGACGGCTGGGTGCGCCGGGGCGCCTTCGCGGAAGCTCCGGCCGGCTTCGTGCCCGTGACGCAGCTCGAGCACGCACGTCTTGGCACCATCACTCCCGCCATGCGCCGCGTCGCCGAGCGTGAACCGCACCTCAGCCCGGAGCAGGTCCGGGACGAGGTAGCGGCGGGCCGCATGATCATTCCCGCCAACCGCTTGCACTTGGCCAAGGGCCTGGATCCGATGTGCATCGGTCGCGCCAGCCTGACCAAGGTCAACGCCAACATGGGCGCGTCTCCGGTCTCCAGCGGGATGGCCGAAGAGGTGGAGAAGCTCCACTTCGCCCAGCGCTGGGGCGCCGACACGGTCATGGACCTGTCCACCGGCGGTGACCTCGATGCCACCCGGCAGGCCATCATCGATGCGGCCACCCTGCCCATCGGCACCGTGCCCATCTACTCGATGATCATCGGCCGGCGGATCGAGGATCTCGACCGCGAGCTCATTTTGACCTCGCTTCGCCAGCAGGCCGAGCAGGGGGTCGACTACTTCACGATTCACGCTGGCGTCCTGCTCCGTCACCTGCCGTTCATCAAGAGACGGCTGATCGGCATCGTGTCGCGCGGCGGCTCGCTCTTGGCCAAGTGGATGATCACGCACGGCCAGGAGAATCCGATGTACACGGCGTTCGAGGACATCTGCGAGGTGATGCGCGAGTACGACGTGTCATTCTCGCTCGGTGACGGCTTGCGCCCCGGGGGACTGGCCGACGCGAGCGATGCAGCGCAACTCGGCGAATTGCAGGTTTTGGGTGAACTGACGGAACGCGCATGGCGCAAGGGCTGCCAAGTCATGGTCGAAGGGCCGGGACACGTCCCGTTCGACCAGATCGAGTACAACATGAAGCTCGAGCGCACGCTGTGTCATGGCGCGCCATTCTACGTGCTCGGCCCGCTCGTGACCGATATTTTCCCTGGTTACGACCACATCACGAGCTGCATCGGGGCGACGGCAGCGGCGTATCATGGCGCCAGCATGCTCTGCTACGTGACACCCAAGGAGCACCTTGGTCTGCCCAAGCGCGATGACGTCAAGCAGGGCTGCGTCGCCTACAAGATCGCTGCTCACGCTGCCGACGTGGCGCTCGGCATTCCCGGCGCCCGCGATCGTGACGATGAGCTCACCCGTGCCCGCGCGGCACTCAACTGGGAGCGTCACTTCGAGCTGTCGTTCGACCCCGACCTCGCCCGCGCCTTTCACGACGAGGACCTCGACGTGGACACCGACTTCTGCGCGATGTGCGGGCACGACTGGTGCAGCGTGCGGATCAGCAAGGAAATTGCGGAATTCGACAGCGGCAAGGCCGAGGGAATGCAGTGGGCCCGGGCGCTCAAGTCGCCGGCCCTCAGTGCCGAGCAGCGCGAGATTTTGGAGAAGCGCGGCGTGCTCTCCCCCGAAGAGATCCACAAGCTCGCCAGCAAGACGAAAAAGGCGGTGGCTACGGACGATGGCAAAGCCTCCTGTCATTCGGACTACGTCGAGGACAGCGCGGCCGAGCGCATTCAGGCGGAGCGCTTGGTGCAGCTCCGTCACAAGGACGCTTCTTCCGCCGCCGAATGAGCCGGTCGCGCCAGCGCGACTTGGCCTGCTTATTGCCGACTCGTCCGCGTTTTCCGCACGGTCTGGGTGGCGAGCGCAGGGATTTGCCCTTGGCCAGGGCCCTTTGGTAGATCGCTGCCCATGACGAGACGAGCACAATGGGCGGTGATGGGGTTGGGTTTGGCGGCGGCGCTCAGCGTGGCGAGCCCTGCGGAAGCGGTGGACGCCGTGCGCAAGGGCACGATGCGCCTCAGTGCGGAGCGTTTGGCACTCATCGGTGCGCGCGTGAATGATCCGGCGACCTTCAAGATGTACCTCCTGCCGGCTCTCGGCACCGCGACGGACCTGCAGTATCCGCGCGTCGCATTCGACTACTTCATCATCGATGGTCTTTCCCTCGGCGGCAGCGCCGGCTTCGGCTACTACTCCAATGCGGATGCAGTCTCGTTTTCGGTCCTCCCCCGCGTCGGCTACGCGTTCGACCTATCGCCAATCTTCGAGTTCTGGCCGCGCGGCGGCATCGGGGTCATGTTCGCCGAACCGAGTGCGTCCAGTGCGTCGGCCGTGTTGACGCTCGAGGGCATGTTCCTGATCGAGATGGTGCCGCACGCGAAGTTCGAGTTTGGCCCCTACCTCGATGCGGCCTTCGCGAACGGCTGGCCGATCGAGACGGGCGCGCACTGCGGCCTGGTCATCGAGTTCTGAACGCTGCGCCTAGGCGAAGCACAAAACGAAAAGAGGGTTCACGCAGAGTGCGTGAACCCTCCTTTTGGTCGAACGGAACTTACTCGCCGGTCACCACGGTGCAGTTCTTGGCGTAGATGCCGAGAATGCCGAAGTTGTCGCTGTCGACGGTCGAGATCTTGGTGATGCCACCAGCCTTGGCTGCGGCAACCGACGACGCGTCGCCGAGGCCGACCACGCCGAGGATCGACATGGCACAGGACTCACCGGTCTTGGCACCGATGGGGCTAGCGGTCACGGTCGTCACGCCCTGGGTGCCCTGGTAGATGGCACCGGTCACGGGGTTCGACATCGACATGGCGCAGCCGGTGGACAGGGTGGCCAGGGCGGCAAGAGCAATGAGCTTACGAATCATTTGGTGTTCTCTCCTCGAATTATGCTCGCGCGATGCGCGCAAGATGGGCCCAGCTTATAGGCCAGTTCTCTTCAGCGGGTCCAGTCTCGAGGAGCGTCCGAAGAGAATCGAAATTCCGACAGTGCTATAGCGCGTAGCTTCGGACGCGGCCCCATTGCTCGCTGCCCCGCTGCTCGCTGCCCCGTAGCTCACGTCCGCGCACAGGGTGGCCTGGTAGTCGCGAGCATGTAGGCCCGCAAACACTGCAGCTCCGCGCCCTCGCGTCGTCTTGGTTGGGCGCGGCCTTCTTCCACCGAGCAAGCCGCACACTTCGGCGCGCAGATCCGTCACCGGGCCGTCTCCGGAGTCGGCCGCGATCTGGCTCATACGGAAGTCCAGCAGGAGGTCTTCCCAGCCCGACGTGAGGTAAGCGCCCCAGGTCAGTCCCGCGAGCTCGCGATGCGTGGCGCCGAGGTCGACCTGCCCGAGCAGCGTGGGCCCGAGCTGGAAGACCAGGTCCAAGTGCGCGGACCCGCGCGCGTAGGTCCAGCCGAGCTCGCCCGCGCCCAGGCGGAGCTCCGTCTTCGACCAACCGGTGAGCTGGGTCGCCTCCGCTAGCAAAGCCAGCCGCAGCACGGGTCCGCTGAAGCGTGAGACCGGAAGGCGGAGACCGATCGAGGCGTCGAGCAGCGCGCGTGCGGCAAAGTCGACGCCATCGTAGCCGAGCCAGATTTCGTCCGCATAGCGAGCGGAGATCCAGCGCGCCATGAGTAGGCCCGTGCCGCGCTCACGCGCCACGACGCCGACCGTGCTTTGGCCCGGCCCGGCGCTGCCGTCACCGACGAAGGGGCGAATGCCGTAACCCCGACCGGCAAATCCGGCGGCTTCCATCCCCGCGTGACCCACCTTGCCCCCGGCGGGCCGTTTCGCCCACTCCTCCTCGCTCACGCCCGGCACGATGATCGGGGCCGGCGCAGGCGCCGTTTGGGCACAAGCCGGACGGATCGGCAGCACGACCGCGGCCAGCACGACCGCGGCTAGCCGAGCTGCGATCCGTACCGAACACCGACGCCGATCAGTGAGCCTGATCCGAGGTCGCACGTAGGGCAGCCACTCCAAGCAGGGCTTCGCGTTCTTCCTCCGAGAGCTCGGAGAACTCCTCGGCGGTGAGCTCACGGGGCAGGTTGTAGCGACCTTCCAGCCAGTTCAAGAGGTCCAGACGCTTGCAGCGGGCCGAGCAGAAGGGCCGAAATTCACCCACGACCGGGGAGTCGAGCGGCGCTTGGCACATGGGGCAAGGGACCTTCACGGCCCGGGCATACCAGAGCCCCCGGGTGCGGGCGAGTGGCGGAGAACTCGGCCCGCGCCGAGCGCGTCGGCTATACGCCAGACCGTGGTGACGGACCGGCCGGCTCCGAAGGTATCGCCCCACGCGTGGGTCCCGTCGACCTATTTCGCCGAGGGATTTCCCTACGCCGTCGTCAACAACCTGGCCGAGATCCTGTTCCAGCAGGCGGGCGCCAGCCTCGGTCTGATCGGCCTCACCTCGCTCCTGCACGCGCCCTGGAACCTCAAGTTCCTGTGGGCGAATTGGATCGATCGGACGCTGACCAAGCGCCGTTGGATGATTGCGATGCAGCTCGGCTGTGCGGCGCTCTTGTTCGTCCTGGCCGGGCTACCCGTACAAGCCGCGGCACTGCCCTGGATAGCCGTGGCGTTTCTGGCGCTGGCGTTGTGTTCGGCCACCAACGACATCGCCATCGACGCCTACTACATGGAGGCGCTCGAAGACGAGGCGCAGGCCAAGTTCGTCGGCTATCGAGCAACCGCGTACCGCCTCGCCACGCTGCTCGTGAAGGGCCCCCTTCTGGGCTTGGCTGGCGCGGTCGGCTTTGCGTGGGGGCTGTCGGCCATGGCCTCGATCCTGCTCGCTTCGGCGCTCCTGCATCTGTGGCTCTTGCCGGAGTCCTCTGCAGCTGGACCTGGCCTGTTTTCCGCCATTCAGAGCCAGCTCCGTCGCGTCCCGCCGTCATACGCGGCACTCGGCATCGCAGGAGTGGCGGCGCTCGGGCTGGGCTGGACGCCGCTCTTGGCGACGCTTCGTGGGCTCGGTGTCGAGCGGCTGCCTTTGTCCTTCTGGGCGGCCGCCGTCTTGGTCTTGGTCCTCTTCGGCGTGTGGCTCTACCACTCGAGGAGGGCGCCTGTGGCAACGGAGCGTCCGGCCCTCGCCGCGTTGATGGCGACGCCCCGCATCGGCGCTGCGCTCGGGTTCGTCATCTTCTTTCGCACCGGCGAGTCGTTTCTGCAGAAGATGAAGTGGCCCTTCTTGCACGAGGAGCTGGGAATCACCGTTGGGCAATACGCCGTCCTCAACGGCACGTTTGGGGTCTTGGCTGGCTTCGTCGGGACGTTCATCGGCGGCCTCTGCATTGCCAGGCACGGGCTTCGTGTCTGGTTCTGGCCGTTCATTGCGGCGCAGAACCTGCCGAATTTGGCTTACGCCGGCTTGGCTGCCGCGGGCCCTGCCAGCACCGAGCTCGGAGCCGCGGTGCTGTGCATGGACGAGCTGGGCTCCGGCCTCGGCACGGCCGTCTTCATGGTGTACCTGATGCGCCTCTGTTCGCGCGAGCACCGGGCGGCGCACTTCGCGGTGCTGTCGGCGCTGATGAGCCTTTCGTTCACCGTCGCCGGTACCCTCAGTGGCTTCATTGCCGAGGCAGTCGGCTACGGCAACTACTTCGCCCTCACGTTCTTGGCGACGCTGCCGATGACCGTGCTCGGATTCTTCGCGCCCGGGACGAAGGACGCTCGTCCGTAACCAGCTTGTCCGCTCAGTTCTTCTCGAGCAGACCGGAAAGTTGGCTGGTCTGGATGGAGTACTCTTTGCCGCAGTAGTCGCACGTGCTTTGCACCGGGCTGCCGTCCTCGAGCAGGTCGCGGATCTCGCTCGGTTTGAGCGTGGCGATCGCTGCGAGCAGCCTTTCGGTCGAGCACCAGCAAGAGAACTCCACCGGGCTCTGTTCGAGCCGGGTGTACGGCATGCCGTAGAGGAGCTCGGAGAGCAACACGTCGGCCGAGAAGTCGGGCCCGAGCAGATGATCGATGGTGCGGAAATCCTCGAGGCGTGCGGCCATGATCGCCAAGGGGCCCCGGCCCACTTCGGGTAGCAATTGCACCATGTAGCCGCCCGCTTCCAAGACGGTTCCGCCCTCACCGATCGAGGTCGCCACCGCGAGCATGGTGTCGACCTGCTCCGAGTCCCGCATGTAAGCCATCATGGCTTCGGTCATGCCGCCGCCGGCCGGCACCCGCACGAGGCCTTGATTGATGGATCCGTTGTGCAGGGTGCGCATCATCTGCAAGGTCGCTCCCTCGGTCGCCAGGATGGGGCCGTCTTTTCCGCCCTGCACGAGGCCGCGCGTGCGCCCCTCGGGCGCCGAATCGGCCACCAGGGTGCCCCGCCTGTCGGCGCAACGCAGGATCCCCTGCACGCGCAAGGCGGGCGACATGGTCTCGCGAAACAGCACCGTGGCAGTCAGGAGATTCCCCAAGTTCTGGGCAGTTCCATCGCGGGCTCCCTGGGCCTGGGCGATGGCCCGCACGGTTTGGGTGGTGCGGGCCACCATGACCCGAAACGAGCCATCGTCGGTGAGGGCGCGGATACAGGAATCGTCGAGCGGCGGAGTCATGACGGGCTGCCAGAAAAAGCACGAGGCGAGTCGAAAGAGCGACTCGCCTCGAAGGGTGCCGCCCGGGCTTTCAGCGTACCGAGAAGATGCCCTCGGTGCCACCCGGCGGAGTCGCGAACAGCTGCAAGTTGATGTGATAGCGGGGGCCCTGGAAGTATTCGAGGACCATCTCGTGATCACCTGCGCCGAGCCAGATCTTACCCGCTTTGTCCTGGGGAGGATGCTGACCATCGTTGTTGATCACGACCTGGCCGTCGATGATGAGCTTGGCGCCGTCATCGCTGGAGATCTTGAAGTTCCACATGCCCGCCGTGGTGACGCCGAACGTCCCGGAGTACCGGATGGCGAACCACTCGAACAGCTCCGCGATCTCGGGGAAACCTTGGCTCCACGAACGCGTCGGGATGTCCCATTCGCACGCGTAGACCAGGCTGAGGACATCCATTCCCGCGTAGTTCGTTGGGAGTTTCGGGGTGTCCGGGGCGAGCTGATAGACGAGGCCCTCGAAGCAACCGCGGATCGGCTTGTCGTAGCCGAACACGTTCTCGGGCGGCGCCTCGGGCGGAGCGATCGGCTCCGGATCGGGCTCGGGCGGGGGCTCCGGAGCCACCACCACGGGGACGACGGGAGGCGTCGTGGCCGGAGGCGTCGTCACGGGAGGTGTCGTGGCCGGAGGCGTCGTCGGCTTGTCCTTGGGGGGCTTCTCCTCCTTGGGCTTGTCCTTGGGGGGCTTCTCCTCCTTGGGCTTGTCCTTGGACGGCTTGTCCTTGGAGGGCTTCTCCTCTTTGGGCGGCGTCGTCGGCTTGGAGGGCTTCTCCTCTTTGGGCGGCGTCGTTGGCTTGGTCGGCGTTGGCGTCGACGTGGGGACGGGAGCCGGCTTCGGCTTCGGCTTCTTCTTGACGACCTTCTTGCCCTTGAACTTGGGCTTCTTGGTCTTTGCGGGGCCGCAGCTGTTCGAGCGTTCCTTCGTCTTGAAGATCAGGTTGATGTTGCCGCTGGCCTTGCCGCTGGCACTGCCACCGACGCTGGCCTTGCCGCTGGTCGAGGCGGCACCCGCGCCAATCACCACGCCTGTTGCAGCGCCCGCTGCTGCAGCGCCGCCGGAGCCCGACGCGCTGCCTCCTGCCTTCCCGCCGCCCGAGCCGCTGGCCTTCCCGCTGCTACTGGTGCTGGCGCTGCTCTTGCCAGAGGTGCTGACCGTGAAAGAGGTCGACGCGGTGGCCGTCCCTGAAGCACCCGACTGCGCGCCGCTCTTGGCTTTCGCCTCCGCATCGGCCTTGGCCTTCGCGTCGGCTTCAGCCTTCGCCTTGGCTTCGGCCTCTGCTTTCGCCTTGGCTTCCGCACTAGCCTTCGCCTTGGCCTCTGCGTCGGCTTTCGCCTTCGCATCCGCCTTGGCCTCGCAGGCCCCACAAGATCCGCTGGCAGAGCTCGAGGAGCTGGCTGAGCTAGCCGACTTCGCCGACCCGCTTGCATGCATCGAGCACGCGGCCTGTGTGAAGGACAATGCCGCCACGAACGCGAGCGTGGCCAGTGGGCGACTCAGGAGGGTTCTCGAGGTGCTTTTCATGGTGACCTGTTGGAAGTGCAAAGGAGGGCGGCTTACCGCGGGCTAGTGAGAGACGCGGGGATCCGTGCGGAAGGTACGTCGCGAACGCTGCTGCCCTTCCCCGTCGCCGCGTGCGGACGATATCCGGAGGACGTGGACTCCGCCAGCAGGCTCGGTGCCAGCAGGCTCAGGCGCCGGCCTGGACGTGGCGCAGGGCTGAGGTGGCCGCCTCCACCGTTTCCTGGATGTCGGTCTGGGTGTGAGCGGCGGAGATGAATGCCGCTTCGAACTGGGCCGGTGGCCAGTACACGCCGCGTGTGAGGAGCCCCCGGTGAAAGAGGGCGAACTTCTGGCGATCCGAACGCTCCGCCTCATCCCAGTTCTGGATCGGGCCCGGGTGAAAGAAGAGGGTGATCATCGACCCCACGCGCTGCACACAGGCGACGACGCCCGTGCTCGCGATCGCTGCTTCGAGTCCAGCTTGGAGCTCCGCGCCGCGCGTTTCGAGACCCGCGTACAGAGCCGAGTCGAGTCGAGCGAGCGTGGCGCGCGCCGCGGCGACCGCGAGTGGATTCCCGCTCAGGGTGCCCGCCTGGTACACGGGGCCGAGCGGGGCGACCTGCTCCATGATGGCGCGCCTCCCGCCGTAGGCCGCCAGTGGCATGCCGCCGCCGACAATCTTACCCAGGCACGTCAGATCCGGGGTGAGACCGTAAAGCCCCTGTGCCCCCGAGCGCGACAAGCGGCAACCGGTCATCACCTCATCGAAAATGCTCACGGCACCGTGCTCTTTGCAGAGGGCGATGATGCCCTCCAGGAAGCCAGGGAGCGGGGGAACCGTGCCCATGTTGCCGACGACCGGCTCGACGATCACCGCTGCCACACGCGAGCCTTCTTTTTCGAAGAAGGCGCGGAGGCCGGCTAGATCGTTGTAACGCAGGCTCGCCGTGTTCTTGACGATGTCCGCCGGCACTCCCGCCGAGTCCGGGGTGCCGAGAGTCGCTGCCCCGCTGCCTGCGCGCACGAGCAGGCAATCGGCATGACCGTGATACGCACCGTCGAACTTCACGATCAGGGGGCGCCCCGTGAAGCCACGCGCCGCACGCAGAGCACTCATCGTGGCCTCCGTGCCGCTCGACACGCAGCGCAGCATTTCGATCGACGGGTAGATCGAGCAGATCGTCTCTGCCAGTTCCACTTCGGCGAGAGTCGGAGCTCCGAAGGAAAGCCCGCGTACGGCCGCATCCTGTACGGCCTGGACCACGGCTGGGTCAGCGTGACCGAGGATGGCCGGTCCCCACGAGCCCACGTAGTCGATGTAGCTCTGTCCCTCGGTGTCGGTGATGCGCGCGCCGCGCGCCGAGGCAATGAAGGGTGGCTCACCGAGCACCGCACGGAAGGAACGCACGGGGCTATTGACCCCACCCACGAGCACTTTGCTGGCGCGCACCAGCGGACTCTCGGAATTCGCCTCGTTACTCATCGGCGCCCACTATGGCACGGTTTCGCTGTCTTCCTGTCTCGTGAACGACTGCGCGCCGATCGGTGTCGCGAGGTCCTGCCGCCAGTCCGTGAGCAGCTTGGCCAGGTACTCCGGTGAGCGATAGCGGCTGAGGCGCGAGAGCATGTGCGGCGTGTGATCGCCGACGCGGCGCTTGTCTGGGAAGCACTTCATCGCCGCTTCGACGCGGACGAGTGCCTCTTTCGGGTTCTCGCTCTCGAGCAGGAGCCAAGCCTCCGTGAGCAAACGGTGCTGGCGCGGCTCGGGCTCTTCGACGTTCGTGTCGGCGCACTCGGCGAGCAAAGCGGCGGCTCGCGCCGTATCGCGGGTCATCAGCGCCACCTGGGCTTCGAGCACCTTGGCCTCGACCACTCCCCACGGGTCGTCGAGATCGCTGTAGATGCGGCTCGCCCATTCGGCGTTCTGTGAGGCGAGCGGCAGGTCATCCATGTCGATACCGAGCATCGCGAGCAAGCGCCGACAAGCAGCCTGACCGCGCGGGGTGCGCAAGGTCTCGAAGGAAATGAGCGCATCCTGCGCTCCCGCCTCCGCTAGCTTGAGGTTCAGCATTCGGTGCTCGACATGCGCGAGCGACGCGTTTGCTTGCGCCATACCCAGGCGATAGCCGACGCGCTCGAACTCTCCACGCGCCTGCAAAGCGAGCCGCCGGCTGCGTTCGACGGCACCCTCGGAATGCTCGATCCAGCTGGCCAGAAGCAAGCACTGACCGCGGCCGAGTGGTTGGTCGATGGTGGCAAAATTGCGCTCGCCTTCGGCCACGTAGCGGCGTGCCGCTTCGAAGTCGCCGAGCAGATAGCCGATCTCCGCCAGCACGGCTTCGGTCTGTGCGCGACCGAGCAAGTCTCCGCCTTCCGCGAAGATGGCGAGCGCCCGTTCCGCCCAGCTGCGGCCCTCGGTCGAATTGCCCAGCTCCGAGCAGATGTGCCCGAGCAGCCGGTAGCACTGCGCCGAGCTCAGCTTGTCGCCGATGTCCTCGAATTCGTCCTTAGCGCGCTCGACGTAAACGCGCGCCTCGGCCGCTCGACCTACATGGCGGAGCGCCTCGGCCCGCCAGCGGTCCTGGTGGGCCCGGGTGCGGCCTTTGAGTCTGCCGCGCAAAAGGTCGAGATCAGCGAGCGTGGAACGCGGCTCGCGCGCGCCATTCCACGAGCTCTGCAAGAAGTCGAACAGCAGGTGCGCTGCATCTTCGGCGTCGCCCGCTTGGATCAGGTTGTTCACGCGCTGCCGGATCACGCGCCGCGTCGCTGCCAGCGGATGGTCCTTCAGCGCTTCGGCAGCAGCCCGATAGATGAGCTCCTTGTCGGGCCGCTCCGCGAGCTGTGCGGACAGGTGCTCTTGCAAGAGCGCGTGCGGCCAGCTGTAGCGGCCCGGTCCGCGTGGGATGAGGATTTCGGCCTTCTGCATGGAGCGAATGCATTCATCCGCCGGCAAGCCGAGGCGCGTGAGCAGCGGCACCAGCACCTCGCGCCTGAGGTCCGACGAAATGGCGGCGGTGGCGTAGGCGGCCAGCCTTTGGGTCTCGGGCACCGCCTCCAGCCGACTATCCCAAAGCTCCGCCGTGGTGCGCGGGCGCACGGCGAGCACCTCGGGTGGCACGTAGTAGCGGCCCTTCTTCTGGACCAAGGCACCTTCGAGGGCCCAGGCGTGCAATTGCTGCAGGGCGAAGAGAGGGTTGCCTCGGCTTCGACGCGTGGCCTCCTCCACGGCCTCTTCGTCGAGAGCCAGCGATTTGCGTAAGAGCTCGCGCGTCGTTTCGGGCTCGAGCGGTGTGACGTCGACGACGATACCGCCCATCTGCTCGCGGAGCAGGCGCAAGCGTTCGGCAGCCGGCGTGCCCAGGTGTACCTCTTCGGCCCGCACGGTGGCGACGATCACGTAGTCGCGATCGGTGTCCTCGCGGTGCATGCGCAAGAACCCTTCGAACGTCGTTTCCGACGCGTTCTGCAGGTCGTCGATCCAGATGAGCAGCTTGTGCTTCTGGCCAATCTTGCGCACCACGTAACGGGACACCGTGCGCCGGGTCGCCAGGGTGTCGATGGTGAAGCGCACGCCGCTCGGGCCGACGGGCACGTCGGCGGCTGGCCCGGCTGGCCGGAACCATTCCGCCGCGCCCGCCACCCAGGTGCGTCCGACCTTGTCGTCCTGGCCCACGCGCCAGCGTTGCAGGAGCGAGCGCTCGATCGTGCCGCGATCAGCGCGCTCGAAATTGTAATAGCGAATGACGGCACCGACCACGCCGTCGATAGGCCCGCGCACGCGCCGGTAGCGCGCCTGAATCGGGATCATCGTGCCCTCTTCGTGCACGGCCTGGCACAGCCACTCGGCGATGCGACTCTTCCCCGAACCTGCCGGCCCGACCAGGATCACCAAGCGATGGTTGTCCCCGTTGCCGTCGATGACCTCGTCGCAGATCTCCCGCAGCAGCGTGCGGACCTCCTGCCGACCGACCAGCGGACTCTGCCGGATGTTCAGGAGGCCGTTGGTGCGCTCGGTGTCGGCCTCCAAGTTCGGATTGCGACCGGGGTGGCCCTGACCCTTGGGGAGCGGGCGCGTCGAGGCGGCGCGGACGCGCGGCAGCTTGTACTCCTTCGGATCGGAATCCTTGGGGCGCAGCTTGTCCCATTCACGCCGCGCCTCGGCCGCGAATTCCCAGCGATCCCAGGGCTTCTTGGCCAAACAGCGATGCACGAAGGCAATCGCTCCGCCGGGCGCGTCGATGGCCGACGCTAGATTCGGCACTTCGGAGAAGGCGTGGTGGCGCAAGAGCTCCTTGGCGCTGCCACTGAAGGGCGTCGTCCTGCCCACTAGCCGATACAGGATGCAGCCGAGCGCGTAGAGGTCCGTGGCGCCGCACACATGGTGCTGCTCGTGTTGGATCTGCTCGGGGGCCATGTAGCCGGGCGTGCCCGCTCCGGCGTGCGGCTTGAAGGACGGCGCCTTCTCCCCATCGAGTCGCTCGTCGTGGGTGTCGACCTGTAGCCAGGCCAGACCGAAATCCAGCACGTGCACGAGCGGCGGCTGGCCTTCGACTTCTTGCACGAGCACGTTCGAGGGCTTCAGATCGCCGTGCACGATGCCGCGCGCATGCGCATGAGCCAGGCCACCCAAGATCTGGTCGCCGATGTGCCAAATCGAGGGCCAGGTGAGGCCCACGTGGCAGAGATCGTGCAAGCTGACGCCGCGGACCAAATCCATGGCCAAAAACGGCGAACCGTCCCGCAAACGCCCGAAGTCCCGGGCGCGGACGATGGCCGGATGGTCCAAAGCGGCCAATGCACGGGCCTCTTTGTAAAACCACATCACGTACTCCTCGACGTGCTCGGAATCAGGGACGATGACGCGCTTGAGCGCCACGGGCTCCTCGTTGGCGAGATCCGTGCAGCGGTACACGATGCCCATCCCGCCTTCGCCCAAGACTGCATCGACGCGGTAACGACCAGCGATGACGTCGCCACTCAGCGCTTGCGAGCCGACCTGGGTCGTGGGGCCTTGCTGAGTGCTGGGGGCAAGGATCGCCGCGGCGCTGGGGATGGTGGGCGGCTGACTGTGGAGATCGTCTGCCTCGTCGATGCCGTCGTCCGCTCGGGCGATCTCGGACACCAAGCGCGCGCTGATCCCGGTGGGCTCGGAGGGGGGCGGCACGCTGGCGTGGACGTCGGTGTCGACGGGCTCGACCTCGGGGGCCACGGGCGAATTGTGACCCGGGATGTACGCCAGCGCGGCCGCGTGGGGGATCGCCGGCCGTTCGGACTGCGGAGGCTCGGACTCGGGCAGGGCGAGCGGCCCGGGCGGCACCAGGGCCTCCAGGGCCTCCCCGTCGAGAATCGACGCCACGTCCGGCGGCGGTGCGGAAGGGAGCTCGGCCGGGGCGACGGTGGGGCCGGCGGAAGAGGCCCCTTTTCGCTCCTTGGCCTTGCTGTCCGCCGGGCGACTCTTCTTCGCGCGGGGTTCGTCGGGAGCTGGCTTGCGTGCCTTCGCCATGGTCGTGCTCGGTACTGCCGCAGACAGTGGGCTCTTCGAAGAGTCGCTGTCCGAGCATACCGGGACTCCGGGTGCCGTCGAGTCTCCGCATTACCGCCCTGCTGTGCGCCGGCCGGCCGGGCCCCTTTCCCCACGCGAGCTATCGGCTAGGCTGGCCGGACAGGACCATGACCGCGTTTTCCGACCCACCGCTTGCGACCCGTGACCCCGAAATTCATGCGTTGATTCGCGCCGAAGAGGTGCGCGAAACCGACAAGATCCGACTCATCGCAAGCGAGAACTACGTTTCGCGGGCGGTGCTCGAGGCGACCGGGTCCATCCTGACGAACAAGTACTCAGAGGGGTACGCGGGCAAGCGCTACTACGAGGGCCAGCAGATCATCGACCAGGTCGAGGAGCTCGCCATCTCGCGCCTGAAAACGCTGTTTGGGGCCGAGCACGTCAACGTGCAGCCTTACAGCGGCAGCCCCGCCAATCTGGCCGTTTACCTCGCCTTTTGCCAGCCCGGCGATCCAGTCCTCGGTCTTTCCCTACCCGCCGGTGGCCATCTGACCCACGGCTGGAAGGTCAGCATCACGGGGAAGTATTTCAACAGCAAGGGCTACGGCGTACGGCCCGACACGCACCGCATCGATTTCGACGAGGTACGCGCCCTGGCGCGCGAGCACCAGCCCAAGCTCCTCTGGTGTGGCACGAGCGCGTATCCGAGGCAGCTCGACTTCGCTGCCTTCCGTTCGATCGCCGACGAGGTGGGTGCCATCTTGGTCGCCGACATCGCCCACATCGCGGGCCTCGTGGCCGGCGGCGTGCATCCTTCCCCGTTCGGCATCGCCGACGTCGTGACCTCGACGACCCACAAGACGCTGCGCGGTCCGCGCGGCGGCGTCATCTTCTGCAAAGCCACGCACGCGGCAGCCATCGACAAGGCCGTGTTCCCCGGCCTGCAGGGTGGCCCGCACAACCACACCACCGCCGGCATCGCCGTCGCGGCCAAAGAGGCCTTGACGCCTGAGTTCAAGACCTACGCCAAGAACATCGTCGACAACGCTGCAGTGCTGGCGACCGAGCTCGTGGCCAAGGGCTTTTCGCTCGTGACCGGTGGCACGGACAACCACCTGGTCCTCATCGACCTGACCTCCAAGAACGTCTCGGGCAAGATCGCTGCCAAGGCGCTCGATCGCGCCGGCATCGTCTGCAACTCGAACGCCGTCCCCTTCGACAAGCGCTCTCCGTTCGATCCCTCCGGCATCCGCATTGGCCTGGCCAGCGTGACCAGCCGCGGCTTCGGCCCCAGCGAAGTGAAGCGCATCGCCGGCTGGATCGATCAGGTCGTCAGCGCTCCCGGCGACGAGAGCAGCCTCGACAAGATCGCCGCCGACGTGAAGGCCTTCTGCCGCGACTTCCCACCCCCGGGTATCCCGCAGGGCGCCTGAGAATCGCTTTGTGACCGAACCAGCCCTGCCCGAACCAGCAGAGCACAGCCTCGCCACCCTGCGCGTGTCGTGCACGGATCGGCGCGGCTTGGTCGCGGCCTTGGCGCAGCTGCTCTCCGGCTATGGCGCCAACATCCTCGACTCCGATCAGCACACCGATCGTCAGGC
>Ga0164309_10000484_pt1 | contig 21892 bp, 9 predicted proteins | sample Whisoiple_247_MG_FD_109984 | JGI IMG/M metagenome (GOLD analysis project Ga0164309, IMG submission 109984) | Soil microbial communities amended with fresh organic matter from upstate New York, USA - Whitman soil sample_247_MG | ecosystem: Environmental > Terrestrial > Soil > Unclassified >...
ACGAGGCCATCGCGGCGCGCACCCTGAACGCCGAGCTCTACACTGAAGCGTGGTCGGGGATCGGCATGCTCCACAGCTACGAAGGCTCGACCACTGACCAGATGCCGGTTCGGTACCTGCGTACGTTGCCCGAGCGCGCAACGAGCACCTGGGACTTCGCCAAGTTCGTACCCCATGCCGTCGTCATCAATCTCGGCACGAATGATTTTTCCATGGGCGATCCGGGGGCCGACTTTCAGAACGCCTACCTGAAGTTCGTGACCGATCTACGCGGGCACTATCCCGCAGCGCGCTTCTTCCTCGCGATCGGCTCGATGTTGAACGGCGACGGGTACACGAAAGCGTTGGCATACCTGAAAGCGGTCATCGACGCGCGCGCGAGTGCGGGCGACAAAAACCTGACGCTGCTCGAGTTCGGAAGCCAAGACGGAAACGCGGATGGGCTGGGCTGCGACTATCACCCCAGCTTGAAGACGCACCAAAAGATGGCCGACAAGTTGGTGGCCGCGCTCAAGGCGGACATGGGCTGGTAGACCCCCACTGCGCAACGGCAATCGGATGTGGGTGCAAAGCGCAGACCACAAAAAGTGCTTCGATTCGAGACAGTTTCTCAAAATCTGACGATCGAGGCCGTTCTCGGCTATGTTTTAGCCCATGGACGCTGCTCGTGCTGGTTCGTCTGCCGCGTTATTCGCGGTGTTCGAACAACTGAAGAAAGCCTGGATCAAGGGCGGGTGGAGTTGGGACAGCCGCTTTTCGTGTGTGGCCTCGTCATTCAACGTCGAGTTGGAAGCCGAGGCGCGAGCCGTAGTGCTGCGCTTCTTGCCCAATGAGTGGGGTTCGAAGACCATCGTCAACGCGCCAGCAGCGTTGAAAGAGGTGGCCGAAGCGACGGGCGGTGTGCGCACCGATCAGCGGGTCTTCACGGGGGACAGCTCGGGACGCTTGCTCGGCTACGGCCTTTGGTGGCCGTGGGGTGACGAGATCACGATCTCGCTGCGCATCGGTCTAGGTGGCTACGTGCTCGATCCGGACATGGTCCGCCTTCGCGAAACCTTCGGCACCGCGGACTGAGCGGGTCGCGGCCCCGCGCGCCGTCAATCCGACCGCACCCGGGTTAGGTCAGAAGTGACCTAGGGCGCGGCGTTGGCGAGGGGTGCGTGCTAGAAGGGGGCATGTCATTGGTTGAGCTGCGTGTGCCGTCGCGCGCGTCGAAGCGCGGGCCGAACGCGGCATTCTTGCCGACCACGCGCGCCGATTTGGTCGAGCGTGGGATTGAGCAGCTCGATATTCTGATCATCACCGGCGATGCGTACGTGGATCATCCGGCGTTTGGGCCGGTGTTGATCGCGCGATTTTTGGAGGGGCGCGGCTACAAGGTCGGCCTGATTGCGCAACCGGATTGGCAAAAGCCGGACGACATTGCACGGATGGGGCGGCCCAAGCTGTTCGTGGGCGTGACCGCGGGCAATCTGGATTCGATGCTGAACAAGCTGACCGCGCAGAAGAAGATGCGCGGCGAGGACCAGTACTCGCCGAATGGTCGCACCGAAGCGCGGCCCAATCGCGCGAGCATCGTGTACTCGAATTTGTGTCGCCAGGCGTTTCCTGGCTTGCCCATCGTGCTGGGCGGCATCGAGGCCTCGCTGCGTCGCATCGCGCATTTCGATTATTGGTCGGAGTCGGTGCGGCGTTCGATATTGCTCGATGCCAAGGCGGACCTGCTCGTCTTTGGGATGGGCGAGCGCGCGGCTTGGGAGATCGCCCAGCGCTTGGCCGCGGGCGAGCCCGTTTCCGCGCTCACGGACGTGCGCGGTACGGCGCACGTGAAAAAGAACCCCGAAGAGTGGCAACCGATTGCGGATGACGCGACGCGCTTCGTGCGCGACGGAAAAGCCGTGATTTTGCCTTCGTACGAAGAAGTGAGCACCGACAAGCGCGCGTTCGCGACCATGTCGCGCATGTTCCAGTTCGAGACCAACGCCCACAACGGTCGGCCCATCCTTCAGGTGCATGGCAAGCAAGCCGTGTATTTCAATCCGCCCGCGTTGCCCTTGGACGAAAAAGAGATGGACGGCTTGTACGATCTGCCGTTCACGCGCCGCCCCCATCCGGACTACGCGGGGCAGCGCATTCCGGCTTACGACACGGTGAAAGAGTCGATTGTGACCATGCGCGGCTGCTTCGGTGGCTGCACCTTCTGCAGCATCACCGAGCACGAGGGGCGCATCATTCAGAGCCGCTCGGCGGAGAGCGTGTTGCGCGAGGTGCGGCAGTTGTCGCGCATGGCCGGCTTCAGCGGCACGATCTCGGACGTGGGCGGTCCGACCGCCAACATGTACAAGATGACCTGCAAGGACGAGCGCACGGAAAGCGCCTGCCGCCGTCTCTCCTGCGTCCATCCGGGCATTTGCGAGAATTTGAAGACCGATCACGATCCCTTGATCGACCTGCTCCGCAAAGTGCGCGCCGAAAAAGGCGTCAAACGCGTGTTCATCGCCTCGGGCGTTCGCTACGATTTGGCCGAGCGAAGTCCGGAATTCATCGCCGAGTTGGCCCAGCATCATACCGGCGGGCAAGTCTCGGTCGCACCCGAGCACTCCAATCCGGAGGTGCTGAAGAAGATGAAGAAGCCGGGCATCGAGGTGTACGAGCGCTTCGCGCAAGCTTTCTGTCAAGCGAGCGAGGCCGCCGGCAAAGAGCAGTATTTGGTGCCGTACTTCATCACTGGGCATCCCGGCTCGACGCTGGCCGACACCGTCGACTTGGCTCTGTATTTGAAGCAAAAGAATCTGCGTCCGAGGCAGATCCAAGACTTCATTCCGACGCCGATGGCGATCGCAACGGCGATGTATTACACCGGCATCGATCCGCTCTCCAACGAACCCGTGTATACGGCCACCGATCTGCGTGAAAAACGCATGATGAAAGCGCTGATCTTCTGGTGGGATGCGCAACACCACGCGCTCGCTCGCGAAGCGCTGCGCAAGGCGGGCCGAGCGGATTTGATCGGTCGCGGCCCGCAGCACTTGGTCCCGCCAGACTACGGCGTATCGACGCCGCTGGCACCCGGACGCGGCGCACGTGACGCGGGGCGCACGAATCAGTCACGAGCCGGCGGCGCAGCTCGCTCCGGTAAGCCTCGCGTTCGCCCGCGCTGACGTCGAGCGAAACGCACGCGCGCTGCCGCCCGTTCCACCCCTCCGGGTGTTCGGCGGGGCTGCGTAAGTCTCCGTCGCTTTCGCATTTGCTGACCTGGTCATCCCAGACCTAGCGCTCGCGCGGTTCCGGACACGCGACTGGAGAGCTTGCCGCTGCGCGGGGGGGCTTGCGAGTCGGTGAACGGTCGGGCTACGGTGACGCTCGACGAAGGAGCCAAATTGCCGGCGGATCGCGCAGCCACAGAGTTCCGAGGCAACCAGCGCTTCGCGCTCGAAGGCCGCCTCGGCGAGGGCGGCATGGGGGTCGTCTACCGCGCGCGCGATCGCGAGTCGTCCCTGTCGGTGGCGCTGAAAACGCTTAGTCACATCGAGCCCTCGGCGCTCTTGCGCTTCAAGAACGAGTTCCGTGCTCTGGCCGATATCTCGCACCCGAACGTGGTGCAGCTCTACGAGATGGTGTCGGAGGGTGACCACTGGTTTTTCACCATGGAGCTCTTGGACGGCACGGATTTTTTGCGTTGGGTACGCCCGGGCGCTGGTTGTGACGTCGTGCGGCTGCGAGCTGCGCTCTCGCAGCTGGCGCAAGGCGTGCTTGCCATTCACGTCGCGGGCAAGTTGCATCGCGACATCAAGCCGTCGAACGTGCAAATCACGAGCGAGGGCCGCGTCGTGCTGCTCGACTTCGGCGTCGTCGGAGATCTGAGCGGTGCAGGCGACAAGCCGCGCGCGGACGAGCCGATCCTCGGCACGCCTGCTTACATGGCGCCGGAGCAAGCGCGCGGGCAGCCCGCGGGCATGTCTTCGGATTGGTACGCGGTGGGCGTGATGATGTACGAGGCGCTCACCGAACGTCTGCCATTCGGCGGGAGTCCGCACGAAATTTTGTTCAACAAGCAGGCAATTCGCCCAATGCGCCCGAGTGTGTTGGTCGAAGACGTGCCACACGATCTCGACGAGCTGTGTTTGGAGCTGCTGCGCGCCGATCCAAAACTCCGCCCGCGTGGTGAAGAAATCGTTGCGCGGTTGAGCCGGGACGAGAGGGCCGTGCACCCGTCCTCGCCTCCGTCGTGGCGGTTCGGAACGAGCGCCTCACGGCCATTCGTCGGGCGCGAGCAGCAACTGGAACTGCTGGATAGTGCCTTTGCCGCCAGCGCCCAGGGCGGCTCTGTCGTGGTGCTCCTGTCAGGCCGCTCCGGGATGGGTAAGACGGTGTTGGCGCAGCGCTTCTTGGGCCGCACAGGCGAGCAGGCGGGTACGCTCGTACTTTCGGGGCGCTGCTTCGAACGCGAAGCCTTGCCGTTCAAGGGCATGGACGGCGTCGTCGATGAGCTCAGTCGCTATCTGGCGCACGAGGCGCCGCGCGAGGTCATCGACGCCTTGCCGGCGGATTTGCATTATTTGGCGCGTGTTTTTCCGGTCCTGCGCGGGCTGCACCACAACTTGGTCGTGCCCGAGCACGAGATCGTCGAGCCCATCGAACTTCGGAAACGCGCGTTCACGGCGCTCAAGGCGCTGCTGTTCGCGTTGGCCCAGAGCCGCCGGCTGATCATTCACATCGACGACCTGCAGTGGAGTGACATCGACAGCTTGGGGTTGCTCGAGGAGCTCCTCCGGCCTCCCAACGCACCGACGATGTTGCTGTTGTGCGGTTTTCGCGAAGAGGCGCGACCGGAGAGCCCAGTCTTGAATGAGCTCGGCGCGCTGCTGAAGCGGCTGGGGTCGGGGGTTCGAGTGCGTGAGCTTTCGCTCGAGCAATTGTCGCCCGACGAGGCGTTCCGGCTGGCCCAACTCTCACTAAATGGAGGGGCGGCGGATGCCGCGCAGCTCGCGCGAGCGATTGCACTCGAGTCCCAGGGGATCCCGATCTTCGTCTCGGAGTTGGCGGCGTGGCAACTCGAACGCCATGACCGTCATGACCCCCACGCCGAGCAATCGCTCGGCGTCTCTTTGGAACAGGTCATTCAGAATCGTGTGGCCGAGCTGCCAGCCGAGGCGCGCGCGTTGTTGCGCGTGCTAGCGGTGGCCAACGGCCCGCTGCCGTACACCGTGGTCGAGCAGAGCGCCGCCGTGCCGCGAAATGATGCGCTCCGCGCACGGCTACGCGCGGCGCGCCTGGTTCGCACCTTTCGCACGGACGGCCAAGAGCTCGTCGAGGCTTATCATGCGCGGGTGGGCGACAGCATCGCCGCGACTTTGGGCACCGAGGGCAAGCGGCGCGTGCACGGTGCATTGGCGCGCGCGCTCGAAGAAAGCGGAACGGCCGACCCTGAAGCATTGGTCGAGCAATACCTCGGAGCGGGCGAGTTGGAGCACGCGCGCAGGCACGTGCTCGTCGCAGCGCGAGCGGCGGAGAAAGGGCTCGCGTTCCTGCGCGCCGTGCGCCTCTATCGCACGGCGCTCGAAATCGGAGTCGAGCTGCCTCGTCACGATTTGCTCGCATGCGTCGGTGACGCGCTGGTCAATGCCGGTCGCAGTGCGGAGGCCGCCGAAGCGTATCGCGAGGCCGCAGCTTCCGCTCCCGGCGAGCGGGCGATCGAACTTTCACGCCGCGCGGCCGAGCACTACTTGAAGGGGGGACGTGATCTCGACGGGCTCACGGAGTTGCGCGGGGTGCTGCGCGCCGTGGGGATGGGGTACCCCGAGTCGACGAGTTCGGCGTTCGGTTCGTTGCTCTATCACCGTGCGCGGCTTCGGCTGCGCGGGCTATCGTTCACGCCGACCTCGGCCGAGCGCTGCGCAGCGCGCGATCTGACGCGCGTCGACGTCGCGTTTTCGGCGACCGCCGGGCTTGCCATGGTGGACGTCGTGCGTGGTGCAGACTTCGGCGCGCAGCAATTGCACTTCGCGCTCGATGTCGGCGAGCCGATCCGCATTTGCCGAGCGTTGGCCTTCGAGGCGGGCAACGCGGCAGCCGTGGGAGCCGGCTCGAGGGAGCGCATCGAGCGTCTGGTGCGCACCGCCGAGGCGCTCGCTCTACGCAGCCAAGACCCACACGGCAGCGCCTTGGCAAAAATTGCAGGAGGTTTGGCGCACGCGTTCTCTGGCGAATGGAGGCAAGCCCAACGCACGCTCGACGAAGCGTTGGTGATTTTGCGTGAGCGCTGTGTCGCGGTCACCTGGGAGCTGACCAATGCCCAGGCCTGGTCGCAAAATTCGCTGATCTTGTGCGGTGATTTGCCGACGGCGAGCGCGCGCATGAAAGCCTTGATGCGCGAAGCGATCGAGCGCTCCGACCGTTACGCGCTGATGCATTGGATCTATCCGGCGTGCATCACGGCGCTGGTCGCGAACGACGTCGAGACGGGCTGGCGGGTGGCGACCGACGATTCGAGCTTTCGTTCGTGTGAGCCCGGCCGCTTTACGGCTGGCCATTGGGGACGCTTGATCTCGATCCAGTCCGTGTATCGCTACCGCGGTGAGGGAAAGAATGCCCGCGCGTTCGTCGAAGAGCAATGGCGAGGACTTGCTTCATCGCAATTCTTGCGGGTGCATTTGATGCGGGTGTTCTCCGAGTTCGAACGCGCACTGAGCACGATCGCCGCGATCGACGAGGGCGAGACGGGCAGCGAGCCATTCCGCGAGGCGCAGCGCTCGGTCAAGCGGGTGCAACGGGATAGTCCACACTACGCGCAACCGATGGGAGACTACCTCGCCGGATGTTTGGCGGCTGCCCAGGGAGACCGCGCGGGCGCGCTCCGGGCCCTCGAGCGGGCCGCGCCAGGCCTAGCCGCGGTCGACATGGGTTACCTCGCGCTGTGCGCGCGAAAACGTTACGCGGAATTGCTGGGCGGTGATTCGGGCCAAGCGCTCGACAAGAAGTGCCACGCAGACTTCGCCAAGTTGGGGGTCGTCGACAGCCAGGCGTGCCTGACGATGAGCGCGCCCGGATTCAGAAAACTCGCGGGTTGAGGCAAGGAGGATGAATTTGCGCAAAGCCGGAGCATTCGAGCAGAAGCGGGTCGTCGTGACGGGGGCTGCGAGTGGCATCGGGCGGGCGACGGCGCTTGCGTTTGCGCGTGCGCACGCCGAGCTGTTCGTGTGCGATTGGTCGAGCGAGCGACTGGCCGGGCTGGAGGCCGAGTTGCTCGCTGCAGGTGCCCGAGGTGCACTCGCCGCGACGGTGGATGTCGGCTCGCGCACGGACGTAGCAAACTTCTGCGAGACCGTCTGTCGAACGGGCGCGCCGGACGTGCTCGTGAACAACGCAGGCGTGGGCCTCGCGGGCGGCTTGCTCGCGACCGATTTGGAAGATTGGCAGTGGATTTTGAGCGCCAACCTGTGGGGCGTGGTGCACGGTTGTCATTACTTTGCCCCGAAAATGGCCGCGCGCGGCCGCGGTCAAATCATCAACATTGCCTCCGCTGCGGGCTACTACAACTCCGAAGCCATGACCGCGTACGGAACGACGAAGTACGCGGTCGTCGGTCTGTCCGAGGGGCTACGCGCGGAGCTCGCGCCGCGCGGGGTGGGGTGTCGGTGGTCTGCCCCGGGTTCATCAATACGCCGATCGTCGCGACCATGCGCATGCGCGGCGAAGCGTACCCAGAGAGTGAACGCGCGAACGTGCAGCTCTTCTACCAGAAACGAAACTACTCGCCGGATCGCGTGGCAAGTGCGGTGCTCAGCGCTGCTCGTCACAACCCAGCCTTGTTGCCCGTGACCCCCGAGGCCTGGGCGCTGTATGCGATGAAGCGCGTCGCACCACGGCTTGGCCCTCGATTGTTGCAGGCGGCGCGCCAGTTCGCCGAACGGCGACGGAGTTCGAAGCGGTGAGCATCGAGCATCGCCGGCTGAACGTCGGTCGCCTCGAGTTGCACGTTGCGGAGCTCGGCTCCGGCCCGCCGGTGCTCCTGCTGCACGGCTTTCCTGCCTATTGGCAGGATTGGCAAGGGGTTATGGAAGCGCTCGCGGCCGCTGGCTTTCGCGCCATCGCGCCCGACATGCCGGGCTACGGACAATCGGGCCGCCCGGCCCAGGTGCTCGATTACCGCTTGCCTTTGTTGGCTGCGGACATCGCCGGTTTGATTCGTGCGCTGGGGTTATCGAAAGTGCCCGTCGTGGGTCACGATTGGGGGGGACCGGTCGGCTATTGTTTGGCGTCCGAATTTCCGGAGCTCGTCGAGCGGCTGGTCGTGATCAACGCGCCACATCCTTCGCAGTTTCGCTCGGCGCTCAAGCATTTCGATCAACTACATCGGTCTTGGTATGCGTTCATGTTCCAGCTGCCGGGGTTCCCCGAGTGGTTGGTGTGCCGAAGGCCACCCATGGCGTTTGCCTTGCAGGGAATGGCGGTGCGTGTGGGTGCTTTTTCCGAGGCGGACGTGGACCGCTACCTTGCAGCGATGCGGCTGCCCGGCGTCGCGCGTGCGGCCCTGAGCTATTACCGCGCGGCGTTCCGCTCGCCCGAGCGCTCCCCATGGCTCATTCCGCAACCCACGCTGGTGCTTTGGGGAGAGCAGGATCTATCGCTCTCAGGTCGGGTCTTGCTGCCGGAGCTCGCCCGTCACGTACCGGACGTTCGGGTGGAACGCTTTGCCAACGCCGGTCACTGGCTACATCATGATCTGCCGGAGGTGGTGAACCGACACCTGATCGACTTTCTATCCGCTCGAGCTCCGAGCTTGCGTTAGTTGCTGGGCCAGGCGGAGCTCGAGAAGCGAGTTGAAGTATTTCCGCAAATTGCCGCCAATGTAGGTAAACGGCGGTAATTCACGAGGCGCGCAACCTCGGTTCAGGTCTGATAGCGTTTGGGGTTCGAATCATCATGTCAACGATCCCTCCGACTCAGGAAGGCCGTCGTCGACCCGTCAGCGCGCTTGCGCTGAAGCTATGGGAGGTCGCCGAGGGACTGGAGCAACGACTCGATAACCCAGCAGAAGTGCTGGATATGCTGGTTACCGCGGTCGCGAAAGGCGAACAACCGGTCGACGCTTGGCTACGGCTGCACGCTGCAGCACTGCAACACGACAAGGTGGCCGAGCTTGCGTTTGCTTACGAGCAAACGCTTTCGGAAAAACGCGTCAAGTTGTTGCAACCCGAGCAGCAGCTGTTCGTCTATTTGCGCGCGGCCGAGTTCTTCGCCGAGACCCTCGGTGATATCGATGCCGCGATCGCCCACGCGGAGCGCGCTGCGCTCGCCGCGCCCGGCAATCCGGAGCTGCTCGCGCTCCAAGAACGATTGCTACGAAACGCCGGAAAAGCCACGAAACTGGCTGAACTCTACGTAGAGGCCAGCGCCCGCGAGAGCGAACCCATGCGTCGCGCCGGGCTCTTGCACGAAGCTTCCGAGTTGGTCAAGGCCGCGCCGCCGAACGACGAAGCAACGATCGAAATCGGGCAACGCGTGTTGCGTTTGGATCCGAGTCGCGAAGACGTGCGCTCGGTCGTCGTGCAGCGCTTGATCGCCCGCGGCCGTCACAAGGACGTGGTCGATCTGTTGGAGCAAGCGCTGCGGCGAGAACCGCCGCCGAGCGCCGAAGAAGCGACTTTGCTCCGTGAGTGGTTGGTCGACCTGTGCTTGTCCGAGCTCAAGGATCCCACGCGCGCCCTGAGCCACGTCGAAGGCTTGCTCGAAGTCGAACCGACCCATCCGATGGCTCTCCGCTCCGCGGAGGCTCTGCTGGAAAATCGCGCGGTTTCACTGCGCGCGGCGGCGACTCTTTCCGATGCGTACGAGAAGACGGGCCGCATCGATCGCGCGGTGGCGATGCTGGGCGTCGAGCTCAAGCAGGTCCGCGGCCCGCGCCGTGTGGAAGTACAACGCCGACTGGGTATCCTGCGCCAGGACGCGCTGCACGACCCAGCCGGTGCGCTCGAACTCCTGGCGCCAGTGGTCGCCGGTGATCCCGGCGACGACGATCTTCGGCGTCGCTTCGTGGGGCTGAGCTTGAGTTTGAATCAGCCGGAGCAAGCCGCCCGCCTTTTGGCGCGCGCGCTGCAGACCAGCCGCGTACTGAGCGTGCGCGCGCGCGTCGGCGTCGACGTCGGCCACGTGTATCTCAAGATTGGTGATTTGAAGCGCGCTCAGGCCGCGTTCCAACAAGTCATCGAGGCTGGCAGCGACGATGCCGCGGTGCTCGAAGCCGCCAAACAGCTGTCGGATCTGTACGCGGAGGCTGCCGAGAGGAAGCAGCTGGTCGCGGCGCTCGAGCGCGTCGTATCGCTCGAATCCGCGCCCGAGCCACGGCAAGCCGCCGCTCGACGTTTGGCCCGACTTTGCGACGGTGAGGGTGGGGATGCTGCGCGTGCGATCGTAGCCTGGCGGGCGCTGATCGGTTCGCCTTGGACCGAGGAGGCGTTGCGTCGTCTCGAAGCATTGTATGGTGAGGCATCCGACGACGAAGGGCTGTCCGACGTGCTGTTCGTGCGTGCCGAGCGCAGCACCGACTCGGCGGAGGCACGAAAGCTCGCGTTCCAGGCCGCCGAGCTGCGCGCCGCGCGCAGCCGTGATCCCGAATCGATTTTGGCGGCGTGGCAGCGCCTCTCCGCGCTGTGCGGGCCATCGCGCGAAATCAACGAGCGTATCGTGCCGTTGCTCGAACAGACGCAACGTTTCGCTGAGCTCTCGTCGGTGCTCGAGCGTGAGGCCGAGCTCTTGGACGGTGCGGAGCGCATCGCTCTCTTGGTCAAGCTCGGGCAAATGCGCTTGGCGCGGCTCGGCGATCCCCCGGGGGCGCTGCGCGCTCTGAAGGAGGCGTTGGCGTTGGACCCGAACGATCGGGCCGCACGCGGCGCGACCGAGAAGCTGCTCGCCGCGGGCGAGGCGCGACTCGCCGCCGCGGACGTGCTCGAGCCGCTCTATCGTCACGAAGAGCCAGGCCCAGGATTGGTGCGTGTGCTCGAGACACGGGCCGAGCTGAGCGCCGATCCGCAGCTCTGTTGCAACGCGCTCGACGAAGCCAGCTGGCTGAGCGAGTCGGTGTTGAAGGACGCTTCGAAGGCACTCGAGTCGGCCGGTCGTGCGCTGGGCATCGCGGTCGACCACGCGCCGTCGCAGATTGGCGAACGTTTGGCTCGGGTGCGGCGTTTGGCCGCCATTTCGGGCGACAGCCAGCGCAGCGCAGAGCTATTGCGCGCCGCGCTCGACGATCGTTCGCTCGATACGCCGGCATTGCTGGCCTTGGCGACTGCCACCGGCGACGCCCTGGCGAACGCGGGCGACATCCAACACGCGATCGAGACGTACCGCCGCGCTCTGGCGCGCGACCCATCGTCTCGCGAGCTCATGCAACGGATCGACGAAATGCTGACCGAGCAAGGGGCGCCAGCGGAGCGCCTGGCTCTGTATTCGTCGATGCTCGAGCGAGAGACCGACCCGGTAAGACGCCGTGAGCTGTTGCAGCGCTTGGCGCTGTTGTACCGCCGCGAGCTCGGCGACCCGGCCTCGGCAATTGCCATTTGGCGGCGAGCGGTGGCCGAGGAGCCGCGTGACCTGGTGTTGCATCAGTCACTCGTCGACGCGCTGAGCGAGGCTTCCGACACGGCCGCCGTGTACGAGGAGCTTTCGCGGATGCTGCCGCAGCTCGACTCAGAGCGACGCAACGCGACCTTGTTGCGTTTGGCCGAGGTCGCGCGCTCGCTCGATGACAACGCCCGTGCGCTCGATCACTACCGCGAACTCGTCCAGACGAGTGATGTCGCCGACGACGTCGCCGAGACGATCGAACGACTAGCGGGCGAGCTGAATGACGCCAAAACCGTGCAAGCCGTGCTCGAACGACGGCTCGCTCACGTGAACGAGCCGGAGCTGCGCGCGAACTTGCTCGAGCGGCTCGGCAACGTGGTCGCCGGCGAACGCGCGGATCGCAAGGAAGCGGCGCGCATTTGGTTGGAAGGCGGGCGACTCAGCGAGGGGCTCTCGGACCAAGGGGCTCGCGCGCAACGGCTGTACGCGCGCGTGTTGGATGCCGATCCGGACAATCGCGAAGCCGCCGAGCGGCTCGTGGAGTTGGCCGCGCGCGCCGGCAATTTCGAGGCTGTGCGGAGCGCCTTCGAGGTGTTGCTGCGCGTCGGAGACGAGCGCGAGCTGGTGGCGTTGATCCTGGGTCTCGAAGAGAGTGCCGTGCAGACCGAAAACGGCAAAGCGTTCGTCGCGCTCGTCGATGCCGCGTTGAAACGCGGGTTGCAAGCTGGGCGCGCCCGTCAAGTGCAACTGGCACAAGCGCGTGCATTGGCTCGTGATCCGGAGCGCGCCGACCATGCCGCCGAGGTTTTTCGCAATTTGCTCAGCGGAGGCGGCGGCGAGGGCGCGGCCGACGCGGAGGCATTTGCCGCGTTCTTGAGTCATGCCGAGCGCACCCCGAAGCGCGTCGAAGACTACCGTTGGTTGTTTCGTCACCGCCTGGAGCACGCTTCCGATCCAGCGGGCGTATTGATTGAGTGGGCCCATGCTGAAGAAACGCTATTTGATAGTCCGAAAGCCGCGCGAAAATTGTATCGAGAAGTCTTGGAGCGCGATCCCGAGCGCACCGATGCGCTCTCCGAGCTGGCGCGCCTCCAGGTCGCATCGGGGGATGCCAAGGGCGCGCTCGAATCGCTCGACAGCCTGGTCGCACGCGTCGAGCCCGAAGCTCGCAGCGCGGTCGAACTGCGGCGGGCTACGCTGATGATCGGCTCGCTCTCCCGCGCCAAAGAGGCGCTCGCCCTGGTCGAACCGATTTTGGCCGTAAATCCCAGCGATGCCGAAGCGCTGCGCGTGGTGCACCAAGCGCTGTCCGTGCCGGAATCGCGCGCACAAGCAGCAGCGATCTTGGAGCGCGTCGCCGAAGGGTCGGAAGACCCGGCCGCTCGTGCGGACGTGATCGAGGCGTTGCTCGCTGTCTCGAACGACGCTCCGGAGTTGGCCGCCGCGCGCAGCCGCTGGTTGATGCAGCTCCTCGAGACCAAGACGGACGTCCCGGAAGAGGCGCTGCGGCTCGCGCTGCGCGGCGCCGAGGCGGCGCCTGGTGAAGAGCAGCTCTGGGAGTTTGCCGAGCAGATGGCGCGCCGCTTGGACCAGCCAGGGCCGGTCGCCGAGGCGTACACCCGCACGATCGAGCGCGAGCTAGCCCCTGAAATCGCCGATTCCTTGGGCCGCAAAGTGGTCGAATTCCACGAAGAGTGGTTCGATGATTCCGAGCGCGTCGTGCACCTCTTGGAGCGCGTGACCGCGCTCTGCCCGGCCGCCGAATGGGCCTTCGATCGCTTGAAGCTGTCGTTCAACGCGGCGGGGCGTTGGTCGGATTTGTTTGCCCTGTACGACCGCCGTTTGGGCGAAAAGCTGGGCAAGGCCGAGCGCGTGGATATCCTACGTGAGGCGGCCATGGCCGCTCGCGACTTCGCGAGCGATCCGGAACGCGCGATCGCTTACTTCGAAAAGCTCAACGCGCTCAGCCCCGGCGACTCGCGCGTCGAGTCTTCACTCGAGCGGTTGTACGAGCGGCATGGCCATCGTCGCCCGTTGATCGAGCTCTTGAATCTACGCTTGAGCGCGAACAAGAGCCCGGACCCAGGCGAAACCATGGGTCGTATCGCCGCCCTGTGGCTGGATTTGAACGAGCCGCTCCCCGCGTTGGGTTGGGCGGAAAAGATGCTCGATCGTGAGGCGGACGTGCGCGACGCCGTGGCGCTACTCGAGCGCATCGTCGCGCTGCCCGCTTCGGCGGAAGCCAAGCTGGAAAGCGGCGACTCGGCTCGCGAAAGCGCGGCCGGCGCACTCGAAGCGCATTACCGCGCTACTTCGAGCACCGTCGATGTCGTGCGCATGCTCGAGGTCTTGGCCCAGAGCGCACCTCGCGCGCGACGCATCGTGCTGCTCGAAGAGGTGGTCAAGCTCAGCTTGGAGGAGCTTGCCAACACAGCCGGCGCTTTCGAGACGTTGCTGACGCTCGTCGTCTTGGAACCCAAACTCGAGTCGCGCCGCGAGCGTTTTGCCGGGCTCGCCCGCGAGGTCGGCGGACAAGAGCGGCGCGCTGTCACGTTGGTGAGCGTCGCGGAAGAGGAGTCCGATCCGGCGCTGCGCGCTGCGTTGCTCGCCGAGGCCGGCGACGTGTGCCGCGTCGAACTTCAGACTCCGGCGCGCGCGATGGATCTCTATCGGCGAGTGCTCGGCCTCGCTCCCGAGGCCCCAGCGACCGCGCTCCACGCCGCGCGCGAACTGAGTGAACTGCTGCGCAATGCACAGGAACTCTTGGAGCTCACGCAGGTGCTCGAGCAGCGCGCGACCCTCGAAACCGGGGAGGCGGAGCAGCTCGCGGTGCTCGGGGAAGCCGCGGAGCTGTCGCTGTCGGTGTTGGGGGATGCGAATCGCTCCGTGCGCAACTTCCAGGCGCGTCTTGCGCTTTCGCCCCTCGATCAGACGTCACTCGACGGCCTGTGCCGCGCGCTCGAACGCGCCGAACGTTGGGACGAGCTGGTCGCCGCGCTCGCGCTCCGCGCGCGCCAGGCCAAGGATCCCGCGGCGGCTCGCGCCGATCGCGTGCGCATCGCGATGATCCACGAACAGATCAAGGGCGACCGTGCGCAGGCAATCGTGGCCTGGCGTTTGGTACAAGCGCACGACGGTCGCGATCTAGAAACTTTCGAAGCCCTGTCGTCGCTGCTCGCTGCCGAACTGCGCTTCGACGAGCTGGCCGAGTTGCTCTCGGAAGAGGTCTCGGTCGAGAGCAACCCGGAGCGCGAACGTCGCTTGTACAGCGAGCTCGGTCAGCTGCACCAAACGCGCACCGGCGACATGATCGCCGCGCTCGAGTCGTTCGTCGCGGCCGAGGACTGGCCGAAGGCGATCGAAGTCGCGGGGGCCAACCACGCGGACCGCGAGCTCGGCCGCAAGGTCTGCGAGCGTTTGTTGGAATTGGCGGTCAAAGCCTGGCAGCAAGCGGGCGGCCCGGCTGACAGCGCCGAGGCGCGCGCCGCCGATTGGGCCGTGAGCGAACTCTCCGAGCGCTTGACCGAGGCCGGACTGTACGGTGAGGTCGTGACCCGCTTGCTGGCCGCCTCCGAGCTGCCGTTCGAGCGCGCTCGCCGTCGCGAGCTACGGCGTGACGCCGCTTGCCTGTGCTCCGATCGCTTGGACGACAGCGGTCGGGCGATCGAACTGTTCCAGGCGCTGCTTTCGGAGGAACCTGGCGACGAGGTTGCGCGATCGCTCGTAACGCGGCTCTCGCTGCTCCTGGAAGAGCGCGGTGAACACGCGGAGATCGTGACGCTTTGGGAGCGCCAAGCGACGGCTCGCGCCGCGGCCGGGGACAACTCCGGTGCGGCCGCGCTGTGGGCTCGCGCAGGTCAGCTCGCGGAGGAACGCTTGAACGACGTTCCCCGTGCGATTACCTGTCATCGCGCGGGGGCCGCGCTCGGCGGTGAGGACTCGCTCGAAGCGCTCTCGCGCATTTATCTGAGCCAAAAAGAGTACGCCTTGGCAGCCGAGGTGCTGGAAGCGCTGTGCGCGCAGTCTTCACCGGAAATGCTGGCCGATCGCGCGCTCGAGTTGGCCTCGGCGTATCTGTCGATCGAAGCGCCCGACAAGGCTCGCGCGAGTTTGGAGCGAGCCGTCCCAATCGCCGTCAATGCGCCCGCGCTGCGCGCACGCCTTGCCACGTTGTACCGTGAAGCGGAAGACTACGGCGCGCTCGCCGCCCTCTTGGCCGAAGAGGCCGAACGCGCGACGGATCGCAAAGCAACGCTCGCGCTATTGCGCGAGGCCGCGGCGCTGCACCTCGAACAGCGCGCGGATCCGGCCTCGGCGGTGCCGCTCTTGGCGCGCGCGATCGAACTCGAGCCGGACGACCAAAAGCAACGCCTGCAACTCGCCAACGCCTTGTTTTTGGCTCAACGCTACGAAGAAGCGACCCAAGTGCTGGCGGCGCAAATCGAGCGCTACGGCGCGCGCCGCCCCAAAGATCGCGCCCTTGCGCACTTTTTGATGGCGCGCGCGCTACTCGGGGCGAAGCGTGAAACCGATGCGTTGCAAGAGCTCGACGCGGCATCCAAGATCGACCCCGCGCACCCAGGCATCATGCAGCTCTTGGCACGCATGGCGCTCGAGCACGGCCAGCTCGAGCGCGCCGAGCGCATGTATCGCTCACTGCTGTTGGTGCTCGGACGCGACGAATCTCGCGAAGGACCGAGCAAGGCAGAAGCCCTGATCGCGCTCAGTGAGATTTCGGCCAAGCAAGGCGATACGGTCCGGGCGGGTGAGTTCATCGAGTCCGCGTTCGAGGCAGCTCTAGAGAGCCCGACCGATGCGAGCGCGCTGGAGAGCGCGCTGCGCAGCCAAAATCGCCATGATTTGCTGGCGCGCGCGTTGGAATCCCGACTCGCGCGGGACTTGCCGGCGCCGGAGGCCGCGCGAGCGCTGGCAGATCTGGTGCTTTTGCACGCGGGCGGACTCGGCGATCTGTCGCGCGTCAAGGACGGCTTGGCGAAGCGCGCCCGCGCCCTGGAGGCGAGTCTCGAGGCAGCGCCGGCGTTCGACGACGCGGCTTGGGCCGCGCTCGGACAGGTATTCGACTGCTTGGGCGACAGCGCTCGCGAGTCGCAAGTGCTCGAGCGACGAGTCGCAGCTCAACTACGGTCCGGCAAGGGTTCGGCAGATAGTGACTTGTTCTATCGCCTCGCGCAGGTCCGCTTGGCAGATGCCAGCGCGAGCGAGCAAGGTCTGGATCTGCTCGAGCGCGCGCTGGACATCGCGCCAGACTTCGAGCGCGCCCGGAACTTGCTCGCCGAATCGGCGGGCAATCTCGATCCGGCACGGGTTGCCGCGCTGCTCGAGCGAATCGCGCGCGCGACGGGCGACGATCGCGCGCTCGCCAGCGCTTTGGCCGGTCAAATTGCGGCTCCGGACGCGACGCTCACGCGCGTCCGCGAGGGCGTTGCTGTCGCGGTGCGTCTCGGCGATGCCGAGCTCAGCGAACGCCTGCTCAAGGCAGGGCTGGCGCTCGACACGAGCAACGAGGCTGCTGCTGACGCGGCCTGGGTGCGGCTCGAGTTGGCCAAACTCATGGATGCGTCGGGCCGCGAGCTCGAGGCGCTCGAGTATCGAGCCCAGGCCGCCGAATACTTGCCGGCCGACGAAGCACGGATCGTGCGCCTCACGGTCGCCGAACGTTTCGCCCAGACCCGCGAGCACTGGCGCCGCGCGGCTGATTTGTACGACCTTTTGCTCGCTCCCGACCCCGCGGATCGTTCGATCTGGATGCCTGCGCTCGAACTGTCTCGACAGCTCGGTGATTCAGCGCGATTGGTGCAGCTGATCTCGCGCATCACTCCAGTAGTGGAAGATGCGGCCGAGCGCTCCGCATTGCGCATCGAGCAGGTCAACGCCTTGCTCGGGCAACCCGCGCGCGCAGGTGAGGTGATCACGCTGCTGCAAGAGATCATCACCGACGACCCCTCACAACAGGACGCGGCGCGCGTGCTCTCCGAGCTGCTCGAACGCGAGGGCCGAAGCGGTGAACTTTCGTCGCTGCTCGCCAGCCAGATCGACCAAGCCAAGGACGCACGCGACGTCTCGGCGATCGTGCAACTTTCCCTGCGTTTAGCCAGCAATCTGGAGCGGGAAGGGCGGCTCGCCGAAGCGCTGGACGTGTGCCGTGGGGCGCTGGAATGGGACCCGTCGCAGCAAGAGCTCTTGCAGACCATCCTGCGTCTGGCGGAAGCATCCGGTGACGCGCTGACCATCTCGGATGCGCTGGAGGGATTGCTCCGCACCAGTCGCGGCGAGGCTGCCGCGGCGCTGGCACGCCGGCTGTCGGCGATGCGTGAAGAGCTCGGCGATCCGGAAGGCGCCGAGCGCGCGCTGACGATGGGCTTCGAGGCGAACCCACGTGACTCCGCGCTGCGCGATTTGTTGGTCGTGCGCTTCTCGGATCGCATGGAGTACGGGCGCGTGGCGGAGCTCCTGAGCAGCGCGCTTCGCGATCGGCCCAACGAACGAGAGTTGCTCGAGCGGTTGATGGAGGCTCATCGCGCGGCGCAGAACCCGGAGGCGGCGCTCGGGGTGATCGACGATTTGTTGCGCAGCGATCCGACCAGCGTCGAGCTGCAACGCAAGCGGGCGACCGTGCTCGGCGAGCTCGGTCGAGACAACGAAGCGGTCGCGGCGTTCGAGCAGGCGTACGCGGCGGATCGGAGCGTGGTCTCGGAGCTGATCGAAGCCATCGAACGCGCGATCCTGCGCGCCGAACCGAGTGAGGAAGCACGGCTCACGCTGCGTCTGGTGGCAGTGTTCGAAGACGCCGGCGACTTGTCGGGCGCGCGCGCGCGCTTGGCCGAGTTCGTTCGCTCAAATCCCGATGATTTGGCTGCGCTGCGCCGCCTGGCTTCGCTCGAGGCGCGCACCGGCAATTTGGAAGGAGCGCTCGACACACTGGCTCGCTTGGTCGATGTCGAGCAGGGCGATTCGCAGATCGAAACCGCGCTGCGCTACAGCGAGGCGTGCGAACTCGCCGGACGGCTGGCGGATTGTCGCGCCGCGCTCGAACGTGCGTTGGGCGAAAATCACCTACACCCCGAGCTGCGCCAGCGTTTGGCAGCAGTGTATGAAGCGCTCGGCGCGCGTCGCGAGCTCGCCGACTTGCTGCTCGAGGATGCGAGCAACGAGCCAGATCCGACCTTGCGTGTGAACGGCCTGATGCGCGTCGGCGCGCTGCTCTTGGCACCGGAAGGCGACGCGCACTCCGCCGTGCAGGTGCTCGAATCGGCGCGCCACGTGAACCCGGACAGCGTTGACGTGGTGATGCTGCTCGCGCGCGCGTACGCCGCCGCACAACGCGCAGACGAGGCTTTGGCGCTATTGAATTCGGTGGCTGAAGCCAACAAGGGACGCCGCACCAAGGCCCTGGGCGGGATCTTCTTCACGATGGCGCAGATCCACTTGGACGAGGGGTATCTCACCGACGCGCTAGCCGCGCTCGGCAAGGCCTTCGAGCTGGATCCGAAAAACGGCGAGCTCGCGATGCGACTCGGGCAGCTCGCGGTCGAGATCGACGAAGACGAGATTGCTCAAAAGGCGTTTCGAGCGGTTTCAATCATGAAGCCCGCGGCCCCGGGCAGCACTGACGGGGCGCCGCCAGACGCCAAGGCGGATGCCAACTATTACTTGGCCGTGCTGGCTCGAAAATCGGGCGATCCGCGCAAGGCCAAGTTGCTCCTCGCCAAAGCGCTAGCCGAGAACGCGGAGCACACCGCCGCCAAACAGCTGCTCTCCGAGCTGTAAAACAGAACGCGCTTGACCGCGCGTCCTCAGATTGAGTTAAGTGCCGCCAACATGCAGCGAAAGAAGCGCCTCACCAAACGCGAACGCAAGGATTTGTCGCCTGGCCCGAGTGGTCAGCACCAGGGGCACATTCACTGCATTGCTTGCGGTCGACACCTGGATCCGGCGGAGTTCACCGCCGAACCGCCGACCGCCAAGCAGTTGATCTGCGAGCATCAATCGCGCTTCCCCGCCTGCGTCGATTGCGATTTGTTGGCGCGGAACCTGATCGCGGAGCACGACCGCACGGGACAGCCGATCAAGCAAGCGGCGGCCTGGCATTGACGAGCGTGCCGTCCCCGCGTTGAGCGACTGACGCACCACGCCTTCGGCGCGAAGGCGGCATCCTTCGCGCTTCCGGGCACGCTGCTGTGCTGCTTCGCGCGTGCCCGGCGCGAGGGAGTGCGGCGCGGTGCGCGCACGTGGAGTGCGACGCTATTGACCCGCGACGCGTTCGCCGCCGTCGGTCTTGTTCTTGCGGCTCTTCTTGTTCTTGTCACCGCGGTCGAGCCAAGCCAGCGCTTGATGATAGAGCTCTGGCTTGCGATCGAGCGCGAGTTCGTGGCCCATGTCGCCTGGCGTGACTACGCGGGTGTCGACGCCCGCGCGGCTGAGCCAGTCTTCGACTTGGTGAGTGCCGTCGATCACGCCGTCGTGTTCACCGGTGATCAAGAACACGCGACGTACGCGCTCTTTTGCAGTTTGTAGCGCCTCGAGCCCTGGCCCGCCCCAATAGTGGTCGGTGGCGGCCAAGATCAGCCAGCGATTGAACACGTGCGGCTCGCGCACGCCCACGTTCATGGCGGCGTACGCGCCCTCGCTGAAGCCGATCAAGGTGTTGCCGTAGAGTTGCACGCGGCGACCGTACTTCTTGCGGAGCACCTGAATCGCCGCCATCGTCGCGGTGTGCGCGGAGGGCCAATTGTTGTCCCAAGCGCGGCCGTCCCCGTAGTTTGCCGGTCCCGTCGGGCACACGAGCCAACCGAGCCGGCGAGCGACCGGCGCCCAACGCTGGCAGTCCTTTTCCGGGTGACCTCCGCGCGCGTGCAGGTACACCAAGATCGGGCGCATGCTGTGGCGGCCCGGCCCCGTGGGTTCGAAGTAGTAGGCTGGCGCAGCACCCGCAAGGGTGACGACGTGCATGCCGCCGGGCAGCACGGTGTCGTTCTTATCGCTGTCCTTGCTGCCGTCGTCGCCGCTTCTCGACTTACGTGCCTCGGAGCGCGTCGCGTTTTCGCTCGGATCCGTGCCATCGTCGCTCTCCTCGCCCACCACGGCGTCTTTGCCGTCGGGGATGCGAAGCTTGAGCCCAATCTTGAGCGGTGCTCGGCGTTGCAAGCCGTTCGCCTCGCACAGCGCCGCAATCGTCACATTGTAGCGATCGGCGATTCGGCCGAGCGTCTGCCCGGAGGCGACCACGTGCGTCTCACTGGCTTGCGCCGGCAACGCCAGCGTGAGCAATGCGGCGCACACGAAACGAGTCAGGAAACGCATGAGCATCAGGGCGTATCACAACTTCGCTGAAACAGAGAACGAAGTCACCCGGGTCAACGGCCGGACCGTCGGCCGATTAACCTAGTCCCGCCGCAGCTCGACGCCGGTCGCGACCAGCCGCAGCTCATCCACACTGCCGTCCGCATTCTTGCGCGGGAATTGGCCGCCTTCGCTCTCGAGGTGGGCGACCCGCTCCGGCGGGAGCGTGTTCACCCCGAAGGTGCCCTGGACCTTGGCGTGGGAACCCGCCGAGTCAGTGGGCACGAAGAAGCCGTAGTCCTTGAAGGTGACCCGGCAGCCCGGGAGCTTCGGGTCGCTGCTCTGAGCAAGCTCCATCCAGCAGCCACGGCGCGTGCACGCGCTCCGCACTTGGCCCTCGACGGTGACCGCTTGGTCACGAAAGCGTTCGGGGTGCGCGAGTACGTCAGACAGTGCGAGCTCCGGGCCGGCCGTGATCGGCGCACCGAATGCTTTGGCTGGAGCCGCAGCAGTCATAGGCGCGGGAGCAGCGGGCGCGGGCTTGGCGTCGGGGGCGGGCTGATCTTCACGCGCGTGCGTCTGGCAGCCGACGAGTGCGGCGAGCAGAGCGACGGCGCTGAAGCGGAACAGAGCAGGGACCATGTTGGGCTCGTATGATAGCTGGTTTTTGGCGCTCGGCTCAGGCTTTTCCCGGCGCAGGCGCGCGCGTGGCAGCCTGCAATCTGCCGGCCTCGAGCGCACGCGCGCGGATCTGCGCGCGATCCAGTTTGCCCGAGGCCAGGCGTGGGAGCGCTTCGAACCGGCATAGCGCGCGCGGCTGTTTGAACGAGGCAAGTCGCTGCGCAAGCGCCGCGAACAAGGCGCGCTCGTCCCAGGGGACGTTCGCTCGCAGTTCGAGTGCCGCTGCGACCTGTTCACCGAAGATGGGATCCTGAACGCCGAAGACCATCGCCGCTTCGACTCCCTCGCATGCAAGCAGCGCATGTTCCACCTCACTCGGGTCGACGTTTTCGCCGCCGGTGATGAT
>Ga0164309_10000485_pt1 | contig 21874 bp, 24 predicted proteins | sample Whisoiple_247_MG_FD_109984 | JGI IMG/M metagenome (GOLD analysis project Ga0164309, IMG submission 109984) | Soil microbial communities amended with fresh organic matter from upstate New York, USA - Whitman soil sample_247_MG | ecosystem: Environmental > Terrestrial > Soil > Unclassified >...
GGGCTATCGACCGGGCTGATCAATCTGAGCTGGCTTGCCCCGGTCGATGAGCATGCGCTGCTCGAAGCGGCGCGCGGCTCGAAGCTGCTGGTGACCATCGAGGATCACTTTCGAGTCGGTGGTCTGTATTCGATCTTGTGCGAGCTCTTGGTTCGTGAAGGGATTCGGACACCCGTACTGTCGCGAGCCTTCGATGCGCGCTGGTTCAAGCCAGCGACGTTGCCGCGCGTGCTGGCTCACGAAGGGTTGACGGGTGAGCGTTTGGCCCGAGACGTACTTCTGGCGTTGGAGGAGACGACATGAGCAACGGCATTCGCTTCGACCAAGGACTGCCCAACATCGAGCGCTCCCAGCAGCTCCTGCAGCGAGCCACGGGCCTGATCCCCTCATGCACGCAGACGCTTGCAAAGGGCCCCACACAGTACGTTCGTGGAGTTGCGCCGGTGTATCTGCAGCGTGGCGCGGGCTGCCACGTCTGGGACGTCGACGGCAATGAGTACATCGACATGACCATGGCGGTTGGTCCGCTTTCGCTCGGCTACGCCTACCCGCGGGTTGACCGAGCGATTCGCGCACAGTTGGAGGACGGCATCACCTTTTCACTGATGCATCCGCTCGAGGTCGAGGTCGCCGAGCTCATTCGAAGCGTCGTGCCGGGTGCAGAGATGGTGCGCTACAGTAAGACCGGTGCGGACGTGACCAGCGCTGCGGTGCGGCTCGCGCGCGCATTCACGCGCCGCGACGTCGTGCTGTGCTCGGGCTACCACGGCTGGCACGACTGGTACGTCGGCACGACCGCTCGTTACGCTGGCGTGCCCAGCGCGACGCGCGCGATGACCGGCGTGTTCCCGTACAACGATCCCTGGGCGCTGATCGATCAACTGGACGACCAGGTTGCCTGTGTGATCCTCGAGCCCGTTCTGTTCGAGCAACCCCAGCGCGATTTTCTGCCGGCATTGCGCCGCGCGTGCAACGAGCGCGGCGCGCTCTTGATCTTCGACGAGATGTGGACCGGCTTTCGGCTCGCGCTCGGCGGGGCACAGCAGCATTACGACGTGAAGGCCGATTTGGCCTGCTTTTCGAAGGCGATCGCCAACGGCATGCCGCTCTCGGTGCTGACCGGGCGCGCCGACGTGATGCGCGCCTTGGACGAAGACGTGTTCTTTTACACCACCTTTGGGGGGGAAGCGCTGAGCCTGGCAGCCGCTAAAGCCACCATTAGCGAGCTGAAAGAGCAGGCCGTTCCAGAAGCGCTGCGCGTGCGAGGCGCCCGGCTCAAGGACGGTTACAACCAACTCGCGCAAAAGCATGGACTGTCGTTCACGCGCGCCGTTGGCCTCGAGTGCCGCACGTTGATTCAATTCGACGCTGGACCGGCTGATCCGCTGTTGCAGAAGTCACTGATGCAGCAGGAGCTCTTGCGTCACGGTGTGCTGTGGAGCGGATTCCACAACTTGTCATTTTCGCACGGCGACGCGGAGCTCGAGCATCTCCTCGGAGCCTATGACCGTGCTCTCGAAGTGCTGAAGCACGCGCTGCAAGCCGGTGACGTTGCGACCCGAATCGCAGGCGTGCCCGTCCAACCCGTATTCCGAAAAACGCGCTAAGGCGGAGATGCAAGCATTCGAACTGCACGGAAAGGTCGCCGTCGTCACTGGGGCGACGGGGCTGCTCGGACGTGAGCACTGCATGGCGCTGGCGGAGGCCGGCGCAAAAGTCGTCGTGACCGACTTGGAGCAAGCCGCTTGCCAGCGCTTGGCCGAATCGCTGACCGAGCGCCATCGCGTGGCGGCGCTCGGGGTTGCGGCGGACATCACCGATCCGAACAGCGTCGAGGCGTTGGGTGAGGGCGCCCTCCGCGCCTTCGGTCAGCTGGATATCCTGGTGAACAACGCTGCGATCGACGACAAGTTCAGCAGCGACGCGCTGGAGGAATCGCGCTTCGAGCACTATTCGGTCGAGCGTTTTCGACGCATGTTGGAGGTCAACGTGGTCGGCACGTTCTTGTGCGCCCAGCGCCTCGGGCGTCGCATGGCTGCTCGGCGTTCGGGCAGCATCATCAACATCGCGTCGACGTATGGCCTGGTCGGGCCGCAGCAGGATTTGTACCGTCGCGCGGACGGCACGCAATCGTTCTTCAAGTCGCCGGGCTATCCGACGAGCAAAGGCGCGGTACTGCAGTTCACGCGCTATTTGGCGGCCTATTGGGGCAAGTTGGGTGTGCGCGTCAACGCGCTTTCGCCCGGTGGGGTGGCTCAGGATCCGGACCCGGTGTTCATGTCGAACTACGCGCAGCGCACGCCGCTCGGGCGCATGGCCGAGCCATCGGACTATCGCGGCGCGCTGTTGTTCTTGGCTAGCGACGCATCGACATACATGACCGGCGCGAATCTGGTCGTCGATGGTGGGTGGACCGCATGGTGAAGCTCGATACGCTCGAAGTCCGGCACCGCGCGCGTGGTATCCGACTCGTCGTCACCGACGTAGACGGCGTGTTGACGGACGCAGGGGTCTACTATTCGGCTCGCGGCGAGGAACTGAAGCGGTTCTCGATGCGCGATGGGATGGGCGTCGAACGGCTGCGAAACGCGCGCATCGAGACCGCCTTCGTGACCCGAGAGAATTCGCCGATCGTCGTGCAGCGGGCGCACAAGTTGCGCGTCCTCCACACGCACCTGGCCGTTCAGGACAAGCGCGAGTTCCTGGCGCGCTGGCTGAGCAAGATGTCCATTCCGCGTTCGCAGGTCGCCTACATCGGCGACGACGTAAATGACCTGGAAGCCATGCGTTACGTCGCCGAAGGGGGACTCACGGGCGCCCCGAGTGACGCAATGCCGGAGGTGCTCGAGGTCTCGCACTTCCGAGCAACCCAACGGGGCGGACACGGCGCATTTCGAGAGTTCGCAGAGCTGCTCATCAATTCTCAGACGCAGGAGCACGACGGATGAATTCGGTTGACGCAATCGTTCATGGCGCCACGTTTCACACAAATCAGAAGCCCGCAGGTCGTCACGATCCGGCGCCCCGCACGCCAATCCGCCCAACGGTGTCGATCGCGGGCAGGGCGGTCGGTGAAGATGAAAGAGTGTTCGTGATCGCCGAGATCGGGATCAATCACAACGGCTCACTCGAACTCGCCCAACGCTTGATTGAGGGCGCCGCGCGTGCGGGCTGCGATGCGGTCAAATTCCAGAAGCGCACGCCCGAGCTATGCGTGCCGACCGATCAATGGCAGGTTCAGCGTGAGACGCCTTGGGGGCGGATGAGCTACATCGACTACAAGCGACGGGTCGAATTCGGGAGCCACGAGTACTCGCAGATCGATAGGCAATGCGCCGCGCTCGGCGTGGCCTGGTTCGCGTCGTGTTGGGACGAGCCTTCGGTCGCGTTCATGCAGCGCTTTTCGCCGCCGTGCTACAAGGCAGCGTCCGCGTCCCTGACGGATGTGCCACTGCTCCACGCCATGAAGGCAACCGGCAAACCGTTGATGATTTCGACGGGCATGTCGACCACGGAGGAGATCGCCAACGCGGTCCACGCCATCGGCACGCGCGACCTGCTCATTGCGCATTCCACGTCGACTTACCCGTGCCCGATCGATGAGCTCAATTTACGTATGATTCGCACGCTCAAGCAGAGCTACCCCACGTGCCCGATCGGTTACTCGGGGCACGAGAGCGGCTTTGCTCCGACCTGGGCGGCTGTTGCGCTCGGCGCGACGTTCGTCGAGCGACACATCACATTGGACCGGAACATGTGGGGTACCGACCACTCGGCATCCATCGAGCTCGACGGACTGGACCGCTTGGTTTCGCAGATCCGCGAAGTCGAGCGTGCGGTTGGTGACGGGATCAAGCGCGTCTACGACAGCGAATTGCCGATCCAAAAGAAGCTGCGTCGCGTCTCGAGCGTGCCCCCGGCCCGATGACGCTCGCGCTTCTGTCACCCATCTTGGTCACGTGCTGGGCACTGATCTTGATCGTGCTCGAGCGCCGCTTTCCCTATGACCGCGGCCAGCGGCTCTTTCGCGAGGGGTTCTTCACGGATCTTTTCGGCTACGGGTTGTTCCAGAGCTACCTGCTCGGCCTGTTGATCAGCGGGGCGATAAGCTACGTCGATCGGCGCACGGGGTGGTCGCGGCATGGCATGGTGAGCGGCTGGCCCGTGCTCGCGCAACTCGGGTTTTTCTTCGTCACGCACGATTTTTACATCTATTGGTTCCACCGCTTGCAGCACGTCTCGTCGTGGCTGTGGCGCATTCACGAAGCCCATCACTCGGGCGATGACGTCGATTGGCTCTCGGGGACTCGTTCTCATGCGCTGGAGATCTGCGTCAACCAAACCATCGAGTTTGCGCCGATCGTGCTCTTGGGTGCTGCTCCCCAGGTCGCAATCCTGAAAGCGACGCTGGACGCCGTGTGGGGCATGTACATTCACTCGAACCTCAACGTGTCGAGCGGCGTGCTGCAGTACGTGCTGAATGGCCCGGAGATGCACCGCTGGCACCATGCTCGCGAGCTGCCGGCCCCTGGCCGGAACTACAGCACCAAATTGGCAATCTGGGATTACTTGTTCGGTACGGCGCATCGCCCGACGCACAAGCCGGCGCGCTACGGCCTCGATCAACCCGGCTACCCAAAGCGCGGCCCACTCGCGTACTTCCGGCAACACCTTTTCTCGTTCTTGCCGGAGTACTTTCGCGATCCGGCGCTCGAGCGCCGTGACTCCGAGCGCCGTACCTGTTCTGAGCGCATCGGTGCCGACTAGAAGAAGTCTGTATGGCGTGTGCGGCTGATTGACGTCTTCTCGGCAACGCGCGTGTCCGAACGTGGCGAGGCCGTGAACGCGTCGGAACGTCTCGGCGAACGCACCACAAAGGCTCGCTATTTGGGCTCAATTCTGAGCCTAAGAGCGAGCGATGACCAGCATTCGGGATCGAGCGTTTCAACGTGTCTTCGGGCAGCTGCTCGTCTACACCATTCTGTTCGAGGACGCGGAAGTGGACGAGCGGTTCCTCGGTATCGACGAAGACTCGACCATCCTGGGCATCTCCGGCGCGGGCTGTCGCATTGCCGGCCACCTCAGCCAGCGGCCGCGCAGCGTGGACGCCGTGGACTTGAACACTCATCATTTGGCGTTGACTGCGCTCAAGGTTTCAGCGGCTCGCTGCATGCGGTCGTACGCGAGCTTCTATGAGCTAGTCGGTCGAGGTTCGCACCCAAAGTCCCGCGAAACCATCCAGGAGCTAGTCGCTCCATTGCCGAGCTGGATCCAAAGCCATTGGAGCAAGCGCACGGCGCTACTGACCAAACCCATCTTCGAGCGAGGGCTGGCTGCGCGCTCCTTTCAGCTGCTGCGCAAGCTGACGGGGATTGATGCCAACTGGCTGCGCTGGCTACATGGCGAGAGCATCGAGGCGCGACACCGGGCGATTGACGAGTGGATTGAGCCGGTCGTGCGCAAGCCGTGGGTGACCGCGGCGTTGAAGAGTCCGCTCAGCCTGCTGGCACTCGGCGTGAACTACGCGCAGTGCGAGCGCATGCTTGCCACGGAGGGCGGTATCGACATCGTTGCCATGATTCTGGCGTACCTCAAGCGCGTTGCCGGTACTGACCTGAATAAGAATTGGATCGCCTGGCACGTGGTGGCCGGGCACTACAACCACGAGGAGCCCGACGCAGTGCCCCCGTTCATCCGTAGGGACCGGCATGAACGGTCGCTCGGCTCGCCCACCAAAACCACCTTTCATCGTCGCAATATCTTCGACGTGCTCGGGAGCGCCGAGCGAAACACTTGGTCGCACTATACCTTGTGCGACGCGCCGGACTGGATGTCGGACGCAACGCAGCGCAGGCTCTTCCAGGAGATCCTCCGCACCAGTCGCGACGGCGCGGTGATGCAATACCGTACGGTCGAGCGAGATTCGATCATCGTGCGACACGGGCTCGAAAAGCATTTCCGACCACTCGCGGAAACCTCACGGGCCGCGACTGCGCTCGACCGCTCGCGGCTCTTCAGTCACGTCGGCTTCTATCAGGTGGTCCATTGAAAGAACCCGACGAGCACCGCGCCTTCCTCAATCGCTACTATGGCATTTCGCGCCATTTCTACGACCTGACGCGCAAGTACTATTTGTTCGGGCGCGACGCGGCGCTCGAGCAGCTCTTGCGCGAAGACTGGACGAGCTTGATCGAAGTGGGCGTGGGCACGGGCCGCAACTTGCGCAAGCTTCAGCGTCGTCGTCCGGGTTCTTTGCTCGGGGGAATCGATGCGTCCGATGAGATGCTCGTACACGCTCGTAAGCAGTGTCCCTGGGCGACGCTTCAACACGGCTTTGCCGAAGACGCCGCGCTGAAAAGTGTGCTCGACGCCGCGCCGCAGCGCGTCCTTTTCTCGTACAGTCTTTCGATGGTCGAAGATCCCGTCGCGGCACTGCGCAATGCGCGAAAGTCGCTGGCTCGCGACGGAGAAGCCGTTATCGTCGACTTTGCTGATCTGCGAGGGTTGGCGGGTCCTCTGCGCGCCGGCCTGCTCCAATGGTTGCGCACCTTCCACGTGAACCCCGTCGATCTGAGGCTCCTCGGAAACGACGCAGAGATCACGTTTGGACCCCTTGGTTACTTCTTCATTGCGCGCGTCCGGCGACTCGAAGACAGCGAATAGCATCTCGGTTCCGGCGCGAACACCTGACGCCTCTGCCAGGGCGGGGGTGCGTCTGGACCAGCCGAGACCCCGGAGGCCGTGGCAGGATGGGAAACCATGTGTTGACGGGATGATGCGGCGATGAGCCGGCTCAATTAGACAAATCGGTTGACGCGTGAGCATTTGGTTACGTATTGTCCATCCGTCGAACCAAATGAATTCCGCCCAACGCCACGACATTTTCCGCGCCATCGCAGACCCGACGCGCCGCGCCATCCTCGACCGCTTGCGGGCAGGGCCGGCACCGGTGAACGCCCTTGCCGAAGCGTTCGAACAGACGCGCCCGGCGATTTCCAAGCACCTACGGGTGCTGCGCGACGCGACTCTGGTTTCGGAGCAGCGCGTTGGGCGAGAGCGAGTCTATCGGCTCCACCCGATGCCTTTGCAACAAGTTGCGGGCTGGGTCGAAGGCTACCGCGCGTTCTGGATCGATAGCCTCAACAACTTGAAGCGATACCTGGAGAGTGAATGATGACTGCTTTGAAGAATAGTGTGGCACGCGCGATCGCGGACGTGGCAGACGGCATGATACTCGCGACGATCGACATCGCCGTCCCGGCCGAGCGCGTGTTTCGCGCGATTACCTCGGAGGAGATCGCGCTCTGGTGGGGCTCGCCAGACCTATACCGTGTGACGAAGTACACCGGTGATCTGCGCGTTGGCGGAGCCTGGCGCAGCGAAGGCGTCGACAAGGACGGCAAGCCCTTCTCGGTGCACGGCGAGTTTCGCGAAGTCAATCCACCGAACAAGCTCGTTCAGACTTGGCAATACGACTGGGACACCACGAACAGCGTCACCACCATCACCTGGCGTTTGACGGCAGTCGAAGGCGGCACTCGCCTTGTCATTCGTCATGAGGGTTTTGGCGCAGCGCAAGAAGCATGCGCCGGTCACGCGAACGGTTGGGAACGCGTACTCACCTGGCTCTCTCAACATTGGGGACAATCATCATGAAAAGAATTACGGCTTTCCGTAGCGCGAGCGTTCTCCTCTTTGTCTTTTGCTTGATGCATACCGGTGGCGGCATGTTGGCGCAAAAGAGCCTCGGGCCAGCGTCTGACACGGTGTTCGACGCAATGAAGAGCGTGCACTTCGACTTCAATGGGGCCGACAGCACCTGGTACGGTTTCTGGTTCGGTTTTGGGCTGACCACCTCGATCTTCCTGCTGCTCTCCTCGATCGTGGCTTGGCAGTTCGAGCGCATCCCGAGCGAGCTTTGGCCCGGCCTTCAAGTCATTGCCTGGGCGTTCGTGGCCAGCCATGTCGCCAACACCGTGCTCGCATGGAAGTACTTCTTTGCCGGCCCGGGCGTGTTCGGCATCCTGATCTCGGTCCTGCTCGCGATCGGCACGTTGCGTAAATCGCGACCTGTGGCGGAACGACGGGTCGTGAGTTCCGCAGTGCCGCACTCCTGAGCAGGAAGAGTCAGGGCGCCGGACTGCCTACGGCGTTCTGACGCAACGCACGCCGATGTCAGCGCTGAGTTTGCCCGGGGATCGCTGATACGGTTCCAGCTAAACAAGTACGAGCCGTCCTCCGCGTAGCTGCCTCCGCGGATCACGCCATCTAGCCCTGTGGTCAGATTGGCGCAATTGATACAGGGCGTGACATAGGTCGCATTGCTATCTTGGACCCATTCCCAGATGTTGCCGGCCATATCGGCTTGACCCCATCGGCCATCACCCTTGACTGAATGTGCTCCCACGTTTGCGGTCAGAGTCGTCTCGTAGACGGCATACGTCGGGTCCATGGTGTCGCTGCTCGGGGGATTCGACCACGGCCGACAACCCGGCTGATCTCGGCTGGGACGCGAACTGGCCGCTACCCAGCTCCCAGGCTGCACTGAAGAGCGCCGTGAGCTGCGAGGCGGGGCGCAACGGTTCCAGCCTGGAAAGGCTCCCCACCACAAGAAACTCCGGCAATCAACCCTGCAGTCATCGCCCACCCGACAGCCCATCGCCCAATGCATGTCACATGGGCTAGTCGAAGTTCCGGGGCGTTCGCAATGAATTGGCACTCATGTGTCGATCTGACACGCCACAGTTTCATCGAGCACGGAACATCCGGTGATCGATCTGCGGTTGTTCAAGAATCGCACCTTTGCCATGGCCAGCCTGATGATGTTCATGTTGGGCGTGACCTTGTTCGGTACGACTGTGCTCTTGCCCTTGTTCACTCAGGTGTTGCTCGGCTATTCCGCGCAACAAGCGGGGATGGCGCTATCCCCCGGCGGGGTGCTGGTGATGTTCATGATGCCCTTCATCGGCAGTCTCTTGGGCAAGGTAGACGCGCGCAAGATGATCGCTTTTGGCTTCATCGCGCTCTCGGCGTCGCTTTTTTGCATGTCGCACCGCTTGTATCTGGGGATTGATTTCAAGCACGCCGTGCTGCTGCGCATGTATCAAGCCTTCGGCTTGGCGTTTCTGTTCGTGCCCATCAATACCCTGGCGTATGTGGACGTGCCCAGGGAGCAGGGTAATTCGGTAGCCGGCTTGATCAACTTGGCGCGCAACATGGGCGGCGACGTTGGCATCGCCCTCGTCACCACGCTACTCGCGCGCCGCGCGCAACATCACCAGGTCGACTTGGTCGCGCATACTTCGCTTTTCGACGCACCGTTCCGAGAGCGATTGGAGGCTCTGACGCGGGCTCTGCAGCACTCTGGCTCGAGCGCCAGCGAGGCGGCAATGCAAGCCTATCGAGGCTTGTATCGGGTTGTCCTACAACAAGCGCAAACACTGGCGTATATCGACGTGCTGTACCTGCTGGCGTGGGCTACCGCGCTGATGGTTCCTATGGCTTTCTTCATGAAGCGCGCGCGCCCAGGCGCTGCGATGGGACATTGAACAGGCCAATGATTGTTAGCAAGCGGAGCTGGCTGCATATTTGTCGCAATGGTGCATCACCGATTGCACCGCTTGCTCATCGCATGCCTGTCTTTATCGGGAAGGGCGACTATAGCTAGGTAGCGGTGGCGGTGTGGCCCCGCGCCGTGTGGCTGTTTTGCTCGCGCCCGTGGAGAAAATGAATGAAACGTTGGTCAATCGCTGTGCTGCCGATTTCGTTGCTCACGCCAATCGTTGCTTGCAGCTCGTCAGATGGGAACTCGGGTGGCCCCGGTGGCAGCGCAGCGGCGGGCGCGCCCTCTGCTGGCGGCGCGAAGTCGAGCGGTGGTACGGGTACGTCCACAGGCGGCAGTGTGGGCTTGGGCGGCTCCCCAACTAGCAACGGCGGTTCCACGACGAGTGGTGGAAGCGCCACCACCGGGGGCACGACTAGTGCAGGCGGCACGAGCGCGGGCGGCAAGACAAGCTCCGGGGGCAGCACGAGCGCGGGCGGCAAGACAAGCTCCGGGGGCAGCACGAGTGGCGGTGGCACCAGCGCCGGAGGCGCGGCAGGTTCAGGCTCCACGATTGCCGGCGCGGGAGGTACGGCGGGACACGGCGGCAGCGCCGGTGCAAGTACGACCGGCGGAACCGGCAGCAGCGGAGTCTCGGTGCTGCAATACCACAACAACGCTTCGCGCGACGGCGTGTACGTCGACGCCAAGCTGAGCAAGACAGCCGCAGCAACGCTACACATCGACACTACGTTCACGAGCCCCACGATCACTGGGCGAGTCTACGCACAACCTTTGTACCTGGCTGGCTCCGGAACGAAACCAGACGCAGTGATCGTCGCCACCGAAGCAAACCAAGTGTACGCGCTCAACGCGTCGACGGGGGCGCAGCTGTGGAGCAAGTCGTTCGGAACCGCGGTGAGCACTGGTTTGCCGTGCGGCAACATCGCTACGAGTGGCAATACGCTCGGGATCACGGGCACCCCAGTGATCGATTCAGCGACGCGCACCTTGTACTTCGATGCCATGACCGCCGACGCGACAGACACTGCCAAGCACATGATCCACGCAGTGGACGCCGACACCGGGACCGAACGCACGGGCTGGCCCGTCGACGTGAACGCGAAAGCCAAATCTGGCTCGACGAGCTTTAGTTCGTTGGTGCAGAACCAACGTGCGGCGCTCGCGCTTTTGGGCGGGAAGGTGATCGTGCCGTACGGCGGCCACGTTGGCGATTGCCAGGGCTATCACGGTTGGCTCGTGGGGATCTCCACGACGGACCCGACGCAAGTCAGCGCCTGGGCAACGCGCGCGATCGCTGGCGGAGTGTGGGCGGTCGGTGGGCCTGCGTCGGACGGAACCTCGCTGTTCTTCGCGACGGGCAACAGTAAGGCGATGGCGTCGGACGGACCGAACACCAGCCCGACCACTTGGGGTGATGGCGAGAGCGTGTACAAGTTCGGCTCTTCGCTAGCATTGCCAGCGGACACCGCCACGACGGACTTTTTCGTGCCAAGCAACTGGGCGGCGCTCGACAAGGCCGATCAAGACATCGGCGGCACCGGACCAGTATTGTTCGACGTTGCTGGAGCCACGCCTTCGAAGCTGGCACTCGCGCTCGGAAAAGATGGCAATGCCTACTTGCTGAATCGCGAGAATTTGGGCGGTCGCGACGCTACCGCGTTGGCCACGCTCAAGGTGACGACCGGCGCGATCATCAACGCAGCGGTCGCCTACACGACCGCGACGGCCACGTATGTGGTGTTCAAAAGCAGCGGAAACGCGAGCGGCTGCCCATCGAACCAATCCGGTGGTCTGTCCGCGATCAAGGTCGCCAAGGCTTCGCCGCCGACGCTTTCCGTCGCCTGGTGCGGAGGGCCCTCGAATAACGGATCGCCAGCGATGAGTATGACGAATAGCGCGGGCGGAGACCCAATCGTGTGGGTGGTCGGCAGCGACAACAAGCTGTACGGCGTCGATGGCGATACGGGGCAGAGCGTGTTTGCTGGAGGAACCAGCGCGCTGCCCGCGGTACAAACGATTCAAACGCCGATCATCGTCGGCGGCCGCGTGTTCGTGGCTTCGAACACCGCCGTCACTGCGTTCACGACGAATTAACACTACTTAGCCAGTCGAAATCGGCGGCTTCTCTGCCCACACCAGCAGATAGCCGCCGAACGCTCGTTCCTCGATCGCCGTGAAGCCGACGCGTCGAAGCAAATTGCACAGTGCGGCTGCCGTGAGCCCGTGCGAGCCGGATTCGCTGAACAAGGGCGCGAGCAGCGGTGTACGCGACCACCTGAGCCAGCGCTCCGGCCAGACGAAACAAGAACCGAGCCAAGCGCCGCCCGGTTTCAATACACGCAGGCATTCACGGAGTGCGCGCTCGGGATCGGTGTAGAGATCGAGGGCAGCCAGGTTCACCACAGCCCCGAACGCACCGTCGGCGAAGGGCAGGTTCAGCGCGTCGGCTCGCACCCGGAAAGCGCGCGAGCGTGCGGCGGCTCGTTGCAGCATGGCCGACGAAAGGTCGGAAGCCACTACTAACTCTTCGGGGTGACGCGCCAGCATGCGCTCGGCGAGCGCGCCTGGGCCGCACGCCAGATCGAGCCACGGACCCGAATGGCGCGCGAGTTGAGTCAGGACGAGCTCTGCTTCACGAGCGAAGCTCGGCTTGCGGAACCCCGACGAGAGTCCAAACGTGAGCGGTCGCCACAAGCTTTGGTAGATGCGCGCCGCGAGTCGCGAATCTATGAACGCCGCGCCCAGCGTCCGCTCCGGTTCGGCTGCGGCGACCAAGTCCACGTCTGGCAATGACGAGCTGTGTTGGCCGCAACTCGAACAGTCGAGACCCTCGGCACTCATCTGTAGACGCTCCATGCACTGCGGACAGCGCAGCAATGCAACAAAACGCTGTACGTTGCTGGGCAATGACGCTTGGTCGTTCGAGCTCATGGGAGGATCCGAAACCAGGGATGTGAGTTTTCACACCGGGTGAGTTTTCACGCCCGGTGAGTTTTCACACCTGAAGGCTGGAAAGATTATTCGTGCTGGCGAGGAAACGCTCGTCTCTTCTTGCTGATTGTCAGCCGCTATTGCTTGAGCATCCGAGCTTCGCTCAATGCGCTCGGGCGCGGGTGTGGGGACGGTTGCCAAGAACGGTGGGTGTCATGAGAAAATCCTATTTTTCGCTCGTTCCGGTGGGGTTGAGCCTGTTGGGGCTGGCCGCGTGTGGATCGGCCAAGAGCACGGGCGGGCCTGACATGAACACCGCAATCACGGCGGGCACCGGCGCTGGGGGGGCCGGGGCTGGTGGCGCCCCGGTACAGGTTGGTGGCGCGCCGATGATGAGTAAGTGTGTGCCGGGCGTCCCGCCGACATCGCAGATCCCGCGTATGAAGGACGCGGCGTACAACGCCGTGTTGAGTGATCTACTGGGCGTGACGGCGGTCGCAGGGGATCTGCCCTCCAAAGCGCTGGCCCCCGATTACGACGGCAGCATGACCGCCATCGCGTGGGACGGCTACTTGAAGACCGCGGAGAAGATCGCAGCGGACGTGATGGCGGGCGCCAATAAGTCTCGCTTCATTGCCTGCGATCCAGCCGTCGGCACCTGCTTGACCGACACCATCAAGAGCTTCGGTCGCAAAGCGTTTCGGCGGCCGTTGACCCCCGCAGAGGTGACGAGCTTCGAGCGTTTCAAGGCCGTGACCCCACCGGGCACGCCCGCCGAGATTGCCGAAGCGATCTTGTACGCGTTCCTGGCGTCCCCCTCGTTCATCATGTTGCCCGAGCTTTCACCGGATAAAGACCCGGACGCCATGGCCAACAAGCTCACCAGCTTCGAGGTCGCGACCCGGCTCTCGTTCCTGCTCTGGGGCACCGTGCCGGACGACGAACTGAACACCGCCGCCGACAATGACCAACTGACCACCAAGGACCAGATCGCCGCGCAGGCGCGGCGCATGCTCAAGAGCGACAAGGTGACGCCGGCCGTTGCCCGCTTCCACCAAGCCTACTTGGGCATCGAGACCTCATCACACTGGCTGAACAACAAGGAGCACGATCCGAAGTTCAGCAAGTTCAGCGCTACCACCTATGCCCCGCTGATCGCGGAGATGGACTCGTTCTTCAAAGAATTGGTGTTCAAGGGCGGCACGCTCAACGATCTGTTCTTGAGCAACGTCGGCTTCGTCACGCGTGACACTGCGGCGCTGTATGGTCTCGACCCTGCCGCGTACGGTGCGGATCCAGTGCGGGTCGAGCTCGACCCCAAGCAGCGGCCGGGCTTCCTGACCCGGGCAGGCTTTCTCAGCACCTTCTCGAACTACAGCACGACGAGTCCGATCTTGCGCGGCGCGTTCATCAGCGGACGAATCATCGGCATCAACCCCGGCGAGCCAACGCCCGACGCGCTGAAGACGCCGATTCCGCCCGGCAATTACACGACTCGTCGTCAGCAAATCGAGGCGCTGACCGGTGTTGCGCCGTGTAAAGCGTGCCACGCTCAATTCATCAATCCGGCCGGTTTCGTGCTCGAGCGCTACGACGCGATCGGCGCCTGGCAAGACACGGATCAGCTCTCTGGACCCATCGATGGCACCGCTGACGTGTTCCTGGGCACTGGGCAGTTGAAGACGATCTCGTCACCCCTCGATATGATGAAGGAGCTGGCTGCGCTGACCAGCGTCCAGCGTCACTACGCAGAGCAGTTCGTCACCTTCGCCACTGGTCGAGCACCGAACCCGAACGATGCCTGCACTGTGGACAAGCTCACTACCAACCTGGCCCAGGCTAGCTACCCAGTCTTGAATTTGATGGCCGACTATACCGAAGCCGACTCGTTTCGTCTGCGCACCGTCGGGCAGTGAAGGGGAATCAGCACATGACCAAGAATGTCCTCAATCGTAGGCGGTTTTTGTATGGCTTGGGTGGCGCTGTCGTGGCTGCTCCTTTCCTCAGTTCGGTTGCCGAGCGAGAGGCGAAGGCGGATTCGGTTCCGGTCAACGTGCCGAAGCGCCTCATTGTGTTCTTCACGCACTATGGCTGCCTGACCAACCGTTGGTTCCCCAGCAAATCTCACGGCCAGCTCACCACCGCCGATTATTCCGCGCTCAAGACACTGAAGCCCTTGGCGCCATACGCGGACAAATTGCTGATGGTGCGCGGTATCCGCCAAATGAACGAGTGGAGCTTCGGCGGCGAGCTCGGTCAAACCACGGACCCCCACACCCAGGTGTGCGGCACGTTCTTCACCGGCTTTCCGGTGACTCCCGCGGACGGCAAGTTTACCGGTACACCCACGGGGCGATCGCTCGATCATATTTGCGCCGAACAGGTCAACCCGAACGGCGGATCGCCATTGTTCATGCAGATCGGCGGCGTGACCGGCAGCACCACCAACACGCAGGCCATCATCTCGTATGACGCGCCCAACCGGATTTTCCCGGGCTTCGGCACGCCGTCACAGATCTTTAGTCAGCTCACCAACCTGTTCGGGAAAGGGCCGGTGTCTTCGGACACCTTCAATGCCGCTCGCGGCAAGAGCGTGATCGATCTAGTGCGTGATGATCTGACCTCTCTGCAGCGCATTGACATGAGCGGCTCGGACAAGCAACGATTGAGCGACTGGATCGACCTGCTGCACGAGACCAACGGCGCCGTTTCGGCTCAGTGCAGCGCCGATATAGCGACTCAGCTCGGTTTGACCGATGCTGCGTTGAAGGGGGGAGGGGGCGACATCTCCAAGGCCGCGCCAGTGATGATGAACCTGGCCGTGCTCTCCGCCATCTGTGACTCCAACCGCGTCATTTTCATGAAGACGCCCGGAAATCACACGTATGGCGATCTCGGATTGAAGGAAGAACATCACGGACTTTCGCACCGCATCGGCGGCCCGAACATGGGCGGCTCGTGCGTCGACGATGTCTTCACCAAGATTGCCAAGATAGACTCGTTCTTCGCCGAGCAGTTCGCTTTCCTCGTCAAACAGCTGGATAGCATCAACGAAGGCGACAAGAAGCTGCTCGACAACACCGCGACGGTCTGGTTCCAGGAAATGTCGGACGGCAATAGCCACAACTTGAATAACCTGCCCATCCTCCAGGCCGGTAGCTGCGCGGGCTATTTCAAGACCGGACAAGCCATCAACGTGGACGGCGGCAAGGCCGACTTGACGGTCGGACACAGCGAAGAAGACTGCGTCGACGGGCAGAGCCCATTCAACAAGCTGGACAGCGTCGGTACGCCGGCAGCGATGGCCTCGATGCCGATCAATAAGTACTTCTGCAACTTGATGAACGCGATCGGCGTGAAAGCCGACGCGAGCGGCTACGCAACCAAGGGTGGCACCGAACCCGTGACCAAGTTCGGCAAGTATGACGACTCCAAGCTCTTCAACACCAACAACCCCTCGACGATCGCGAAGCCAGGGGAGTACTCGGAGTTGAGGGCGAACGGGTGAGCGGCATCCAGGTGAGCCTGTTGCGTCGAAGATGGACGCGCGGCGCCTGCGGCGCGCGGTGGGAGACTCTCGTTTGCGCACACCCCTTCGGGTGTCACGAAGCGCGTCGCGCGGACGGTGGCGCTGGGCCGCCCGCGCTGAAGCTGAGGGAAAGCATGCGCCTGTTCGGTCAGCTCTTTGTAGGTCTCCATCTCATTGGCTGATCGTGATCTGGTCTTCCAAGACTTCTCGCTCGTTTTGGTTCCGGGAATGCGGCTGTTGATGCTTCCCGCGCGCCCGGCGCGAGCGTGCGGCGCCTTCGGCGCGCACCAAAGTTTGTGGGCAGCGGCGCGTTACTCCGCTCAGCGCTGACGCGGGAATGCGTGCGGCGCCTTCGGCGCGCACCGAGGTTGTGGGTGCTTCGCGCAGTTCGGTTCAATGACCGAGCTGCGCGTTCACGAGTTCGGCGAAGTCTTTGCGAGAGAAGGACGTATATTTCGCCGATTTGGGGTTGAATCGATAGCCGCCGTACGTCACTCGATCTCGAGCCTCGCACGTGTCCGAGCCGCGGACGCGCGTCGTCTTGGTGGTGCGCACGATGATCTCGTTTGCTGGCGTGCCCGGGGTCAGCCAGAACCAGCGGGTCTCCAGATCCGAGCCCGAACAGTTGCCGCTGGTCTCGTGGCTGTCGAGTGGGCCGAGTGCGAGTGAGATCGGGCCGTGGTCTGGCGAGGCGAAGAGTCGCGTTTGCCAGGACGTGGAGACGCCGGTCGGGTAGGCATCGTCATACCTTTGCTCCACGCTGACCAGGTTGAAGCGGTCCACGCGACCGAGATCCGTCAGGTTGAGCTGGTCATTGGCTAATGTGCGTCGACCGATAGCGAGATGAGCAACCAGGCGTTCTTGCTGGTCGACCATGCCTAGCCAAGCGGTCTCGCGCCACGGTGCTTTGCCCGGTTCGGCTTTGCCTGCGCGCGCAGCGGCGAGCAGCGCTGTACCGCAAAAATCCCAGGTCCAGTAGCCGAGGAAGCGGCCCTGATTCGTGTTCAGGACTTGATCGAGTCGCACCGAGCGGGCGCAGGCGTTGCGCGCCTTGGGTTCGGCCTGACGAAGCCGTCCCTCGAACGCCGCGAAATTGTCCGCCGATTCTCGGGTGATCGCGCGCAACCAGAACTGCTTTCCGGGCGAACTCGAATCGTCCTCCAGGATCATTTCCGGGAAACCATCTGGCAGAAACGGCGCGCCTCGCATCGATCGTAGGCATGCCGCTTTCAGGCCGCTTGGATGTGTGCCGGCAACGCGGAGTACGCAGCTAGTCGCATCCAAACCTTGCGATACAACGGCTGGAGGTCCGTCGCTCTCGGTGGGTGGGGGAAGCTCGAGCGAAGTGACCGCGCTGGTGCTGTGCAATGAGGGGCCAAGGCTGCCGGTGAGTCCCCTTGCGGTGCGCGTGAGTTCAACCCAGACCTGTTGGCCGTCGAGCTCACCCTGGTAGACCTGAGTCGGTGCCTTCGGTACGGCTTTGGCAGGGCCGGCACCGGCCGCCAGATCGGCCAATGTCATCAACCCAACCCATGCAACGCGCTGCAAACTTCGAGAGCTCATCTCAGCACACGTCATAGCGCGAAGCTTGCGCTCGGGAACGCGGTGAAGGCGACGCCATCGGCGTCCACGTTGCCGGTCTCGAAGCTCCAGCTGCTGCCCGATGCGAGCTCGCTTTCTGCGCTGGTCGTCGCCATGCCCAAGGGGCGCCCAACTCGGTTCACGGGGAAAACCGTGACTCGGGGAGCGATGACGGTGACGTCGAGTCCGTTCTTGAGCGTGCCCGCGTACAGCGTTCCGACGCCTGTGGCGACGGATTTGACGTCGCTCACGGTAAGCGCGTCGACAGGGATGATGTCGTTTACCGTGAAGGCCGGAAACGCGTGCTGGAGTGAGCCCAGCTCGCCCAACACGATCTCTTGGGGGAGCGTGGTCAAGCCGGTCATTCCGATTTCGCCCGGAGCGAGGCAGCGAATGACTTCGCCCGTATCGCGGCGGTAGAAGTGAGCGCTCTCCAAGACACTGGTGGCGCTCGTCACCACCTGACCCGCCTTGTCGACGAAGTACGTGGTCATGCCTCCCTCGCACGCCGGCGTGTCGCGCTCGTTTTTGACGGCTCCGTACAGCGCGAGTCCGCTCGCTCCTTGCCTGAGCGTGAAGGCAATCAGCGTGAGGCCATCCGCGACTTGCCCGTCCATTGGAGTGTTGGGCAAATCTTCCGGGACGAATGCGCGGGCGTCCCCAGTTGGCAGCGCGGATTGGCCGCCCGAGCCCGACCCCGCGGCGCCTGCGACGGCGGCCTGATCACGCGCCTGCGACGCGCACGCCAGCGGCGCGAGGCCGAGTGCTGCCACGCCGATCAAGCGAATACCCCTGAACTTCGCGCCCACTAGAGCAGCGTACCACACTGCAAAATCAGGCCGCGCGCATCGCGGAAGGTCCGTACCTCGAGCTACGCGCCGCTCTTAGCGCCCCGCGTCCGCTTACCCAAATCCTGTCCGCTGAGGAATGGTGGAAGCTCTCTCTTGATTCAGGGTGAACGGGATGTCTACAGACACGCTCACTACATTCACGCCGAAAGTAGTCGGAGGTCGGTGCGAGGACCGCTTCCGGTTCGCCCGTTTGGCAGTGTTCGAAGTCCTCCGACTGAGCGAAACGATCGGCTACAACTGAGGGATGAAGTTCGCGCGTGGTGTGGTCCTCGTTTCGCTGATCGCTGTGGGGGCCGCGTTGGCTGCCGGTTGTGGTTCTGCACCCGACCCGGATCTGTTCTCCCGGGTTGGCGGTGGCGCGAGCAACGCGCACGCCGGCACTGGTGCAGCCGGGGGCGAGCAACATGCGGCAGGCTCGGGTAACGCTTCTGGCGGCAACGCGAGCGGTGGCGATGCGGGGCAAACGGATGGCTCATCTGGCGGGCCGGCGGGTGCCACGAGTGCCGGGGAGGGCGGCAAGATCGGCGACGCGGGTGAGGGTGGCGCGTTGGTTAGCGAGGGCGGTACGAGCGGCGCGCCCGTGGGCGGCACGGGTGGTGGCGCGGCAGCGTCAGGCGCTGCAGGTACCAGCGTTTCAGGTGCCGGAACGACGGGTACCGGCGGATCGGCTGGTGCGGCTGCGTCAGGAGGCACGGCATCAGGAGGCACGGCATCAGGAGGCACGGCATCAGGAGGCACGGCATCGGGAGGCACGGCATCGGGAGGCTCGGCGTCAGGAGGCGCGGGTGGTGCGAATAGCTGTCCATCTCTCGCGCCCGTAGACAACACGGACTGCAACACCAGCACGCCATCGAGTTGCTTTTACGCCGGCGTGGCGTGCTCTTGCCTTGCAAGCGGCCCAGGTCCGGCGGCATCCCACAAATGGGCTTGCTATGGCACGCCCGAGAAATGCCCCAGCGCGAAACCCACGGCGGGCAACTCTTGCAAACAGAACATCGGTGCAGAATGTCCGTACCCAAATCAGGACTACTGCATCTGCAAGGGCGACACGCAGGCGGCGAGTTGGGTCTGTCAGTCCCCGACCGCCACTTGCCTGACCAACAAACCGTCGCAGAATTTAGCCTGCGGTCCCGTGCGAACTTGTCAGTACTCGGACGTGTCGTGCTTCTGCAACGCGAGCAATTGGAGCTGCCTTGGCGGCTGAGCAGACGGCAAGCGTCGCCCTGCGCGCGGTCGTCGCGACGGTCGCCTTGACCGCCTGTGCTAGCGCGCCTGTCCCGAGGAGTGTTGCTCGCCAGGCCTAGCCGGCTTTACGCTCGAAGAATTGCAGGTCGATGAACAGCGCGGCGGCGAGGACCAACGAGCGTTCGTCGGGGCTGAGGTCGTTGCCGTCGAACGCGATGCGGAAGCGATCGGCGTCCGTGAAGGCTTCTTTCAGGAGCCCTGACCACTTTTTCTCGACGCGGGCGAGCGTGCGCTCTTGGCGGTTGAACGCGAACGTCCACGGGCGCCAGATGGGGGACGAGACGGTGAGCAGAACGCGCTCGGCCGCGTCGACGACGTCGAAGCGCTTCGCGAAGAAGGCAAACTTCTGCTGGATGGCGCCGAGTAGGCGGCCGTCTGCGCTGCTGACTTCGAGCCGTTGGAAGTAGAAGCGGAAGGGGTGGAGCGCTCGCAATACGAGGTTTCGCGCTTCGTCGAAGAAGTGGATTTCGAACGTGCGCCAATGGCCGAAAAACATGCGCGCCAGGAATGCCAGGCCGCCTTTGCCCTGTTCGGCCGCGAACCCGACTTGGACGCCGTTCGCCTCGATCGCGTACTTGTTGCGCGTTTCGATGCCGAAGAGCTCGGCCAGTTCGCGGCGCTGGACGATCATGAGTTCATTCGAGTGCTGTACGGTTTCGAGCAAATGAGGCATCCGCTCAGAATCGCACAATCGCGCGCCCGAGTGCTAGAGTGCGAGTAGCGTGTCCATCACCCCGGTACGTGCCCTGGGTCAGGCACGCGGCGACGATGTCGTGAAAGCGCGCCTGTTGGTCGGTCGAACGGCGTCCCCTAGGCGTCGAGTCTGATCAGACAGCGCTTTCTCCGATCTCTTCGGCGAGCGCGACGATGATGCCGCCGGGGCCACGCAAGTAACAAAGTCGATAGATGTCCTGGTACTCGGCGACTTCCCCGATCAGCTCGCCGCCATGGGGGCGTAAGCGCGCAATCGTGTCGTGAATGTCCTCCACGAGGAACATGAGCCGGCGCAGGCCCAGCCGGTTCGCTGGAGCGTTGGGCTCCGTAGTGATGGCCGCCGGGTGCCGGAACCGCGTCAGCTCGAGCTGACTATGCCCATCAGGAGTGCGCACGAAGGCAATGTCGACTTGGGTGTTTTCGAGGCCCACGACCTGATCCACCCATTGACCTTGCACCGGCATCACACCGCCAGCGCGCTCCATGCCGAGCTCCACGAAGAACGCGAGCGCTCCGTCGAGGTCATCGACCACGACGCCTACGTGATCCATTCGCCTGAGTTTTGAGGTCTTTTGGGTCATCTGGTCTCCGTTTGCTTGCTGATTGCAAGTTATGCTGGGCTTGCCTAGCGGCTTTACTTGCGAAGTGCAAGTGATAAGCTGAGGCCATGTCAAAGAAGCCGCCTCAGCGGCGATCGACCTGCCCAATCAACGCGAGCCTCGAGCTCTTGGGTGACCGTTGGTCGCTGTTGATCGTGCGCGATCTCGTGTTCGCCGGGTTGCGGACCTACAAGGAGTTCTTGAGCGGTGAGGAAGGGATCGCGACGAATATCCTCGCCGATCGACTCGCGTCGTTGCAGGCCGCTGGTCTGATCACGAGCGAACGCGATCCGGAGGACGGTCGCAAACTCGTGTATCGATTGACGGCCAAGGGATTTGACTTGGCGCCGGTGTTACTCGAACTGGGGCGCTGGGCGGTCAAGTACGAGGCCGGGGTGCGGCGACCAGAACCCTTACGGCTATGGGAGGCAGAGGGCGAGGCCTTTCTCACGCAGTTGCGCAAGGAACGCTTGCCGGAGCCGCTCGCCACTGCTGGTGCGAGGAAGAAGTCGCCTGCGCGTTGAGCGAGATTCACGCGATTGACGGTTCGGTGCGCAACGTCACAGCCTGACGACTTTTCAGTATCGCCATCTGCTGAATTTAGCGCCCAATTGTCACCCCACGCGTCGTGTGGCTCCCTCATACTCCCCCTACTCGTCAGGGGGTTCGAACATATGTCGCGATTGAATCGGGGGGGACGAACTGCGCTGCTGGGAGCTGCGCTGAGCATGCTGAGTCTAGTCGTTTCGTCGCGGGCGGCTGCTACGCCATTCTCGGACATCGAAGTGTCGGTGGCTCAGAACCAGCGACCGAGCTCGCGCACGGTGGCCGCGAGCGGGGACCTCGTGTTGGTCGGCAC
>Ga0164309_10000488_pt1 | contig 21820 bp, 16 predicted proteins | sample Whisoiple_247_MG_FD_109984 | JGI IMG/M metagenome (GOLD analysis project Ga0164309, IMG submission 109984) | Soil microbial communities amended with fresh organic matter from upstate New York, USA - Whitman soil sample_247_MG | ecosystem: Environmental > Terrestrial > Soil > Unclassified >...
AGCCGCTTGTTGAGCACGAGCGCCGTAGATACCGGCGCGATCGGTAGAGCCCACGTTTTGCCGCGGTATTCACCGAGCCGCAGGTAGTGCTCAATGTACCGTTCGCGATCGAAGCTGGTTTTCGCCAGCAGCGGGCCGAGCTCGGTGAGCGCGCCATGCTCGGCGTAAGCCGCAACCGTAAAGCTATAGTTCCCCGCGAGATCCGGCGGATTGCCGCCAGCGATGGCGATCAATAGCTTTTGTTCGAGCTTCGTGACTGTGACCTTCTCGACTTCGATTGGCGCGTAGTGCGGGTCGCGCTTGGCGTGAGCCACTTCCAGCGCGTTGAAATCGGAAACGACGGCGTCCATCGCTTCGCCCTCGAAGCCGTTCCACTTTTCCCAATAGGTGATGCGCCTCGGGGCTTGCTTGTCGCTGTTCGTCGAACAGGCCGTGGTGGCAAGCGCGGTCGACGCGACGAGCGCGAGCAACGCGGCGCCGGTTCGCCGATACCGAGCTCGAAGCCGTCCTTTCATCGCCGAGCCCGCGTTTTACTCGAATCCCACCGGGGCAGTCGAACTTTTCCGATAATGTTAGGCTGCCCGCCGTGACGACCCGAAGCATCGACCCCAAGTATCACGTCGGACTCGGAGCAGTGACCGCACTCGAACAGAGCGAGCGCGGCCTATTGCTGACGGTTGGAGAAGAGAAATTCCGAGTGGACGTGATTCGCGCGGATCTGCTGCGGCTCAAGATCTCGCGCGGCGGCAAGTTCGACGAAGCGCCGACCTTCGCGGCCGCCTTCAGGATGCCCGTGTCTGTGCCGTTTCAGGTCCGCGAGAGCGAGGAGGTCATCACGCTGGTGACCGCGTCCCTCGAGCTCGTGATCTGGCGCGCAGCGTTCGGCTTGGCCGCGTATCGAACGGATGGCTCGGCGGTGTTCGAGGATGCGGCAGCGCTGGACGGTCGCTCACACGGTTACGTGCACCTGAACGATTCGTTCATCCTCACGCGCCGAATCGCGCGGCACGATGCTATTTACGGCCTGGGTGAGAAGACCGGGCGCTTCGACCGTCGCGGGCGAAATTTCATTCTCTGGAACACGGATGTGCTTCAGCCCGGCGTGCTCGCGCAAAGCCGCTTGAGCGAAGCGGAAGTGTTGCCAGGGTCGAGCACGCAGTTCGACCCCTATTACACATCCATTCCATTCTTTTATCATTCGCGCACGAGCGCTCGCGCGGCTGCGCTCTCAGGCTCGTTCATCGACAATGGCTACAAGGCCAATTTCGAGTTCGAGGCGAGTGACACCTATCGCATCGAGTTCCACGGCGGGCAGTACACCGAATACGTGTTCGCTGGGCCGAGCATGAAAGACATCCTCGAGGCGTACACCTTCATCACCGGGCGCGTCTCGCTCCCCCCGATGTGGGCGCTCGGCCACCACCAATGTCGCTGGTACGACTATTCCGAGGCCGACGTTTTGCGCATCGCGCGCCAATACCGCGAGCGTCGGATCCCCTGTGACGTGCTCTGGCTCGACATCGAGTACATGGACGGCTACCGCGTATTTACCTGGAATACCGACAAATTCCCGGACTTGCCGGCGATGCTGGGCAAGCTCGAAGAAAGCCAACTGCGCGTGGTCACGATCGTGGACCCAGGCGTGAAGTTCGAGCCGGGCTACGCCGTGTTCGACGAGGGCCGGCGCAAGAATTTGTTCTGCAAGACCGACGCGGGCAACATCTACGTTGGCCAAGTGTGGCCTGGAAGAACGGCGTTCCCCGATTTTTCCAAAGCAGAGGCGCGGGCTTGGTGGGGGGAACTCAACGCGCGCCACGTGGCGAGCGGCATCGCCGGGATTTGGAATGACATGAACGAGCCCGCGACCGGGCAAGTGCCGCCATTTCAAATGCGCTTCGATCGCGACGGTGAAAATCATCCGCACGAGCGCTTTCACAATCAGTATGGGCTATTGATGGCGATGGCCACGCACGAGGGCCTGCTCGCAGCAGAGCCGTCGCAGCGAACGTTCATCTTGAGCCGCGCGGGGTTCTCCGGGATCCAGCGCTACGCGGCACAGTGGTTGGGTGATAACTGCGCGGAGTGGTCGCACTTGGCGCTCAGCATTCCCATGACGGCGGGTATGGGCGTGTCCGGTCAGGCCTTCATCGGTGGAGACATCCCCGGCTTCATGTCCAGCCCGAGCACAGAGCTGGCCGCACGCTGGACTCAATACGGCGCACTGACGCCTTTCTGCCGCTACCACAGCGAGCGCAGCGAGCCCGATAAGTATCCCTGGAGCTTCGGTCCTGGTACGGAGAAGCTCGCACGCGCCGCGATCGAGCTGCGCTATCGACTTTTGCCCTACATTTACAGCGCGTTCGTCAACGCGAGCGAAACCGGCGCGCCCGTGCAGCGGCCGCTCGTGTTCGACTTTCAGCACGATCGCCAAGCCTGGGAAACCGAGGACGCTTACTTGTTCGGTGAAGCGCTGTTGGTCGCTCCGGTGACGTCTCCGGGTTGTACAGCGCGCCACGTGTACCTGCCGGCGGGCAGCTGGGTCGATTTCTACACCGGGCAGCGCCACGCAGGGGGACAGCTCATCACCGCGCTCGCGCCGGCCGATCGCATTCCGCTCTTCGCGCGCGGTGGCTATGTGATCCCGATGTACGAGCGAGCGCCGATGTCGACCATGAAACACTACCCCGACTTGCTCGAGCTACGCTTGATTGTCCCGGACGAGGATGGCGACACCGAATCGGTACTGCAAGAGGACGACGGCGTGAGTCATGACTACAGCTCGGGAGCGTTCCTGAGAACGACGTTCCTCGTCTCACGCCGCGGGGCGCGCGTGATCGTGACCGTACGAACCTCGGGCGACGGCTTCCCCGAATTTCGCCGGACCCAATTCCGAATCGTGCTCGACGGCTTCACGGGCGACCACGTCGAGCTGAATGGGACGACGATTGACGTGCAAAATACGCAGTTCTATTGCGAGAACCGCGGCGAATCTGCGTCGTTTTCGTTTTCGGTCTAGAGAGAGCCGCTCAGCGTGAGCCAGGCAGCGGTGGCGGGCGCTTGGGCAGTGTGGGCAAGGCGGGGGGCGTCACTCGCCGGGGTGGGCGCTTGGACGGCCCCTTGCTTGGCTTCGAGCTCGGCTTGGTGCTCGGCCGAGGCGCGTTCGGCGGAGGCGGCACTGAGGGCGATGCGGGATTGGGGCGAGGGATCGACGGTAGCGGCTTGCTGGGCGGCGAGGATGCATTCGTGCCGTCTTGTACCGTGAGCCTGCCGAGGGGCTTCGGAGGCGGACGATGCCTCGCGGAGGGCGAGGGCAGGGTGCGACGCCCGAGCGGAAAATTGACCTCGGGCGGCGGGAATGCCGGGCGCGCGATCACGAACCCTTGCGCGAAGTGCACGCCCTGATCGGCAACGGCTTTGAGCTCCTCCACTGTCTCGATGCACTCGGCAACGACTCTAGCGCCAAGATCGATGCACAACGCGACCATGTGCCGGACCATCGCCTGGCGTCGCGGATCTTTGTCGATGCCGCGGATCAGCGCTCCGTCGAGCTTCACGATCTTCGGATTGAGATCGAGGATGCGAGCCAGGTTGGAGTAGCCCGCGCCATAGTCGTCGACCACGAGGTGAACGCCGGCGCGTGCACACACGTCCTTCAGCACGCTCATACACAAGTCGTAGTGGGTGAACGCAGCCGACTCCGTCACTTCCAAATACACTTCGCGCTCGTGAAAGTTGAGCGGATCGTCGGGCCGTACCAGCCAGCGTTGAGCCAGCTCCTCAGGATGCACGTTGATGAACAGCGCCGTGTCTTGGCAGCGCTCAAAGGTCTGTTGGCGGATGATGTGCCCGAGGGGACCGCAGGCGCGTTCCTTCTCGGCCGCCAAAAACAGCAGCTGTGGCGTCGAGTATTGCGGCAACTTGCAGCGCACGAGCGCTTCGTGCGCGAACAACGCGCCCGTTTCGACCTCGACGATGGGCTGGAACACCATGTGGATGTCGTTGCTCGTGATCGCGCGAACCCCGGTCGGCGCGCCCAATTGATTGGGATCGCCATTGAACGTCCAGTGCAAGCGATCGTCCGACATTTACAGAGGCCCTGTGCCTGAAACGGCGCCTCAGGTGACTTTTTAAGCATCGCCGGTTTGCACCAATAAGGTTAATGATCACCAGGCCTTATGTGCGGGTTTTCGGGGCGAGTGGGCTCGCTCGGAGCACTGAATGAATCCTGCCTCCTACCCGTCCCAGTCTTGGACGCCATATACGGGATGAGCCAAGTACGGGGGCACGGCACTCGGCACGAGAAAGCAATGAAATCTCACCTTTTGATCCTTCCACTCCTTTGCTTCGTTGGTCACTCGGCAACCGCGTTTGCGCAGCAGGCACCGCCACCCGCGGCACCGCCACCCGCGGCTCCGCCACCCGCGGCTCCGCCGCCAGAAGCTCCGCCCACGATTCAGCTCGTCAAACCCCAAGAACCTGCGCCTGCGCCTCCACCAAAGATCGATCTCAGCACCCCGGCGCCGGAAAAGCCCGTACAGCGCACATATCACTTTCACGAGGGCTTCTACCTGCGCGCGAGCGTTGGCTTCGGTTACTACTACGGCGCTTTCAACGACTCGAAGCACTCGGACTTCAGCGAACACGGCGGCACGATGTCGGCGGATCTCTTGATCGGCGGCTCACCGAGTCCTGGTGTGTCGATCGGCGGCGGCCTACTCGTCGATCCTTTGTTCGGCGCCTCGTATCAGCGCAACGGTCGCGAAGTGGGGACACACGGCGGCGTCAGCACGCTGATCGGCCCGTTCATCGACGCGTTTCCGGATGCCACCAAGGGCTGGCATTTGGGCGGCCTGATCGGCTTCGCCGGCATGAGCTTCCAGAATCTCAATGCGGGCGCCTGTTGCGAGGGGAGTCGCGAGCGCGCGATCGGCTTCGGTGGTGCTGCTTGGTTCGGTTATGATTTTTGGGTCGCGCCCGAGTGGGCCGCGGGTCCTCAGTTTCGGGCCATGGGCATGAGCACTAGCGGCACGCACTCCGGTTCGGACATCTCCGCGTTTGCCAGCTCGTTCGACCTGGGCGTCAGCGTGGTGTTCAACTGAGCGTTCAAGGTCGGCTCGAAAGGGGCGCATCCAACATTTCGCGGATGCGCTCGAGCAGTAAATCTGGCGTGACCGGCTTTTGGAGCAACACCATGCTCGAATCGAGCACGCCGTGCTGCGCGATCGCGTCCTCGCTGTAGCCCGAGAGGTAAAGCACCTTGGTCTGTTGCCGGGTGCGCTTGAGCAACGCGGCGAGCTCGCGGCCGTTCATCGTGGGCATGACCACGTCGGTCACGAGCAAGTGGATCTCCTCGCTGAAGTGCTCGCACTGACGGAGCGCTTCCAGGGGGCCTGCGGCGTCCAGCACGCGGTAGCCCGCGGCGATCAACACGGCGCGGAGCAACTTTCGCACTTGGGCTTCGTCTTCGACGAGCAAAATCGTTGCGTTGCCGCGAACCGGCGCCTGCTTGGGTCGCAGGCTCGTGCGAGGTGGGGGTACCGGTTCATCGCAACGCGGCAAATGGATGACGAACGTCGTTCCGCGTCCGACTTCGCTGGTCACCGAAACCCGCCCGCCGCTCTGTTCGACGACGCCGAACACCGTGGCCAGGCCCAAACCAGTGCCCTTACCTTTGGCTTTGGTCGTGAAGAAGGGCTCGAAGGCGCGCTGTCGCGTGGCTTCGTCCATGCCTGAACCCGTATCAGTCACCGAGAGCGTGACTGCGGGCACTGCGTCGTCCGTGCCGGCTTTGACGGGCGCGGTCACGTTGTCGGTAGTGACCGTCAAAACGCCGCCGTTCTGCATCGCGTCGCGGGCGTTGAGCGCGAGGTTGAGCAGCACTTGCTCGATTTGCCCGACGTCGACTCTGACTGGGCCGAGCGTCGGGCACAGCGCCACCTTGAGCACGATGTCTTCGCCCAGCAGACGGCGCGTCATCCGGTCCATCCCGGTCACGACTTCATTCAGATCCACGATGCGCGGTTCGAGCAATTGCCGACGGCTGAAGGCCAAGAGCTGTCGCGTCAAACGCGCGGCGCGCTCGCCGGCCGCGTGGATCTCGCGCACGTCATCGCTCGCGGAGGTCCCCGCTTCCAGCTCGGAGAGCAAGATCGTGCTGTAACTGAGGATCACCGACAAGATGTTGTTGAAGTCGTGAGCGATTCCGCCGGCGAGGCGACCGAGCGCCTCCAGCCGCTGCGTTTGGCGGATGTGCGCCTCCAAGTTCTTCATTTCGCGCATGTCGTGCTGCACGGTCGCAAACGCGAACGGTTCACCTTGCGCATTGCGCACCAAAAATGAGCTCACCTGCGTGTCGATCAGCTCGCCCGTCAGCAGGTGACGGAGCTGGCCTGGCCCTTGGTAGCGACCGTGCGCGCGGATCACGTCCGCGCGCTTCAAGCCATCCGACGTGTGAAACGAGGGCAATTCGAGCCGCGTCACATCTGCGTCGGGTTCGATTCCGACCAGCTTCCGACCGGCCTGGTTGATGAACAGCACGCGGTTGTCCAGCGACGCCATGGCGATGAACTCACCGCTGTGTTGAATCAAGGCTTCGAACTGGGTGGCCTGCTCTTCGGCGCGCTTGCGCTCGTCGATCTCGCGTTGCCGCGATTCGAGCAGCTGCGCGTTCGAAATGGCGAGCGCCGCGTGCTCGCTCAAATTCTTGGCTACTGCTTCGTCGTCGGCGTCGAACGGCTGCGCGTCACGCCCAACGCGCAGTAGCGCGATTACACCCAGCAGCCCGCCGCGCATTTCGAGCGGCAGCGCGAGCAGACTGCGGACTCCGACATGGCGCATCGCGCGCGCGTTGTCCGGCGATAGCTCTAAGCTCAGCGTGTCCTGATCGCAATAGGGGATCAGCACGCACTTGCGCTGCTCGATCAGGCGCTTGCTGAGCTTCGAAGTGCCAATCGGAACCGGGCCATTCGCAAGCACGCGTCGTGCGCCTTGCATCAAGTTCGGATCTTCGAAGAATACCGCGCCGGGGATGATCTGCTGTTCGTCCTCGGACAATAGCGCCACGATGCAGCCGTGCCCCACGAGCTTCGCCATGCGCTCGGCAACGGTGCGGAGCAAGCGCTGATAGTCGATGGTCGCTTCGGCGAACGCACGCATCGTGTCGGACAGGCCGCGCAGCCGTCCATCACTGATTGTCGAATCTGCCGTCATCGCGTCCCGTTCGCGCATGCGTGTCCGTTCTCGATACTAAATGATGCCTCGACCTTTCGCGCGGAAAACGCCTCCCGAGCGGCAGCTCGCGCACAGCACTGCGAAAAGAGCTAACTTGGCGCAAATGATGGATTTCGACATACCTCCAATGTGCCGACGAGTGCGCTCATGAGCGAGGACGCCGCGTGGTTCATCGATGGCGCCTACCTGTACAAGGTGTGGCAGAGCCTCAAACGTGCCGATCGGCTCGACTACCTGAAGCTTCGCGAATACCTCGAGCGCACATTTGCCACAGCGATCGACGATGCCTACTACTTCAACTCCGATCCCGACGTCTCGAGCGCGAAGCAAAATGCTTTTCACAGCGCACTCGCGTACCGCCCGCCGGATGGTCCAGGTATTCGCGTAAAACTTTACTGGCTTCAGAAAAGGCCACTCTCTTGGCCAACGAGCTGGGGCGGCGGTCCGGTGCTTCATCCGGAGAGCGGGCGTCACTTCGAACTCATCCAGCAAAAGGCCGTGGACGTAGGTCTCGCCTTCCACCTCATGCGCTCCCATGGCCACCGCAAATGGCGGACGCTGTTCCTCGCCGCGGGCGACAGTGACTTTCACGAAGTCGTGCAACACCTAGTCGAGAACGAAGGTGTGCGATTGATTCTGATCGGCAGCGAGCAAACGATCAGTGGCGAACTGATGCCGTACGCGCGAGCCGTCGTCAGAGTCCGTGACATCGCGGACGAGCTCGCTCGGAGCTGAGGGAGAGATGGGGTTGATGGTCACCGAATACGTCCCAACCGTCACAGCCTTCGGCGTCGCGGACGACAAGAGAGGACCAACCGCCGAGCCGCAGAGGCCGCAGAGATCTGAGTGAGAGGAGGTGGGATTCCTCAGGGCACCGACCTCGTCGGAGGAACGACCGACAACGACGTACCTCAGCCGCTCCGCCTGACGCTTCGTTCGTTGTGAACGAAGACGAATCGCGCTTGCTGACGTGTGGCCGGATCGGCCACGTTCGTTCGTCCTTCTTTGAGAATGGGACAGCTTCGGATTGGTGTTTTGGGAGGCGTCATCGCGCTCGTGATCTTCGGCTGCGGAGACCATCGGGACGCCGCGCCGGTAAGCGCGAGCCATCACGACTTTCGTCCCGTGGCGACGCTGCAGCCGACCGAATCTGGGGCTTGGGTCGTGGACCCCAGCGATCCACTGACGCTCTACGCGATCGGATGGCGCAGTATGCGTTCCCGCGATGGCGGCCGTACCTGGGCCGAGTTGAACTGGCCAGGGGGTGCGCGTGCCTTGCACTTCGCGCACGCACCGAAGCGCGCATTGTATTTGGAAGTGGACGATGCGTCGGACTCGGGCGGGTCGTCAACTGCATTGCCATTGGGCCAAAGGTCGTTCGCCGTTTTCAAGTCGCTCGACGAGGGAAAGTCTTGGTCCTCGGTTGGCCGCGGAGTGAACGTGCTGTTGCTGGAGCAGAGCGACGGCCCGGCGCTGCTGCAAGTCGGCGGGCGCATCTCTCGAAGCGTTGACGACGGCCAGAGCTGGCAAGACTCCGAGCTGCCCAGCGAGTTCAGCGCTGGAAGCATGACTTGGGCTCCTGCGTACGCGCTTGCCGGGCAGGGCGGATCTGCACCGGTATTCGTGGTTGGCTCTGATTCGAGCCAGAATGCTGGGCGATTCATGCTCGTCTCCAGTGACGGCGGCGCTTCGTTCGCGAGCAAAGCGCTGCCCGACGGTGTCCTTGGCCTCAGGGCTCCGACGCTGTCTTTGGACTGTCTGGGCCGCCTTTATGTTTTGGCGAACGACGTCGTTTACCGCTCGAGCGACGCGGGGACCACGTGGGATAGCCTCGTGAGTGTGGAGCAAGGCACGCTGGATTTTCGCGTCGTTAGGAGCGCGGTGGCTCACTGCGGCGATAGCATCCATGCGTCGGCACTCGCAGCGTCTGGTGTGCCGCAGCTATTGACGATCGACGCCGCGGGTGGCCTCACTGCGCAGGATTTGTCGGACAACGGCGAGCTCTGGGAGCTCGGCGAGCACCGGCTGCTCTTGGTTCCAAACCCAGACCAACCGATTGCTCAAGGTGTGCGGCCACGATTGGGTTTCGGTCCGAAGCTGCGATCGGACGACGATGGACGGACATGGTGGCCGGTGGGAGTCTCTTTGGCGTACTCCGATTTGCCGACGCCTGATTTGGTGCTGAGTTCGGCTCAGCCGGGATTGGTGTTCGTGGCGGCGGAACATGGTGTGTATCGTTCGCGCGACGCGGGGAGGAGTTGGCAGTCCGCCGCGGGCCTGGGGCGCGCGATCGGCCTTTACCCGGATCCTTCAGACGCGAACGTGCTCTATGCTGGAACTTCTCAGTCGCCGTGGAGCGTGCGATCGACGGACGGTGGAGACTCGTTCCAAGATTGGCCGGTACCTTCTCGAGAGCGCCCCGAACGGCTATTAGCGGTTTCCGTGTCCGCCTCGGGCAGTGTGACGGTCGTCACGGAAGCAGGCGTCTATCGTCGCGAAGCGGGAGGATCTGATTTTTCGCCGGAATTGTCGGGCCAACGCATCATCCTTCAGGCAGCGATCGGCGCGGGCGAGCCGGCTGCGATCTACCTAATCGCATACGGATTGGAAAGCGGAGTGCGCAACGAGGCATGGTCGTCGTTCGACGGCGGGGCAACATGGAACAGGGATGATCTGGACGCTCGAACTTCGGACACGTACATCAGTTGTCTGTTCGCGCATCCTGCACAGCCCGAAGTCGCTTTCGCGTGTGGCGAGAACGGACTGCTGCGCACGACGGACGGCGGAATGAGCTGGTTGCGTTTGCCCACGCCGAATGTGTGGAGCGCGGGATTCCGGATCGACCCGCTGCCGCCGCACGCGATGTACGCGTTCGGGCAGCAGCTTTTACGCTCTGACGATCAGGGCGACACTTGGCAAGCGCTCGCGGAAATGCCGCCGCACTTCGGCGACTTTGAGCTCTCGCCGCACCCCGACCGCGCGCGCTATGCCCTTGGTAGTAGCGGCGTGCTCTACGACTCGGTCGAATGATGTCCAAGAGTGGAAAGGCGACTCTCAGTGCACGTAGCTGAATCCCAAGAGGTAGGTCTCGACCCAGCCGTGCTTTGCGGGCAGATATGCGCCCACGGCGTGCGCGTCCACGCCGAAGCCGCTGCCGAGGGGCACGTGAATCAATGGCAGCGGTCGGAGGCCTGCGCGTTGCACCGAGCCAAACGCGACCACGGTGCCGCGTTCATTCGCATCGATGGCTGCGGACGAGAAATGGCCGTCGACGAGCGCGTTGATCGAGAAGCCGGCACCAAAATTGAAAGTGACTGCGTCCGGAATGGTTTCGGAGATCCCCAAGGTGAGCTGCGTAGTGAACGTCCGAGGCCAAGGGTGCGCCCACTCGAATGCGCTCAGCTCCGAGAGGCTCGCATTGAACGTGTGACGCTCGCCTTGGCGATAACGCGCATCGACTCCGGCGCCAAAAAAACCGGTCACGGAATAACGGTCGTCGAGGTGGACGCCCGATAATACCGGGACGCCGCCCCATGCCAGCCAATTGAACGCCTGTGGACGTTCAGCATCGAACACCAGCGCGAGAGGCGCTGTCCACCATAGCTTTCGCATCAAGCGCGCCGACAGCCGGAGCATGAACACTCCGTTTCCGTCCGCCGCACCCAGTCGCAGCCCAGGATCGATTACGGGTGCGTGACGGACGCCCGCGCCGAGTGCGCTGAAGAAGAACTGGTTCGCCCAGGAAACGCCGCTCGCTTCGTCGCGTTCGAGGCCTTTGATGCGACCGGCAGCGAGTGTCGAGCGTGTCAGATCCGCTTCTGCGAGTGCTGTCGGGCTTCCGGCAGAAAGCGTCACGATGCGCACGAACACACCCTCTGCCGCGCGACGACGAATGAGATAGCTGCCCGCGGGCAGCCCTAGGCGCACACGACGCGTCCCTGCAGGGGTTTCGACGATCACCAAGCCGTCATTCAAGCGCACGATCTCGGTGGGGCCGGTTGCTTGGTCGTAGAGTAGGGTCGTGCGTTGGTTGACCAGCGTGGCGAGTGGGAAGTCTTGCCGACCGGTGAGCTTCATTTGAAAGCTCGGATGCTGCGGTTCTTGACCGATCATCGCGGTGTCGCGAATCGTCAATCGCCGCGCGTACTCGAAGGCTTCACCCAGGCTGACTTGGCCGTCGCCGCTGCGATCGGCGGCACCGCGTAGACCCGCGTTCCAATGATGGGTGAAGAAAGAGCCTTGGAGCGCCTCGGTTTCGTGCGCGCTCTCTTGGCCAGAACTCGACGCGATTAGCACGCTGCCTTCTTCGGCAAGCTTGGGTGCAGAGTCGATCTCGAACGGTTCGGCCTTCTTCAGGCCTTTCGAGCCAGTCCAGCTGCCACCGCGACAAGAGTCCAGCACTCCGATACGCAGTTTCGCGCGTGGATCATCGAGGCGTGCTTTGAGTTGAGCGAACGGCAGAGACTCACCGTTCGGGAAAATCGCCTGATCGTCCGCGTGTCCCGAGTAATAGAAGAAGAGCAGCGTCTCTTCTGAGCGTTGCGCGGCGGCTGCGAGCTCGCGGTCGAGCGCGCTCAGTAACTGCTCGGGTGAAGGATCGAGGAGCTGTTGGACGTCGCGAGCGTTGAAGCCGCCAACCGAGGTCAGGACCTCCGCGACGCGGCGCGCGTCGTCATGCGCGTAGCGCAGCGGCACGCGACCGGGCGGTGCGAGGTTCGCGCCAACGACGACTCCGATCCTACGGACTTCAGTCGCTCGCGCGAAGCGGCCGAGGGTTAGGCAGAAAAGCAGCGCGAGCACGCACAGCAATCGGTTCAAGGGCGATGCTGCCCCGCGTCGGCGGCCGGCGCGTCGGCTTTTGGCAGAACGAAGGGCAAGACCGCGATCCCCGCTGGAACGTTCCCCTGCTGCCATTGGTCCCAGTTCGGAGCGACCAGAGCGTCACTGAAGACGACGAACAAGTGCTCCGCGGCCGATGAGTCATCGATTTCCCAGGCGTCGGGCAGAGTCATGGTCTGGCCCGGCGAAATCGCACCCTCGTAGAGTCGGAGCGGGTGCTGCGGATCGCTCAGCGAATACACTTCAACTCGGTGAAAGCTGCCCGCGTCGATCTTGAGCCGCAGGCGATCCCCGGCGATTAGCGGCTGTTTGCCGTCCCAGAGCAGCGTTTCACTGCCACGTCGCACGTAGATCCAAACCGATCGAAAGCCCTTCTCGCCAATGTACGTTTCGTGCTCGCGCGGAGCGCCTTCTCTGCCGTACTGGACGAAGAGGAAGACGCCACAAGCGGCGGCGACCAGCGACGCTGCGGCCAATAGGCGGCTCCAGCGAAAGCCTGTGCGCTCGAGTTCGAGTGATCGAGTGGCGGGCGTGAAACTCGGTACGTGCACGGGCGCTGCGAGCGATTCCACGTGTTGCCGGCAGGCTTCACAATGCTCGAGGTGTGCGGTGACGTCCGGCGCGGCCGCGCCCAAATGCGCTCGATCGAGCGCGAGAAACGACGGGTGATTCGTCTCACTGCCGGGCTGATTCGGTTTCATCAGGCGTTTCCTTTGAATTTGCTCGCGCGCTCGTCGAACCGACCGAGAAGCCGTCGAACGGTCCGCTCGCCGATCCCCATCACTTCGGCGACCTCCGGATGAGTGAGGCGATCGAGCCGGTTCAAGATGGCGGCCTCCAACTCTTTCTCTGGAAAGCCATTCAGTACGAGGCGCAGGTCTTGCCGACTGACGAGCTGTTCTTCATAGCGTTGCTCGTCTTCGCCGAGGGTGACCGTTTGCAAGTAGAGCAAGCTCTCGCGGCTCAGCGTGCTGCGTCGGGCTCGATCGATGACCAGCCGAGTCGAGGTCTGATACAGCCAAGCCGTGAGCGCCTGTGTGTCTTGAATCAACTCGCGTTGCTTCCACAAGCGAAGGAAAACCTCTTGGCTAACGTCCGCGGCATCCGCGTGCCCACGCAGCATTCGCCGACACTTGGCCAAGACCAAGGGGTAGATGCGGCGATAAGAAGCTTCGAAAGTGGCGCCGTCGAGGGAAGGCATGGCGGGCTGAGACGTGATCGAGGACGAACGGCGCGCGATAATCCGGCCAACCCTCGGCAGCGCGGCAGCGTTTTTTTGCGAGCGACGTTTTTGCGGCCGAAATGGTGGCTCCCAACCGTCCTCGGTGCGCCGGCAGAGCAAATGCCGGCAGTGGAAACAGCAACGTCGGGGGGCGGTTGGGGGCTCGGGTTGAACCGAGCCCCCAGCTGCACGACTCGGGCTCGTTGCACCCTGAAGGCTGACCGGCCGACAGAGCACACGGGGTGTTTCTGCTCGAGAACCGTCTCGTACTGACATCCGAGCTCGACACTCACCGTCGAAGAAGCGAACTCGCGATGCACTCGACAGCATGCCATATCGACGAGTCGCGCATTGGCATCGTGGATTCGCGCAGCGAGCGTTGGTGTGTGCGCCGGTATCGAGGGTGTATCTCGACGCATGACTCATTTGGTCGGCTTGTCGGGTTCTGGCGGCTTTCGCCAGCGCAGGCACTTCGCGGCGATGGTCGTGTCTTTGCGCGCCGAAGCAATGCAGAGCGCTTGCACGCACGCGGCGAAGGCGCGATTCAGGCCTGAACGACAACGTGCCTTAGTATCCAGCAGGTGTTGGATTCCGACATGGCGAGTCACGCTCGACTTGCTGCTGTGGAAACATCAGAAACGGTGACCGGTCGGCCGATGACCGTCGGTATCCACTCTTTTGGGTGAATATCGCGGCTGAATGGCTCAAGTGGCGAGAGCGCGTGTGTCGTGCGGATTGCGAGAGGCGCTCATCAGTGCATCGAGTGATCTTGCGATCGAGTGCGATGATTGAAGATCACTCTTCTGGGTGGACGTTGTAAGAGTGAGGTGTTAGGAGTGGAGCATCGAGGACTCACGCGCGCTTGTGCGCGTGGAGATCTGCTGTGCGGGCGAGGTGCAGTGGAGGTAAGGTCGTCCGCATTTTTGTGCGGAAACGCTCATGTTTGCGGGTGTGTGGGGCAGCTCATTGAAGATCGACATTCGTCGACGCGGCCATGAAACACGTATCGACGCGTCGGTGCATAGGCTTGCGACTTGATTCTTTAACGAGAAGGGAAATCCTATGGATGGCGTATTGAGTCACAGGGTGGTTGTCGGCGGCACTGCGAACGTTGATCTCGAATCGCTGGTCGCGGTCGCGCGCTACGGAGCGACGGTCTCGTTGGATGCGGGCAGTCGCGCTAGCATGAAAGCATGCCAGTCGTTCTTCTCGACCAAGGTCGACAGTCGTGTGCCGATTTATGGTCTCAATACGCAATTCGGCGATCAGGTGGTGTTGCTCGACAAGCACCTCGATGATTACGAGGGTGAGTCCTATCAAAATTCGCTCAAAAACCGCCAGAATAGCCTGATCAAGTCGCACAACTGCGGCATGGGTGAGCTCGCGCCAACAGACGTCGTGCGCGGCGCGATGTTGCTGAGGTCGCGTTGCCTGTCGCGCGCCTACTCCGGTGTACGCCCAGAAGTGGTGGATGCCTATTTCGAGTTCTTGAACCGTGGCATCACGCCCGATTGTTTCCGCTACGGTTCGATTGGCGCGAGCGGTGATCTGGTCCCGCTCGCCACCATCGCCGCTGCCGTCGTCGGTGAGGACGTGGACGTGCGTTTCGACGGTAGTACCTTCCCGGTCCGCACGCTGATGCGTCAGCTCGGCATATCGCCGCTGCAAATTCGCGGGCGCGAAGGGTTGGCGCTGATCAACGGCACCTCGTTCATGAGCAGCATCGCAGGTCTCGCATTGCACGACCTGACGAATTTATTCGACTCGATGCTGTCCATCATCGCGATGGCGCTCGAGTCATTGCTCGTGATCGAAGATGGCTACAGCCCGATCGTGCACGAGCTGAAGGGGCACGCGGGGGAGCTCGCGGTTGCCGAGCGAATTCGCTCTTCGTGGGCCGGGAGTCGTTTGATTCGCGATTTGGAGAAAGCGCGCACCGAGGGCACCGCAGAAATCGGCGTGCAGGACTATTACTCGCTGCGCTCGGTTGCCCAAGGGTTTGGCGTATTTCACGAGAATTTGGCGCGCGCCAAGCGCTGGGTCGAGTCGGAGATGAACTCGGTCAACGACAACCCGATCGTCGTGCCGGAGCACGAGCAGGTTTATCACACGGCGAATTTCATGGGCTACTACGTGAGTTCGGCGTGCGACATGCTGCGCGCTGACATCGCCCAGGCGGCCACTTGGCTGCACGCACTGGTCGCCAACTTGGTGCACCCACGGAAGAACCGCGGTTTGCCGGTGAACTTGGTCGAAGATCCGATCAACTACAGCGGCTTCCGCCCGATTCAAATCCTCGCGGCATCGCTCACCGTGCAATGCCGTAAGCTCGCGCAGTCTCATGCCTCGTTCGTGCTCCCGACCGAGGGCGACAATCAAGACGTCAATAGCCTCGGCACCCACGCGGCGTTCGATCTGCGCGCTTCCGTCCAGCATTTGAATGAGCTCACGGGCATCGTGCTGATGGCTTCCGCGCAGGCACTCGAACTGCGCGGGCTCGACAAGGCGAGCGACAAGAGCCGGGCGATCGTCGAGGAGTACCGGGAAACCGTGCCCTACCTTCGCGAGGATCGACTCGTTCACAACGATCTGACGGCCACCGCCGAGATCATGCGGCGCATGGTCACCCTAGGCGCTCACGCGCCGGCGCCTGCTCAACAAGAGCCCGAGCGCCGCACCTCCGCCATCTTCTTGAAGGCTGACCCAATCGCACCGGACGCAATTCCGCTCGAAGAAGCGGCTTTTAGCTCGCGAAAGTGAACCGCGACCATGAATGAAACCAAGAACCTCACCGGTCTCATCGGTAAGCACCTGATTTACACGTACGCGAACGGCTGGCAGTACGAAATCTACGTCAAGAACGCGACTCACTTCAGTTACCGCATTCACAGCGGCATCGTCGGCGGTCGCTGGGTGACCGATCAAGAAGCCCACATTCTCGACATCGGCGACAACGTCTACAAGATCTCGTGGGACGAGCCGACGGGCACCACCGTCAGCATTGCCATCAATCTGAGCCGTAGAAGGCTATACGGCACGATCTTCTTCCCGAAGTGGATCGAAGACGATCCAAAGAAGACCATCTGTTATCAGAACCAGCATTTGGATCGAATGCGCTCTTATCGCGACACTGGGCCCACCTATCCAAAGCTCGTCATCGACGAGGCGGCGCAGATCACGTTCCTGGAGGACTGCGGTCCTGACCGCAGTGACGTGATCGATCGGCCGTCGTACGAATTGCCGCCGGGCTATACGGATCGACGGAATTAGCGGCTCATTTCCCGACGCCGCGCCGGACGGCCGACGTCAGCCGGTGCGCTTTGCGGGCTCGTCCGCGACTGCGCTCGCCTTCACCGGCGGGCGCGGTGCGAGCTTGGTTTGTCGGGCGCACCACTCAGCGAGCCGGCGCAGCACCGGCTCGTCCGAATCAACGTCGACCTCTTCGAAGACGATCTGCCCGTCTTCCAGCGCGCGAGATTCCCACGCATCATTCGCGAGCGGCTCGGTCTCGACCCGCCGGAATTCGGGCGCTTGCTCGATCCAGGCGTCAATCTTCGCTTTGGTCGTGGGGTGAAGCACGATGGACAGCCATAGCTCCATTCGCCGCGGCTGGCAGACTTTGCTCGAAAAGCCGACGAAATCGGGGCCTCGCGGGCGCTCGCTCGCGTTAGTGCCGTTATTGCCCCAGTGCCTTTAGCGTGTCGAGCAATTGCCGACGCTCATCGTCGTTCAGCCAGGGTGATAGCACTTCCAGATCGGCTGGCGAGCTTGGCGCGAGCAGCCCCGCACTGCGCGCCTCGACGACGGCCGTGAGGATGCGCTCGCCGAGTTCATTGAGGGCAGGGCGGATCTGCTGATTGAGGTCCAGCGTCGTCGCTTCGCTCATGCGTCGCTGCACGGCTTTGCTCAGCTCGATCTGCAGGGCAAAGAACTCACGAGCTCGAGCTTCTGGCAGACCCGCCTTGCGCGCGCTGGTTGCGGCGGAGTCGAGCACGACCCTTTCGCGCGGCAGATCTTCGATTGGCAGGGCAAGCTTGGCTTTGGCGCCGGCGACGAGCGGCATGAATGCCATGCGCCGTGCGAGCAGGTCCGCGAGATTCGTGAGCGCATCCAGCGGTTGGCGTTCACCGAACCAGCGTTGTTGAGCGCCTTCGATGCGCTCGCTGTGGCCGCGCAACCAATCATCGATCCGCGCCGCGAGCTCGGCGTGATTGGGCGCGAGCCAATATACTTTCCGAGCCAACGCGGGTTCGCAGCGTACCTTCCAGCCCGGGCGCTCGAACGCTTTGCGTTCGAAGCTATCCGTCACGATGGCGCTGGCACGACCGCTGGCCAGGAGCTCGGGCAAGGTCTGGTTCTGTTCCACGATCACGAGCTCGCGATCCGCGAAATGGCTGCGCGTCCACGCTTCGAGCACGCCGCCATGATTGACCGCGATACGCTTGCCCTGCTCGTCGCCCAGCACGCATGGGCCGCCCCGCGCTACCGCGCGCGTGAGGTAGCCCAGCACGGCGCGCCCCGGTTGCCAGGTAACGCCGCCCATCGCAATGTCGAACTCACCGTTTTGAAGCTGACTCTGCAGCGTTGGCCAGCGAAAGCTGACCCACTCGAGCTCGAAGCCCAAGTCGCGCGCCAAGGCATCGGCGATCTCTGCATCGAAGCCGTGGAGGGTGCCCCCCGCATCGCGAGTGGAGAACGGTGCGTAGTCGCCGCTCGTTCCTACGCGCAGGTGTGGTCGCGCGGGCGCTGACGACGCCGTTAACGGTGCAGCCGAGGCCGCGCCTTGCGGCGTTGGGTGACTCGCGGGCGCTGGCAACGGGTGCGTGCAGCTCAACGCACTCAGCAATGAAACGAAGCCTGAAAAATACCGCGCGACGCTGAATGCCATCAGCCGCGAGCTTGGTGAGGATGCACCGGGTCGTCAATCCTGAGGACGCGCAGCGTGACCGTCAAAACGAAAAGACCGTTGTCGCGCCCAAAAAAAGTACTTCGAAGTCGAACCATCTTTCAACGGCGAGGGGCCTCGATTCACAGGCACCGTGCACGCACGACTACGCGGGACGCCTTTTGACTGAATTCAGCTCGAGACGTTGAGTGAGCTACACGCCGCACCGCGACATCCGCGCCCGCTAAACCAAAATCTCAACACCCTGAGGTTTGGGTTAGCGGACCGAGCGCGCGCACTCCGTCGCGTAGCTCCCTGTTCGATTGCAGACAGAGGAAGATCAGGGCGACACGAGCACGGGCGTGTCGAACGTCACCTGATCAGAGTTCGTGATTTGGCCAGAATAGTTGTTGCCCCAACACCACACGTCGCCTTCGCCGGTGAGCACGCACACATGCCCCTGACCTACGGCCATCTCGCTGACCGGCGGCACGTCGATATGAACGGGCACGCGCGAAAAGACCCTTTCTTGGGGCTGAGCCAGCGCATGGAAGGTATTTTCTCCCCAGCAGCGGACTTCACCGTTCGTGCGGCGCGCGCAAGTGAACGTCTCTCCGGCGCGTACCTCGACAACATCGGTCAGGCCGGTCACTAGCTGCGGAACGAGCGTGTTCGATGACGACGAGCCGAGGCGACCGCCGAAGTTCGAGCCCCAGCAAGCGACGTGTGCGTCCTCGAGCAGCGCGCAAGCGTGACTCAAACCGAGTGTGAGCTGTTTCACTGAGCTCAAGCCTGGCATTGGGATTGGGGTTAATTGGTCGACGCGGCTTTCGCTCGTCAGACCCGGGCCATTCGCGTGGCCCCAGCCCAATACGGTGCCGTCTGCACGCACGACGAGTGTCGCGATTCCACTGCCCAAATCCGAGTCGGTGGCTACGGCCACGTCGATCGCGTCGTGAATTCCAGCAACTAGCTGCGGCGATTCCGACGGCCCGCTACCGTTGCCCAAGAATTCGTCCGGCCCCCAACAATAAACGTCGCCCGCGCGAGTGACCGCGCAGGCGTGACCGCTGAACGCGATGGTCGCCACCGCTGCGAGCGCAAGCTGTGTTGGGGTCGTGGTAGGGTTCGTGGCCAGCGAAGGCAGCAGGCCCCAACATTCAGCCGCATCGCTCGCCGCGAACGCGCAAGTTTGCAAAGGCCCCCCGATCAAACCGACGGCGGGTGACAGCGGCTCGACGGGCGTTGGACCCTCGATGGCAAGGTTGGCCAAACCGTTGCCGAGTTGGCCGTCGGCTCCGATGCCCCAACAGCGAACGCCAGTCTGCGCGGTCAACAAGCAGGTGCTGGTTGCGCCGCAGGCCAAGTGCGAACGGCGTGCGTTGGTGGGCAGGGCGCCGCCGTCCGCGCCGCTGGCCGCGTCGTCTGGCCCCGTCCCGCCGGCGCCGACCGAAGTGCGAACGCTGCCCCCGCAGGCGAGGCAGATCGCGCTCGCCGCAAGTGCAGCTAGTGTCTGAGTGAGCAAACCGCTCACCTGGTTCGCTGCGCAACTCGCCGAATTGACTGGGGCTGTGGTGTACCGACGGATCGGCGTCGAGTCGCGCAGGGTCACCATAGGTCTTCCAAGTGTTTCGAGATCAAGATTGGGCGCGAATGAAGCAAGACTGAGCTCCGCGAGATGTCTTGTCCATCGGACCCCTGTTCGGTGATATTTCGCTCGCGCGAAGGAATCGTCTCTTGAACCGTCAATATCTTCGTAAATGCTTAGTGTCGCTTGCGATTTTGGCGTGCGCGCGGCTTGCGTCCGCGCAGGACGAGTCGCGCGTTCCTGTTCCCGTGCCCGTGCCTGCCCCCGCGTCCGTTCCTGCTCCGCGGCCCGTCGCGACCAACGCGCGCATCTTTCAGCGCCCGATCGTCTTTCAGCCGGATCGACCGTCAGCGACACTCGAGATGTGGCACGAGACAACGGTCGACGGCGTTTGGACCGAGGACTGGGTGCCTGTGTGCGCTGGCCCGTGCGTCGTGTGGATACCTCCCGACCGTCGCTACCGCGTCTCGGGTTTTGGCGTTCGCACGTCGCGCGAGCTCACGCTACTTCCAGGCGCAGCCCCGTTACACTTGGAAGCAAGCACCGGCGCGGCATGGACGCTTCCGCTGGGCGTTGTAGCAACCGTGCTTGGAGGAGTTGCGCTAACGGGCGGATTCGTCGCCTATGGCATGGCTGGCCTGTGCGCTCTCAACGACGAGCGTCACTCTTGTGACTCGCTCGACGCAGAGCAACTTAGTGCGGGGATCGTGATGGCCGCCGGCGCCGCGGTGCTGGTGACTGGCATCGCGCTTCTGACAACGCAGCGTACCAGCGTCAACGTGACTCGCATCTCCAACGGCATGCCCTCGAGCGGGGGCGTTCCGGTGGTTCAGATTGGCGCTGCCCGGCTCACACCACGGGGCATCGAATTCTAGGACTCGACCTCGTGCCGGTTCGATGAACGGCATGGTGGCCCCTTCCGGACTCGAACCGGAATGCCCTCGCGGGCGAAGGATTTTAAGTCCCCTGCGTCTGCCATTCCGCCAAGGGGCCACTGTGCTCGGCAATCGCCGAGGAGTTACGGCCTGGGGATAGCATCAATGTGCGGGGCCTCGGAACCAAATTCGTTTTCGGCCCAAATCCCGGTGTCGGCCAAATCCGGCGAGGGTTCGAGTCCGTCGAAGCGCAGCGGTAACGCGCGCTCTAACAACACGCCGGACTCCACGTCAAAGCTCAATAGCCGATGCGCGCCTTCGAAAGCGTCGAGCTCCTCGCCCTCCCAAATCACGCGCGCGGTGCCGGTGAGTGACAGGACGTCACCCGTGCGGAAGTCGGGGCAGACGATGCCGGCGCGTGGGTTGACTTCGAGGTTGCCGAAGGTGTTGAAGATGAAATTGCCCCGGAAATCTGGGACGGTGAGCCGGGTGCCGTGTGAGCCTTCGCCAACGCGGACGAAGCCGGGGCGACCGCCGCGGTGAGATACGTCGACGCCTTCGCCGTCTTTGCCGCTGGCGGCTGACGCAGATGCAGTTGCGATGAAGAAGGTGTCGGCGCGCGCCAATAGCTCGCTCGCCTTGGCGGATAGTCGTTCGCTCTCTGCGACCACCGCACCCGCGCTTCCCAGTAAGCGGGCATCGAAGGTCGGCTCGCGCGCTTGGATGTACTGTTTGCAGTTGCCGAAGCTCTGTTCGACTTCGACCGTGAACGAGCGCTCGTCGCGCGCGACGATGCGCCCGTTGGCGCGGTTGCGACGGCGGGTCTCGAGTTGGATGCCGAGTAACCCGAGGGGATTGCCGACGGCAAGCTGCTCGCTGAGCGGGTCGCCGGGGACAGGCTGTGTCGTGACCTTCAAAAGCTTGGGTGATGGGGAATCCACGAATCCAGGCTTTCCGCCCAGGATTGAGGCCCAGAGCCGTCCATTCGCGTTCACGCTGCCGACGACGAGCATCGGCAGCGACACGAATAGTTCACGGTGTTGGTCGGGCATGTGGTCGCGCAGCATGTTGCGCCCGGCGCGTTCGATTTGGTCGCGCACGCCGAGCCGTCGTTGGACCTCTTGCTCGCCGGCGTGGAACGGCGAGCTCTCGTGCGTCCAACCGCGATCGATGACGCGCGC
>Ga0164309_10000489_pt1 | contig 21813 bp, 9 predicted proteins | sample Whisoiple_247_MG_FD_109984 | JGI IMG/M metagenome (GOLD analysis project Ga0164309, IMG submission 109984) | Soil microbial communities amended with fresh organic matter from upstate New York, USA - Whitman soil sample_247_MG | ecosystem: Environmental > Terrestrial > Soil > Unclassified >...
GATGTTGCGGTATTCAGCGCGTATTGCGCCTTAGGGTTTCAGCTGCCCGACGTCGCGGAGGACGGCCGCGCGCTTTGCCTCGACGTCTTTGTTCGCGAGCGTAACCTCGGCTCGACATCGCCTCGCATGACGCTGGTGACCTAGAAACGTCCCAGGACGGCGGCGCCCGTCGTCCCGCGCGCCAGGAGCGGCGTCACCGTGAGCGCCGACAAATGGCTGCGCTTGAGCCCGTAATGCGGGACGGTCGCGCCGTAGATCCAGGCGGCTGCGCCCGCGAGTTGAACGGTGCCGAGAATACCGAGAAGCACAGCGCCACCGTCGGCACGCGCCGACGGATAGCTCAACGCGATGAAGGGGCCGGCGACGGGCAGGTAGAGCCAGGGCGCACTCCCGAACAGTGGATCGCAGGCGCCGCCACTGTTGTCGCTGCCTGTGAGCGCGCAGTTCATCGCGGGCCCGACAGCCATTACGACGCTCACCAGATAGCCGCCGCCGAGTACCGATCCGCCGACGATTTCCCACGTGTGTTTGCGCGCGACCCGGTAGCCGAACGGCGCCGGCTCTCCGTAGCGCCACGCACGCGCGCCGTCCCTGTCGTACCCCTGCGCGCTGGCCGCGCGCGATGCCAGCGAGACAGCGAACAGCGCTATGGCGAAAGCCGAGTATGCCCCGAAGCGTATCCGCAACAACCTAGCACGCTACCGGCTAACCCTTGGCCCCGGGGAAGACGGCGACGCTTCCTTTCCCGCTCGCGCGTTGGGGCAGCTGCCTACGCCCCTCACCTCAATCGGCACCGTAAACCCAGTTGTCCTCTTTTGTGCGCCAGTTGTCGGTAGACCAGCGCGCGTTGAGCCCTAAGCCGACCACAAGTCGGCGAGATGCAGCGCGTACTCTTCGAATGGCTCGGCCTGCACGATGGCATCACCGTGCCATGCGTGTAGAATCCGATAGCCGGCGCCGTCGAGACGCAGCGCTTCCAGCGTTTTCAGCGCAGGGTCGACGAGCCATACGTGCCCGACTCTCTCGCGCGCATAGACGGGAAGCTTCCGAGTGCGATCGAGCGGCGCCGTCGACGGCGAAAGAACTTCACACACCCAGTCTGGCGCGAGCTCGAAGGCGGTCACCTCCGGGAGCACCGGCATACGTTCACGACGCCAGCTGCCGAGGTCGGGGACGAGGGCGTCACCGGACAAGTGAAGCTCGCATACCCACTCGCCAGCGCGGACCCGTTCTTCGGCGAAGGTTTGAAGGTCCTCCGGAAGCGCAATCACGTTGGCAGCGTTCGACATGAGTGCCAGACCAGTCTAGGCCGCGGTGCACCGAGCCATCGACCGAATGGGCGTCGGAGCCTTCGTGCGCAACGCTGCACCGTGCTACGCCACCCGCACCTCAATCGGCACGGTGAACGCCGTTGTCCACGTGTAGTTGCGCCCCCGCGCAACAACCTGAAAAGCCCCGGTGAAAACTGGGGCTTTTCGCTTTTGTGTTCGCGATTTCTTCCGAACCGCTCGGCGGACCTATTTTGTGCGGAGGCGCTCTAACTCCTCCACATCGGCGAGGTCCTTGTGCCGACCAGCCGACTTCTTGTTGGCGATGAGGGCGGGCTTGCCGATGTACGGAATTGCGTGGCCCTCCAGGTCGAAAGTCTTGGCGTCTCGAAGAGCCTCGTCGAAGGACACGCCGCTGATCTTGGTGAGCACCTCGATCTTGAGCGGGGCGATGCCGAAGCGATACGCATCGCCTTCGGTCGCGAAGTGGCCCGGGGCAACCCCGTGGGCACGAAGGGGCGCGCCAAAGGCCTCGAGCGCGGCAAATACGCGCTCGGAGTTAGGACGCGAAGGTCTGACGAACACGTCCATGTCGTCAGTGGCGCGAACGTGGCCGTAAAGGATCACCGCCCAACCGCCCACCAAAAGGAACTCCGCGTTGGCTTCGCAGAGCTCTATCAACAAGTCTGCAAAGTCCTGAGGAAGCTTAGCCAAGCTCCTCACCGGCTATCACAACTTCACCGGGCCACGCCGAGCGCGGAATCTTGGAAAACCCGCCACGAAGTGCCTGATGATGTTCGATCAGTCGGACAGCGGCGGCGAGCCTCTCTTCGGGCGTGCTGAACTCGTACGATGACGGCTTGAAATCGCCGAGGGCAACGACCTCGACGGTCATGCGCCCAGCCCGAGCGGCGGCTCTGAGCTTACGTTCGGCGTTCCGAGCCTCGGCTTCGTCCGGCATTACAGTCTGGTATCATACGACAGTCTTGCTCAGGCCGCACGGTTGGCTTGAGCGCGCCGGACAAGTCAGCAGCGAGAGCCCTGAACGATTTTCTCGGGCGCTCCATGCGGTCGAATGCCATCACGATGGAATCCAGCGTGACGCGAGAACCCGCCACACCTAGGACGCATCCGTGCCCTTGGTGATTGGCGCTGGTCCCAAATCGAAAGCGTCCACACCCAGAGGACACAACCAAAGCGCCTCCGGGCGCTACGCCGCAAGCGCCACCCGGATTTCAGCCCAAACCTCGTGGTACATCGAACGAATCGCCCCCGCGATTTAAACCTCCGACGTCAAACGCCGCCTCACCATTCCACAGCGCGCCCCGTTTCCTGAACCGTCAGCGCCTTGCCAAACCCCGCGTCGCCCGCTGATCTCAAGCAGCCCCAGTGGTGGACCCCACGCGCCGGGGTTTGCTCGTGCTCTGGCGCGATCGGAAGTTTGTCGGCGCCAATTGCTTTGATGACTTCGGCCGTGTCGCGTTGCGCATGTTTTCGGAGTTGATCGCGGACACTCGAACTTTGGCCATCGAGCGCTCTTACGTGGCCGCGTGGCGCATCCTGAGCGCCGTATGACGCCCAAGGATCGCTTTCAGTAGACTACTTGTCGCGTGACGCAAGGTTCGCTTCGGAGGTCGCTTCTTCTTTCACCCGTGCGCAGTCCGGATCTCGCCCCGCGTCATCGGGCCAGCGTGCAGGATATCGTGGCCCTGAGCGACGGCCCGGCGCGCTGACCGCGTTCACTCGTCGCTCGGTCGGTGGGTTCGACGGGTGAGGGGAGAAGAAGCCGTAGACCTCGTCGAACATCGAGAGCAGCGCGGAGGCGCGCTGAGCCGGCCCCCTAGCAGAAACCATTCGATTCCGAGGAGTGCACCGCGGAAGAGACACAAAAACGCCTCACTCGCGGTGCGCCGCCAGTCAAAGCCAAGAGGGTTAATCAACTTGAAAGCGTGCCGGATGAGCGGGGTTCCCTGCCAGGTCCCCCGCACGCGGGGTAAGCTAGTCGGCTAACCTCGATGTCGGCTGAAGACTCGTCGCCTGTGCCCCCTGTAGCTGGATCGGGCGCGATGCATGCGCCCTCGAGTCACTCTCGTTTATTGGCCGATGCCGCGGGCATGCTCGGCCAATCGCTCGATTATCACGACACCCTCGCTCGCGTGGCACGGTTGGGAATACCGGCTTTCGCCGATTGGTGTCTGGTCGATCTGCTGTGCGACGAGGCGCACAGCAGCTTCGATCGCGTCGCGGTCGCCCATGCGGGCGACGATGGCGGCGCCGTCGCCTCCGGACTCCGACGACGCTACGCCCTGCGGCGCGGTGGATCGGCCAGCGTAAGCACCGCCATGCTCGAACGTCGGGCGTTTCTCGTGGCGGACGTCGAGCCCTCGGCTCAGCCCGAACTTGCCGAAGAAGAGGAGCAGCGCGCCACCTTGAGCGCCCTGCAAACGCGGTCTTGTCTGATCGTGCCGATGGTGGTGCGCGATAAGGTGGTTGGCGCGCTCTCGTTCATCGCGTGCACGCGCAACTACGACGATGAAGATCTCCGGTTCGTGGCACAGCTCGCGCAACTGGCTGGCGCGGCAATCGACAATTCGCGATTGTTCGAAGCTGAGCGGCGCGCGCGGCTTCAGCTCGGCAAGTTGCTGGAAGTCACCGCGGAGCTCTCCCGAGCGTCGACCGCCGAGCAGGTTGCACAAGCCGTTTGCCGCCTGGGTGCGGAGGCGCTCGACGCCGGATCGGGCGCACTTTGGCTGGCTCGGGCCGACGGCGCCCTCGTGCTCAGTGGCTCCTTCGGACAGCGAAGTGACATACGGGAGCAATTTCGCACGATCGCCCCGGACACTCCGGGCGTACCCGCGCTCGAGGTGCTCCACAGTGGCGAGGCCATTTGGGTCGAGACTGCCGCGGACTATCGCAAGCTTGCGCCTAGCGTCTTCGAATGGGCAAAAAAGATCGATGGGCTCAACGCTTATGGCGCGGTGCCGATCGCACTCGACGGCCGCGTGGGCGGCGTGCTGGTGTTCACGCACCCGCTCGGCCACCATTTCGACGCAACCGAGCAAGCGGTCTTCGGCACGCTTGCGCAGCACTGCTCGCAAGCGCTCGATCGCGCGCGGCTGCTCGAGATCGAGCGCAAGCGGCTCGCGTTCGAACGCCATTCGAACGTCCGAGTTCGGGTGTTGTCCGAGATCAGTGAGACCTTGTCGCTGTCCTTGAAAGTCGAGGAAAAGCTGCAGGTCATCGCCAAATTGATCGTGCCCGAGCTGGCTGATTGGTGCGTCGTCGACTTGGTTGACGGTGAGGACATCCGGCGTGTCGCGATCGAACACCGAGATGCCACCAAGGTGGAACGGGCGCAGAAAAACGCGGCGCGCTATCAGCCGAAAGTGCGAGACGGGACGCCCATCGCGCAGATCATCACCCAGGGAAAGCCGCACTTTTTCCCGCGTATTTCAGCAGAAAAATTGCGGGCTGCGGCTCGAGATGCCGAAGAGCTCGAGGAGTTTCTGACCGAGCCCGTGGTGTCGGCCATCGTGGTGCCGTTGGTCGTCAACCTACAATGCATCGGTGTCTTGTCACTCATCACTTCGGACTCCGGGCGAGTCTACGACCAAGAAGACGTCGCGTTCGCACGCGAGGTCACTCGCAGGGCCGGCACGTCGATCTCGAACGCCCGACTGCGCACGGCCCTCGAATCGGAACGCGCCAAGCTACGCATGGTGTTCGAGCAAGCGCCCTTTCCCCTCGGCGTCTTCGAAGGTCCGGAGCATCGCATCGTGCTCGCGAACTCGAAATGGGAAGCTCTCGTTCGCCGTTCTCTGCCGGTTGGGCAACCGCTCGGGGATGCGGTGCCCGAGCTGCGCGCGCAAAACGTCCTCAGCTTGCATGACCGCGCATTTGCAGGCGAGACCGTGGCCCACGACGAGATTCCGCTCGAGCTGATGGTGCATGGCAAGCCAACCCTTCACTACTTTCACGTCGTCATGCAGCCGCTGCGAAACGCGGCCGGGGTCATCGACGGGCATGTCACGATGGCGTTGGACGTGACGGAACGGAAGCTTGCTCGTGTCGAACTCGAGGGCGCGCGTCGCGCTGCGGAGGCAGCCAATCGGGCCAAGGATGAATTCTTGGCGATGCTCGGCCACGAACTCAGAAACCCGCTCGCGCCGCTCGTCTCGGCCCTGGAGTTGATGGATTCGGAACCGGCGGGCCAGCTTTCGCGCCACCGCGGCGTGATCGCGCGCCAAGTCCAACACCTCACACGCCTCGTCGACGATCTACTCGACGTGTCTCGCATCGCGAAGGGACAAATCGAGCTCAGCACCGGCACGACCGAGCTGTCCTCGGTCGTGGCTCGCGCGCTCGAGATCACCGCCCCGCTCTTCGAGCAGCAAAAGCGTCGCTTGGAAGTCGCCGTTCCGGAAGTCGGCTTACTCGTCGACGCAGACGTGTCGCGGATGGCTCAGGTGTTAGCCAACTTGCTCAGCAACGCGGTCAGATATTCGAACGCCGACGGACACATTTCGATGGTCGCGACGCGGGTCGGAGACGAGGCCCTCATCACGGTGACGGACGATGGCATCGGCATCCGCGGGGAGATGCTGGAGCGTATCTTCGACCTTTTCGTGCAGGAGCAACAAGCCTCCGATCGCGCCCTCGGAGGTCTCGGCTTGGGCCTCGCCATCGTCAAGAGCGTCGTCACTCTTCACGGTGGCTCGGTGTCCGCTGCCAGCGACGGCCCGGGCCGCGGAAGCCAATTCTCGATTCGTCTGCCGATCGCCGAAGCCCGAGCAACCAAGCGGGAAGACGCGGTCCCAGCGGCGAAGCTACCCCCGCCGTCGGGCTCGAAGCGCATCCTGGTCGTCGATGACAACGAAGATGCCGCTGAGCTCTTGGCGCTGAACCTGACCGCCGCGGGCCATGTCGTGCACACCGCATTCGAAGGCTCGTCCGCCCTGCTGGCGCTCGATGACTTTGCGCCGGACGCGGCCGTGCTCGATATCGGCTTGCCGGGAATGGACGGCTATGAGCTCGCCCAGCGAATTCGTCGAGAGCACGCAGCCATTCGACTGATCGCGCTCACCGGCTACGGTCAGCCGAACGACATCGAGCGCAGTCGCGCGGCTGGTTTCGATGTGCATCTAGTCAAGCCGGCAGAGCTGCGTCTGGTGCTCGGCGCGCTCCGGAACGATCCCCCGCTCGAGCGCGCCTCTCGCGATGGCTCAACGGTGTAGCCAAAGGCGCAATGTGGCGAGCAGCTGCTCGGTGTTGACGGGTTTGGCCAGGTAGTCCGACGCGCCCGCGTCCAGGCATTTCTCGCGATCGCCTTTCATGGCTTTGGCAGTCAGTGCGACGATCGGCAGCCGGCGCAACGCGGGTTGTTTGCGAATCAGCTGCATCGTCTGGTAGCCGTCCATTTCGGGCATCATGATATCCATCAGCACGATCGAGATGTCGGCTGATTTTTCCAGACAAGCGATGGCCTCGTGCCCAGTCTGAGCGGTCACCACCGTCATGCCATGGCGTTCCAACACGCTGCCTAGGGCGAAAATGTTGCGAACGTCGTCATCGACCACCAGCACCTTCTTGTTTCGCAAGACCTCGTCAGACTGGTACAGGCGCTGAACCATTTGTTGCTTGTGGGCGGGCAGGTTGCCAATCACTCGATGCAGGAAAAGCGCCGTCTCGTCCAACAATCGCTCGGGAGACTCGACCCCCTTCATGACGACGGTGCGCGCCAGCTCTTGGAGTTGCGCTGCGAGCTCGGGCGTCAGCTCACGGCCGGTGAACACCACGACCGGCAGCTCCGGCAGCGTGAGGTCGTCGCGGATGCGGTGTAGCACCTCGAGTCCGGAGATGTCCGGCAAGCGGAGATCGAGGACGACGCAATCGATGGCCTGATCGCGCAAGATCTCGAGCGCCCCCTCTCCGGTCGTGGCGATCACGATCTCGATGTCGTCGTGACCGAGCAGCTCCCGGATGCTCAGTTGTTCGGCAGCGTTGTCTTCGACCACGAGCAGGCGCCGCCGGCGTGGCGTCGCGTACTCTTTGATGCGCGAGAGCGCTTCTTGCAAGCCTTCGGTGGTCGCTGGCTTGGTCAGGAAGGAAAATGCGCCGCGCGACAGCCCGTCGTGACGGTTCTCGTCCAAGCTCAGAATTTGGACCGGGATATGCCGCAAATTGGCGTCGCGCTTCAGGTGGCTGAGCACGGTCCAGCCGAGCATGTCGGGCAGAAAGATATCGAGTGAGATGGCGCTGGGTCGGTGCTCCCGAGCCAGCTCGAGCGCGTCTGCGCCACGCGCAGCGACCAACGCTTTGAAGCCCTTGTCTCGCGCGAGGTCGAGGAGCACGCGGGCGTAGTGCGGGTCGTCTTCGACGATCAGCAAGGTCTCATCCCCGGGTTGCACGTTCGCGCGATCGTCGGTGAGCTGCTCCGGCGTTGCGTCGGGGACGCGTGCGGCGGTCGACGATCCGGGACGCGCGCCAGCGGTCGGACGCGGGCTCTCGCGCCCCGCGGGGGCTACGGGGCCCATGTATTCGAGGGGCAAATACAGCGTGAACGCGCTGCCGACCCCGGGAGCACTGCGCAGCTGCAATTCACCGCCTAGCAAGTGCGATAGCTCTCGGCTGATGGCCAGGCCCAAGCCAGTGCCGCCGTATTTGCGACTGGTGCCGGCGTCGGCCTGCTGAAACGCTTCGAAGATGATCTTCTGCTTCTCGGGAGCGATGCCGATCCCACTATCGGTCACCTCGAACGCCACCACTGCGCCTGCTTGGTCGAGGATCGGGTGATCGTGGGACCAGCCCGTGGCCGCGGCCGACGCGTTCAGGCGCACGCCACCGTGCTCGGTGAATTTGAAGGCGTTCGAGAGCAGATTCTTCAAGACCTGCTGCAGACGCTTTTGATCGGTGATGATCGTGCGTCCGAGCTTGGGGTCGATCCGAACGTCGAAGGTGAGCTTGCGCGCTTCGGCGTCGTGGCGGAAGGGGCGCGCGACCGATTCCATCAGCGCCGCGAACGAGAGTTCCGCAGGCTCCACGGTGACGGTGCCTGACTCGATCTTGGACAAGTCGAGGATATCGGTGATCAGATTCAGCAGATCCGAGCCCGCGCTGTGGATCGTTCGCGCGAATTCGACCTGCTTCGGCGTCAGATTTTGCTCCGGGTTTTCACCCAGCTGCTGGCCCAAGATCAAAATGCTGTTCAGCGGAGTCCGAAGCTCGTGCGACATGTTCGCCAAGAACTCGGACTTGTACTTCGAGGTCAGGGCAAGCTCTCGCGCCTTGTCCTCGAGCGCTCGGCGGGCCTGCTCGATCTGTTGATTCTTGCGTTCGACCTCCGCGTTCTGCTCTGCCAGCTGCTGGGCCTTTTGGCCGAGTTGCTCGTTGGTCTGCTGCAGCTCCTTTTGTTGGGTTTGCAGCTCGCCCGCGAGCTTCTGCGATTGATCGAGCAGCGCCTCGGTCTGCATCGTGGCTTCGATACTATTGAGCACGATGCCGATACTGCTCGTGAGCTGATCCAGGAAGGCCAAGTGAGACTCGGTGTACGTATTCAGCGAGGCCAGCTCGATCACGGCTTTGACCTGCCCTTCGGACAGGACGGGCAACACGATCACGTTGCGCGGGAGTGCCGTGAACAGGCCGGAGGCCACCCGAGTCGCATTCGGCGGCAGATCGGTGATCAAGATGCGGCGCTTTTCGACGCCGCATTGACCCACCAGACCTTGTCCGAATTTGATCGTCGGCGGGTGCCCTTCCTGCCCATCATCGGCGTAGGACGCGAGTAACTTGAGGTAGTTACCGCCCCCTTCTTTCTGCTCGTCGGTGCTCTGGTAGATCACGCCTTGATGCGCCCCGACGAGCGGCGCGAGCTCCGACAGCAGCATTTGTCCAACCCGCACCAAGTCACGCTGCCCCTGGAGCATGCTGGTGAAGCGAGCGAGGTTGGTCTTGAGCCAGTCTTGCTCGGTATTTCGGTCGGTCGTCAGCCGAAGGTTGTCAATCATCGTGTTGATGTTGTCCTTCAGCTCGACGACCTCGCCGCGAGCTTCGACTTGAATCGAGCGAGTGAGATCGCCTTTGGTGACGGCGGTTGCCACTTCTGCGATAGCGCGTACCTGAGTCGTCAGATTTGCAGCCAACAGATTGACGTTTCCCGTCAAATCTTTCCAAGTTCCGGCCGCTCCGGGCACGTCTGCTTGGCCACCCAGGCGCCCTTCGACGCCCACCTCACGAGCCACGGTGCTCACCTGCTCGGCGAAGGTGGCCAGCGTGCTCGTCATGTTGTTGATGGTGTCGGCCAGCGCCGCGACTTCACCCTTCGATTTCACGGTGAAGGTTTGCTTCAGATCGCCGCTCGCCACCGCGGTCACGACTTTGGCGATGCCGCGCACCTGCTCGGTGAGATTCGCGGCCATCACGTTCACGGTATCGGTCAGATCCTTCCAGGTGCCGCCCACTCCAGGCACTTGCGCCTGGCCGCCGAGCTTGCCGTCCGTCCCGACCTCGCGCGCCACGCGCGTCACTTCGGCGGCGAATGCGTTCAGCTGATCGACCATCGTGTTGACGGTGTTCTTCAGCTCCAAGATCTCGCCCTTGGCGTCCACGCTGATCTTGCGCGACAAATCACCGCGCGCGACCGCGGTCGTCACTTCTGCGATATTGCGAACCTGGCTGGTCAAATTTCCAGCCAGCAAGTTCACGTTGTCGGTCAGATCTTTCCAAGTCCCGGCGGCACCCGGCACGTTGGCCTGCCCGCCGAGGCGGCCCTCGGTACCGACTTCACGCGCCACGCGAGTCACCTCGCCCGCGAATGACCGCAGCTGTTCGACCATCGTGTTCAAGGTTTCCTTGAGCACGAGCAGCTCACCGCGCACGTCCACGGTAATCTTCTTCGAGAGATCGCCGGTCGCGATCGAGGTGGCCACTTCAGCGATGTTCCGAACCTGAGCGGTCAGGTTCTTGGCCATCGAGTTCACGTTGTCGGTCAGATCTTTCCAAGTACCCGCGACCCCGGGCACGCCGGCCTGTCCGCCGAGCTTGCCCTCGGTGCCGACTTCGCGCGCGACGCGCGTCACCTCGGAGGCGAAAGAATTGAGCTGGTCGACCATCGTGTTGATGGTGTTCTTGAGCTCGAGGATCTCGCCCTTGACGTCGACGGTGATCTTGCGAGAGAGGTCGCCGCGAGCCACTGCCGTCGTCACCTCGGCGATGTTGCGCACTTGGGCGGTGAGGTTGCCCGCCATGAAGTTTACGCTGTCGGTGAGGCCCTTCCAAGTCCCAGCCACGCCGGGCACCTGGGCTTGTCCGCCGAGGCGGCCCTCGGTACCGACTTCGCGCGCCACGCGCGTCACTTCGCCCGCGAACGCGTTTAGCTGATCGACCATCGTGTTGAGGGTCTCCTTCAGCTGCAGGATCTCGCCGCGCACGTCGACCGTGATCTTGCGCGAGAGATCGCCGCCTGCGATCGCGGTCGCGACTTCGGCGATGTTGCGCACTTGGCCCGTCAAATTGCCGGCCATCGAATTCACGCTGTCGGTCAGATCCTTCCAAGTGCCCGCTACTCCGGGGACCTCGGCCTGCCCGCCCAGCTTTCCATCGGTGCCGACTTCGCGCGCGACGCGCGTCACTTCGGCCGCGAACGCATTCAGCTGATCCACCATGGTATTCAGGGTGTCTTTCAGCTCCAGGATTTCACCGCGCACATCGACCGTGATCTTGCGCGAGAGATCACCGCGGGCGACCGCGGTCGCCACTTCGGCGATGTTGCGAACTTGGGCGGTGAGGTTGCCCGCCATGGAGTTCACGTTGTCCGTGAGATCTTTCCAGGTCCCAGCGACGCCACGGACGACTGCTTGGCCGCCGAGCTTGCCCTCGGTGCCGACTTCGCGCGCGACGCGCGTCACCTCACCGGCGAAGGCGTTCAGCTGATCGACCATCGTGTTCAGCGTTTGCTTGAGCTGGAGAATTTCTCCGCTCACGTCGACGGTGATCTTCTTCGAAAGGTCGCCGTTGGCGATGGCCGTCGCCACGTCGGCGATGTTGCGCACCTGATTGGTCAGGCTATTGGCCATCGAGTTGACGTTGTCGGTCAAATCCTTCCAGGTGCCGGCGACGCCGGGCACTTGAGCTTGCCCACCGAGCTTGCCCTCGGTGCCGACTTCGCGGGCCACGCGCGTGACTTCACCGGCGAAGGCATTGAGCTGATCGACCATCGTATTGATGGTCTCTTTCAGCTGCAGGATCTCCCCGCTGACGTTGACGGTGATCTTGCGAGACAGGTCGCCGTTGGCGATCGCCGTCGAGACCTCCGCGATATTTCTGACCTGCGCGGTCAGATTGCTCGCCATGAAGTTCACGTTGTCGGTCAGATCTTTCCAAGTTCCCGCAACGCCCGGCACCTGCGCTTGGCCTCCCAAGCGGCCCTCCGTGCCGACCTCACGCGCCACGCGCGTGACTTCGGAGGCGAAGGCATTGAGCTGGTCGACCAGCGTATTGATGGTGTCTTTGAGCTCCAGAATCTCGCCGCGCACGTGCACGGTGATCTTGCGTGAGAGGTCGCCTCGAGCGACCGCGGTGGTGACTTGCGCAATGTTGCGCACTTGATCGGTGAGGTTGCCGCACATCGCGTTCACCGAGTCGGTCAAATCCTTCCAGGTGCCGGCGACGCCGGGCACGATGGCTTGGCCGCCCAACTTGCCCTCGGTGCCGACCTCGCGGGCGACGCGCGTTACCTCGCTGGCGAACGAACGCAGCTGATCCACCATGGTGTTGATGGCGTCTTTCAGCTGCAGAATTTCACCGCGCACATCGACCGTGATCTTCTTGGACAGATCGCCGCTCGCCACGGCAATCGTGACCTCCGAGATGTTGCGCACCTGGCCCGTCAAATTGCTGGCCATCGAGTTCACGCTGTCCGTCAGATCTCGCCAGACACCGCTCACGTCGGGCACCTCCGCCTGACCACCGAGCTTGCCGTCGGTCCCGACCTCACGGGCCACGCGCGTCACCTCCGAGGTGAACACGCCCAGCTGCTTGATCATGGAATTGACGATCGTCGCCGAGCGCAAGAACTCGCCCTGCAAAGGCCGACCGTCGACATCGAGCCGCATGTTCTGAGAAAGATCGCCCTGCGCCACGGCGGCGAGCGCCCGCGTGACCTCGGTGGTCGGCCAAAGCAGGTCGTCCATCAGCGTGTTGAGCGAAGTTTCCATATCGACCCAGGAGCCCGTCTGCCGCGGGAACCGCACGCGTTGCCGGGTCTTTCCCTCTTTGCCGACGACCTGGCCTACGCGCTCGAGTTGCTCCGCCATCTTTTCGTTGGCGCTCACGACGTCATTCACGGCGTCGGCGATCTTGCCGACCAGCCCGATCCAATCCCCGGGAAGCCGCACGGAAAAGTCCCCCTCCCGAACGGCGTTGAAGACGCGGAGCAGCTCGCGCAACTCTTCTTGCGAGACGTAGGCTGCCGGCGGCTGAGCGTTTCCGTTGCCAGCAAGTTCGACAGTGGACATGGGGGACTCCTAAATGAGTTCGTGGCTCGGGATTCGCCGTTGCCGGCGGCTCAGGTCCACGAAGACTGCGACCTTCTTGCGAACCACTTCTGGATCGAGCGGCTTGACCAAATAATCGGCGCCGCCTGCCGAGTACGCTCGGTGAATTTCGTCTGGATCGTCACCGAACGCCGTCACGAAGATGATTGGAATATCGCGGCTGCGCTCGAGCTCCTTGAGGTGGACAGCCACCTCCAACCCGCTCATGCCCGGCATCGCGATATCCAACAAGGCGACCGCGAACGTTTCGCGGAGCGCAAAAGCCAGCGCTTCTTGCCCGGACTTGGCCGTTACCAACTCGTAGCCCGGCTTTTCGAGGATCGCCTTGAGCGACAAAAGATTCTCGGGACGATCGTCGACGAGCAAGATCTTCGCGATCTCTACCGGGCGCGCCCGTTGCTCCATCTGCGGCACCGCCGGAATGGTGAAAAACATCGTCGTCCCGACGCCGACGGTGCTCTCGGCCCAGATCCGACCGCCGTGTGCCTCGACGATGGCTTTGCAGATCGAAAGTCCGAGCCCGATCCCCCGTCGCTCTTTCTTTGCGGCCTGCCAGAAGCGATCGAAAATGTGCGGCATTTGCTCCGCCGCGATGCCAACGCCGCTGTCTTTCACCCAGAGTAAGATTTCGCTGCCCTGGTTGTTGGCGCCGATCGTGATCGAACCGCCCGGCGCAGTGAACTTCACCGCGTTTCCGACCAGATTCTCGAGCACGTCCACCAGCCGTTTTTCGTCCGCCAATAGCAGCGGTAGGTCAGGTGAAACGTCTGCCGCGACGATGACGGATGCAGCGGTCGCGAGGCTGTACTGCGATTCGAGTATTCCGAGGATGAGCTCGGCAGCATCCACCGGCGCGGTTTCGACCGAAAAAAGCCCGGTTTCGACCGCGCTGATTGCCAGCAGATCACTCAACATCTGATCGGCGCGTTGAACACTCCGTAAAATTCGCTCGACGGTCCGACGCGCCGCAAGGTCCGAAAGTTGGGGCAGCAAGGTATTGGCGGCCAGCGAGACGATATTCAGCGGGCTTCTCAAATCGTGCGCGACCACCGACAACACCGAGTCCCGCGCGTGCACCGCATCTTCGAGTGCTTTGACGCGCGCCCGGAGGTCGGCATTTTCTCGTGCCAGATCGGGTACCACGGTTTCCGCAGCGTCTAACGAGGCATCATCAGTACCTGGCCGAACCTCGTCGCTACTCATCTCGATTTGCCGCTGTAGACCACGGTCCAGCGCATCAATTACGCACGGGTCGGGATCGGCGGCAAGCCGGCCACAGCGCGATTAGTATCGCTTTTTTCGGGCGACGCCTCTGAAAGTTGCCTCTGCTTTTGACGCGTGCAGAAGTGCCACACTTTGCGCCCCTGGGTGACGCGGGCGGGTCCGAATTTCCGATTGACTCCCGAAACGATTAGGGTTCACCCGAGCTTCATTGTCGCCCGCGAAGTCGCGCGCCAATCACTCGAGCAAGGCGGTCTGCGGGGCATCGGTTCCGCTCGCCGACCTCGACTGACACAACGACTTGATCTCGGGGAGCTCGCTTTCTTCAGCGGCGTCGACGGACGCTTTCTCCGCCTCGCGCGACCCGCGCATGCATCTCGTGGAAAGCGGGCAAATTGCAGCAGGCGCTCGCATTTCCCATGCGCATGCGACGCCTTTCACGTGCAAGCCCTGAGCAGTCGCGATAGCGTTGCATTTTGTCCTCGACGGGCGAGGAGAAGGGTCGACATCGGACATTGGACCAGACCACTGAACTGGCCTTGCGCGAGCTCGGCAATGCCCAAGAGCTCGTAGCGGGACTTCTCGAGTGCTCGCTTTTCCCGATCCAGATCTTTCGCTCCGATGGTTCCTGCCTATTGACCAATCGCGCCGCGACCGAGCTCTTCGTCCGGCCGATCCCTGCCGACTTCAACGTGTTGCTGGTGGGGAGTCCTGCTTTTGCGGACTCGATGCGCCGCGCTTTCGGTGGTGAGCTCACGCGCCACGCGCTGCACCTTTCTTCCGGACCAGGTCAGGTTGACCAAGCGCCAGCGGACGTCGAAGTGGTCCTCGTCCCGTTGCGCAATGAATCCGGAACCGTAAGCCACGTTGCTTGTTGCTATAAAGACCTGACCGCGCAGCAAAAGCTGCAATCATCGGGCGAAGCGCTGTTGCGCAGTGAGGAACGCTTCCGTTCCACGTTCGAGCAGGCCGCCGTGGGGCTGGCTCATGTCTCGCCCTCTGGGGCGTGGTTGCTCGTCAACGACCGGCTGTGCGAGATCCTCGGCTACACGCGCGCGGAGCTGCTCGCACGCACATTCCAAGACATCTCTCATCCGGCCGACTTGAACGCCGATCTTTCGTTTGTAGACGAGATGTTGCTCGGGAAGCTCAAGACTTACTCGATGGAGAAGCGCTACATCCGCAAAGACGGAACCTCCGTTTGGTGCGATCTCACGGTTTCATTGGTCCGTCATGCCTCGGGTCAGCCGAACTATTTCATCTCGGTCGTGCAGGATATCTCGGCTCGCGTCGCCGCCAACCAAGCCTTGATCAAGAGTACTTCGGCGCTAGAAGCCGAAATCATCAAGAAGCGCCGCGCAGAAAACTCGCTGCGGCACAGCGAAGAAAGCTTGGCCGCAACGCTACACAGCATCGGTGATGGCGTGGTGACGACCGACACCTCCGGGCACATTACGCGCATCAACCCAGTCGCGCAGGCGCTCACGGGCTGGACGAGCCAGGAGGCGCTCAACCAGCCGCTAAACGAGGTGTTTCGAATTGTCGACGAAGATACGGGCGAGCCGACAGAGAGTCCCGCAGACCGCGCATTGCGCGAAGGCGTAGTGACCGGCCAGGCCAACCACACGCTACTCGTTGCGCGAGACGGCACGAAGCGCACCATCTCCCATAGTGCCGCCCCAATCCGTGACCTCAGCGGCTTTCTGCGTGGCGTGGTGCTGATTTTTCGTGATCAATCCCAAAATCGAGCCGCAGAGCGCGCGCTCAGGGAAAGCGAGACCCGCAAGGGCGCGATCTTGGAGGCGGCGCTCGACTGCATCGTGTCGATGGACGCCGCGGGTCTGATTACGGAATTCAACCCGGCCGCCGAGAGGACATTCCGATACTCGCGGGCGGCCGTGCTCGGGAAACCGCTCGTCGAGATCTTGATTCCGCCATCGCTACGCGAATCGCACGCGGCGGGTTTCTCACGTTACCTGGAGACCGGCGTCGGCACGATCCTCGGCAAACGACTCGAACTGTCTGCCATGCGAGCGGATGGCTCCGAGTTTCCGGTCGAGCTCACCGTCGTGTCGATCAACTCGCTCGCGCAACCGATGTTCACTGCGTACATTCGTGACATCTCGGAGCAGAAGCAGGCCAGGGATGCGCTCGAACGAAGCGAGGCTCGCTTTCGTCACCTCGCCGAGTCAGGCGTGATCGGCGTCATCGTTGCCGACATCGCCGGCAGAATTCACGAGACCAATCAGGCCTTTCTGGACATCGTTGGCTATTCGCGCGAAGAGCTAACTTCCGGGAAAATCGGCTGGTCTGATTTGACACCGCCGGAGTGGCGCGAACAGGATCGGAGCGCGGTCGAATCAATCCGGACTACCGGTGTAGAAAAGCCGCGCGAAAAAGAGTACCGACGGAAAGACGGCACGAGGATCCCAGTCCTCGTCTGTGCTGCGATGCTCGACGAGGAGCGTTGCCTCGGCGTAGTTTTGGATCTCAGCGACCGGCAAGAGGCGCGCGCGCTCGGTGAGCGTGCCGAGCAAGCGGCGCTGGCAGAGTCGATCCAGCGCGAGCACGCGGAACAGGCGCTGCGGCAGGCGGAAGAACAGCTTCGTCAGTCTCAAAAGCTCGAAGCGGTTGGCGCGCTCACGGGCAGCATTGCCCACGACTTCAACAACTTGCTGTCCGTCATCCTGAGTTACTCGACGCTGATGCTCAACGAGCTGGCAGGCAGCGATCCGATGCGCGCCGATCTGGAGCAGATTGCCGCGGCCGCAACGCGAGCGGCCGAACTCACTCACCAGCTGCTTGCTTTCAGCCGGCAGCAGGTGTTGCAGCCCGCGGTGGTGAACTTGAACGACGCCATCTCGGGGATGGCCCGCATGCTCGAGCGAGTGTTGGGCGAGGACATCGAGTTCGTGCTCGAACTGGGCTCCTCACCCGGAGCGGTATTCGTCGACCCGAGTCAGGTTGATCAGATCTTGATGAACCTAGTCGTCAATGCGCGGGAGGCCATGCCACTAGGCGGAAAGTTGACCATCCAAACGACGGATGAGGATTTCGAGAATGAGCACGACGCATCGCTCCTCGACCTTGCGCCGGGTCGGTACGTAGTGTTGAGCGTCGTAGACACAGGGACTGGAATGGACCGCGCCACGACGGCGCGAATCTTCGAACCGTTCTTCACCACGAAGCCGAGGGGCAAGGGTACTGGTCTCGGCCTTTCGACCGTGTTTGGCATCGTCAAACAAAGCGGCGGCAATGTGGTCGTATCCAGCGCATTTGGCCAAGGCACCTTGTTCAAGGTTTACCTGCCGCGAGCACGAGCGAGCTCACGTCCTTCTGAACGCGTTCGCCGCCCCGCCAATCCCGTGCGCGGGACCGAGACGGTGTTGTTGGTCGAGGACAACGAGCAAGTACGAACCCTCGCCAGCGCTATCTTGCGCCGCAACGGCTATCGAGTGCTCGAGGCAGCAACCGGCAATGAGGCGCTCGCAATCGCCGAAAGTCAGGCAGGCGCCCTCGACCTATTACTCACCGATGTCGTCATGCCGCAGATGAGCGGCCGGCTCCTGTGGGAAAAACTCTCGGCGAGGCACCCTTCCGCCAAAGTCCTGTACATGTCCGGCTACACCGACGACGCGGTCATACGGCATGGAGTCCTGACGGCCGGTGTCAGCTTCATCCAAAAGCCGATCACGCCCGCTCCGCTGCTTTTGAAAGTGCGCGAGGTCCTCGACAGGACAGCCTAGCAAGCGCATCAGCGTTCGCCGCGCGTTGGTCCAACACGGCACGAGCAATGCCACATCGGGCGTAAAGTCCTCGATGACCGTCCGAGCTTCCGACGCACTCAGCAGGCGCTGGCGGCGAAAAACTGCGCCAACGCGCGCGGTTCACGCGAGCTTTCAAAAGCACCTTCCGTACCAATCCCGATCTCGAATTGAGTACGAAACAACCCATAGTTGCCATTTCGCGCGGCAACTGTCGTGCCGGTAAATCGGTAAATACCGGGCTTGCGCAGTCGCACGACCGTGACCAGAGTCTGAGTCATTGTTGGTACGGGGCCTGCGCCCGCTATTGCCGATGTAGAAGATAGCTGACTGTGCCGCGGCCTCGCGCCGCGTTGTTACGTCTCCCGGCGGGAATCGGTCCGAGCGAGGCACGTGCGCGCAATATCGGCGGGCCGGGCCAGGCCGACCCACGCCGACGTCACGTCGCTCTTCGCATCGCTGCGCATCGACTCGATTCGCACTCGTTCGTTGCGAGCGCCAGCGGAGCTGCGCGCCCTACGAACGCATTTTACACACGAGGATTGCAAGCATGATTGGCAACGACCAGACGGCGGGCGCTCGCCCGACACGCCGACTTTTGACCTCTCTTCGCGACGTGTTGTTCGAAAACACCACCGCTGTCGCCCCGCAAGTTTCGCCCAATCCGCCCTCCAGCGGTGCGCCTGCAGCGAGCGACGTCGACGCGGCACGCGCCGTGCTGCGCGCGGCAATCGAAGCTCAGTTGGGACCCGGGATTCGAGAATTCTCACTTCAAAACGAAGCGCTCAGTGAAGTTTTGCCCGACCTGGCGACGCGCCGCAGCGCTGCGCTACGCGTGCTCGCCTTGAAGGGCACGACGCGCGATCACTTGTGCGTAGAACTCGCGAATGCGCTCGGCACCCTGACCGCACAAGGCGACGCATTTGCTCGCAAGTTGCGCGAAAGACGCGCAGCGCTGGCACAGAGTGAGCAGGGCGAAGAACAAGGCTGCCGCGAAGAGCTCAAACTCGCAGAAGAGACCATCGCTCGTCTGCGAGCCGAGCTCGACGCGCAACAGGCGCTCATCACCGCAGTGCAGGCGCGTCGCGACCAGCAACGCGCTCGGAACGAAGCCGATCTCGGCGAACTGGGCCTACGGGAACGAGCGTTTCAGTGCGCGTTCCAAGAAGTGGAAGGCGAGTACCTCGCGCTTCGAGCGCAACTTTCACGGGAGTCATCGTGATGTCGACCAGTATCGAAAAAAGCAATCGCTCTTTCTTGCAGCGCCCCGAAGGCCGCGTGGGGCTCGTCGTTTCAGGCCTGGTGCTTGCAGCAGGTGCATACGGCTTGTTTTTGGCTCTGCCAACTCTGATCACCGTCGCCGAAAACGTGCTCGAGCTCGCCGGCCTTTGCTTGGGGCTCGCGGTGCTCATCTACGCCGTGGCAGATCGCAAGCTGCGCGCGCTCTCGAGCTACGTGTATCAGACGTTCTTTCGCTTGCTCACTGGCTTTTTCATCGAGCTCGATCCAATCGGCATTTTGCGCCATCACATCGGCGAGCTCACCGAAAAGCTGCAAATGATGCGTAGTCAACTCGGTGAGTTGAACGGCCAGATTCGCGGCGTGGAACGCGCGATCGCCGAGAACACACGCCTATCGCAGAACTCGCTCGCCCTGGCCCAGGCTGGTCGCAACGACCCGGAGCACGCCGACGCCAGCCGGTTGCAGGCACGCCACGCCGTGAAGCTCGAGGAATCCAACGCGCGCCTCGCTGCCATGCAGGCTCAAATGCAGACCCTGTTTCGTATGCTGAAGAAGCTGAGCGACACCTCGGAGCTCGTGCTGCAAGACATGCAGAGCACCGTCGACATCAAGGCGCGCGAACGGAGCAGCATGAAGGCCGCCTACTCAGCCTATCGAGGCGCGCTCGCGATCCTTCGAGGGCAATCCGAGGGGCGCGACTTGTACGACCGAACGATGGAATTTTTGAACGACGACTACGCGCGGAAGCTCGGTGAAATCGAGATGTTCATGGATTTTTCGGATGGTGTAATCAAGGCCGCCGACTTGGAAACCATGGCCTATGACGCGCGCGCCAGCGAGCGACTCGACGAGTGGGAGCGCCGACTCGTCGGCAGCCTGCTGGGCGCTGGCGACGACCACTCCGCTGGCGTGGGACGCGCCAGCGGCTCGAGCTTGAGCAGCTCGCAACGTGCCGGCGCGCCCGAAGTGCGCTCGACCGACCCGCTCGACGCCTTGCTTCAGCTCGGTCCGGAGCCCGTCGCCGCTCGACGGCTCCCTCCCGCCGCGAACGAACGCTGAGTGCATCCGCTCTCCGACGTCTCCTACTTCGCTTTGGCTTGGCTATTTCAATAACCCTGAGGAGTTACTAAAATGTCGTACAAACTGAATCGCGCGCCCAAGGCCATTGCTGCTTTGCTTGCTGCTGCCGCGTTGTTCGGCGGGTTGCGCTATGCCGCGAGTCACGGGCTGCTGAGCGCGCCGACGCAAGTATCCAAAGTTCCCGAGCGGGCCAATTTGCCGGCTTTGCGCGAGCCGGATGGTTCTCTCGGCACCATCGAGCGGCCAGTTCGCATGCCGGGGAGCTTGCCGGGCTGTACTGAAAAGACCGAGCTGCGCGCTCTGGTTTGGGCTTGGAACGCGCAGATCGGTTGGATGTTCGCCAATGGTGGCCCGCAGTCGACCGTGGACAGCCTGATGTGCGAACACGGCGTAAACCTGAAGTTCAGTCGTCAGGACGACGCCGAGCAGATGAAGGCCGAGCTCTTGAAATTCGCCACCAGCCTCAAGAACGGCGAACCCGAGCCGCGCGAAGGCGCGCACTTCGTGGCCATCATGGGCGACGGTGCGGCGCAGTTCTTCGCCGGGCTGAATCCCGCGTTGCGTCGGTTGGGCCCCGAATACAAAGCCGAAGTGATCGCGTCGTCCGGCTACTCGCGCGGTGAAGACAAATTCATGGGCTTGCCCGAATGGAAACGGAACCCGGAAAGCGCGCGCGGCGCATATGTGGCCGGCTACCTAAAGGACGGCGACTGGAACATCGCCCTCAAATGGGCGGGCGACAATGGCATCTGCAATAACCCTGACGAGAGAAGCTACGACCCAAACTGTCTCAATTGGGCGGGAGCGAAGGACTACATCGACGCGGCCCAAAAGTACGTCGCCCACTATTGTGTCGATTTGCCCGTCAAAGGCCGGCGCGGGCAAACCAACCACGTGTGCGTGAACGGCGTCGTGACCTGGACGCCCGGCGACGTGCTCGTTGCGGAGAAGCGCGGTGGCCTAGTGAGCATCGCTTCGACCAAGGAATATGCGTCGCAAATGCCCAACGTGATCATCGGCATCGAACCGTTCATGAGCCGTCACCGGGAGCTCGTAGAAGGCATGATCGCGGGCGTGCTTGCCGGCGGTCACGCGGTCAAGAGCTCGCGTGCCGCGCTCGAACGAGGAGCGGAAGTGAGTGATCAGGTGTATGCCGAGAAGGGCACGGGGAAGGCCTACTGGCTGAAGTACTTCGCGGGCAGCGTGGAACGCGACGCGCAAGGGCTGAGCATCGAACTCGGTGGCAGCAAGGTGAACGACCTGGGCGACAACGTTGCGCTATTCGGGTTGCGCCCCGGCTACGCCAACGCCTTCGAGGCGACTTACACCACGTTCGGCAAGATCGTGCACGACCAGTACCCCGCGGATGTGCCGAGCTTTCCGGCGGCGGCCGAGGTATCGAACACCAGCTTTTTGGAGTATGTGCTCGCAGCCGAACAAACGCCCGTCGAGGCTCAAGTCGAGACCGCTTCTTACGTGAACGTGGCCAATGCCGAAACCAGGAGTCTGATCGGTCGGCGCTCGTGGCACATCCAGTTCGATACGGGCAAAGACAGCTTCCGCCCCGAGGCGAACGATGTGCTGAACGAGTTGATGCGCGGTTTGATCATTGCCGGCAATACGGCCGTCGAGATCCACGGCCACACGGACAACCAAGGCAACGCCGAGGTCAATCAGGTCTTGAGC
>Ga0164309_10000491_pt1 | contig 21686 bp, 20 predicted proteins | sample Whisoiple_247_MG_FD_109984 | JGI IMG/M metagenome (GOLD analysis project Ga0164309, IMG submission 109984) | Soil microbial communities amended with fresh organic matter from upstate New York, USA - Whitman soil sample_247_MG | ecosystem: Environmental > Terrestrial > Soil > Unclassified >...
CGACGAACGGTGCGTTGTTCCCGAGCGTGCCGAGCAAATTCATCCCGCGTTCGAGCTCGGTCTTCACGCGCGCGAGCTCGGACTCGACCGCGTCGGTAACGGCGCCCGCGCCGCCGTTGGCCCAGCGCAGTCCCTCGAGCGCAACGCGGGCTTCGATCGCGTTGCTGTTGCTGAGCAGCTTGTCCAAGCCGGATAGATCGTTGTCTTGCAGCAGCTTCCGCACGTCCTTGCGCAGCACCTCGAAGTCCACGCGATGGCGCCTGAAGAACAGATAGCGCTCGAACATCGCAGAGAACGAGACCACGGACAAAAACAGCAGCAGATACAAAACCCAGCTCGAACCGAGCAGAGCGACCTTCAATAAACGTTCGACAATCATGGTTTTGCCTTTGTTGCGTGCAATCTCATTGCACTGAAAATTCAGTCACGAAGAGCCCGAGCTTGGCGCCGGCGTCAGCGTCCACGGCCAGCAGCTCGCCCGCTTGCGAATAGCTGGCTTCGAGTGGATGCGTGCCGCCATCGCCCGCAGGCCCCGGACGATTCACCGAGAGGTTGAAGCGAACCGCGGATTGACCACACGCATCGAACAAGCTCACGTAGACGAGGTACGTTCCCGAAACTGGGGGATCCTGCCAAACCAGATTCTCGCGCCGATAGCCGGTATGCACGCAGTTTCGTTCTGCATCGGTGTCGAACACTCCGGTGTGCGGCGCCGTGGGATCGTACTTGCCGTCTACGGCAACGGCCGTGCTCGGGTGTTTCGGATCGACGATTTTGCCCTGAGGCGTCACGACGCGTAGATCCAAATCTACCGGCGTATCCCAGTCCAAGCTCAGCACCGAAAACGGCGGCTTGGCCGTCGCCGAGCACGCGCTCGCGTTGTCGGGAATGTCCGAGAGCACGCACAGCGACGTCTCGACTTGCGACCCCCCGCGTCCGGCCGAGTCGAGCGCCACCACGCCGAGCGGGTGCTTGCCTGGCTCGATGTTCCCGCCGAAATCCAGGGTGGCATTCCAGTTGTACGTGCCGGGCTTGGTCGGGTCGAGACCGGTGACTGGGAACACCCAATAACCGGTACCGAGATCCATCAGGCGAATGCCAATCGCCGTGGCCTCGCTCGAGGTCGCGCCGCTCGCGACGAAGCCTGTCTCGGCTTGGCGCACGGTGCCCAAACTCACGTTCAAGGACGCGGTCGGCGGGTTCGGCGCCACGCCGTTCAGCACTTCTTCGTCGGTGAGGGGCGGAGTCCCCGGCAAGTCTCCACTCAAAAACTGAGCGTTGCGCGCGTTGCCGTACGACACACGGATCGGCTCGGTAATGCCGGCCGTGAGCGACTCGCTGGAGCACCCGAGCACGCTGATTGCCGTGATTGCGGCGAAGAGCCGTGCGTTGCTCATAGCTCCACCTGCAAACGCAAAGTCAGTTGATTGTTCTTGGCGTCCGTCGGCACACCGGCGGAGTCTTTGGCCAAGGAATCACGCACGAAGTCGTACTGAAACGACAGCCGCGCGGTGTCTCTCCAGCGCAGCGCGACCATCGGCGAGAGCGTGGTGACGGAAAGCGATGTCGGCACTTGTCGACCACGCAAGCTGTCGAAGAAATCGGAATTCGGATCGTAGTAGGAAGCCCGAAAGCCGACCTGACCCCAGTCCGTCACGTCCTGTACGAGGGATACGTAGCCACCCGCCTCGCGGATGTCGTTCTGGCCGATGGTCGGGTCCGCGATCAGGTACGCGCGGTCTAGGTTCGAAGCCAAGAACCCCTCGGCGACCAAGCGCGTCGCGCCGAACTTCGTGCGTAGGCTGAGCTCGAGATCCAAGGCGTAGGCCCAGCGCTTGAAGTTCGTGGAGGGCTGGGCCGAAGCGCCCGGTATCGCTTGCAGTTCGTTGGCTTGAATCGCACGATCTTCGTTGATGTCGAGCCAGGTGAAGGAAGGCTTGGTCGCGTCCGTGCCGGCGTGAAAGCCGGTGCCCTGGTAGAAGGAGGTACCGCCCGCGATGGACAGCGCCGTCAGCGGCTGTGTCTCCACACCCACGCGCCCTGAAAAGTCCTTGGCGGCATTCGGGTCGCGCGGATATCGGTTGAGCGTGTCGACCGGCTCGCCGTTGGTCACGGCGAACGCATAGCGAACGAACGACACCGCGCCCGAGAGCTTGAGACCGACATCCATCTCCGTTGGGAAGAGCGCGGAGGACCCCAAGGAGCGCTCCATGAACGGACGCACGCGAGCGGACTCGAGCAGCTCGAAGCCGAACGGAATGTCGGTCACGCCGAGCGAGAGCATGACCAGCGGCGGCAAATCTTTGCCGTTGTTTCCGCGGTACAGCACTGAGCCTTCGGCGCGCCGAATGCCCACGTTCATCCCGCGGGTGGTGTTGGCGTCGAGCTCGAGCGTCGCGTTCGCGTATTCCCAGCCGTGGTCGAGGCGCAAGCGACCACGACGAAGGGTGAAACGATCCTGATTGATGGGCGCTCCGCCCTGTTGAAGCTGGTCGGCAGAAAGCTGATTGGACTCGTATTGAGTCTGCAAGTAGCCGCCGATCCGAAGACCCGTCGGAACCGGACGCGACGTCGCGTTCTTCTCGAGGTACGAGCTGCCCTGCGCGTCTGCGTTGGCCTTGACCTGTGGGGCGTCGTTCTTTTCCGTCGTTGGTGCAGTGGCGCGCGCGTGTTCTACGGCGGTCAGGCGCGCGCGCAGCTCTTCGAGCTCACGGTGCAGCTCGGAGTTTTCCGCGCTGGCGTTGGCTGTCGGCGGTTTGCTCGCCGGCGCGGGCTTGGACTCGGGCTTGCTTTCGGGCAACGGTTTTGGCGCCGCTGCCCCCGGTACAGTGGGGCTCGAGGGAACTTCCAGGTCGTCGCTGTCGGAACCGGCGGGAGCTGGCGCGCTTTGCGCGAGGACCAGTGGCGACCACGCGAGCGTGGCGAACACCGTGAGCGAGAGAAAGCGAATGGACTTGAGCACTAGCGAATTCCAAGGCGAAAAAAGCACGCGCGCGCTGCTCGAACGTCGAGCTTGGACAGGCGGGCTTTTTGGAAGACATGGGAAGAGCGGGATTGAGAGCGTGCGAAAAAGTCGAGAACGGTGAGAGCGATCGGGTAAGACGCGGGGACAACCACCGGAGGTTGCCCCCCGCGTCCGCGGCTCAGGGCAAGGGAGGCAGCGCGGCCGCCGCGCCCAACCGCTTGTCGTTGTCGAACGGAGTCTTCTGCGAGTTCGACGGTTGATTGAGGAACTCGAGGTCCGAGCTCGGGCAAGTCGGAGAAATTGGACTTTCACCCCCCTCACCGCCCGCGCCGCCGTCTTCGACGATCTCGCCGCCAGAGCCACCGTTGGATGCGCCCGCCTTGTTCCCGGAGCCGCCGTTCGTGGTGCTACCGCCAACCGAGCTTTCGCCAGCGTCGTTTTCGCCGGCGCTGCCGCCGTTCCCGCCGCCACCCGTGCTGATCACCGGCGGCTTGCTGGGAGTCGGGTTGTCGTCCGAGGAGCAACCAGCGAGGAGAGCGAGGACCGAGCCGACGCCGACCAAGAACACAGTGGACAGACGCGAACGATTCGAGAATCGGAAAACCGTGGAGTTCATCAGTATGCCTCGCAAAAGCCAGCGTTGCTCACAGCGCCTTGATCGTCGTGGTATTCGTAGAGGTGGCACTTGGGCGTGGAACCGCTGCACTCGGAGTCCTTGGTGCACGCATCGCAAGTCGTCGTCTTGGTCGCGATCGATTCGAAAAAGCAGCCGCAGGGCGCCGCGGGCGCGTAGCAGCTCAGACCAGTGAAGTCGGTCTCGCGCTGCACTTGCATCGCGCATAGCGGGATGCTGCCCGTATCGACGATGGCTTTCGTGACGTCGTCAGAGCCGTCGGGCAAGCCGAGCTCGCCGCTGAAGTAGCCGATGAAGTTCTTGACGTCCTCGTTGACGATCTGATTGAGCTTCGGCTTCGCGTTCGACCCCGTGATTTTGGTGAAGAATTGGTTGGTATCCCACAGGTAATATTGACCCGTGCGGATGTTGAGCTTGTCGAACGACTCGGGCGTCGAATCGGGCCAGTACGCGGCGCTCTGGCCAGCGTGCTGATAAGCCAAAGTGTGCACCACGGCGCGGTTCTTGTCCGCGGTCGGGCCGGAAGTGAAACCGATCGCGTCCTGTGCGTGATTCTGCCCCGCCGCCCAAACCAGTGAATCGACCGTACCCTGATTGTCGTCTTTGCCGCTGGCGGAGTGAGCCGTCGTCGGAGTGCTGGCGTTCGCGAAGTCAGCCGGAAAGTTCGTGGCGTTCCCGCCGAGGCTGCGGATCGCACCGCGCAAGAGCTGCTGCACGAAGGACGTGCTGGCGCGCTGGATGATGTACTCCTTCTTCGTCCACGGGATCGGATTGGTGGCACCGCTCAGATTGGCGGCCGGACCGAAGCCATACACAGAGTAAAGCGCCTCGGTGCTGATGGCGCTCTCGGTGGAGTCCTTCGGAACGATGACGTTCACGCCTTGAGTCGGGCCAATGAAGACGCCGGTGTCGGCGTTCAATGTCTCGCCCTCGAACAACGCGAGCGTGCCGCCCGTGGTCGCGAAGTCGACGGCTCGTCCCGCGGTCGCGTCGTCTGCGGTACACGTGGGGGCCGTGCCGGTCACGTCGGCCAGCGAGAGAAAGTACTTGAACGGGCGGGCGGTGGTTCCGCCCGTGCCGTTCTTGAACGACTGATAGCCAACCTGGGCACCGCCCGCGTCTTGATAGAAGACGGTGATCGGCGGGTTCGCCTTGCTGAGTACGTACGCGACCTTGGCCAGCGTAGCCGTGATCGCGCTGCCCCCGGAGCCATAGATCACGTGGGTCAGCCCCTTGTCCGCGATCACAGCGGAGCAGGTGATCGCGTGCGCCGCTCCAGCGTTCGCGAGCGCTGCTAGGCCCAGTGCGGCAGCAACCGCTGTCGGGCCAATTCTAGTATTCGAAGCCATGCTCGGTTTCCTCTGTCTGTTTTTCGTTGAGTGTTGAGTGGTGGTGTCGCGTGTCCGCGCTCTCAGCGGACAGCTCGAAGGGGTGGGGTCGCGGGCTGGGCGCCGGGGTTGAGTTCGGCGAGCAGCGCGGTGAATTTCGACGGGCCACAGCGGCTCGTGAGAATCACGCGGCTACCGCGCTGCTTGGCTAGACGGCGAACGCGCCAAACCGCAGCGTGGCTATTCACGTCGGTCACGACGATGACGACATCGCAACGCTCGACGAGGGTGCCCAACGACGCGGCGCCGCGACCGGCCAGGTGCCCGTTGTGGTGCTCGAAGTGATGGCCGGCGCGCTGCGCGAGGTCTTCATAAAACCCCTCGTTGCGATCGAGGCCGCCGACGATACCGATGTGCATGGTGGCTCCAAGGGACTGCTGCTCTGCGCGTCTACTAAAATGAATAACTCGTCACTGTATTTAAACTATCAGCTTGATATACTTACCGCCGAAGGTCCGTCAAGCGAGATGTGCATCCGAAGCACCCATCTCGCCACAGCCCGGTGGAGCTCGAGCGCGCTAAATCAGCGTTTTCTTAACAGGATTTACGAGAATCCTTAGTCTTCAATAAAAGACAATACCGCCCGAGACACTGAAAATGAGGCCAGGTATCGCCTCCCATTTAAACTGATAATCAGTTCAGTATTCGAACGTTGAAACTCGCTCGGAGGGCGGCGACGGCGCTTCGCTCGTCCGCGCCCTCCGGCACGGTCAGTAGAGGAGACCAGTCACTTATTCGGCTGCGGGGTCAGGCGCAAGTACGGGCGCACCGCGTTGAACCCCTTGGGGAAGCGTTCAGCCAGCTCCTTGGGGTCCTGCAAGGCCGGGACGATCACGACGTCGTCGCCGTCTTGCCAATCGGCGGGCGTCGCAACCTTGTGGCTGTCGGTAAGCTGGAGCGAATCCACCACGCGCAAGATCTCGGAGAAGTTGCGACCGGTGCTCGCCGGGTAGGTGATGATGGTCCGGATCTTCTTGTTCGGATCGATGACGAACACCGAACGCACGGTAAGCGTGTCGTTCGCTTCCGGGTGGATCATGTCGTACAGCTTGGCGACCTTGCGGTCGGCGTCGCCCAAGATCGGGAAGTTGAGCGCCGTGCCTTGAGTCGCTTCGATGTCGCCCGCCCACTTGTGATGTGAAGCGACGTCATCGACGCTGACCGCGATCAGCTTCACGCCGCGCTTGGCGAATTCCTCTTTCAACTTGAGGCGCGCCCGAGCTCGGTGGTGCACACCGGCGTGAAGTCCTTGGGATGCGAGAACAAGATCCCCCAGCTGTTGCCCAGCCATTGATGAAAGGAGATCGGCCCCTCGGTCGATTCTTGGTTGAAGTCAGGAGCGATACTGCCGATGTGTAGACCCATGGTAAACTCCAATATATTCTGCTAGTTAGCCTCAGTCGCGCGAAACACTCCAACTAACTCTATCATCTGGATAGCCTAAATGTTCTGATGCGCGTACATTCCGCTTGCGGGAACGCATCCAATATATTAGACACTTCGCTATTCGTCAAGCAAGGCCCGGCGCACCGTCAGCGCCGGCGGGAATGGCGTTTTGCCAATGGGATTGAGTAGGCAGGGCGATACTGGCGTCTCACACCGCAGAGCAGCGCGAGCTCCCGCGTCCGGCTCGGAACCGCCGCCCGCATCCGCGTCCGAGCCGAAAGCAGCGGAAGCCGGCTCGGCCTCGGACGAGGCCGCTGAAGCGCACGCTGATTTGACGCCAATCGTGGGCGCCAACCTGCGCCGCTTGCGCGTCAAGCGCGGCTTGTCCCTAGAGCGCATGGCCAAGGCCTCGGGGGTCAGCCGAGCCATGCTGGGTCAGATCGAACTCGGGCACAGCACGCCCACCATCAACGTGGTTTGGAAGATCGCGCGCGCCCTCGACGTTTCATTCGCCACGCTCATCACCGAGCACGCTGCGACCAACACCGCCATCGTGCTCCGCGATCGCGCCAAGCTACTCACGTCACACGACGGTAGCTTCACTTCCCGCGCGCTGTTTCCTTTCGACGAACCGCGCAACGTCGAGTTCTACGAGCTCCATTTGGCCCCGAACTCGGTCGAAGAAGCCGACGCGCACCCGGTCGGTACTACGGAAAATCTGGTGGTGACGAGCGGTGAGTTGGAGCTCTCCGTAGGCACAGTTCGCCATCGACTCCAAGTGGGCGACGCTATCTTCTTCGAAGCCGACGTACCCCACGCTTACCGTAATCCGGGCAGCACGCCGCTCACCATGTACCTGGTGATGAGCTACGCAAACCGCGTCGTCGGCGCCTAAACCCGGCGGGTCGCGCAGTGCGCGCGTCGATGGCGGAGCCAGCGCTGCGCTCGAGGTCTTGGGCACCCGTGGAGCAACCCGCGTCTGCCGGCGCGCCTTGACGAAACTGCGCACGTCGTAACTCTTGTGACCACCGACGGTGATTCGCCGAGCGCCAGCAATTCGCTCGAACTGCCGCTTTCGCTCGGCGCGGGAGTGCTCGCGGTGCGATTCGTTGTTCGACAGCACGTGGCGAATCATCGAGGCACCCTCTCCCCCGACTTCGATGCGCGGGGACGTTACCGAGAAGCGTGCTCGTCGATCGAAAGATACTGTGCAAGCAAAGTACCTTCTCCGCGCGATGGCGATGGTCCGCGACGAATCGCAGGAAGCAGCTTTTTAGAGCGAAATGCAGTGAATGCTCAACGGACGGAGGTGGGCCATCCATAACAGCTCGCAACGTTGTACCCGCCCGACGCGCGGGACTGTTTCAACGCCCTGCTCAGGGCACGATCGCCCGTTCGAAGTGCCGTTTCGTATCGGCGGTGCGATTGCGAACCGCGGACGCGCGAATCCCCACTCCTTCTTTTTGGCAAGCGGGCGCGTCGCGACGTACGGCGGCGCGTAGCCCACTGAGCGCTACACGTGTCCACGCACCATGCGGACTCATCGACGGCCGAGCGACTCGACGAGCTCCGACCAACCCACCCAGCGCTACTCGCCGACGACGAGTTGGTAGCCGGAGTTGACCCAGTTGCGGGTGCCGCCACTCAGGTTGTACACGTTGGAGAGGCCGGATTCTTCGGCGACTTTGGCGGCGGCCTGGCTGCGCACGCCGGCGGCGCACACGAAGATCACGTTGTCGCGAGTCAGCGTCGACTTCGGGCTTTGGCGGAGGCGGTCGAAGGGGACCAAGCGCGCGCCGGGGAGGTGGCCACGCGACCATTCTCGCTGCTCGCGCACGTCCACGACGTCACATTCACCGCTTGCAATCAGTTCCTGAGCCTGTTCGGGCGACAATGTCTTGATCACGAAGTCCAATATAAAAGACTTCGCAAGCGATGCAAGCCAAGAAAGACATGTCGCTCTTTCAATGGACCGAGCCGAGCGCGGGCCGCCAAAGGCAACTTGTTGTAAATATTCGATTTATCTAGCTTGAAGTCGGCTGACGGCAGCAACCAAATCGTCGATGTCTTCTTTGGTGTTGTAGGGTGCGAGGGAGGCGCGCACCGTCGCTTCCAGGCCGAAACGTCTCAAAATGGGCTGGGCGCAGTGGTGTCCGGAGCGGACGGCGATGCCTTCCTTATCCAAGGCGGCTCCGACGTCTTCCGTGCGGCGGCCGTCTAGGACGAAGGACAAGACGCCCGCTTTGTCCGGCGCAGTGCCGATCAGGGTCAGGCCCGGGACGCGGCACAGGCCTTCCGTGGCGTAGACCAAGAGCTCGTGCTCGTAGCGGGCGATGTTCTCGAGGCCAATGCTCATCACGTAGTCGATGGCTGCACCCAGGCCGACCGCGTCCGCGATGTTGCCAGTGCCCGCCTCGAAACGGAATGGCGGCGGCTGGTAGACGGTCTTCTCGAACGTGACGTCCGCGATCATGTTGCCACCGCCTTGCCAGGGTGGCATGTGCTCGAGCACCTCTGCCCGGCCGAACAGCGCGCCAATGCCGGTCGGGCCGAACACCTTGTGACCGGAGAACACGTAGAAGTCGGCGTCGAGCGCTTGCACGTCTACGCGCTGATGCGACACGGTTTGCGCGCCGTCGACCAAGGCGAGCGCGCCGTGGCGGTGCGCGATCTCGACCATTTCGCGCGCGGGCGTGATCGTACCGAGCGCGTTGGAAACCTGAGTGAAGGATGCAATGCGCGTGCGCGGGTTGAACAGCTTCTCGTACTCTTCGAGGATGATTTGGCCATTCGAATCCACGGGCGCGACGCGGATTTTTGCGCCCTTTTCGGCGGCCAATTGTTGCCAGGGCACGATGTTCGCGTGGTGCTCGAGCACCGTCAGCACGATCTCATCACCGGCTTTGACGTTGCGTGCGCCCCAGCTCTTGGCCACCAAGTTGATGGCTTCGGTCGCGCCACGGGTGAACACGATCTCTTTTGCGGTAGACGCATTGAGGAAGCGACGAACTCGCTCGCGCGCGCCCTCGTAGGCGTCGGTCGCGCGCGCGGCGAGCGTGTGCGCGGCGCGGTGGATGTTCGAGTTCTCGTGCTCGTAGAAGTAGCTGAGGCGTTCGATCACGGCGCGCGGCTTTTGCGTGGTCGCGGCGTTGTCGAGCCAGATCAAGCGCTTGGAGCCGTGCACGCGCTCTTCTAAAATCGGAAAATCTTGCTTGATGGCGTGCGCGTCGAAGATGCCGCGCGATGCACCGAGGTCTGGCACGAGCTCTGGGCTGTAGCCGTCACTCGGGACGACGCTGCTGGAGAGCGCGGGGCGCGCCAGCGCCTCGGGTGTCGTGCGTTCGGGAATCGCGACCGGCAGTGAGGCTGGCGCGGCTAGGCCTGGCACCGCGGCAGTGGGCCCTTTGACCACGCTGCTGAAATCAGGGGCGGGCGGCAACGCGCCGCCAGGAAAGCCGGGAACCGGCGGGGGCGCGCTGGGCGCGTACGGCAGGCCCGACGGTGCTCCTCCAAACCCCGGCTGCGGGGGCATACCGAGCGGAACCGCGGCAGATGGAGTCGAGGCAGACGGCACGGACGGAAGCAACGCCGACGGTGCGGACGGCGCCGATGGCAGTGAAGAAGATGGCAGCGCCGTGGACGGAACTGCGGGCGTTGCTTCTGCCGGGAACGAGCCGGGCAGAGCCGCAGAAGAGGGAACCAACGGCGGAGACGGAACCTGCGCGGCTTGCGGCGAAGCCGGCGCGGTCGGTGCGAGCGGTGCGCTGCTCGGTGCGTTCGGCAGTCCGGCGTGCTCCAAGAAATACGGGGTCGCGCTGGGCGTGCGCGAATCAGCGCTCAACATCAATTCGAGCGGCGTGGGCGTGCCGAACAGTTCGGCGAAGAGCGTGGGCGCGGGGCGCACGTCCGCCTCTTTCGGAAATGGGCTCGCGGCCAAAGGTGGGGTGTGGAACGCGCCCGGCATCGGCGGCTGTGTTGCAGCGCCGGAAAGCCCGCCGCCACCCACGTTTGCAGCGCTGGGACCGACGCGAGGTGGCGGCACAGGCCCGAGCCCCGGCGTTGGACCAGATACCGGGGGCGCAATCACCCCCGCAGTCTGCGCGCCGACTCCTGGAGTCGCCAGCGATGCCGGCGGAACCTCGCCCGACGAAGGACCGCCGGGCAAGCTCGCAAAGAACTCGTTGGCGATGCGTGACACTTCACCGACCATCGCCGCAAAATCCAAAGCAGAGGCTCCCGTCGAATCGGTGATCGGTTCGACCGAGGGCGCTCCGCCGCGCAAATCACTTGTACTCATGGTAGTTGCCGATATCGACGTTTTCCAGCACCGCGATGGCGTCGTGAGCGAGCACGGCCGCCGAGCAATACAGCGAGACCAAGTAAGAAGCGGCACCGCGATCGTTGATGCCCATCCAACGCACGGACAAGCTCGGGCTCACCTCGCCCGGAACACCCGGTTGAAATAGGCCGACCACGCCGCGTTTCTTCTCGCCCGTGCGGAGAAGCAAGATGTTGCTGACGTTCTTGCCCTGATCGTTCTGATAAACGTCGAGCTTGTCACTCGGGATCAGCGGCAGACCGCGCCAGGTGAGGAACGGCGAGCCGAACAGCGTGGTCGTTGGTGGCGGAACACCGCGGCGGGTGCATTCACGACCGAACGCGGCAATCGCCTTCGGATGCGCGAGGAAGAACGCGGGCTCTTTCCAGACCTTGGTGATCAGCTCGTCCAAGTCGTCCGGCGTGGGCGGACCGACGCGGGTCGAAATCTTTTGCGACGGGATGACGTGGCTCAACAGGCCATAGTTCGGGTTATTGATGAGTTCGCGCTCTTGGCGTTCTTTCACCATGTCGACCAAGACGGCGAGCTGCTCACGCACCTGATCCATCGGGCTGCGGTACAAATCCGAGATTCGGGTCTGCACTTCGAGCGTGGTGGTGACCGTGCTCAACGTGTACTCGCGCGGCTTCTCTTCGTAGTCGACGAACGCCTTGGGCAGCTCGTCGCCATCGCTCGGGCTGCACTCGATGCCAATGTTGTCCTCGCCGCCTTCTTTCACTTTATTGACGCGGTAGGTGCCGGCTTCGACCGGCGTCCACGGCAATAGACTGACGAGCCAGCGAGGTGTCGTGCCGATCCATTGCGGCGGTGTTTTAGTGGTATTTGCTAGCTGGCGTGCGGCTTGCGCGCCGAGCGTCGGGCTGGGTCCGGACATCTGTTGAAATCTCCAATGGCGCGGCGACTGACCCCCGCGCGCGACCTACCTTTGCCTGTGCGCGCGCAATGACGCAATTGGTTAACGCGGAGCTGTGGCGCTTTTCTCCGCTAACTGAGATGACCGGGAGTCGCTAACGGATGTTCAGCGCAAAGCGACAGTAGGGTCCTTGAGCCTCGGCAAATCGAACCAGATCTGATCGCAGAACGAGAGTTCCTCGGCGGTCAGTTCGATGGCGATTCCCGGCAGGCTCTGCTCGAGTTGCTCGGCGCGACTGGCACCGAGAATTGCGCAGGTGACCCCCGGCTGAGCCAAAACCCAGGCCAGCGCGACTTGCGTGAGCGAGCGGTCACGCTCGCTGAAAAAGCGTTTCAGACTTTCGACGGCTTCGAACTGAGCGCTCTGCCAATAGCGTTGTTGGTAGAACTTGCCTGCTTGGTGAAGCGAGAAGCGTGTGCCCGCGCTGACGTCTTGACCGGGTTGGTACCGTCCAGTCAGAAAGCCGCCCGCAAGCGGGTTGTACACGATGAGGCCGAGGCCCTCCGCTCGGCATAGCGGCACGATCTCGTTCTCGATCTCGCGATACAGGATGTTGTAACGCGGCTGATTGGTCTCGAAGCGCGCGTAGCCGTATTTGTCGCTGGTCCACAGCGCCTTGCCCAATAAATGGGCCGGATAATTGCTGGATCCGAGGTAGCGCACCTTGCCCTGATGCACCAAGTCATCGAGCGCGGCGAGCGTTTCTTCAATCGGAGTCTCGGGGTCGGGTTGGTGCGTTTGGTACAGGTCGAGGTAGTCCGTGTTCAATCGGCGCAGGCTGGCTTCGATGGCAGCAACGATGTGTTTGCGGGACAGGCCGACGTCGTTGGGCCCCTCCCCCATTTGGCCGCGACACTTGCTGGCGAGCACGATCTTGTCGCGCAGTTTGCGCGAAGCGATCCACTTGCCGACGATGCTTTCGGTCCGGCCGCGCATCTCGGGGGTGGAGCCGAGCGGATACACGTCTGCGGTATCGAAGAAGAACACGCCCGCTTCGAACGCTTTGTCCATGATCGCAAACGACGCCGCTTCATCGCATTGATTGCCGAAGGTCATCGTGCCCAGACAAATTTCACTCACCTTGAGGCCAGTGCGACCCAAGCGTTTGATCTTCATGATGCAATCCTCACGTCACTTCGCGTGGTGTTTCTTGAACCAGTCGAGCGCGCGCTTCCAACCATCCTCCGCCGACTCTTTGTGGAAACTTGGGCGGTAGTCGGCGAAGAACGCGTGGCCCGCGTCCGGGTAGATGTGAATGCTGGAAGCCTTTGCCGCGGCGTTGGACGATGCGGCCAGGGCCTGAGCTTGTTGCTGCACGGTATCGACGGGAATTCCCTGATCTTTTGCGCCGTACAAACCGAGCACCGGAGCCTTCAATTGGCTCACGACATCCGTCGGAAATCGGGGATGGAGCTCATCCTTCTCGCCGACGATTTTGCCGTACCACGCGACTCCGGCTTTGACCGACGGTTGCTGGGCCGCATACAGCCACACGATGCGCCCACCCCAACAAAAGCCGGTGACTGCCAGCTTCGAAACATCCGTATGCGGGTCCTTCTTGGCCAACGCCACGGCGGCGTCCAAGTCCGAGAACACCTGCGCATCCGGGACCTTGGACACGACTTTGCTGAAAATCTCTTTCGTGTCCGAGAGCTTCGAAACATCACCCTGACGGGCGAACAGCTCAGGGGCGATCGCGTAGTAACCCTCCTTCGCAAAGCGACGGCACACGTCCTTGATGTGCTCGTGCACGCCGAAGATTTCGTGCACCACCAGCACCACGGGGAGCTTGCCCTTCGGCTTGAGCGGCAGCGCGCGGTAGCCCGGAATGTCCCCGCTGCTCGTCGTGATTTTGACTTCGCCGGCTTCGAGGCCGTCACTGTCGGTCGTGAAGGCGGAGGCGGCGATCGGCGTCACTGCGAGCGCGAAGCCGGTGCTCAGGCTGTGGACCAAGACTTGGCGGCGTGAGGTTCCGGCAGGAGGATTCACCTGAGTCATCGAGCGACCTTTCTACTTTAGTGGACACGACAAGACAAGCGAGGAAATGCCGCTTGTCGCGGGGCGGAATCGCCTTAGAAGCTTAGCTCATGGCACAGCTTTTCGACCCGCTTTCAGTCCGTGGTGTGAACTTCAGGAACCGCATCGCGGTATCGCCGATGTGCCAGTACAGCGCACGAGACGGCTTCGCGAACGACTGGCATTTGGTGCACCTCGGGTCGCGTGCGATCGGTGGCGCAGCGTTGGTCGTGGCCGAAGCCACGGCGGTCGAGGCACGCGGTCGCATTTCGCCGAGCGATCTCGGATTGTGGCAAGACGCGCACATCGAACCGCTCGCGCGCATCGCGCGTTTTCTCGAAGAACACGGCGCGGTTGCTGGCATCCAAATCGCACATGCGGGTCGCAAAGCTGCCACAGGTCGTCCGTGGGAGGGTGGAAAGCCGCTCTCGGATGAAGCTGGCGGCTGGGACGTCGTCGGCGCAAGCCCCATTCCTTTCGATGCTGCGTACCGCGTGCCCCATGAGCTGTCGGTCGCAGAGATTGCCAGCGTTCGCGAGCAATTCTGCGCGACTGCGAAGCGCGCGCTCGAAGCCGGCTTTCGGTATTTGGAAGTGCACGCCGCCCACGGCTACTTGTTGCACAGCTTTCTGTCGCCCTTGTCGAATCAACGCAGCGACGCATACGGCGGAAGCTTGGAAAATCGCGCGCGATTTCTGCTCGAAACCGTGCGTGCCGTGCGCCAAGTCTGGCCGAAAGATCGCGTGCTCGGCGTGCGTCTGTCGTGCACGGACTGGGTGCCCGGCGGCTGGACAATCGAAGATACGCTGCAACTCGCGCCGCTCTTGGAGCGCGAAGACATCGACGTCATCGACTGCAGCGCGGGGGGCAGCGCTGCCCACGCCATCATCCCCACCGCTCCAGGCTATCAGGTCGGCTTCGCCGAAGCGGTCAAGCGCGCCACCAAGCTTCATGTCGCCGCAGTCGGACTGATCACCGAAGCCCAACAAGCCAACGCCATCATCGCCGAAAACAAAGCCGACTTCGTCTTCCTCGCGCGGCAATTCCTGCGCGACCCGTATTTTGCGATCAACGCCGCGCGCGCGCTCGGTCACAAACCAGTCGTTCCGCCGCAGTATGGGCGCGCGCACTGAGGTTGGTCCACGCGCCCATCAACCCAGCGATCGGGCGCGCGTCCCCGCACGGACGAGGATCGGGACAGGCCTAGCTGAGGAGCGCACAGCTCGGGTCGTTTCCGAAATCTCAGCGCGCCAAGGCTGGCTGAGTAGTCCTAATTGAGTTCACTGCGGCGGGCGGCGGGCGGCGCGACGCTGTCGTGGACGTGCTGCAGCTTTTCGGCGAGAAGGCGCAGGCGTTCGGTGGGATCGGTTTCGGCGAGGATGCGCTGGCTGGAGTCGGGATCGCCGACGAGCGCGGCCGCGAGCCGATCAGCGAAAGCGCCGGCGCCTTCAGCACCGCGTGTGATGGTGCGCAGATCGCGGACGGCTTCTGGAAGGTGCGGGCCCAACGTGGACCAGAGCGAGATCAGTTTGCGCTGCCAGGCTGCGGTCACTCCGGTGTCCGAAAAGCCGTCTTCCAGCTCTTGGAGACGAAACTCACGGAAGGCGCGCCTTGGTGGCAGCTCTTCGATGATGCGAGCGCGGGCGAGACCCCGCAGCGTGATGTCGAAGCGACCGTCGGCGTGCTCCACCGAGTCAATCACTGCGCCGACGCCGCAGACGTCGAATACCGCTGGGCGGCCCTCGTAGTCTTCTTCGAAGCCGGGCTTGAGGCGAACGACGCCCATCAGTTTGCGGCCGGCAAGCACTTCGCGGACGAGCTCCCGATAGCGGGGTTCGAACACGTGAAGCGGCAACAATGCACCGGGAAATAGCACCACGTTGGGCAACGGGAAGAGCGGCAGCGCTGCAAAGTCTCGCTCGGCAAGCCCGGAGGGTGACATCCGGCGCATCTTCTCACATTCTTCACTCACTTGGAGACTTGATCGAGGCGACCGAGCTTTCGCAGCTCGGGGCCGAGCCAAGTCGTGGCGCCGGTGACGAGAAGCGTCATGCCACCGCCGAAAACGACGGACGGAATGACGCCCAAGAGGCGAGCTGCAACGCCCGATTCGAACGCGCCGATCTCATTCGAAGAGCCGATGAAGATTTGATTAATGGACGCCACGCGCCCGAGTAGATTCCCGGGCACGCGCAGTTGCAGCAGGGTACTGCGCACGACCACGCTCACCATATCGAGCGCGCCGCTGGCCGCGAGCAGCCCGAGTGACAGCGTGAAGCTCTTGGACAGCGCAAAGGCGACGATCGATAGCCCAAAGCCAGCGGTCGAGATGAGCAGCGTGGGGCCAGCCCGACGCATTGGTGGACGCGACGCTAGAAAAATGGAGGCCGCCAACGCGCCCACCGCGGGAGCTGCGCGCAGCATGCCAAAGCCACGAGAGCCGACGGCCAATATCTCGTTGGCGAACACGGGCAAGAGCGCAGTCGCCCCACCGAACAGCACGCCGAAGAGATCGAGCAGGAGCGCAGACAAAAGCAGGCGATCAGCCGCGAGGTAGCTGAAGCCCTCGCTGATGCTACGGATGACGGACAGCCCGTTCTTTTGCGCTTGCGTCGGGCGATCCTTGGGGATGCGGTACATGGCGAGCCAGGCAAAGATCAAGAGCAGACCGGCGGTGACGTAAGCGCCTTGTGGTCCGATCGCCGCGTACAACAAGCCGCCACCCGCGGGACCTGCGAACATCGCCAATTGAAAGCAGCTGGTCCGGATGGCGATCGCCTTTGCGTACAACGAGGGCGGGAGTAGCTCTGCATTCAATGCGGCGCGCGCAGGTTGCAAGAAGCTGCGACACACGCCCAAAACCACGATCGCCGTGTAGATTGCGAATTTGTGGCGAGCAACGCCGAGCGCACCGTGCTCTAGCGAAAACAGCAACAGACAGGCCGACATCGCGACCATCACGTACAGCACGGCCAGCGACACGCGACGTCGATCGCGCGCGTCTGCCACGTGACCGCCGAAGAGCGCGAAGGCAATGAACGGCAGCGCTTCCGCCAGGCCTACCGCGCCGAGTGACAACGGATCGCGAGTGAGCTCGTAGATCTGATAGGCGACGACGGTACCCTGGATCTGATTGGCCAGCGTGACCGACACCATGCTGACCATGAATTCACGAAAGCCCGGGACGCTCCAGATATTGGGCTCGACGGGCGCAGCCGCGCCCGAATTCATGATGACCGAATCAGACAAAACTCGTTCCGGAAACTATTGGACTGGAAGGACCGGTCGTCAACCGACCAGCGCGGCTCAGCTGGCGGGGGCCACTGGGCAGGGCAGCACGCCCAAAGTGTGCCCCAACTTCAACTGCTTGGCGCTGAGATACGCAATGTTGTCTTGGGTCGGGCGCGTGATCAGCGGCACGCGCTCGACGATACGCAATTCGTAACCTTCCAGCTCCTTGAATTTGGCCGGATTGTTGCTCATCAAGCGAATGGTCGTCACGCCGAGGTCGGTGAGGATCTGCGCGCCGACGTCGTAGGTGCGAGAATCGACCGGCAAACCGAGATCGAGGTTTGCTTGCACGGTGTCCCGCCCTTGGTCTTGCAGCTTGTACGCATGCATCTTGCGCGTGAGCCCGATCCCCCGCCCCTCGTGCCCGCGCAAATAGACCACGACGCCCTGGCCGACCGCGGCAATCTTCTCCAATGCAGAGTCGAGCTGGCCGCCGCAGTCGCAGCGCGTGCTCCCGAAAATGTCGCCCGTGAGGCACTCGGAGTGGACTCGCACGAGGACGTTTTGCGCGCCGCGCACTTCACCGCGCACGAGCGCTACGTGCTCGATGCCGTCGAGCACGCCACGGTACACACGCGCGCTGAACACCCCGTGACGAGTCGGCAAACGCGCGTCCGCGACGGCCTCGACCAGGACCTCGGTGCGCCGGCGGTAAGCGATCAAATCAGCGATGCTCACGCGAACCAAGCGATGTTCTTGGGCAAAGCGCGCGACTTGCTCCGGGCTTTGCATGGTTCCGTCGTCGTTGACGAGCTCGGCCAGCACGCCAACCGGCGCGAGCCCGGCAAGGCGCGCCAAATCCGACGCCGCTTCCGTGTGCCCCTCACGGCGAAGCACGCCGCCTTCGCGCGCGCGCAATGGAAAGATGTGGCCGGGCCGCGCGAAGTCCCCTGCCTTGCGCAGTGGATCGGCCAGCGCACGCAAAGTCGCGCTGCGATCGGCCGCGGAGATGCCGGTGGTCGTGCCGACGGTGTAGTCGACGGAAACCGTGAACGCCGTGCGCATCGACTCCGTGTTGTCCGCGACCATCAGCGGCAGGCCGAGGTCACGCGCACGCTCGTGCGGCAATGTCGCGCAGATCACACCGCTGGTGTGGCGCACCATGAAGGCGACCTTTTCAGGCGTCGCGTGCTCGGCGGCGAGGATCAAGTCGCCCTCGTTTTCGCGCGCTGCGTCGTCCACGACGACCACGATCTCGCCTCTACCGATGGCAGAGATGGCTGCCTCGACGCTATCGAATGCCATATTCATCCCGTAATTTCCCGAGCCTCGGGCGCTCGATCCTGTAGCGCGTGACGCGAGCCACGCACCGAGCCTGCAATTTCTCCAAAGCGAATCAAACGCGCGCGCACCACGTTACGGCTGATCCCCAGCAGCCGCGCGGTCTGCAGCTGATTGTTCGAGCAATAGCGGTACGCCGTCGTCAGGACTACGTTTTCGATGTGCTCGAACAAGTCGGGCAACTCTCGCTCGAACAGCTCGAGCAACGCGAGCTCCAGGGCCGTACGTTCGCCGTCTGCGTTGCTATCCTGCGCGTGCGCGCCGCTCGCCGCGTTGCTTCGAGCTGAGCCATCGACGCGCTGCACGCTGCGAACGCGCGGCGCGGTGCGCGAGTCGAGCGCGCTCAAGCGCAAATCTTCCGGCGTGATCTGCGTGCCGTGGCACAGCAGCAATGCGTGATGCATTGCGTTCTCCAGCTCGCGAATGTTGCCGGGCCAGGAATGCTCGAGCAAACGAGCGGCTGCTTCCGGCCCGAGCTCGGTCGGGCCGAGATCCAGCCGCTGCCGATAAAATTCCAGGAAATGCCGGGCCAAAGGCAAAATATCGCCGGCGCGCTCGCGGAGCGGCGCAAGCTCCAGCGTCACCACGCTCAAAGCGTCGAAAAGCTCCTGACTGAAGCGCCCCGCGCGCACGGCCTCGCCGAGATCGACGTTCGTCGCGACAATCACCCGCACGTCGACGTGAGTCGGCTCTTCGGCACCGAGCCGCAGCAGTTCACCTGCGGACAACACCCGCAACAACTTCTGCTGCACCTTCGGCGACAGATCGCCAATTTCATCCAAAAACAAGCTGCCGCCGTGGGCCGCCTCGAGCCAGCCCGCCTTGGCGCTCGTCGCACCCTTAGCGTGCCCGAACAACTCCCCGTCCGCCGCGTCTTGCGAAAATCCACTGCAGTTCACTGCCAAGAACGGTCGCCCCGCGCGTGGACTCAGCTCATGGAGATGGCGCGCCACGAGCTCGCGCCCCGTGCCCGTCTCGCCAGAGATCAGGACACTCACCGGGCGCGGAGCAATCTCCCGCACGCGCGCGAGCAGCGCCACCGACTTCGGATCCTCGAAAACCAACGCCTTAGCCCGGACCGAGAGCGCCAAAGCGCCCGCGCCAGGCAACGTCAAAAGTGTCATCCGTCGAATTCCCAGCTCAAGACCGGACGACACTACACCAAAAAAGCAATATGTCTACGTTAATGGACGGTGACCCGAGCGTGACTGCGCGCCAGGCGGCGAGCGGCGCTGATCTGGCCGCGTTGACGCGCAAAACGCGAGCGGCCCGCGACTGGAAATTCGCCTGGCCGCAAGGTGCGATGCCGGAGCGCGAGCGCCCCCTCCTCTCATTTACCTGCGTGTCACGCCGCAAGTGACGGGGGCGCTTCGCGTGGCGGCGAAACTAGATGGAGTAACGCGCGACCGGCTTCGTGCCGACGGCAGCTTCGCGAACCTTGGCGGCGACGTCGGCCAGTGTCGTGCCCTCGAGCACGCGCAACGTCGATTGGTGCATCTCTTTCAGGACGAGCCGGATGCCGCACGTGCGCTCGTCGACGCAGCCTTCACAGCGACGATAAGCCGTTTGGCTTAGACAGGGCACGGGCGCGAGCGGGCCGTCGAGGATACGGATGATGCTCGCGAGATTGATGTCCTCGGGCCGGCGGCGCAGCAGGTAGCCTCCTCCGCGGCCTTTGCGGCTGTCGAGGATGCCGTGCTGCTTCAGCTCACGCAGGATGAGCTCCAAAAACTTCTTGGGGATGCCCTCACGCTCCGCGATGTCCGCGATCAACATCGGCTCTGCCTGATCGACAGAGGCGAGCAAGGCGAGCGCCTTGAGCGCGTACTTCGTCTTCATCGTGAGCATCGGCCAACAAGCTACTTACCCGATGGGCCGGGGCCGAGCACGCACAATGGTGGGCCAGCGGGAAGGATCACCCCGTGAAACGCCTGCGGACGCGCGTCCCCCGTGAGGAAGGACGCGCGAGCGACCATTCCGGTCGCCCAGCCGAGCGCTCATGGCCCAAAAACGCGCGCTTTTTTGGCCTCAACTCAGCAAGATCACAAAAGATTTCGGAATGCTTGACAGTTGAGCCGCCGTGAGTACTTTACGCCTCCCTGACGCGCGGTGGAGCAGCCTGGTAGCTCGTCGGGCTCATAACCCGAAGGTCGGAGGTTCAAATCCTCCCCGCGCAACGACTGAACCGCGGAATCGAGAACGCCTCGATTCCGCGGTTCTCTTTTGTGCTGGGATTCCGCGGTATACGGCGCGAGTTGCGCCCTCCGACGCGGAAGGGCGAATGTCAGCGCTCGCGCTCGCGAAGCGTCGCCTCGAGGACCGGAAGCATCGCGAGATCCTTCGGGCGCGCAAGCGCGCGCTTGAGCTCTATCAGGCGCCTGAGTGACAGCACGTTGACGCGCTGACCCATGACTTCTAGCTGCTCGCTCGACCCGATCAAATCGTCGTAGAGCACGCTATCGTTGATTGAACCGAGTACGTCGAGAGCACCGGCATCGGTCGTCGCAAGCTTGTGGCCGGTGGTCGCGAGATGACTTCTCCCGAACGGAAGGTTTCTTGGATCCCCGCGCGCCACGGCGTGGAGCTTGGTCAACGCGCGCTCAAGCCGTTCCAAGTTTCCGTCCTCAATCCGGTAGAGAATATCGACGTCTTGGGTGAGTACCGGCGCGCCTTGGAGGGCCGCAGCCACACCACCGACGATGATGAACTCCACGCGCTCCTCGCTGAGGACGAGCAGCAATCGACCTAAGTCGAACACGGCCATTTACTTCGTCGAGCCGTCGGTGAGCGGCGGGGCCCTGCGCACGCTGGCCATGGCGTTCATGAAATTCTCTACCGCTTTCAACCGCTGGGTTGGGGTCAACGAGAGTGAGTAACGCACCAGGCTCAAATCGACCCCGTTTTCGTCGAAGTCCGACCTTGCCGTTTCAGCCGCCGCAAGGACCGGAACCGAGGTTGAAACGGGCGATGCCATCGTCCATACGATAGCATGGAGCCCTGAGCTAGGGGGCTCGCCTATGTCCCTCGGACGCAAAGGGCCGATTGTAAAACGGGGCTTTTCTCTTTTGTGTTCTTCGCCTTCAGACGAGAGGTTTTGGTCACGAGTTGGGGCAGAAAGAACCTGAATACTCGGCAAAGCGGCCACGGGAACCTCGGCTCGACGTTCGATCAGCTCGCGTTCTAGCGAAAACCTCGTGGTACATCGAACGAATCGCCCCCGCGCAACCGCAATGAGGACGCGGAGTTAGCCCTAAGAAGCTGACTCCGCGTTTTAGCCAATACTCCTGAGAGTTAGAGCGGCAACGCTCGTCGATAGATGCCGGGAGCACGCTTTCCACCCGGTGGGACCGCGACCAGCACCTCGCCTCCCTGAAGCACTGCGTAATCAAGGACGCTTGGTTCGATTTCTATCGTTCGTCCGAGCGCGGGATACGTGACGTAGACTGGGCGAGGTTGATCGTAGGCGCCCTTTC
>Ga0164309_10000493_pt1 | contig 21620 bp, 31 predicted proteins | sample Whisoiple_247_MG_FD_109984 | JGI IMG/M metagenome (GOLD analysis project Ga0164309, IMG submission 109984) | Soil microbial communities amended with fresh organic matter from upstate New York, USA - Whitman soil sample_247_MG | ecosystem: Environmental > Terrestrial > Soil > Unclassified >...
CACACGTCCTTGCTCATGGCTGCTCGAAGACGACCTCGTAGTCGATGTCGGTCTGGGCGTTCCGCACGTAGATGATGGGGTTGCCATCGCGAACTGCGTTGCGCATGTCGTCGACGATCGTGCTGCCGACGAGGTCCATGACCTCCGAGGTCTCGATCTCCGCGCTGTCCTTGAAGAAGATGGGTTCACCATCCGAGAACAGCATCGTGAGATGCTCCTTGAGACGCCCGTCGTCCTCGTCGTAGTCCTCTTCCGAGAGCTCGACGTAGGAAGCGTAGACGCCCTGGGAGGCGGTCTCACGAACAGCCGTGTGGTACGGGTTGTTCGTCTGCGTGGGCTTGACGACCACGTCAGTGTCGATCTTCTTGACCTCGATGGACTCGCCGAAGGCGTTGGGCTCCTTGTCGAGCGAGAGGCTCTGAACCTCACCACCCTCCAGAGTGATCCCTTCACCACGGGGCTTGACCACGATCAGGTCTTCCTCGGTCAGAGCCGGGGTCTCGGCGTCGATCTTCAGCGCCTCGTAGGCACGTCGCATCGATGCGGTCGACTCGGCGTACTCCGCCTTGAGCTTCTTCTCGACCAAGAGGGTTCCGATGACGGTCCCGATGAGCGTTCCGGCGCCGAACGCAGCACTTACGCCTGTCCAGAACCTCATGCCTTCTCCAGCGCCTTCTGCACCTTGCCGCCGATGATCAGACCCTGGCAGTTGAAGTCCAGGTAGATCGCCTTCTGCTTGGAGTGCATCCAGTCGTCGGGCAGCGCCTTGTCGAGACCGAAGTCCACGACAGGGATGTCCTTGGAGCCGTCCGCGTTGAAGCCGGCCTTCCAACCGACGACGCGGCTGATGTCCGTCTCCGGGAAGCCGAGGGCCTCGTAGACCTCCGACAGGTACAGATATCCCCGGTTGCCCAGGAGGATCTGTGCCATGCGCTGTTGCTGCTGGATGAACAGCTTGTTGACCGACAGGTCGTTGATCCACTGGCTGCTCTCCCCCTCGGCGAAGAGGCGGTTGTAGGGGTCGGTCTGGTCGGCGTCCCAGTCACGGGTGTTGACGACCTGGACGGTGCCGTCGTCGTCAATCACCTCGATCTGCTTGTGACCGGTGAGCATCCCCTGGTCGACCATCGGGCCGAACTCGTCACGGACGCGCTGGCGGTAGGCGTCGAAGGACTTCTTGAGTCCGGTGAACGCGAGGGCCAGAGTGGCGTTGCGCTTCAGCATGATGCGGTGACCACCGAAGACGAGGCAAGCCCCACCGATGAACAGCACACCAGGAACTGCGTAGAGCTTGGCCAGGTCGATGGAGACCCGTCCGTAGACGACGCCCTTGTCCTTGTTGGCGGCCTTGGCGTCGTAGCCGTTGAGATCCAGCTCGAGACCCTTCTGGATCTTCTCCAGGCTCTCGACGTGCGGGGCCAGGGTCTCTTCGATCTTGAGCGTCTTGCGGGACGCGGTCACGACGCTGGCTCCCATGGACACCACACCGGTCACGACCATGATGGTCGGCGCGTGGGCCTTGGTTGCGAGCTTGACCGCCCCGACGATGCGGGTGAGGTTACTCACTTCAGTACTCCTTTGTTCTTCAAACGGAAGTAGATGGCTTGGACTTGCTTGTCTGACATGGTCTTGAGCTTCTGCGCGAAGGGAGACCCAGAACCGTAGTAGCTTCTGAGTGCATCCCTCATCAGTCTCGTGTCCATGGGTCTCCCTTTCGCTAGATCAGTGTTGGACGGGGCAGAGCGAGCACGAAGCCGCTCCGCTCCTGGGTGATACGGGCACCGTCGAGAGACAGCCACCCGTAGGCGTTGTCGCTGGGCGACGGTGTGATGTTCGCCATCTCGTAGAGATCCGCGACCGCTACCACTCGGTATTGGTTGAAGACCTCGTAGAGGTTGGCGAGAAGGCGTTCTGCCACGTCCTGTGTCGGACAGACCAGATCCTCGTAGTTACCCGTGGATCGAGACGTGTTGGCTTCACGAGCTTGCGTGAGAGCCGACGGCTGCGAGGATATGGCTTGGTAGTTGGTACCACCGCCTCGCAGAACCGTGCCCTTGACGATGCTGGAGATGGGCGGCTGTGAGTTGCCCCACAGCATCCCGTGGAGGAAGCCGTTGACTGCCTCCTCCGCAGCAGCCTTGGCCCGTGGGACCAAGGTGTTCGTAAGGACTCTCTTGCCGAGCTCCTTGGGCGACTCCGCGAACACGAAGTCAAGGAAGCGCCGGGTGACTGGCCTAGGGGCCTTGACGATCAGACCGTCAGCGACGATCGGAGTGATGTGCTTCTTCGGCTCCTCGGGAGGCGGAGCCTGCTTGTTGGGCAGATCCATCAGTCCTCCTCAATCGAGTAGCCCTCGAGGTTCTGGTTGATGATCCCGACCAGCTTCTTGGCGTCGGGCGAAATATCGCCGAACACGATGACGTCGGAGGTGCCATCTTCGTAGATGACGGCCTCTCCGATTGTCTCGTCGTCTGTCCGGTCGATACCATCAACGGTGCCCCAGTGAATGACTGCCGGCACCCGCTTGTGAACCGACCGCTCCTGGATGGGGACGGTCATCTTCACCTCCTGACCCAAGGCCAGGTCCGGGCGCCGTGCCTTACGACGCCCCACGATCAGGACTCGTCGGAGGACTGCTCGAGGGCGGCCATCTCCGCGGCGAGGCGGGCGCGACGGTCCTCGATGGACTCGTTCGCGTCCTTGCCGACGAAGACGTTCTCGAGCTGGCTGAGCATGGTGCGGAGCTGCTGGGTGTCCTTGGCCTCGTTGGTGGGATCGGCCTCGGCGTACCCGACGAACGCCCGGAACGGGTCCAGGATGACGCGCTCGGAGAACTCCTTGCGGTCCCCGTCGCTGGAGACCAGCTGGGTGAGGAACGCCTTGCCGGCGATGGTGTCGGCGAAGTTGTCGAAGGGCTCCCAGGTCTCGCCGTCCTCGGACGGGAAGCCGGCGGCCTTCTCCGCGAGGGAGCGCACGAACTTGATCTGCTCCTCGTCGGAGATCTCCGGGTTGGCCTGCTTGGCCGGGTTCTTGCTGCGGGTGGCCTTCGGGGCGAAGGACGCGATGGCCTGCATCAGCTGGATCGGGTCCAGGGCGAAGTAGAGGGTCGTCTCGTTGGTCTCGCCCTTGAAGTTCTTGTACTTCACGGTGCGCTTGTAGACGGAGGCCTCGTACGTGAGCTGCGACATTGCGGTTTCCTGCTTTCTGGTTGTGTGGAAGAGAAAAGCTAAAGACCTGATCCCATGTTGTTTAGACATGAGATCAGAATCTTCAGCGAGGGGTTGACCTTGTTGGTCAGGCGGTGACGGTGTCGTCTTCGACGATGACGTCCTCGACGATCTCCGCGTTCTCGATCTCGAGAGGCGACTGGGCGTTGAGGGTGACGGTGGCGGTCTTCCGACCCGTGAGGGCCGAGACTCCGACGAGACCCACGAGAGCGCCGGCTGCGATGAGCGGCTTCTTGTGGTTCTTGACGAAGGTCTTGGTCTTCTGGGCGAAGGACGGCTTGGTCTCCTCAGCGGCAGCGGCCTCCTCGGGAGAGGGAAGCGTGGTGACGTTGGGGACGGACTTGTCGTTGTTGGACATTGAAACTCCTAATGTTGAGGGTTGTTCCTGCTATTCTAGGGCGTGTAATTCCTACCCCGTCATTACCCCCATGCGGAGCTTGATGTCGTCGATGTCCTCCTTGTTGACGATCCCGCCCTCTGCGATGAGGTCCAGATCGGGCAAGCAGTGCATCTCGTGCCACATGTAGACGGCGAACAGGACCTGGCGGTCCTTCTGCAGCGTGCTGATGATGCCGTCGCGGCGCTCGGTCTGTTCGCTCCACGACAGGTAGAGCTGCTCGTAGGCCTCCGACTCCTCGTCGCGACCTTCTTCGAGTGCCTTGTAGTTCTCTCTGGCCTCCATGAAGAGGTTGTGCCAGGTGCACGAGTTCTCGTACTGCCTGCGCTCCATCCGCTTGAACTTGCGGACAAAGAACAGAGCCACTGCCAGCGCCATGATGAGCACGACGCAAAGCATCCAAAGGAAAATCATGATGTCCTGCTTTCTGTGAGTGGACCTAGGCGGGGGCTGCCCGGGGGATGGTGCTCGCCCCCGCCTAGGAGTCATTTCTGCGACAACATCCAGAAGAGGAAGTCGTCCGAGTAGGTGCCTGGTTCATGGTAGTACCAAGGTGCGATCGGCTTGAGCAGAGTAGCAAGATCCTTCTCTAGCTCAGATCCCACATCACTACCAGTCCTTCAACGTCCTGCGCCGTCGTAGCCCTTCTCGGGAGCGGTACGAAACGCGAAGCGCTTCACAGGACGACCGTCATCACGGACGGTGGTGTCCCACTTGAGCTCCACCCAGGCGCCGCTCCATCCCCAGTCGTCGCCGTCAGGGGTGATCTCGAAGCCGGCGTTGCTGTAGAACGAGTTGAGGTCGCAGTCACCGTGCTTCGCGATGAAGCTGTTCACGGCGTTGACGGCCTCTTCGATCCGAGCGGTGTTCGACCAGATGTCGCGGCCCGTCTTGGAGTCACGCACCAAGTACAGCTCCTCGACCTCGTGGTCACCGTTCTGGATCTCGCAGACGCCGGTGCCATCCGGGTCCAAGACGTTGTCACGGATCTTCTCCGCGTCCTCCTTGGAAGTGGTGGCCTCGACCTCCTTCATGACCTTGTCGACGTACTCCTTGGACTGGCCCTTGACCTCGTCGATGGCCATCAAGGCAGCGGCCGCGAGAGCCTTCTTCTCCTTGATGTGGACGAGGTGGAGACCGGTCGTGGCGCCGACGGCACCAGCAGCGAGGCCGGCAGAAGGCAGGTAGTTCATCCACGTCAGCTGGATCTTCTCCTTGACGTCGAGGTCCGGCGCCTTCTCCCTGGCTTCCTGGTAGTACTCGAGGAACGTGTCGAACGGCGGCTCGGGGGAAGCGATGCGCTTCATCCGCTCCTCGTCGACCTTCCCACGTGCCTCGTAGCCACCCTTGGCCGCCATGACGACGGCGCTGATGGTGGTCACGATGCTGGTCCCGAAGAGGATCTCGGGACGGTGTGCTGCGACAGCGGCCTTGCCCAGAGTGGCAAGTGCCTTGATGTTGGGGATCTTCACTTCGTGTTCTCCTTCTCTTCCTGCTCGGTCTTGTACTGCTGCTTGACGGAGACGAAGTGGATCGCTGCCATGACTGCGGCGCCGGCAGCCAGGTAGATGTCCATCTTCGTCGTGGGGCGGTTGCCGAAGAACTGCTTGATCATCAGCAATCACAATCCTTCTGAATTCGTACACCGTTCTCCGTGACGAAGTGATCGCAGAACATCGGGTCGTCCATGGGGACGGTGATGCCCCTGCGCTCCATCTCGACGGTGAAGGGGATGAGGTCGGCGAGGGTTCTCATCCTCGACGCACCTCCCTGATGATGATCCAGATGATCCAGATCCCTGCCGTGACGCACGTCATGAAGACGTCCAGGCAGAAGTTGAAGAAGCCGTATCGACGGCAGTTGCGGCTCATGCTTGGTCCTCCTTGTCCGTGCGGTGAAGGACGAGGTCGATGATCTCGTCCACGATGATGAAGATGATGATGATCCAGAAGATCAGAACGGCCAGGCCGAACGTGAAGAGGATCAGATTGCTGAATGCCTGCAGTACCCATTCCATGCGTGTTGCCTTTCTGTGAGAGAGAAAAATGGTGAGAAGCTGTTTGGCAACAGGCTAGACTACTAGCTTCTTCTCATTATGGGGCATGTTTTTTCTACCCCCTGACGATGAAGTGCAGAAGCAACGCGAAAGCCACCACGCCGATGACACTGATGACGGCCAAGAATATGGTCTCCTCGTGGTCGTCAGGCATCTCGGCAGCGATGGGCGTTCCTTCTCGTGAATCCATGATCTCCATGTGAACTCCTTGAATATGGCAAAACCCTAGGCCACTGTTAGGTGGCTTCGGGCTCTGACGGGGACGGGGTCAGGTCACGAGGACTTCTCGCGACGCTTCACCTCCCGCTTCCAGGTCTTGGCGTTCTGACGAGCGGTGTTCGCGTTCAGCAGCTTGGTGAGGCCCGAGAGGGCCATCACGGCGATGCCGGCGGCGAGCAACGGCTGGTCTTCTACCTGCTCCTTGATGCGGGTGGTGTCGAATTTGGGTCGGTTCATGGTGAATCCTTTCCGGGTCGTTGGTCATTACAGGGCATGTTTTTTCTGCATTTGACTTTGAAATCAAGTTTCCCACCCGGGAAAAATTTGAGAAGACGTAAGCCACTGTTTCCAGTGACGTACGCCTTTGGTGCTAGAAGTTCTCAGACTCCTTGGTCTTCTTCTGCTCCTGGCGGGCTGCGAGGTGCTCCAGGGCCTTCGGGACGAGGACGCCAGCGAACTGCTGCAGCGCATAGATCCCTGCGACGGCGGTGATGCCTCCCACGGCCGGGATGACTGTCTTCTTGAGCTCGGTGGTCCTGTTGAGGATCTTGTCGAGCTCGTTGATTCGAGCCATTACGGTCTGGTAGGCATCACTCTCCGGCGAAAGGGTCGCGATGTGCTGCAGCAGTCGCTCACGTTCTGCCACGTACGGCTTGGGCTTACGCTTGGGCAAGTGCATGTGATCTCCTAAGAGGTAGAGTGATTCTGCATCTTAAGAGATGTATTCCTTGCCTACTTCTCCGGCAGGACCTTGTTGATCTCGCTCGCGGTCGGGGTCACCGACGCGTTGGCGGTGGCCACCAGGCCCAGGAAGGACGTGATGAGGGAGCCCGCGAAGACCCACCAGTCGCCGTCAGCCGCCTGGAAGAGCGAGAAGACGAGCGCACCGACGAAGAGGATCGCGTAGCACCAGGCACGCACCTTCGGGGTCATCAGGTTCACGAGGGGGTTGTTGTCACTCTGCATTTTGGCCTCCTAAGCCACGATGGTCGTGAGGGTTGGGTAGGCCTTCTGGCCAGTCGCATCCTCACTACGGATGTACTCAGTCACCCGAGCGAATTCGTTCAGTCCGTAGTCCCCAACCACTTTGACAATGTCGCCCAGCATGTAGTCGACGTTGAACTTGTAGGGGTTGAGGTCTGGGTTGATGTTGCCGTCGAATATGGCCGTCTCTGAGGCCTCGGCGAGCGTCTGTGCCATGTAGACCTTCAGAGGGTCTGTTGTGGTGATCTCCGACTCCGAAGCGTCGATGAGAGCCACCCTGCGGGCGAGACCGGTCGGTTCCGTCACACCCTCGAACATGGTTGCCACGAAGTTGCTGCCTAGGCCGTAGCCAACGTTGGCAGACCCCACCTTGCTGAACAGGTACGTGCCGTCGTCCAACAGCTCACGAGTAGCGTCGAAATATACGGTCGCGGACTTGTCAGTACCGGTGTAGATCTGCACGGCGATAGCAGTCCCGGCGCTGTTCGGCCGGACGGCCCTGATCCCATGCTGCACCACGGCCGGAGTTGCCGGCGTTGTGGTGGGGTCGGCCTTGGCCTCCGTCTGCAGGAGATCCAGCACGACGTTCAACAGGTTACCCCGGGCCACCTGGATGGTCTTGGCCGGTCCCGTGGACGTGTTGTAGTCAGCGGGCGTGGGGAACTGCACCATGGTTGATGGGAATATGTCGTTGGCGGAGCAGGACCCAACGACACAGATCTGGTTGATGATGTACCACGCCACATCGGCAGGTGTTCTCGCGGTGATGTTCCAGTCAGACGAGCTGATGGCCGCGGCCAGCGACTGGATGGCGGCACGACGATCCAGGATGGACTCGAAAGCCCGGCCCTTGATCGTGACCTTCTCCGCACTGCCCTTCTTCCGCTCGATCTGATGTGTTTCCACGACCATGGCGATGTTCGACTCACGCAGCGTGATCCGAGTGCCTTCGGGAAGAAGAGTCATGAAGCGACTGATGTCGCCGCCGACGAGTTGGAAGTCGCCGACCGTGTTGAAACGCTCGGTCCAGATGAGGCTGTCGTAGTTCTCGACGAGCTTCGACGGCTGGTTGTTCGCGTCCAGCGTCATGAGATCCATCAGGCAGTCCTCCTCCAGATATAGACGGTAAGGAACGGGTTGGTGATGTCCATGGCGGTCTGACTGGTGAAACCAACTCGGTCACCCGCGTTACCGTCAATCCCGTGGGTGTGGCTGGAGCCACCACTAGTAGCAACGGCTGTGGCGTTGGTACCAGTACCACCCGTGGTGTTGTCGATGTCGGTGACTCGGACGGCCGTACCACCGGTTGTGGTGGTGGTGGCGAACTCCAAGCCCACGTTGTGGGTGTGACCCGCACCACTGCCGTTCGCAGCCAACGTTCCCGTGTAGTGGTTGTGGGTTGCCACCTCGTCCACCGTTTGCATGTGGGTCCTAGCACCAGCCGTGTCCCCAACCGCATCGCAAGTGGGGTCTGACGGGTTCTGGCCCATGAGCATGCGACCCTGGCTGATCTGCACCCAGGTCCCGCCGCCCAGAAGGGTAGCGGGACTCGTGGCGGTGTAGCCGATGAACACAGAGTTGACGGGCCAAGCGGCCAAGGCGGGGTTCCGACCAGTGATCCTGGTGACGGTCGCGGAGACCTTCTCACGATATGACATCAGACACCCCACCAACGCGAGCGGAAGTTGTAGGCGGTCATGACGACCTTGCCGTCGCCCACCGCTCCACCGTAGGCCTTGACGGTGTTCGCAGGACGGTCCAGCTGAACCCACTTGGATGTGGGGTCCAGCGAAGCCATCGAGTCCACACCATTGACCGTGATGTAGCGGTTTCCCTGACGGGTGCAGATGCCGATCGTCTGACCGACGGTGAACGCGCGGTTGAGGATCATCTTGTTGCCGTTGATGTCGAAGGTCATGACGCTGGTCGCGGTGTTGACCTTGAACGCCGCCTCGATCCCAGCTCGGGCTGAGCCGTCGTAGGCAACTGGGATAGAAGTCCAGCCGGTGACGTCAGAAGCCTGAGTCACGACGTCGGAGAACAAATATCCGTCCATGCAAACCATCGAGATCTGCACATCGCGGCTCTGGGAGAAGTGGTCGGTGTTGATGTCCTCGGTGTACCCCACGAAATAGCGATCTGGCTTGCGATCGTCCTTCAGGAGTACCTTGACCCCATCGGCACCCGGCTGGGGCTCGTAGAAGGTCCTGTAGAGGGTCTCACGGAGGTCGCTGACCTCCACGTTGGTGGCGTAGTTCGGGTTCATCTTCAAGGTGAGTACCGGGTTGAGCTTCTCAGCTCGCCGGCCTTGGTAGTAGCTTCCCTCACTGGCGTAGTCGCCGGTGTAAAGCCCCACCTTTGCCGAAGTGAGGCCCGAGATGCTCTTGACGATGAACATCTCCGAGGGGTCGACGTCCGTCACATGGAGCGTCAGGGGGGTTGCGCTCTGCACAATGACTGTCTCGAGCATCTCGGGCCTCCTTCTTAGGCGGCAGCTCCCGCAAGCTTGTCTGCTGCGAACGCGAGCTGGTTGTTGGTCTGCCGGTAGATCTCAGCGTCACTGAGGGACTCCGGCGATTGGTTGTACTGGTTGAACATGACGGTCTGTCCCGCAGCCGCAGCAGCGTAGGCAGCGTCATAGCTGTCCGAGTAACCGTTGTAGGCAGCCGCGGCGGCATCGGACGAGCCGAGGTCGATGACCTGGCCCGGATCCACAGTTCCACCTTGCGCGGCATTCGCGTCGTACTGTGCAGCATCGTCCAAGAACTGCCGAGCCTGGTCTGCTTCCGCAAGAGCCTGCTGCGCCAGCTTGTTCGCGGCATCGAGGTCCGTCAGAGCGAGCTTCTTGGCCCGCTTCAGGTCCCTCTCTGCCTTCTTCTGGAGATCTGCTGCCTGCTGACGGCGCTTGTCCGCCTTCTCCGCATCCGAGAGCTTGTCGAACGCCTTGGCGTCGGCATCTGCCTTCGCCTCCTTGTCGAACTCCTTCTGGAATGCGGCCGCGGCTTCTTCGCCGGCCATCTTCTGGTACTTGATCGCATCGGTCGAGTTCTTACGAGCCTTCTTGATCAGCTCGTTGGCCTTCTTCGCCTCTTCCTTCGCGATCTTCTCTTGACGACGGGCCTCCTTGAGAAGCCTGTCACGCTCTTCCTTCGAGCCGGCGTGCTTGGCCTGCTCACGAAGGGCCTGGGCTTGGATCCGCGCGGCTTCAGCATTCTTCTCAGCCTGCTTCGACCCAGCGAGCTCTGCCTGGGCCTGGTTCGCCCTGATCTCAGCCCTCTGTGCGGAATCCGCATTCTCCCAACGCTTCTTCGCAGCCGCTGCCTTACGCGCCTGCCGTGCCTGCTGCTCTTCCTTCCGAGCTTCCTTGGCCGCAGCCTTGGCACGCTTGGAGAGGTTGTTCGCAGCCTTGTCGTCTTCCTTCTTCTTGGTCTTGTTCGCGGACTTCTGGGCCTTAGCCGCAGCAGCGGCCAGACCGTTCGCCCTTGCGCGGGCCGCGATGGCCTGCTGATCAAGCTTCTGGAAGTACTTCGACACGTAGTCATCCGCAACCGCGATGGCTCCAGTGATCATGGAGGCGACAGCAACGATGGCCGAAGCCGCGTTGGACTGCACACCCTTGGTGAGACCCATGACCAGGAACTTACCGATGTCGTGGAAGACCTTGGACGGTGAGAAGATCTTGAGGATCGACTTGGCCTTACCGACCATGCCGCTTGCGAGGTTACCGATGGCACCCATGGCGTCATCCACCATGGACGAAACTCCACCGATCATGCCCTTGACCATGTTGACGCCGACGTCCTTCATCGCATCCATGACGTCTTGGAGACCGCCACCGATGGCCCCTGACCCACCACGAATGGCAGATGCGAGGTCGTGAAGGAACTTGGCAATGAGTGCGATGCCCGCGTTTGCGAGTCGGAAGGCGTTGGCCTCCAGACCCTTTGCGAACTTGATGACGATGTCGACTGCCTGGCTGACCAGTTGGCCAACCTTCGATCCGATGCCACCCATCAGCTTCACCAGGAATTGGATACCCAGTGTGGCGATCTCTCCGGCGCGGCTTTGGAGGCCATGGATGAACCCGAGGAAGATGTCGATGCCAAGTCGAACCAGCTTCGGAATATACTTCCGAGCCATCTGATCGAGCTTGTTCAGCCACTCGGTAACGGTGTCACCGAACGACTTCTTCTTGTCTCCCGACGAGAGCTCCTTGACGATCGCCTTGAAGAGGTCCTTGAACCCCTTGATGATCATCGGGACGGCCTTGACGATGGTGTCGATGATGGACTGCAAGATGAGCAGCACCGACTTCGACATGATGGGGGCCTGCAACGCAAGCGTCTGCAAGAACACACCCACCGCCACCGCAGCGCCCGTCGCCAGAACAGCGAAGGCAGCCGTACCCGCCGCAGCCAACCCGACCGCAACGGCCATGGCAGCAGCGAAGGCAAGCAGACCGATACCCAGAAGGGCGAAGCCTGCCGCCAATATGATCAGCACCGGAGCAACCGGAGCGATCGCGTAGAGAAACACCGTGAGAATGGCACCCAGCACTGCGACGGCAGCCGTCAACAGCAGGAGTACCACAGCAGCCTTGCCGATGGACGCCCAGTCCACCTTGTTGAACATGAGGCAGGCCAAAGCCAGTCCGATCATTCCTGCAGCAACTGCCAGGAACAGCCCAGCGGCGACCTCGCCCCCCACAGCCATGAGCAAGCCCAAGGATATGGTCAACGCGAGGAGTACCACCGCAGCCTTTCCGATGCTCTCCCACTTGACGAGGGCGAACAGGATCAAGGCGTTGGCCAGGGCCAGCATGCCTACCGAAGCACCAAGCAGCGCGAGGCCGACCTTGGCGATGCCCTCGTAAGGGATCAACGCCAGAGCACCGACCGCCAGGGTCAGACCGCCGAGAACGACGCCTGCCTTGACGATGGAACTCCAGTCGACCATCTTGAAGAGGATCAGCGCACCAGCCAGGAGGATCATCGCGCCTGCGGTGACCGCGATGGCAAATGCCCCAGCCACCAAGTTCTTGGCAGCGTCCTTGCCGAGGTTCCCCAGTCCCTCCAGGACCTTCATCATCACGATCATCGAGCCGAGGCCCTTGATCAGCGACGTCCAGTCCACGTAGTTCATGAGGATGAGTGCAGCGGCCAGCAGAACCATCGAGCCAGCCAGTGCGATCATCGCGATGGAGAATGCGATGGTCCTACCGACGGTGCCCTTCTTGTCCAGCTTGTCCACCACGTCGGCGAACCCAGCCATGCTCCTGTTGAGGATGAAGCCCAACGCGGCCATCGCTGCCAGAGCCTGGCCCAGCTGCTTTGCCGGAATCCTGGAAAGGACCCACAGCGACGCGGCAAGGATGCCTAGTGCGATAGCGACATTGAGGATGATCTTGGCGGTTGCTTCCCGCTTCTGTGCCTTGGCGAAGTCGCCGAGGGCACCGCCCGTGTCTTCCAGCAGCTTCGCGAAGTTCTTGCCCACATCCGAGAACCCCTTGAAGGCGTTGGACATGGTGTTGAGGAACCGCGACACGCTGATAGACATGGTGGCGAGAATGGCCAGGTTGAAAGCCTGTACGACGTCGGTCGGGCTGATCTTCGAGAGACCATCCTTGATCTTCGTCCACAGATTGCTGAAAACGTCTCCTATTTTGACGCCCAGCGACAGAACTGCATCCAGGGCCGCTTGCGTCTTGGACGCGGCAGCACTTGCACCGGATGCAGCACCGCTTGCTGCCGAATCCGCTCCACCGAAGCTCGGAAGGGACGGAACCGACGGCAAACTGGGCAGATTCACCTTCGGAAGGTGGATCCCCTTGAAGGAATCGCTCAGGGACTTGCCCTTATTGATCAGATCGTCCACCGCACCGACCGCAGTCTGCACCCAAGCCACGATCGACTGGATGAAACCGAGGAAACCTCCGGCGTTGGGAGCGTTGAGCTTGACGAGACCCTCGGCAGCCTTCACCAGGTCGACCAGGTAACCGATCAGGCCACTCACCACCGAGATTCCGGCGTGGATGGTCCTGAAGAAGATCACCAGGAAGGGGGTGATGACGGGGATGCCCTTCGCCAACCACATGAGGGGTCGGGTCAGTAGCTCCAGGCCGGCAGAGATGCCGTAGAGGGTCTTGCCGGCACCCTTGTTGGATGACGGGAAGGCCTCGTTCCAGGCTGTGCCGATGGCCTTGAGGAGGGCACCGATGGGTGCAAGCACGTTCTTGATGGCCTGGATGGTCTTCTCGAAGCCACCCAGCTTCCTCCAGGTCTGGAGGGCAGAAGAAACGAAGTTGAAGAAGTTCTTGACCACTCCGCCGATGGCGTTGGAGAAACCGGTCCAGAAAGAGGTCGCCTGCTTCAGGTTTCCGAAGAGAGCCGTGAAGACCTGCGACCAACCAGAGCCGATCGACTCCTTGAGGGTGTCCATGAACGCAGAGAACGTACGAACCTGCTGCGCGGCCGCGAAAGCCTTCTTGCCCAGGACGGTGCTCTTGTCTGCGTACTTGCCCAGTGCGGTGTTCAGGACCTCGGTGGTTGCCCACTGCTCCTGAAGACCATCACGCCAGCCCTTGGTCGCCGAAACGAACTTGCCGGACTGCGTGAGGAACCCGTTGCCCTTCTTGGTCAGGGTTCCCGCGGCGACACCTGCCTCGAGCAGTGTGTTCTTGAACTTGATCGTGCCGAGGTTCGCGTTCTCGATCTGGTTCCAGTCCTGCAGCTGAACGAAGCCCAGCGACATCGACTGAGAGAACGCGTACATTGCTCGGTTAGCCTCTTCGGACGACGCACCAGCGAAGGCAGCCGCGTTGGCGATACCCTTGATGGTCGTGACAGAGGTCTTCAGCGGAACACCCGCGTTGACGAACTTCTGGATCGCGTCGGTCATGTTGCCGAAGCTGTAGATCGTCTGGTCGCTGTAGTGGTTCAGCTGGTTGAGGTAACCCTTGACGACGGTCGCGGACTTGCCGGTCGCGTTCATGATGACGTTCTGCTTGGTCAGCAGCGATTCATACTCGGAGAAGCCCTGCTTGATCGGATCAAGCGTGAGGGCCTTGGCCATGTTCAGGCCGGTGTTGACCACCTTGTTGGCGATCGTCGCGAGGGCCGTTGTGGTGACGATGGCCATCTTGGAGGCCGTGACACCAACCGTGCCCATCTGTGAAGAGAGGTCCAGAAGGCCCCTGCTCTTACCTGCACCGTCGACTGCCTTGTTGGTATCGGCCAACGCCTTCTGCGTGTCAGCCGCGCCCTTCATGAACGACTTGTTGTCGAACTGCATCCGTACGATGCGATCATCGGTAGAACTCATGCCTTCTGCACCTCCTTCCAGACTGCGTCGGCGATCTCGTCAAATATGGCTCGTAGAGCCGGGTTGATGTAGTCGTAGCCCTCGATCCAGCCACCCGTTCCGGTGCCGTGACCGTACTGAATGCCGATTGCGACATGGAAGCCGCTCTCGACGTGGGTGTTGTTCCACCAAATGGTGGCGCTGGTGGAGGTGACGATGACTTCGCACGTCCATGAGTCTGCGGTGATTCCGGTGTCCCGGGGTGTGGCTGCGCGAAGGGCCTCCACTCCTCGCTGCGCGTATGGCTGCAGGTTGGAGTAGAGGTCTCCTCGCATCATTTTGGCTAGGAACGCCTCGGTACGATGCGTGTCCCCAGTTACGGAGATGCTGATCATGGCGCTCCTTTCCGCTACGGGGTGTAGTCGAGCTTCACCAGGACGACACCATTGGGGTTGGCGAAGGTGCTTCCCGCGGTGCCGTATCGGTCAGCGACACCATCGAAGCCGGAAGGTCCAGCAGCATTCGCGCCACCGCCCGGTCCGGAGTCCAGGCCTGAAGCCACGCTACCAGCGACAGCCATGCCGGTGTTGTTACCGAGTGCTCCCGCCGAGCCATTGACCCAGCCGGAATATCCCGGACGACCTCCGCCACCGCCCTTGCCGCCACCGATCACGTCGGTACCGTCGGATACGGCCACGTAGGTTCCCGTGGTGGCTGCCGGACCAGCGACGTAGTTCGGGGACCCCGAGGAATCCCAGCTGAGGTCGCCAGAGACCCCGCCAAGACCGCCAGCGCCTACACCCTTGCTGTTTCCGCCGCCGTCGCCACCCTTGCCCTTAGTCGAGATGTAGCCAGAGCTGGTGCTTCCGGCAAAGTCACCACCGGTACCGCCGATGCCGCCATAGGCCGAGAAGAACCCGAGCGAACTATCTCCGCCGTTCGTTCCGTTACCGGCCTTTCCGTTGACAGCACCATTGGAACCGTTCGTTCCGGCCGCACCGACGACGCACGGCATGTCGTTGAGGAGAGCCGCAGCATCGGCTAGCTTGCCACGGAGTCGAAGGGATCCACCTCCACCACCGCCCGCGCGGCCCAGGGTGGTGACGCTGCCCGCGCTGAACGCCTGACCCGACTTGCCACCGGCAGCGCCGATGATGACTGCGTCGTACGTCTTGTAGCCCGCGAGAGCGGCCCAGGCCCACTTCATGGTGTACGCGCCAGGAGTGTAGAACGACCACTCACTTGGCACTTGAGTCTTCTGCGCGCGCATCAGCATGCGCATCACTTGAAATCAACGCCCATCAGGCCGACGAGCCAGTTGGTCCCGTCGTACAGGAACACGACCAAGTCGATCGCGTTGGCGGTGGTGGTGATCGGGATGAGACCCATCGACTTCTTGAAGCCGGTGAGTGTGAAGGTCCGCCCGCCCGTTGCGTCCTGCTGAAGACGGAGCACGAACTGCGTGTTGGTCCTCGGCGCGGCGGGGAGGTCTGCGACATCCAGCGTGACATTGCCGGTCATCGTGACCTTGACCATCGCGTTGAGTGCGTTGTCGATGTTGAGCGCCGGAGTGAGGTCCAGGACCCCAGAGACGTTGCCCACGTTGACGACCGTTCCCGCGATAGCTGCCGGAAGTGCTGCAGCCAGAGCCGCGTTGACCTGGGTGTTGAGGATGCCGCTGACGATCGCGGTGAAGTCGCCCGCGTCGATCGTGGAACCGTTCTGACGGGTGAGGATCAGGTGACCCGACCCGTTGATGGCACCTGAGACAACGGACTGCCCCAGGATGTCGTTCGCATGTGCTGCGGTGATGCCTGTGAATGAAGCCATGGTAAGTCCTTCCTGTCACTCGATGATGACGTCGGTGTTTCCGCCATCAGAGATGTCGTAGGTGCCATCGCCATGGTCGGTTCCATTGATGTTGCTCATGAGGAACGAGTTGATGTCGATCTCCGAGAGGTAGGTCTCAGATCCCTCGACGGTGTAGGTGCCGTCGGTGTGGACGTGAACCGTCATGGAGTCGCCGAAGTTCAGAAGCTCGAAGAGCTCAGTCGGGGTCGGCATGCGACCCGGCGTCACCCCGTCGGACGTTCCGTAGAGAAGCGTCTCGAGAGTGGTGATCGTTGACGGGGACAGGTTCCTCGTGTCGATGATGTAGTGAGCCGTGGGTCGGTAACCCGGAAGCTTCACTGGTGTGCAGACGATGTCGAACTTGAACTCGACCGGGGTCGTGTCCGAGCCGATGGTGTTCCGAGATCGCTGACCGATCGTCGCCATGCAGTTGTAGACGAGGTGAAGCTGGTAGCCGAACATGTCTCCGCGGGTGCCACTGCCGATGAGGCTGCGGTAGCAGAGATCGAACTGCGTGGGCTTCTGGTTGTCGACGTAGAAACCGTCCGTTGCCTTCGGAATGCCGATGCATCCGGAGAAAGCGTCGGGGTACATGATCGACGTGATCGATGCGATGAAGTCGCCGGGGTCGGCGTCGGAGAGGTAGACCACTCCATCGCGGTACAGCATCTCCGAGGTCCCTTCGCCGCCTTCATCGACGCTGACGAGACCGTTCCACGGAACCGGATTGATGCCGGCGATGTACAGCACACCTCGGTCGAGGCCGTGCTGGAAGTACCTCTTGTCGGGGTCGTCCCAGATGATCATCGAGCCTCCTAACCGGATGTCTTGAAGAGCTGCTTACGGCGCTCGTTCTCGGTGCGCCAATCGGACATGACCTGAGCAGGGTTCCGCTTCTTGGGCGGCTGCTGCTTGTAGCTGGTGATCTGGATGAGCATCATCAGACGGCTGAAGTGCCAGTCCTGTGCTTCCCAGTTGATCTTGAGGGCGGTCATCCAGAAGTAGACCAACTCACTCGTCGTGATCTCAGGGTTGTACTGACTCTGCGTCTCTTCCTGAGGGACAGACGAGGCAGACCGAGTGTCGTTGATGTACTCGGTCAGTTGGTCAAGCTGTTTGGGCGAAAGTCCATAGATGAGATCGGGGTCGCCAGACAAAAGCATGCACTGGTAGTAGTCGATCATCTCGGTTGGAGTCTTCTGCTGCGAAGCCAAGAAGGCCTTCTTATGTTCTGACTCCCATTTTGACAGAGAACGAAGAGAATGCTCGAACTGCAAAGTCACGAGCTTGCCTTCGCTCTCAACTTCGAGCTCGATCATCGTTTCTCCTTAAGTGGAGCTAGTGCCGGGGCTGAGGGGTCGAGGTTCAGCCCCGGCACTAGCGATCAGGCGCCGCCGAGCAGCGTGTCGACCTCGTCGGGAAGCGGCAGGCGAGCCGGCGTCGCACCGGAGCCGTACAGAGCGGCCTCCAGAGCGGCCAGACCGGCCGGGTCCACGTCGGGGTCGGTGCTGTCCACCTTGACGATGGCGGTCGGCTTGAAGCCGGTCACCGCGACCGGAGTCGAGGAGACGGTCCACGAGAACGCCTTCAGCTCCGGGCTGTCGTTGACGGTGTTGTTGGCCTTCTCCGAGGGGGAGGCCTGCAGGCCGTAGGCGAGGTTGAGCACGTAGCCCAGGTCCTCGTCCACCGCGTTGCCCTTGAGGTTCCTCCAGCTGAAGCCGAAGGAAGGGCGGCTCTGCATGCCGATGAGGGCGCCGTTCGCGGTCTTGACCACACCGTCGTGGAGCAGGAACTCCTTGGGGAAGGTGAAGGCCTCGATGGTGGCGTTGAACTCCCCGGCGGAGAGCAGGTTGACGTACACGATGTTGTCCGCGTACTGCTTGTTGGACTCGGCGCCGGCGGGCGACTCGGTGACGGCCGTGAGACCGTTCCAAGCGACGCCGGAGGAGTAGACACCCGCGGTCGGGGTGTAGAGGACGCCGTGGTCGACACCACGCTCGAAGAAGCGCTCGTCGAGAGCATCCCAGGTGAGCTCAGCCATGGTTAGGCCTTTCTGTTAGAAGAACAGCTGGAAGACGAAGTGATTCAAGCCGTCGGTCCGGAAGAACCGGTCATAACGACTTAGCGGAAGCCCCTCCACGAGGTCGGGGATCGGACTGTCAGGCGAACGGTCCATCACAGTGATGGTGTACGCCTTCTTCAAGAGGTACTTGATGTTGTCGGCAGCGGAGACGCTCGAAAGCGTTCCCCGCTCGATCATGATGCAGGGATACTGCATTCCGTTCGTGGGGGCCTGGATATATGCGTCCTTGACGCCGTCCAGACCCTTCAGAATTTCCTGCAGCTCACTCAGGGGTCGGGCCATTGTACTTCTCCCCAATGTAGATCACGATTCGGGGCGGCTCGTCGACGATCGAAGAGATCTGCCAACGATGACCCTTGTACGTGATGTAACGGATGTTGGAGTTGTCCAACGGCCCGACGCCCCGAGCAGGGACGGAGATGCTCGTCGTGGTGGTGTGCTGTGGTAGCACGGAGTCCACGGACGGAAGCACCTCCGTCGCCTGCCTGACGGTGCCGAGTACCGGTACCTCGGTGACTGTCTCTTCCCAGATGCCGGGACGGACTTCGGTTTGCTCGACTAGGCCGAGCGCGCCTGAGTACCGCACGGCGGGCCTAGATCAGGCCTTGTAGCGGAAGGTCCAGGTGTCCTTCATGTCGGAGTCCGACTCGAAGTAGTAGCCGGAGGCCGGGGTGGCCTCGAGCTGAACCTGCTTCAGGGTGTCGGCGTCCAGCGTGATGGTGGAACCGCCGGTGACGGTGGCACCGGTGTCCTTGCGCTTGTACACGACGCCGGTCTGGGTCGGCACGGTGACGACGTTGGCGGCCACGGCCGGCTCGGTCAGGTCCGCGACCAGGGTCTCGGACTCGGCGTCGATCTGCATGAAGATCTGCGCGCAGTACGGGATCACGAGCGCACCGGAGAGGTACGTCTCGATCAGGTACTTGTACTGGTTGAAGTCGATGTCGAAGTCGTCGAACAGCGTGACCTCTCCACCGCGGTTGGTACCGAAGTTGTAGTCCGCGAGGTCCAGCACGATGGCCAGGCAGCCGTCGGGCATGAGCTCCGTGGGGACGCGGACGATGCGCGCGACGTCCATGTCGCCGGCGACCTCGGAGAGGTTCCGGTAGACGCGGTGACCGAAGTCGTCGCGGATCGTGAGCAGCTTGGTGGCCACCCGGTACGACACGAAGGCCGTCTTGTTGCCCGAGCCCAGGTAGAACTCCTGGCTCTCGGTCACGGTGTCCAGCAGGATGTTCCAGTCAGCCCCGGTGGGGTTGGCCGGCATGGCGACGCTGTAACGCGTGGCGTACAGGTCGTCGTCGTTGTAGATCGAGCGGATGCCGTCGCCGGACGTGCCGGTGGGCTCCTGGATCTTGTCGGGGTTGAGCTCCCCGCCGACCATGACGGGACGGCCGTCGCCGAAGAGGCCCGCACGGGCGATCTCCTCGTCCAGCTTGCCCCGCATCTCGACCTTCATCCAGGCGACGATGTCGAAGTCGACGATGTCGATGATGTCCTGGCGGTCCAGCTTCTGCTTCTTGTAGATGAAGGCGGGTCCCGTGGTCCGCTTGAAGACCGGGAACACCTCCTCGACCTTCTGGCCGGCCTTGATGTAACCCCGCGCACGCGCCTCGTCGGCGGTGATGTCGGCGTACAGCGTCTTGACCCGCGAGAACGGGCTGTGGCTGGTGCCGGCGAGGAAGACCTTCACCCACTCCTGACGGCGGTCGACGAAGGTCGGCCGGTTCATCAGGGCCTGGGCGTCCGGGAACAGGATCTCGAGGTTCTGGACGCCGTAGTCGTCGGCGTGCATGAGCTCCTTGCCACCCTGCGAGCGGACGAGCTCACGGAGCGACAGGCCGTTGGTGCCGCCGTTGGCGGAGTCACCCTTGGCCTTGGTGAGGACGGCGGTGATGTCGTCGTGCTTCAGCTGGGGAAGGCCCGCGGTCTGCTGGCCCTTCTCGGCCTGGTCGAACTGGTTGCGGCTCATGTTGGGTCCCTTCTTGGAGGAGTCGGAGTGGGTGAGCTGCGGCTCCTCGGTGAGGGCCTCGGTGACTGCTTCCTTGACGATGTCGTCGATGAAAGCGTTGACGGCGGTGGTCTGCTCCTCGGAGAGGGTCTTCAGAACGTCCGCCACGGTGGTGTCCGCGGGGTCCGGCTGGTCGGCCGGGTTGTCCGCGGGCTGCGGCTCCGGCGCTGCGGCCGGGTCCGGGGTGGAGGGCTGCGGGTCCGGCTGGGCCGGGGAGTCCGCGTGAACCAAGTCACCACCGACGATCATGAACTCGTCGTCCTCGATGGCGCCGTGCGCGAGCACGTTGTAGATCGACGCGCCGGCGTTGGCACCAGCGAGAACGAGACTCGTCTCCTGGATCACGCCGTCGTGCACGAGTGCCTCGTTGTTCATGATGCGCTCGTCCAGGTCCTTCGCCCAGATCGAGTACTTGTCGAGGTCTCCGTGCTGAACCGCGGCCCTGGCGTCCTGCGCCTTGGCCGAGCTGTTCAGGTAGGAGTCACCCCAGATGCCGTCCTCCTTGGCGGAGAGGATGGTGTAGCCGAGGACCTGGCTCACGTCGTTGTGCTGGTGCTGGTACACCAGCGGGACCTTGAGCGTGTCCTGGTGCTTGAAGGCACCCGGCTGGATGGTGCGCCCGTCAGTGCAGCGGATGCCGTACTTGGTGACGTACCCGGAGAAATCGGGTTCCATTTTGACCTCCTTCGGTCAGTTCTTGGCCTTGACAGGATCAGGGAGCGAGTCAAGGAGTGGACCACTGATGTACTTCTTGGCGACACCGTCCGCGATGGACTGCATCGTGTTCTGGGCCGCCTGCTGAAGCACCTTCTTGGAGGTCTGTGACAGCCATGACGGGTTTGACTCGTTCAGCTTGTTGACCTTGGCCAGGGCCTCGGTCCGCGAGTTGAAGAACTTGAGATCCGGCTCGTTCATGCTGCTCGCGCCACCAGCCTTTGCCACGGCTTGGAGTCGAGCGTACCGAGCGGACGAAGTCTCTTGTCCGTTGTGATCGGTGATGACCGAGGCAGCCTTCTTCGTCTGCGTCACCGGCTGACCGGAGACGTGACGCTTCTGGGTATCTGCCTTGATCGCGGAGTCGGGGCGTCGGATGCCCCACTTCATTCCCTTGACTCCGTGATGCTCGGCGTCCTCAGGATCCTTCTTGAGAAACGCCAGGTAGTCTCGCATACCTACCCTCCTCTCAGCCGTTGTGCATTGTTGATGGCCTGCTTGAGTTGAACCACCGTTCTACTGATGGCGGACCTCAGCTCAGACGCGCTCATGTCTGCAGCGGTCTTGGGTGAGCTGGTTGAAGTGCCTCCACCGTTCTTCTTGCCCTTCTGGAGGTTCTTGATCTGTTGCTTGTGAGTGTCGCGGTAGTGCTTGGAGTCCTTGGCCGCCTTGTTCCGGTCTGCCTGAGTCGGCTTCTTGGAGGCGCTGCTGGACTTCTTCTCATCCGCGACCTTCGCACGCAAGAGTTCCCGCAGGTGATTGAGCTTCGCCTCGATCTG
>Ga0164309_10000494_pt1 | contig 21579 bp, 18 predicted proteins | sample Whisoiple_247_MG_FD_109984 | JGI IMG/M metagenome (GOLD analysis project Ga0164309, IMG submission 109984) | Soil microbial communities amended with fresh organic matter from upstate New York, USA - Whitman soil sample_247_MG | ecosystem: Environmental > Terrestrial > Soil > Unclassified >...
GGGCGGCCACGGTAGGGGCGGAGGAGCTTCCCACCCCCGAATCGGCGCCCCTCGCCGGCGGCGAGGAAGAGTGCATACAGGTTCATGCACAAATCTAGACGCACGGTCGCACGGTCGCACGGTGGGACTGTCGCACAGTCGGACGGTCGCACGGTCGGACGGTCTGTCTCCTGCACCCGTGCGCCCGTCCGCCCGTGCGTCTGTGCGCCCGCTCCTTGTCCGAAAACGCTCCCCGGGATAGCCTTGGACAGCGACCGGGTCGTTCCCCGGCCGTGGTCGGGCCGTGACGCTTCCCCACGAGGTTCTCCGTATGCGGATCGCGCTTTTTTCCGAGGTCTACTGGCCCATGGTGAGTGGGGTCGGCGTGACTTTGCGGAATCTGACGGAGGCCCTCCACGCCCGCGGCCATCAGGTCAGGGTGTACACCGCCACATACCAGGCCCCCGACGGGACCCCGGTCCCGGCCGAGGTGCACCAGAGCCCGAGCGTCCCGCTCTTCCTCTACCCCGACGTGCAGTGGGCCTTCCCCCGCCAGCGCGAGGTGGTGGAGGACCTGCGTCGTTTCGGCCCCGACGTGGTGCACGTGGCGACCGAGTTCTCGATGGGGCTCGCCGGGTACAAGGCGGCACGCACCCTCGGCGTCCCCCTCGTGGCGAGCGCCCACACCGACTACGAGAAGTACGTCTCCCGCTACGGGGTCGAGTGGGCGTGGAAGATGGGGTGGACCTACCTCAAGTGGTTCTATGGAAAGGCGGAGCGCGTGCTCTGCCCGTCGCGCGTCTACGAGCAGCACCTCCGGAGCCGCGGGGTGAAGCACACCGGGCTCTGGACCCGGGGGATCGACTGCGAGTCGTTCAATCCCAAGCACCGGAGCCAGGAGTGGCGCGACCTCTTCGGCGCGGGGCCCGACGACCTGGTCGTCACCTACGTCGGGCGGATGGCGCCGGAGAAGGACCTCGAGTCCCTCCTCGAGGCGTGGTCGATCCTCGGTCCCCGTCGCGGCAACGCGCAGCTGGTGCTCGTGGGGCAGGGGCCGATGACGAAGGAGATCGCCGAGCGGAAGATCCCCGGCGTCCACCTCACCGGGCTCCTCTCGGGACAGGACCTCCGCGCCGCCTACGCCTCGGCCGACATCTTCGCCTTCCCCTCGACCACCGAGACCTTCGGGAACGTGGCGATCGAGGCGATGGCCTCGGGGCTTGCGACGGTGGTGGCGGGAGTCGGCGGGATGCTCGACTTCTGCGAGGATGGGAAGAACTCCCTCCTCGTCCGCCCGCAGGACTCCGGCCATCTCGCCGAGCAGCTCGGCCGCCTGTTCGATGATCCAGCGCTCCGTCGGCGGATCGCCGAAGGGGGACTCGAGACCGCTCAGGGCCGGCGGTGGGATGCGATCTGGGATGGGGTGGTGCGGGAGTACGACAACGTCCTGGGTACGGAGAGCAGCGGGCTCGTCGCGGCGTAGGGCGTCCGGGTCAGAGGGAAGTCCGCTCGGTGGAGAGGACTGCCGAGCAGGAACCCAGGAAGTACAGGAACCCTGGATGAGAACAATGTGGTCTCAAGGCGAGATCTGGCCTTGAGACCACAAATGTTTTTCTCCTGGATTCCAGGGCTTCCTGGGTTCCTGCTCCGCAGTTACTTGGCCATCAGGTCGATCAGCTCTTCCGGACGCTCCAGCCACCAGGTCGGCTCGGTGTGCACCAGGTCCTGCCGCTTGAACGGTCCCCAGAGTACCGCGGCGGTCCGCACGCCGGCGGCCTTCCCCGAATGCATGTCGTGCACGCTGTCGCCGATGTAGACGGTTTCCTCGGCCGAGACGCCGAGCTGGTCGAGCGCCTTGAGGACCGGCTCGGGGTGGGGCTTCGGGTTCACGACGTCATCCGCGCCGATGATCAGCGAGAACTCCTGCTCCAGCCCCATCAGCTTGAGTCCCCGCTCGGCGCCGGCGCGGTTCTTGGAGGTCACGATCCCCATCCGGATCCCGCGCCGGTACACGCTCTTCACCGCCTCGACGACCCCGGGGTAGGCTGCTGCCATCGTGTCGTGGTTGGCGAGGTTGAAGTCGCGGTAGGTCGCGATCATCGCCTCCATCGTCTTCGGGTCGTGGGTCCAGTCGCGGAACTGCACCCGGAGCGGGGTCCCGACCCCCGCCAGCCACTCGGCGTCGGAGCGGGGGGCGTGGCCGTGCACCCGGAGGGTATGGTGGTAGCTGTCGAGGATCAGGCGGATGCTGTCGAGCAGCGTGCCGTCGAGATCGAAGAGGAAGGTGGTGAGGGGCCGCATGGCGCGCATACTAGTCGGGGAGGGGCCGAGGCGCATCCTGGAGGTCGCTTGAATGGCGGGGCGGAGGATGGTAGGCTTGGCGGTGACCCCCCGGACCTTTTCGACGCCCAGTCCATGATCCGACGCCATTTCGCGCGCCTGCTGTTGATCCCCTTCGCCCTCGCCGCCTGCGGCCACGGTGCCAAGGGGGACACGATCGTCATCGGGGTCACGGGACCCTTCTACCAGCCCCGCGGCGTCTCGATGAAGGCGGGGGCGGAGCTCGCCCGCGACGAGATCAACAAGGCGGGGGGGATCGACGGGAAGCAGGTCGAGCTCATCTTCGCGGACGACAGCGCCAGCAACGACGCCGCGGTCCGCATCGCCGGGCAGTTCAAGGCCGACCAGCGGGTCGTCGCGGTGATCGGGCACCTCACCAGTGGCCCCACCATCGCCGCGGCCCCGATCTACAACGACGAGCGCGAGCCGATGGCGCTCATCTCCCCCTCGGCCTCCTCCCCCCTCATCACCGACGAAGGGGGACGGGCGGTGTTCCGTGTCTGCTCCACCCACTTCGCGCACGGGCAAGCCCTCGCGCGTCACGCGCGGAACGTCCTCCGCGCCCGCACCGCGGCGATCCTCTATGAGAACGACGCCTACGGGCGCGGGGTCTCCTCCAACTTCGTGGAAGACTTCCGCCAGCTCGGCGGCACCGTGGTGAGCGAGGACCCGTACAACAAGGCGATCGCGAGCTTCGAGCCCTACCTGCGCCGGTTGATGCAGAAGGGCGGGGCCGACGTGATCCTGATCGCCGGCACCCGCGACGGGGCGGAGCGGATCCTCGCGATGCGCGACACTCTGCGGATGACCACCACGACCCTGGCGGGTGACGGGGTCGTCGGGATCGAGGCGACGGGGCGGGCCGAGGGGATGTACATCTCGAGCGCCTGGCTCGCCGACCGCGCCGACACCCGGAGTCAGGCCTTCGTGAAGGCGTACCGCGACGCGAACGCCGGGGCGAACCCCGACCACCGCGGGGCCGGCGCCTACGACATCATGTACATGTTGGCCCGCGCCATCACCGAGGTCGGCGCCGACCGCCACGCCATCGTCGAATACCTCGAAGGGCTCGGCACCACCTCCGCGCCGTATGACGGGGTTACGGGGCGGATCGTCTTCGATGCCGCCGGCGACGCGAAGGACAAGACGGTCACGGTCGGGGTGGTCCGGAACAAGGCGATCGTGACGGCGGGGCAGTAGGGGCGGGGCTTGCCCCGCCCGTTCCGCAGCGGGCACGTTCGGTAGGGGCGGGGTTCACCCCGCCCGTTGTGGCGCGGTTCACCGCGCGTGTTGTGGCCCGGCTTGCCGGGCCTCGGTTCCGGGGATCATCGCGCGGAGCTGGATCAGGGTAGAGGATGCAGCCGCCCGATCTCCCCGGCGGCTACGTGTCGCCTCTCGGCATGGCGCCCTGAAGGGCTTGGGCGGGTCGCCGAATTCATCTCCTCGACGAGATCACTACGGCACAAACAAGATCACCCCGACGATCCTGATCTGAAGGTCACTCTCATCGGCCCCGGTCTTCACGGGGCCGATCCCGTTGCTGCGGGTCGGATCTTCAACGGCCAGTAGTTCGCTCACCCTCAGTTCCTCACCGGCGGTATGCCCCCGCGCCGCGAACGCGATGAGGTCATCGAGCCGAGCGACACGGTCGCCAGCACGTTCGCGCGCAGCCGCGCGGGCCATCACCTGGAGCCGTCGCATCAGTGCCCGGCTCGGCACGCTCTTTGGTGACGCCGACCAGCGACCCTCCCGTGCGCTCCGCAGAACTGCCCTCGCGAACGTGGCGACCCGCTCCTTCCACTCGATCCCGAGTCCCTCCTGATGGGAGCTCGGGATCTCCGTCCGGGCGGCTTCGAAGGCCCTTGTCACCTCGGTGGGAGACCTTCCCACTCCTCCCTGCTCGCTGATCACCGCGACGCTGCTCGCGACTTCGACCTCATCCCGGTCGACGATCGAGACACCCACCAGGCACTCGAGGCGCGGGCCAGTCACCACACTCACCCCGGTGGTCGGGGCGACGTGCCCCATTGCACTCCCCAGTTCCTGTCGCCAGCGCCAAGGAGAGTCTTCCCCGGCGAGGCCGGCCTGACGCGGCAGAGTCCCCTTGCGCCGAAGGGTCCGTTCCAGCCGAGTCCGCTCCTCGAGCCACCTCGGGAGTGTGAACGTCACGACCTCGACCTCGGCGTGGCGGGCGCCGAGCCGTCGCGAACGACCCTCGCGTTGGGCGAGTCGCATCGCCGTCCACGGCAGGTCGTAGTGGATGATCCGTCCCGCCCGCTGGAGGTCGAGCCCTTCGGCTGCGACATCACTCGCGACGAGGATGTGCGGCGCCACTTCCGGCGCCGTGGGACCGAACCACCTGAACACTTGATCGCGAGGCATCGTGATGTGGCGCCACCCGGCGCGGTTGCCGGTGACCCAGGCGGGTGCGAATTGGGAGAGCCGATCGCGCAGGTAGGGGACGGTCGCCACGGCCGTCGTGAAGACGATCGTGGAGCGGCCGTCCGCAAGGATCTCCTGCAAGCGATCCGCCTTTGGATCCAGGCTCTCGGTACGCAGCGTGTTGAGAAGTGGCGCGATCTTCTCCAGGTCCTGATGCGGAAGGTCGTCTGCGCCGAGGGTCACGGGGAGCAGCTCCCACATCAGGAGCTGCTCGGGCGACTCGGCGGTGAAGCGCCGGAGCGCACGACGGTCGACGGTGTGGCCCGCGGTCGCGGCCTCACGGGCGTGAAGCAGGAGGTCCCGGTAACGCGTGAGGGCGGAGTGCAGAGCCGCGGGGCTTGAGCCCGCGGCACCGAGGAGCACGCCTCGGATCAACGTTGCCACCTCGCCGCGATCCGCTAACGTGAGCTCGTCGAGCGCCGCGAGCCAGGAAGGGGCAGCCGTGTCCGGGGCCGGCGGAAGATCGACCGACCTTTCGTGACGTGCGGGTACTCCTTCCGGGAGGGATGAGGTGATCACTACCCGCCCGAGGGCATGCGGCACCCGGTCGCGACGCATCTCCCTGAGGAGCGATGTGGTCCCCTCGGCCGCGAGCGCATCGTCGCGGATGCCGAGTCGGAGCTGGTGGGCGATGTCAATGAGACGGTTCACCGCAGGCGTCGCGGTGACGAGGAGCAGGCGTCGGCCGAGGAGGAAGCGCCCGAGGTGGTCGTAGCGATGGGTCTGCGGGGATCGGAAGTGGTGGCTCTCGTCCACGATCACCAGCCGGCACCCTTTGGAAGGGAGTCGCCCAAGACTGACCTCGGTATGACTGAGGATCTCGAGGGGAACGCCGACAGCAAGGGCCCGCTGGCGCCACTGCTCACGGAGCGGTGCAGGGACGAGCGCGGCGGTGTGTCCCGCGTACGGCTCTTCGTTCGCGACGGCCAAGGCCACGAAGGTCTTCCCGCTGCCGATCGGATCCGCGAGCATCGCGCCGCCGAACCGGTCAAGCGCGGCCAACAGCCGTCGTGCGCTGAGTGCTTGGACGGGGGTCGGCCACACTGCGCGGAGCGGATCCCCGGAAGCCGGTGCGAGCAGTCGGGCGAGCGCGGCGGTGATCCCTTGGGTGTCCCCCGGTCGGGGCCACAGGTGCGTGGTCGCGAGGAGGTCGTCCATCACCTGCAGCGACTCGGCGACGAGCCGGGGCACCGGTTCACGCCAGGGCTCGCAGCGCGGTCCGGTCACGGGCATCGAGCCCGAGAAGATCGGCGACGGTCCGGTCGAGGACATCCTGCACCTCCTTTCCCTCGGCGCCCTCTTCCGCGATCGTGGAGAGGGACTCGTCGTCGAGCGCGCGGTACAACAGCGGAAGGTCACCGACCACCCGCGCATTGAAGCGGGCGAAACCGCCCCGCGCCGGATCTGCTCCCGCGCGGGCTAGCGACCGTATCGGGCCGGCATTCAACCAGGCGGCGAGGGCCCGCGCGGAGCGGGCATCCTGGGCGAGCGCCAGGTAGCAGCTGTTCAGCGGGATGGTCCGAGTCGGTAGGGTGGTGGCCTCGAGTCGACGTGCGAGATCGGCCCAGACGACCCGGTGCGGAGAACACGCGGGCGCGGTGCGGTGGAGCGCCCACCAGGGACCGCGGGTGGCATCGGATCGTGACATCAACGCCGTTCGCCACTTCCCGAGGTGCCGTGTCACGTTCGCCGGTATCGTCTTGAGCGGACGCCCGGTGCGGTCATGCGGGAAGAGGAGTGGCACGGTCTCAGTGATATGGAATGCGCCGACTCCGCGTCCCCGCACTGCCGGACGGACGAGGTCGGCGCCGAGCTCCTCCGGCGGATGGAGGAACGCAGCGTTGCATCCGCTCTTCACGCCGAGGTGGATTTCACATCGTTCAGCGAGGCGGGGATGTCCTTGCCGAAGTGCGGCAATGAGCCCCGAGGTGTCGGGGGCCCGGAGCACCCAGGGAGCAGCGGAGAAGCTCGACTGGGGTGCAGTCTCCGTGCCCTCGAGCGAAACGGAGAGACGGTGGTCGGCCGCTGGCAGCCTCTTTCGCGCCACCACGGCGAGCGGATAGGTGACGGCCGCGAACGCGGACCCCTCCCGGTCAGTCAGGTCCGCCAGGTGATCGATGGTCATCTCGTTCGCCATCGACCCACGCATCACCGTCCCGTACCCCGCCGTGGCGACTTTCGCGGGGATGAGCATCGCGATGGTGCCACCCGGGGCGCAGAGGTCGACCCCGCGCTCGAGGAATGCGACGGCGAGATCGGGGCGATGCGCAAACCCCGTCCCGGTGCCGCTCCTCCACCACCGGTACCGTTCGGCCAGCCCTTCTCTGGTCGCTGCCGGCAACTGTTCCGCCCTTACCCAGGGTGGGTTCCCGACCACCAGGTCGAATCCCCCGCGCGACGCGAATACCTCCCCGAAGGCGCTCGGCGCGTCGAACCAAGGAAGAGCGCCCTCACGGCGAAGCCGCCGCGCGGCGCCACGGATCCGTCGACGGTCTTCCCGCAACCTGCCGAGCCGTTGGCCGAGCGCTCGGTCGATTCCGCGCCGCGCGCCAAAGAGGTCGGTCGCCCGCCCCTCCTCGAGTGCGTCCCCGATCCGTTGATCCACCTGTCGCTCGGCCTCCGTCAGCATCTCGAGCGCCGAAGTGCGTTCAAGTTCGCGGAGCCTGCGCCATGCCCGGCGCTTGTCGCGCCCACTCTCGCCGGCGAACGTCTCGCGAGCGGCTGCCAGCTCGCGGGCAGTCTGTCTGGGGACCCGCCGCGCTTCCGCGAGCCACCGGGGATCGTGGAGCGAGTCTCCCTGACGGAGCGCCGCGTCCAGATTCGGGAGCGGATCGACCGCCGCGCCCACGCCGTCCGGGTCGTCCGCGACCGCGGCGAGCCAGAGTCGGAGCTCCGCGAGCCGCACGGCCTCGGCGCTGATGTCCACGCCGAAGAGCTGCGACTTCAGGATCCGGCGGCGGTGCCCGGGAACGGGGTCGCGGACCGAATCGAGTTCCGCAAAGAGGTGGAGCGCACCGAGGAGGAAGGCGCCCGAGCCCACGGCAAGGTCCAGGACTCGGCATCGCGTGAGCACCAAAGCAGCCGTGGGTGCGCGCTCCGCAACGAGTCTTGCCCCTTCCTCCCGGTCCACGCCGAGCCGTTCGGCGACCACTGAGGCGGCGCCGGCAGTGACGATCTTGTCGACGAGTCGAGCTGGAGTGTAGAAGGTCCCCGTGGCCCGTCGCTCGTCCGTCGCCATCAGCCCCTCGAAGACGCGGCCGAGCATGTCAGGGGCGATGGAACGTCCGTCACCACGCTCATCGAGGGTGAAGTGGAAGCGCTCGAAGAGTTCATCGAACGCCGTGCGCCAGATGACGTCGGAGTGGTCGAACGACCACCGTCGTTCGAGCGGATGCGGTTCGAAGAGTCCGCCGTTGAGGAACGGGATGCGACCGAACTTGCGGACCGCAGCGGAGCGCGACGGCGGTTCGCGGTCCAGCGTACCGTGGAAGAGCGGGCGGAGGAGGTCGCGCGCGATGGGGCGGCGGTGGGTGAGATGATCCTCGACCGCACGCGCGAGAAAGTCCTCGCGGCCGTCGAGCCACCCCTTTCGCTGGATGAAGTAGAGGAAGAGGACACGAGTGAGCTGGAGCAGAGCGAGCGCGCGGCGATCTTCCAACGTTGCTGGGGCCGGTCCTTCCTCGGCCATCTGATCCCGTATCCGGGCGAACGCGGCAAAGAAGGTCCGGTCCACCCGGTGCGCGGCGAGTGCCTCGCTGATCCGGACGGCGACCGCGGTCCTGCTCCCGGTGCCGAGTCCTTTAAGTCGCCGCATGGAGGTGAGCGCGGCGGCGTCCGGGGCGACTGGGTCGAGCGTGAGCACCGTGACGGGGTCACCCCCGATCGCGATCGAGACCACACCGTCGCCGATCGCAAAGATCAGGGCAGGGGCCCCTTGTGTCGTGCAGTGACGGGCGACCCGCTCCGCCGCGCGAGGTGGCTGGGAGGTCACCAGGCCGAACGCGGCGAGGGGGCCGAACACACCGACCTCGGCTGCGGTGGAGACTTCGAGCCGGCGCGCCAACTCCCCCAGCCACGCGGTGGGGCCGAGTTCGCCGAATCGGGGTTCACCGCCCAGGGCTTCGACGAGGGCAGGGAGGTCATGCAGGGCACGGACTGCTCCGAGCGCCGCTTCGATACGCATCGTGGCTCCACGAAGTTCGTGGAGCCACGCTAAGTCAGACCGATCGGAGTTCCGTCACCAGAATTGCGCGGCACGGCACAAAATGCCGCAGCGCATCCTTACGCGTTGGTCGTCGTGCTCCCCTCTCCATAGGTCCGTCCCTTCCATTCCACCCGCCGCGCACCGCGGATCGAGCTGCGGAGCGCGATGTACGCCGCGGCGGCAGACCCGAGGGGCCAGGCGAGTCCCCAGATGGCAGGGACCCCCATCCCGATGTCGAAGAGCATCCAGAAGAGGGTGCAGAGGATGATCGCGGAGGTCGCGGGTCCGGCGAATCCGGTCGACACCCCGACAAGCTCTAGCAGGAGCACCGCGAACGGGAGGAGCCAGAAGAGGAACGGCACCGCCACGAAGTTCGGCGCCACCGCACGCAGGAACTTCTGCTCCGGCGGGAAGACCCGACGGGCCCCGAGGTGGAGGTTCTTCGACCACCCTTCGCGGAGGTGGGCCCACCCGGTGTACATCCGGGTCTGCATCAGGTCGAGGGCGTAGGCCATCTGGATCCGGCGCCCGCTCTTCAAGACCTCCTGCGCCAGCGCCAGGTCCTCCGCGACCTCCTGCTTCACGCTCTCGTGGGTCCCGATCCGTTCGTACTCCCCACGGGCCATCATGATGAACTGCCCGTTGGCGATCGCATCCTTCGGGTCGGTCGCGCGGTTCAGCATCTCGGGACGGAAGCGGACAAAGAGCAAGAAGAAGATCTGCGGCAGCACGATCCGCTCCGCCGGCGAGATGCAGAGCTGCGCCGGCATCACGGTGAAGAGCCCGGCACCACTCGCCTCGAGCGCGCCGACGGAGTGCGCCAGGAGCTCCGGCTCGTGGGTTGTGTCGGCGTCGGTGAAGCAGAGCACCTCCCCGGTCGCCGCACGGTACCCCTGCACGCAGGCCCACGGCTTCCCGAACCAGCCCTCGGGTAGGGCGGCGCCCCTGATTAGGCGGACGCGCGAGTCCTCCGCCGCCAACCGCTCCACGATGGTGGCGGTGGCGTCGGTGCTCCGGTCATCGACGACCAGGATCTCGAGCGGCGCGTAGGTCGACCGGAGGATCGACCGCACGCACTTCTCGATCGTCGACTCCTCATTCCTGGCCGGGATGATCACGCTCAAGCGCCGCCCCAACCTGGGCGGGAACTCCTTCAGGTCCGGCTTCTTCTTGGCGAGGAGGACCAGCGCCGCGAGCGGGAGGAGGTACGGCAGGACAGCGAGATACGGGAGGTACGACGTCCAGTCCACGTCGGCTTACATTTCCTGCGACGGGGGGGAGGCGATGAGCGCCGAGAGCTCCTGCTCCAGCACCACCAGCTGCTTCTCCACGTCCGCGGTCTCCAGCTCGTTGCTCTCGCTCGGCACCCCGTCGTGCGCGAAGAGGTTCGCGACCAGGGCGTCGGTGTAGCCGGCGGTCGCGACGGTGGTCCCGCGGTCGACGACGCGATTCAGGTGCAGCAGCACCGCCAGCGCCCGGCGGGCCTTGAGCGCCGCGACGCTCGCGGCGAGTTCGCGGGTGAGGATCTCGCGGAGCTGCGACATCTCCTCGACCACCTCGCCGGCGGCGAGGCCTCGCGCGGCGGCGGTGCGGCCGTAATGTTCACAGGCCCGCTCCCAGAGCTCCCGCCCCTCGCGCCGGAGCGGCCCCGCCATCTCCGCCACCAGGTCGATCATCAGCCGCAGGTGCCTGCGCATCAGGTCGGCGGGGACGGTCGAGGTCCCGGAGGCTCGATCGCCGAGCCGGCCGGCCCATTCGGAGACCAACGCATCGCGCCGGTCAAAGAGCAGGCGCGAGGCGGCGATCAGTGCAGGATTGGAAGCGCGCAAGTCAGGCCCTGGAATTGAACGCCCAAATCTACCGTGGAAGCCCGATGACGTCCAAGAACGTGGTCCGCCCCCCCAAGCTTGCCCCGGGCAGCAGGGTCGCCCTCATCGCCCCGGCGGGGCCCCTCCTCGAGCGGGACGACCTGACCCGCGGGCAGGAGCTGGTCCGGGCCCTGGGTTGGGAGCCGGTACTCGGCGCCAACGCCGGGAATCATGAGGGGTACTTCAGCGGGAGCGACGCCGAGCGGTTGGCCGACCTCAACGCCTCCCTCAAGGATGACCGGATCGACGGGATCTGGTGCCTCCGCGGCGGCTACGGGATGACCCGGATCTTGGACGGCGTCGATTTCGCCACCGCGCGCCGCCGCCCCAAGGTGGTCCTCGGCTACAGCGACATCACGGCACTCCTCGTCCCGCTCTTCGTCGAGACCGGACTCGTCACCTTCCACGGGCCGATCGCCAAGACCGAGATGGGGCCGTTCGCGCGCTGGCACCTCGACCGCGTCGTCACCAACGTGAGCGCCGCGGGACGGCTCGGCCGGATCAAGCCCCCGGCCGATACCCTGGTGCCGCAGAAGGACCGGATCGTCACGCTCCTCCCGGGCGTCGCCGAAGGTCAGCTCATCGGCGGGAACATGACGCTGCTCCAGTGCCTCATCGGGACCAAGTGGTGGCCCGATCTCCGCGGCTCGATCCTCTTCGTCGAGGATGTGCACGAGGATCTTTCGTCGATCGACCGGATGTTCTCGCACATGCGACTCACCGGGAAGCTCGAGGGGATCGCGGGAGTGCTCATCGGCCGCTTCACCGAGATGGAGAAGGGGGGCGACTCGGGGGCCGACGGGCTCGATCGGGTCCTGGAGCACTATCTCGCGCCGCTCAAGGTCCCCGTCGCGTACGGGTTCCCGGTAGGCCATATCGATGAGCAGTGGACCCTGCCGATCGGGGTGAAGGCGCGACTCGACGCGACGGCAGGGGAGGTCGATCTCCTGGAACCGGCGGTGGTGTGATCCAGGACGAACCTGCGGTAACGGAGTTCAGGTCCCGCGCGGAGCACTACTGCGCATTGTTCGGTGGAGAGCAGTTTCCGGAACCCGTCGACCTGCTACGCGAACTCAGGGTCCTCCTACCCCGACTCTATGCCGATGGAGCTTCGCTTCCCGTGACTGAGGGGACCGACTCCTGCAACGACGAGCTCGGGCCGACGACTGCGGACGTGAGCGCGCTTTACAAGCGCCTCGGCGCCCATCTGGGAGGCCGGGGGCGGTACTGGGAGATCTACGACCCATCGCTCGATCCTTCGGACGAGGTCGTGGCCGGTTCACTCCCTGATGACCTCAGCGATATCTGGAACGACCTGGCCCGTGGGCTCGCGTTCTGGGATCGCGGGTCGTTCGAGGACGCCGTCTGGAACTGGCGATTCCACTGGGGAGTTCACTGGGGGGCTCACGCCGCAGACGCCATCCGTGCGATCCATTGGCATCTCTACCAGCTTGGCGATCGATGAACTGAGCTCGTCGGCGCGGCGAGCCGCGCCACAACGGTTCATTGGCCGCTCGCGATTCCCCAACTGAACATCAGATACCCCTGCCGTCCCACCGCGCCCGCCCACTCGGCGGGCGTTGCGTTGAATACGTTGTCGACACCTGCACTGATCTCCATTCCCCACATCAGGCGCTGAGCTGCGCGGATGTCGAGCCGCGCGAATGCGTCCCGCGTCGATGAGATCGCGCCAGTCGAATCCCGCTCCATTGGGGTGGTGCCGGTGTAGACCCCGGTCGCCGTGAGCCGCGGCCCCTTCGCCGCTGCAAAGCCGAGCATTGCGCGGCCGGAGTGTTCGGGGCGGCCCAGCAGGACCCCTCCCGTTTCACCATCGCGAGTCCCGAGCCATCCGTAGCCGAGTTCGAGGCGGACCGGGCCACGGACCACGCCGATCTCCGCGTCGACGCCCCAGGTATTCCCGTCGGCGACGTTCGCGTAGGTGTACTCGACCAGCGACCCCGAGGACGCGAGGGGCCGGGTCTCGATGAAGTCTTTGAGTTCGTTCCAGTACCCCTGAACGCGTGCGTACCCCGCCGGGACCGCCCAATCGGCCCCCGCCGAGAGATTCACCGAGTGCTCGGGGGTGAGATCGGGATTCCCGCGGACCGCATATCCCGCCGGCTCATTGGTGAAGTCGAGGTAGAGCTCCTTGAAGTCGGGGGCCCGGAACCCCTTGCTCGCCGAGGCGCGGAGCGTGAGGGGGTCGCTGGCGTGGAATCGCATCGCGAGCCTCGGTGTCGCCGTCGTCCCCCATTGCTCGCTCACGCTCACGCGAGTTCCCGGAACGACCGCGAGCCTTCCGACGCTCCACTCCAGCTGCCCGTAGCTCTCGAAGGTTCCTAGTGTGCGAGGCCCTCCCTCGATCCGTCCGTCGGTCGAGGAGATGTATTCGCTCCTCCCTTCGGTGCCGATGTCCGCGGTGAGGCTCGGCAGCACCGGTCCGTGCCAGAGGAGGTCGGCCTCGATCAGGCGCTGGACCTGGGTGTTCCCGGTCCCCGCGATCGGCTCCGGGTAGGCGCTCATGCGGGCGAGGTTGGTGAACTCCGAGCCGTGCAGAGTGGCTTGGAAGAGGTGAGTCTCGGTCTCTCGCTTCCCGACGAGGCGTGCGGCGATCTGGGTGTTGTCGCCGAAGGTGTAGAGGGTGCCGCTCATCGAGCGGAGCCGCTCCTTGGTGTAGAGTCCCGAGGCCTCCACGGAGTAGATCCCTCCCGAGCGGTAGACCACCGCGCCGCTCGCATCGGTCTCCTTGGCGAGCGCTCCCTCTACGTCCGCATCCCCCGGGACCCGGTCCTGGTGCCGGAGTCCGACGGTGCCGTTCGCGCGCACCGCACCGATCCCCGTCTCCCCGGTGATGTCGGCCTGCTTCCGTCCGGCGCCACCCATCAGGAGTCGGGTGTCGAGGCGGCTCGCGATCCCGTCGGGACGGCGGGTGATAATGTTGATCACCCCACCCATCGCCTCGGAGCCGTAGAGGGTCGACTGCGGCCCCTTTACCACTTCCACCCGTTCCACTGCGGTCGTCGGGATCCGCGCCAGGTCGAAGGTCCCCGAGAGCCGCCCGGAAAGCGGCTGGCCATCGAGGAGGATCAGCACACGCTCCGAGCTCATTCCCTGCAGCATCACCCCGGCGCCGCTCGGATGTCCTCCGGCGAGCTGGATCCCTGTCTGCTCGGTGAGGACCGCCGCCATATCGGGCGCTGCCGTCGCCTCGATGGTCCTCCTGTCGATGAGCTCGGTCGTCACGACGGCGTCGGCGAGTCGCTCCGGACGCCGCGACGCGGTGACGACGAGTTCCTCCACCGGGAGCGCCATCGGTTCGAGGAGGACCGGAAGCGCGGTCTCGTTCCCGGCCGCGACTTCGACCGTGATGATGCGCGGCGTGTAGCCGAGGCGGCGGATAGTGACGCTCCACCTTCCCGGGGTCACGTCTCCGATCCGCCATGCCCCTCGCGTGTTCGTGGTCACCACCGGGTGTCCCGGGAGCACGACCTCGGCGCCGGTGACAGGGAGGTCTCCCCGTTCGGTCACGATCCCGCTCAACGCTCCGGAGGCCTGTGCGACGAGCCGCCCGCCACCCAGGAGGATGGCGAGCAGCAGCAGTACGTGACGCACGATCAGGCCGTGAGTCGGGCGAAGCGGAAGGTGATGCGGCGGGTCTCGCCGGCGGGACCGTAGTAGTTGATCAGCTGCACCTTGTACACCACCGTCCCGCGCTTAACGAGGTAGACGTTGAAGGTCGGGTGGATATGGTTCGGCGCCGACGGGTCGATGTTGTAGCGGTACCAGGGGGAGCCGGCGAAGAGGCCGCCGAAGGCGTCGCTCCCGTACGCCTGCGCCGGGAGGACCGCGGTCGTCACGTCGGCGAAGGCGGTCGTGTCGGCGTAGACCCCGACCTTCCCGCTCCCGCTCACGCCGCTGTTGGTGAGGATCTCCCACCCGCTCACCTTGAGGTCCCATGCCGTCCCCGAGGTGACCACCGCACCGGCGTTCAGGTCGACGAGGGTCGGACCGGCGGCGGGGAGGTCGATGGTGTCGACCGCACCGAACGCCGCCGCACCATTCACCTGCACCGCATACTCGATCCGCACCGTCCCGGCGTTCGCGGCACTCGGCCCCGCGAGTGAGATCACCCGCACCTTGGCGAAGGAGGTGTCGTCGTTGAGCCGGAGGAGGAAGGTCTTCCCCGCGGCGACCGTCGCGGCCGCCCCGGTCCCCGTGTACCACCCCTTGAAGGCGGGGAGCAGGGTGTCAGCGACGAAGAGACCCGCGGGCGGGATCGCCGCCGCCTCGACGGCATCGAAATCGGCGAGCTCCGACTCCGGCGTCATCGCGATCACCTGGGCATCAGTGGCCGCGGCGTTCTGGCAGATGCAGTACGCCGAGACCCCGGCCGGTCCGGCGGCGCCGCCGTTCAACATCACCTTGGTGGCGTTGAAGGCGATGTCCCAGTCGGTCGAGGTCGCGGGGTCGGCGGGGGTCACGATCGCGGAGTCAGCGAGGGAGGCGTAGGCCCACCCGGCGGAGGAGTTCGCGGTGATGGTCCCTTCGTCTGCGCCCGGGGGCGCGGAGATCTCGTCATTGCCGCAGGCGGTGGCGGCGAACGGAAGGAGAAGGGCGGCGGCAGCAAGGATCGCACGAGCGCTCTGGCGCATCGTTGTGCTCTTTCGTGAGGATGGGATCGACCGAAAAAATTCGGGGGAAGAATCGGCGCGCCTCGATGCTGCGGCAATTCCGGTCGACTACAGAGCCCCTCCTCGCGGCACGGCCTCCGTACTGTTACCCTTGCCCCATGGCGACCCCCAAGCTCACCGACCTCACCCTCCCCGGTACCCTCGGTGAGATCCAGGTCACGGTCCGCGCCGCCGGCCGGAACTCCCCCCGTCCCGCGATCGTCCTCCTCCACGGCTTCAAGGGGTTCCGGAGCTGGGGCTTCTTCCCCGCGCTCGCCGACCGCCTCGCCCGCGCCGGCTTCACCGCCGTGACCTACTCCGCCAGCGGGAGCGGCGTCGATGCCTCCGGAGACCTCTCCTTCCCCGACCGCTTCGGGAAGAACACCTACTCGGCCGAACTCGCCGACCTCCGCACCGTCCTTACCGCCCTCTGGGAAGGTCAGCTCGGCACCGCCGCCCCGACCGCGTTGGGTCTCATGGGCCACTCCCGTGGCGCCGGGATCGCCGTCCTCCAGGCGGCGCGCGACGCTCGGGTCGGAGCCCTCGTCACCTGGGCCGCGATCGCCAACGTCGACCGGTGGAGTGCCTCGGCCAAGGCCGACTGGCGCGCCAAGGGACGGATCGACGTCATCAACGCTCGCACCCACCAGGTCCTCCCCCTCTACCTCGACGTGCTGGAAGAGGTCGACCAGCAGCGCGCCACCCGGCTCGACCTCGAGACCGCCGCACGTGAGGTGAAGGCCCCCTGGCTCCTCCTGCACGGCGAGGACGACGAGAGCGTCCTCTCGGCGGAGTCCGAACGGCTCCACGCTGCGAGCGGGAAGGGGACGACGGAGCTCCGCATCGTCCACAGCACCGGGCACACTTTCGGTGCCAAGCACCCGATGGAGGGGATCCCCGAGAGCCTCGAGCGAACGATCACGGCGACGGTGAACTTCTTCGGCACCCACCTGACTTGACCGCACCGGTCCATCCCGACACGTTCGAACCATGCCGATCTTCGACTATCAGTGCACCACCTGCGAGAATCGCTTCGAGACCCTCGTCCGCGGCGACACCAAGGTGAGCTGCCCCGGGTGCGGCGGGCGGAAGGTCGAGAAGCTCCTCTCCGTCCCGGCGCGCAGCGGGGGCGGGAAGCAGAGCGATTTCAGCGGCCTCGGTCCCCCGGCGGGCGGATGCTGCGGCGGCGGCGGGTGCGGAGGCCACTCGCACTGAACGCGATCGACCGGCTCGCGGCCCACCTCCGCGACCATCCCCCTACGGCGGCATCGGAACCTGAACGGCTCCGGGCCGCCGTCGCGCTGTGCGTGGTGCCGGATCCCGACGCGATCCTCGTCATCCAGCGTGCCGCCCACCCCGACGACCCCTGGTCAGGGCACATGGGACTCCCGGGGGGGCGCGCCGAGTCATACGACACCGACCTCGTCGCGACCGCCATCCGTGAGACCGAAGAAGAACTCGGCGTCGTTCTCGACCGATCGATGCTCGTGGGGGCGCTCGACGACGTCTATCCGCGGAGTGTGGTGACCTCCCCCTTCCTGGTGCGGCCCTACCTCTTTTCGCTTCCGACGCGGCAGTCGCTCCGGCTCTCCGATGAGGTCGCCTGGGCCGAGTGGCTCCCGATCTCGCGGCTCCTCGAGCCCGACACCTACCAGTCGGTCACGCTCACGATCGGGGATGTGCGACGGACGGTGCAGGGGTATGTCCTGAACCCTGAGCAGCTGATCTGGGGGATGACCGAGCGGGTGCTGACGCCGGTGCTGGAGGTGCTGAAGGGCTGAGGCAGTGGACCGATTTCGATCATGAGGGGGCCGCGTTCACGCGGCCTTCGTCGTTCCGGTAGGCCGCCGAGGGACCGCCCTCCGGGCGGTCCGCTGGCGGGAACTTAGATGTCTCTCTAACGGACCGGCCGGAGGCCGGTCCCTCGGCTGGCTGCAGTTCATGTCCGCCGCCCGGAGGGCGGCTGGGTATTGCGAATTAGCTAAACCGCATTTAGTATTTAGCTATGCCTAAATCACCTCGCACCCAGGAACCCTCCCGCGCCGAACGCTTGAGCGTCTCGGTCGAGGACTACCTGAAGGCGATCTATCACCTCTCCGAAGGGGGGGAGGCGGCCTCGACCACCGCCATCGCCCAGCGCCTCGCCCTTTCGGCGCCTTCGGTGACGGGGATGATCAAGCGACTGGCAGAGCAGGGATACCTGCACCACGAGCCGTATCGCGGCGTGGAGCTCACCTCCCTCGGCCGCCGCGCGGCGCTCCGCACCGTGCGCCGCCACCGTGTCCTCGAGGCGTACCTCGTCGCCTTCCTCGGCTACGACTGGGGGAGTGTGCACGACGAGGCGGAGCGGCTGGAGCACGCCGTCTCCGACGTTCTCATCGAGCGGATGGCACAGGCGCTCGGCAACCCCAGCGTCGATCCCCACGGCGACCCGATCCCCACTCCCGAAGGGACGATCGCCGAGGCGGTGTACACCCCCCTCACCGAACTCCCGGTCGGGCCGGCGACGGTGCGACGGGTGCAGGAGGGGGATGGCGAGCGGCTCCGCTACCTGGCAGAGGTCGGTCTCGTCCCGGGGGCGAAGGTCACCGTCGTCGCGCACGCCCCGTTCGCCGGACCTGTCACGATCAAGATCGGTGAGCAGACCCAGATCGTGGGCCGAGAGATCGGCGACCACGTGCTTTGCCTGAAGGAAGGTGCCGCATGAACACCTCCGCGACCCCTCCGATGGACGACGTCGAGGTCGATGCCGGGTGGCGCTTCCCGCGGCGGAGTCCGTCGCTCCCTGAGGCGTTCCGTTCCGTGGCGGTCCCGATGGGGCTCCCCTGGTGGCGGAAGCTCCTCGCCTTCGCCGGCCCCGGGTACATGGTGGCCGTCGGGTACATGGATCCCGGCAATTGGGCGACCGATCTGGCCGGTGGGGCGCGCTTCGGCTATACGCTGCTCTCCGTCATCCTCCTCAGCAACCTGATGGCGATCCTCCTGCAGGCGCTCGCGCTCAAGCTCGGGATCGTCACCGGGCGGGACCTCGCGCAGGCGTGCCGCGACCACTACAGCCGTCCGGTGAGCTACGTCCTCTGGTTCCTCTGCGAGATCGCCATCGCCGCCTGCGACCTGGCGGAGGTGATCGGCTCGGCGATCGCGCTGAATCTCCTGTTCGGGATCCCCCTCATCTGGGGAGTGGTGCTCACCGCCGTCGACGTGCTGATGATCCTGCTCCTGCAGCACAAGGGATTCCGCTGGCTCGAGGCGTTCGTGATCGTCCTCGTGGCGACCATCGGCGCCTGCTTCGGGATCGAACTCCTGCTCGCCCGGCCCGACGTCGGCGGGATGCTCACCGGGCTCATCCCCTCGGCACAGGTGGTGACGAACCCCGAGATGCTCTACATCGCGATCGGGATCCTCGGCGCCACCGTGATGCCGCATAACCTCTACCTGCACAGCTCCATCGTGCAGACGAGGGCCTCCGACCAGTCGCCGGCGGGGAAGCGGGAGGCGATCAAGTTCGCGACCATCGACTCGACGGTGGCGCTGCTGCTCGCCTTCTTCATTAACGGCGCGATCCTGGTCCTCGCGGCGGCGACCTTCAACGTCGCGGGGCACAACGACGTGGCCGACATCGGCGACGCCTTCCAGCTCCTCACCCCCCTCCTCGGCACCACCCTCGCGAGCACCCTCTTCGCCGTGGCGCTCCTCGCTTCGGGACAGAACTCGACGATCACGGGGACCCTGGCGGGGCAGATCGTGATGGAGGGGTTCCTCGACATCCGGCTGCCGCCCTGGCTCCGGCGCCTCATCACCCGGCTGATCGCCATCGTCCCGGCGGTGATCGTGACCTGGATGTACGGGGAGCGGGGGACGGGGCAGCTCCTGATCCTGAGTCAGGTGATCCTGAGCATGCAGCTGAGCTTCGCGGTGGTGCCGCTCGTCCTCTTCACCTCGCAGAAGAAGAAGATGGGGGAGTTCGTGAACCACCCCGTCACCGCGGTGACCGCCTGGGTCGTCGCGGCGGTGATCATCGCGCTCAACGGGTGGATGCTCTGGGGGACGTTGGGGACTTGGTTCGCGTGAACCGGGGTGCGTGTTACGTGGTGCGTGGTACCTGGGTGGTGGTGGGGGCGCTCTCCCTTCACGCGCCCACGCGCCTGAGCGCCCAAGCGCTGGAGGACAACTCCTTCATCATCGAAGAGGCGTACAACCAGCCGGCGCGGGTGGTGCAGCACATCGCCACCGGCGCCGTGGCGCAGGGGACGGCGGCGCTCTCCTTCACCCAGGAGTGGCCGGTCGGGAGCCAGCGCCACCAGCTGAGCTACACCCTGATCGGTGTGGATGACGATGCCCTCGACCTGGGTGACGCCCTCCTCAACTACCGGTACCAACTCGCCGGTGGTGAAGGGAAGCGCTTCTTTGTCGCACCCCGCGCCTCGCTCCTCCTTCCCTTGGGCGACGCCGACCGGCGCGCGGGGAATGGCGGGTATGGCCTCCAGCTCGCACTCCCGCTCTCGTGGGAAGCGCTGCCCCGCCTTTCGCTCCACGGGAACTTGGGAGGGACCTGGCGCCCGAACGCCGAGGACCTCACCGGCACGACCGCGGCGACCCTCGACGGCTACGCCGGGGGAAGTGCCATCTTCTTCGTCACCGACAAGGTGAACCTCCTCGCCGAGTCGCTCTGGCGACATGGACGCCGGATCCGCGGCGAAGGGCGCTCCGAGGGAGTACCGACCCACACCATCTCACTCGGCGCCCGTGCGGGGTTCGACGTCGGGAAGGTCCAGTTCGTCCCCGGGGTCGCATACCTCCCGGCGATCGACGAGGTGCCGGAAGGGGTGTTCTTCTACCTCAGCGTCGAGCATGGCTTCTAGCAGTTAGACAGTTGGACAGGTCGACAGTTAGACAGAGAACAGGGAGCTCTGAGGTTATCGGGGCTCCCTGTCGACTGTCAGGAATTCTGTCTAACTGTCCAACTGTCACCTGGGTTCGGGGGGCCTCACGATCGACAGCTCCCCCGGCCACCCTCCGGTCGGTCCTTCGCTGGCGATCTCCAGCTCCTGGATGACCCGGAACCGGCGCACGGTCGCGAGTTCGTCGACGCGGTTGCCGTACGCCTTCTCGATGGCGCGCTGGATCCGCTGCCGCTCCTCGGTGCCGAGCTGCTCCCACTTGGCGAGGTGCTTGAGCGACTCCTCGAAGGCGACGAGCCGCTCGGCGACGTGGGAGCCGATCGATCCCTTCGCCTCAAGGGCGCGGTTCAGGTGCGGCCCCGCCGCCGCCCAGGCGAGCCCCGGCCCGAGCTGCACCGCGGCGTCCATCGTCTGCACGTCGACCACGCCGTCGAGGACGAGCTGGATCGACTCCCGCCAGACCGCCGCGATGAGACGTCCCACCACATGCCCCGGGACCTCCTTCTCGAGGACGATCGGGACATGGTGGAGCTCCTTGAGCCATTGGCGCACCGACTCGACCACTTCGGAGTCGGTGAGCGGGCCGGGGACCACCTCCACCAGGGGGAGGAACTCCACGGGGACCATCGGGTTCGCCACCAGGAGGCGGCTCGGGTTCCGGAGCCGCCCGCAGAGCTGGGAGGTGAAGTGGGTCGCCGAGTTCGAGGTGATCACCGCGCGGGCGCGCGCGACCTGCTCGATCTGCTCAAGGGTCCGCTGCTTGAGCGAGAGGTCGTCGGGGAGCGCCTCGATGATCCAGTCGGCCTCCCCCACCGCCTGCAGGAGGCTCCGGCCGGTGCGGAGCTCACCGAGCCCTACGTCGGCAGCGGCGCGTTCGATCCGCCCGGCGCCGACGAGGGTCTCGACGCGGCGCAGGATGTCGTCCTGGCCCTCGTGCATGTTCTTCGCGTCGGTGTCGAAGATCGCCGTGGACCATCCCGAGCCGGTGGTGAGCGCCGCCCAGCCGCGCCCGACCTCGCCGACCCCGATCACCGCGACCTTGGGCTTTCCGCTCTCGTTCATCTATCGCTCCCTGGGGGATGCACCAATCTGGGGAGGGCAGGGGAGATGCGCCACCGCCCGGCACCTCGCGACGGAGGCGGCGACGGTTAGCTTTGGAATTCCCTCCACACGGA
>Ga0164309_10000495_pt1 | contig 21566 bp, 18 predicted proteins | sample Whisoiple_247_MG_FD_109984 | JGI IMG/M metagenome (GOLD analysis project Ga0164309, IMG submission 109984) | Soil microbial communities amended with fresh organic matter from upstate New York, USA - Whitman soil sample_247_MG | ecosystem: Environmental > Terrestrial > Soil > Unclassified >...
GAGCTCGCTTCCGGGGGCAAGCTCGGGAGTCGGCAGGTCAGGTGTGTACGCGGCCACCCAGCTCTGGACTTGCTGCTCCCGCTGTTCGCGCTGCTCGGCGAAATGCTCGGCCATCAGTTGCGCAAGCTCTTTGACGCCGGTTGCCGCACTTTGCCCAAGAAACGCTTCGAGGTCTTCTCGCATTTCGAGCGCGGTCGCGTAGCGCGCTTCCGGATCGCGCTGCAACGCGCGATCCACGATTCGATCCAGCGCGGGGTCGATTTCGGCGCGAACACTCGACACGAGCGGCGTGGTCCCGTGCAGCGTGTGACGAACGACCGAAACCGGGGAGAGGTCTTCGACAATCCGGCGAGCGGCCAAGAGCTCCCAGAGCACGACTCCCATGGCGTAGATGTCCGCGCGCCTGTCGACGACTCCGCTGCTCGTTTGCTCGGGCGCCATGTACGCGAGCTTGCCTTTGACGATCCCCGCTTCCGTCGAGGCACGCGTGGCGATCGCTGTCTTCGCGATTCCGAAATCGACGAGTTTGACCACGCCGTCGTGCGTGACGAAGATGTTGGGCGGGCTGAGATCGCGATGCACGATAGACAGTGGCGTGCCGTCGAGATCACGCAGCTCGTGGACGTAGTGCAGCCCGGCGAGCGCGTCGGCCGCAATCCGCGCCGCGATGCGCGGCGCGAGCGGCTTGGCGGCGCGCTGGACGGCCGAGAGCGCGTGTCCGCGCAGGTACTCCATGACGATATAGACGCCGTCGTCGCCCTGACCGACCTCGTAGGTGTGCACGACATTGGCGTGATCGAGTAGCGCTGCCAGCCGCCCCTCTTCGAGGAACATCCGCGACAGGGTGCTGTCGAGCTCGCTACCTGCGCGCATGCACTTGACGACGACGAGCTTCCGCACGCCGGATGGACCTTGCGCGATGGCCAGGTAAACGTCTGCCATCCCTCCGCGGCCGATGGTGCCGAGGAGAGCGTACTTCCCGAGTCGAACGGGCTTTGCTTCTCCGCCACTAGTTGCACTCGGTGCCGAACGCATCCTGGGGCGATGTTAGCTCGGTAGACGACGCAGGGAAATGCGCTGTCGATAGCAAACGATCCTTCGCTTCGGATCGAAACCCAAGGTTCGCAACCCCGTACGGCATTGCGCATGCCGCAAGGTCTGTCGTGATCTCGTCGCTCGTTCGTTGCACGGAATTGCACGCGCTTCTGGCCGAGTTTTTTCGCCACGTGGATGGATACATGTCATCGATGACCGCTCGCCGACTTGGGTTTCTCGCCTCAGGAGTGGTCGTTTCCGCATGCACGATATTCGACGAGCGCCTGCCCGAGTGCACGACCCACCTGGAATGTACGCAGTGGCTGACCGAGGAAGCCTCGAGCAACACGCCGATCGCCGGACACTGCCTCGAGCCCGAGGGTAAGTGCGTGCCATTGCTCACGAAAGAGTGCGCGCGTGTGACCGGGGACCCACTCGACCCCGACTCGATTCTAATCGGTTCGATTCTAACTGACGAATTCCGCCACTTGGAACCCGCGATCCTCGCCGTCGAAGAACTTGATTCAGCAGTCGCGGGCGGCGGAATTCCGCGCGCGGGCAATCAAGGCAGACCCCGCCCGCTCGCCCTGCTCTCGTGCACCGAGTCCGCGGCAGATCCGCTGCCGGCGGCGCGCCACCTGATCGATACCCTGCGCGTTCCGGCCGTGGTTGGGCCCGATATCGACGAAAACGCGCTCGACATCGTGCGCGAGGTCATTGCCGCGCGCAGCGCGAATACGGTGTTGATGTCGCCGACCTCACTGATCGACGATCTGGGCACTCTCGCCGATGGCCAACGGATGTGGCGAGACGTGCCCTCGGGCTCGCAGCTCGCCCCTCTCGTCTTCATGGCCTACGTCGATCTGGAGCAGACGCTGCGAGCGACCAAGCCCAACCTGAAGCTCGGCATCGTGTATCGAGACGACGCCTTCGGACAAAACGCGATCGCCCAAATCAGCGAGCGCGCGCTGTTCAATGGCAAGCCGCTCGTCGATCCCACGAACGCGGGGTTCGTTCGGATTGGCAAGTACGCACGCGGCGACGAAACGTCGATTCGAGCGCTCCTGTCTCAGTATCAAGGCGATCCACCCGACATGATGCTGCTCCTCGGCGGGGTAGAGTCGATCACCGACTTCATGAAGCCGCTCGAACTCGCGCTTGCTGCCATGATCGAAACGAGCGTCCCGGTGAGCAAGCCGACCTATCTGCTTTTCGAAAGCAACAAAGTCACTGAACTGCTCGAACTCGTGGACCCTAAAAAGACGACGGGGGTCCCCCCTGATCTCCGAAGCCGACTCTGGGGTGTCGGTTTCGCCCCTACGGCGAGCGCGCAGCCTGTCTATGACAGCTTTCGGCTCGCGTTCGCCAATCGCTTCGGACACAACCCGGATGGAACTGGGATGGGACAAGCGTATGACGCGATCTACGCCTTCGCCTCAGCGCTCGCCGCAACTGCGGATGAGCCTGTCAGCGGTGCGAGCGTGGCCGCTGGGCTCACGGCCATGTCGACGGCAGCGCCCGGTGCTGGGGCACTGCGCGTTGGTCGGCTCGATGCGCTCCAAATCCTCAGCTCCTTCAGCGTCGGCGCGATGCCCGAGGTGCTCGGCACGTTCGACGAACTCAAATGGCTGCCCAACGGCGACTTCATCGGCGGTCGCGGGGAGATTTGGTGCGTGAGCGTCGTCAACGGCTCTCCGTACTTCGCGAGCGGGAGCGTCTCGATGGATCTACGAACGCGAATGGTCAGTGGCGTACGAACGCCTTGTGAGTAGTCCGGTCGTGTATGCCAACACGCGCGGCTTCAACTCGTCACCATGTGACATGGAGTAGTTGCCGGAGAGTCACAGGGTTGCAAGGTTTTCGCCTGTATCCTCCCGCGCCAATCACCCACGGTTTGGTTGGAGGAACCTGTCATGCGAACTCACCTTTTTCGGATCATGCTCACGGTCGCCGCAGTTGGCGCGACTCCGGCTCTCGTCGAGAGCAGCGCATTTGCCAACGAGCTCACCGCCTTCGCGGTTATGCCCGCGAACACCTTCTCGGTCGGCCCCACCTCAGGCCAGTTTGCCGGTCCGGGCGCGGGTGGAAACGCTCTGCCGCTCGTGAACAAGCAGCCCGTGCAAGGGATCTCGGCGGTGCTGGAAGGGCCCACCGACGACACCTTTTACGTGATGCCTGACAATGGCTTCGGTTCGAAGACCAACTCGGCTGACGCGCTCTTGCGCATCTACGCTATCAAACCCGATTTCACGGTCTGGACCAAGCGCGGGCGCCGCGGCAGTGGCACGATATCGCCAGCGAACTTCCGTTCGGGACGCACGCTTTCGAGCTTCGACGCGGACAGCTTCATCGGCCTGCGCGACCCCGATCATCGCCTCGGTTTCAGCCTCGTCGCCGATCAAGCGACTTACCCGAACGGGGACAACACCATTCCCGTCGCTCCATCGATCGTCGCGGGCCGGCTCCTCACCGGGGCCGACTTCGACATCGAGTCGGTCCGGATCGACGGTAGCGGTCACTTCTGGTTCGGTGAAGAGTTCGGCCCGTTCCTCGTCGAGACGGACGAGCGTGGCCGAGTGCTTCGCAGCGAGGTCCACTTGCCGAACGTGGTGCTACCGGGCTCCACCAGCACCGGGGCCGAGGTGATGTCTCCTCAAAACCCCTACCTCGGCAGTCTCACGCCCAACCTCAACGGTTCGAACGGGTTCGAAGGCATGGCGGTCGGCCCGTCGGGCCGCTACCTCTACCCGCTGCTGGAGGGCACTGTGGCTGGCGATGACGCCATCAACGGCACGACGCGCAAGAACCTCCGCATCAGCAAGTTCGACACGAAGACCCAGCGCTACACGGGCGACACCTGGATCTATCAGCTGGAGGCCGACGGCACGAACATCGGCGACATGACCGCCATCAATGACCATCAATTTCTGGTCATCGAGCGCAACGGCGTGACGGCGACCAGCACGTCGGGCACGCCCTTCAAGAAGATCTTCATCGCGGAGTTGACGAGTGTGGGCCACTTCGTGAAGAAGACGGAGTTGGTCGATCTGATGAACATCCGCGATCCGCACGACCTCAACGCCGATGGCCAGACGGTCTTCACTTTCCCCTACGTCACCATCGAGAGCGTCTTGCCTCTCGACGCGTACACCCTGCTGGTAATCAACGACAACAACTATCCCGGCACCGGTGGCCGCGACACCAACTCCGACCACACGGAGTTCTTGAAGATCAGCCTGGACCGCCGCTTGGATTTGGATCGCGATCGCGATTGCGATCGCGGCGACCACGACGGCCGCGGAAATCACGGCAACGGGCACTGAGAGCGCGCCCGACCTGCGGCGAGTGTCCGACTGGACGGCGCTCGCCGCCGCTTCTTTTCGCTAGGCGCCGAGCAAAGCTGGCCAATCCGTCGTCGCCGAACGGCTGCTTCGCGAAGCGTTGCTCATTCCAGCTGCTTCGCGAAGCGTTACTCATTCCAATTCTAGTATCAGGCCGTTGGTGTCGTAGTAGCCCTCGCCATCGGCTTGCAATAGACCTCGGCGGTTGTCTTGTAGCCAACTCCAGAGCGGGTCCAACGCGTCGAGCGTTTCCTCGGGGTCGGCGTTACCGAACGAGACTCGTACGGCCACGATGGTGCGAGCGATGCCGAGCATTTCGAGCACGCTTGCCTTGCCAGGCCCTTTGCCATCGTCGGCCGATTCGAGCAGCTCGGTGCGTTCGTCGTCGAACAGGCCGTCACCAGCAATATTGATCGTCAGCTGAGCGATGATTCGTCCGTCGAGGGTAATGTTGGCTTCGGCGGCTTCACCATCGACGGAGTAGTCTTCCTCTTCCATCGCGAATGCGCGCCGTACGTCATCGACGGTGATCGGACGTTCGTCGACCGCGATATACCTCATGTAGTAGCTCAATCGACCTGCTCCTGGTTGGCCAGAGGATACCCGGCCCCAGGGACCGCGCGGAAATAACTCAGTCGCAAGAGGCGCCCAGCGCCGCCGGAGGGGCCCTGGCATGCCCTGTTTCTAGCTACTTCCGCCCAGAAATCGTGGGTTCTCGCGGACTGCCTCCCGCCTCGGTCGACTGTTGATTGGGCAGTAGACACGAGTGACTAGTGTCGATGCGCACGGCCGCATCCGAGTCGTGACGCGCTGTTCGCGAATTCGACCGGGGGCGTCGACTGAGGTGCACGCGTTCGAGAGCGCCGGCCGCGGTCGCTCGAATGAATTCGGCGTTCGCGCAATCGAGCAGAAGATGATTCATGGAGTTGCCTCGCGCAACTCGAATCGGTTCGTGGCTCGCTCCGTGCCAGCAAACGACTGTGTCGCTTCTTTTTGGCTCGACGAAGGCCAAGGCTATGTCACCGTACGCGCACAACCTGCCAATCAAAGCTGGCAGTCTTCGCTAGGCGATTTTTCTCAACCCGCTGAAACACGCGTGATGCACGCGAGTGCGATTCCAGCGTTCATTGGCGCGTTGGTCGGAACAGACAACTTTCTTTCTTTTTTTTTCGAGCGCGCTCGTCGGCGAAATCGCGCACGGTTTCGCCGTTGAGCGCGCGCTCGAGATGCTGAGTGGCTATTTCCGCCAGCTAGATTTTTTGTGGGTCGCGCCGCTTATGGCCACAGGAGCTTGCTTATTGAATGCGCACTATTGGAGAATCGAACGCAGCCCGACGAGATTCGTCGACTGACGACGACCTACATAGTTCCCAGACGATGCGCACTGCGCGTCGCACGGCGGTGCTCCACGACGTAGTGATCACCGGAATCGGCGTGATTCTCCCGAACTGCGATGAGGCATCCGTCTTCTGGCAGCAGGTCAAGAGCGGTCAGAGTCAGCTCAGAATCGAGCCCGATCCGGGAGACGCCATTCAGTGCGCCATTGGACGCGTGCGCGATTTTTCAGGCAAGAAATACCTGAGTCAGATCCCGGAGAAGCTTTGGGCGCGCTGCTCGAAAGAGCAGCTCTTCTATCTTTCGTCGGTCGTCCGCGCGTGTCAGGACGCTGGCCTCACGCTCGGCGAGCTCGCCTCCGAACACGTTGGGCTGTTCGACGGCACCTCCCGCGGCAGTCTCGAATTGCTGTGTGAGTTGGTGAAATCCGACGGCAAGAGGCCCTCCTTGCGTGACTTCAATCTGGGAGCGTTGCCTGGGCAATCCGTTGGTATTGCCGCCTCGATCTTCGGCGTACGCGGCCCGACTTACACTTACAATGGCAGCTGCGCTTCCGGCGCCATCGCGATCGGCAACGCATTTCGAGAGATCCAAAGCGGTCGCATCTCGGTCGCCTGCGGCACGGGACACGACGCCGCGTTGGTCGCGCCGCTGTTTCAAGTCTACCGGGATGCCGGCTTGATGAGCGCGGAGGCGGTTGATCCCTCCCGCGCAATTCGCCCGTACTCTGGCAGTTTCGCCAATGCCTTCGGTGAAGGCGCAGTCACGGTCGTGCTCGAGTCGCGCGAGCACGCCGAAACACGGGGCGCCCGTGTATTGGCCGATCTCATCGGTTATCGCTATGGGAACGGTGGCCAGCACCCGACGGACGTCGACTTTACCGGTGAGCGCCCAGCGAGGTTGATTCTCGAATCGCTCACCGAAGCGGACGTGACGCCGGATGACGTGGACTTCGTGATTGGACACGGCAACGGCGTGCTCGCCAGCGACATTTCCGAGCTCAACTACATGAAGCGCGTGTTCGGTGATCGCACCCGGGAGATTCCGCTGATTTCCACCAAGCCCGTCTACGGCCACACGCTCGGTGCCGCGAGCGCGATCAACGTGGCCGTGGGCGCGCTGATGCTCCACCATGCCTTCGTGGCGCCGACCATTGGCGTGGATCGACAGCGGGTCGTGAGCGGATTCAACCACCAGGCCAACGAGGGTTCGTCGCGACTACTGCGCAGTGGTGTGGTCGTCAGTTACGGCGCCGGGGGCCAAAACGCAGCCATCATCATGCAACGGGCAAAGCGATGAAGAATTTCAATCCGATCAACGCGCGCCGCGGCTTGCCTCATTCGAGTGTGATCGCCGCAACCGAATTCGCATATCCAAGCGAGCTCGTGTCGAATGAGGTCTACGCCGATCGCTGCCGCTTCACTCCTACCACGAGCTTCGCCGAGCTCGCCGAGGAGAGCGGCATCAAGACTCGCCGCTGGTGTCTACCCGAAGAAAATACGCGCACGATGACGGATGCCGTCGTGCAGAAGCTCGTGCGCGCTCACCCCGAGCTCGTCGAGCAGATTGACTTGGTCGTCGTTACCTCCGGAACGACCTTGAATGTGGCGCATCCCTCAGATCCCGATAACCGCGTCGTCGCCGACCTCGCGCCGTTCGTGCTCGCGGGTCTTGGGCGTCGACGAGCGCTCGGTCTCGACATCAAGTACTGCTATTGCTCGGGGTTCCTGCGCGGCATGCAGGTCGTGGATGCACTGCTCGCGAACGAAAACTACCGAGCCGCGTTGCTCATCGCGGTGGAGCAGGGGAGTCGCTTCGCCGTAGCGCCGAGCAATCGCTCGTCTTTTTGTTTCATCGTCGCGGATGCGGCAGGTGCCGTGGTCTTCAAGCGGGCCGAGCGACAGGACGGCGCCGGGATCATCGACTACTGCGGGCACAGCGAGGTGGACAAGTGGAGCTGGGTCGGAATTGGTGAGGACGCGGCCTCGATGACGATGCTCGGATCGCGCGCGGCCAGCGCCACGCACGAGCTGCTCGTGGAGTGCGGTCGCACGCTCTTGCAGCGCAATGGTCTCACTCCTCGCGACGTGACTTGGCTCTTGCCGATTCAAACGCACGCGGCGCTGCTCGCGGGTGTCACTCGTGACCTCGAATGGCCGAAGGAAAAGTTGCTCTGGTTCGGGGACGTCAACGGTTTCTCGGGCAGCGCGAGTATTCCGAGCTGCCTCGCCGAGCAAGCGGGACAAGGGAGGGTGCGTCCCGGCGATCTCGTACTCTCGCTGGCAGTGGGCGCGGGTCTCAACTGCGCGGGCGCGCTCTATCGCTTCTAGGGGCGAGCATGGGGACCGACCTGCAGAGCCCGCTGTCCGATGCCATCCGGCGTCACGTCGAGCCCGGCATGCACCTGCACTTTGCGTCGAGTCCGAGCCGCGCCAACGCGGCGTTACGTGAGCTCGCTCGGGTCTTTCTCGATCGCCGACCGGGTTTTCTCCTGAGTTCGACGGGCTTTCATTCGTCTGCGCACACGCTTGCCTTGCTTGGACTCGGTAAGAGCTATCTCGGCTGCTTCTTCGGCGACAACTACCCAGCGCCACGGCCAAACCGGCTGTACCGCGCGCTTGCTCGCGACGGGCGGCTCGAGCATTGGTCGCTCCTCACCTACGCGCTCGCGTTGCGCGCCGGCGGGCTCGGGCACCCTTACGCGGTCACCACTTCGCTCGGCGGGACCGATCTCGGTGCGGACCTGGCAGAGCGCGGGCGCCTGTTCGAAGTTCCAGATCCAAAAGGCGGTGCTGAGCCGGTGCGGTTGCTAGCGCCAATCGTGCCCGACGTGACCTTCGTGCACGCGGCGGTCGGCACACGTTCTGGTCGCGCGCTGTTCCCTTCGCCGATCGGCGAAGGGCTGCACGGCGCGCACGCGGCGAGCCGCGGGGTGATCGTGACGGTCGAGAAGATCGTCGAGGAGCGCGAGCTCGTGTCATATACCCAGCTCGCTTCACTGCCCGTGGGCTGCGTGCTTGCTATTTGCGAGGAGCCATTCGGCGCTCATCCGCAGCCCCTCTATCTCGGCGCGCCCGTTTGCGGCGTGACCGGCTATGGCGACGACTTCGCGGCGTACGAGACGTGGCGAAGTTTCGCCGAGCAACCCGAGCTGTTCGCTGAATATCGTCGGTCGGTCCTGGAGGCGCCCGACGGTCGCCGCGCCTATTTCGAATTCGTGGGCCAAGGGCGACTCGAAGCGCTGCGAGAGCCCGCGCGCCACATCCAACCTGACGACTTCACGCGGGAACCGGTGCCGTGGACTCGAGAATTGGGGGCTGCCGAGCGGCTGGTGTTGCTCGCCGCGCGCACCATCTTGCGGCGCGTGAAGCAGGCGGGGCATCGCGCGATTCTGGCGGGGATTGGGCAATCGTTCTCTGCGTCGAGGATTGCATTGCGGCTCGACCGTTCGCTGGCCGAGCGAGTGGAGTTGCTCGTGGAGACGGGGATCAGCGGTTTCGATGCGCGCGGTGCGCACCCGTTTCTGTTGAGCGCGCACAACATGGCGGCGGCAACTCGGCTCAGCTCGGTGGAAGAGAACCTGGGGGCGGTCGCGTGCGGCCGGCACAACCGTTGTTTGGCCGTGGTCGGCTGCGCCGAGGCCGATGCAGACGGCAACCTGAACTCGAGTTTCGTGGACGGAGAGCTGATCGTCGGTTCTGGAGGCGCGAGCGATTTGACGGCGTGCGCGAGCGAGGCTGTCGTGCTGTGCAAGAGCGACCGCCTCGTGTCGCGCGTCGCGTTCGTGACGAGTCCGGGCAACCGCGTGCGCGCCATCGTCACCGAGGACGGCGTGCTCGAACGAAGCGCTGCGGGCCAAGCATGGACACTCTCGAACTTCGGGCTCGGCGCGCGTTCAGCGGCTGACTTATGCGCTGCGCTGCCGTTCCCTGTGACTGTACGCGAGATCGAAGTGTCGCCCGCCGCGACACCATTCGAGCTCGCTGCACTCGACGAAATCTTAGCGGAAGTGACGCGCAAACCGCGCGTCGACGACGGGACGACCCATGCTTAGTTTGAAAATATTGAGTTTAGCAACGTATTTGCCGCGGCGTCGCGTCGACAACGCCGCGATGCTCTCGAGTTTCCCCGAGCTCGACGAGAAGGACCTCGAGCGCATCGGCGTCAGCGGTCGCCACGAAGCTGCTGAAGACGAAGATGTCCCCACCATGGCCGTGAATGCATCGCGGGCGGCCCTCGAGCGCGCGAACCTCTCCGCTGAAGCTCTGGACTTCTTGATCTTGGTCAATTGGAGCGAGCGACGCTACGTGCCTGACATCGCGCCGCGCGTGCAGGCGATGCTCGGTGCGCGCAAGGCATTCGCTTTCGATGTGGGCTGCGCCTGCGCGGGCTTCGTCTATGCGCTGTCCGTCGCGCACGGTTACCTGCAAAATCCCAGGTTTCAGCGCGGTCTGGTGGTTGCTTCCGACCATTCGCGCAGGCGCGTGCGCGCGGGCAGCCGCGCGTCGTTGCTGTTCGGTGACGCGGCGGCAGCGGCCGTGGTGGCCTCGAACGTCAGTGCGGGCTTCAACTTGATCGACTACGAGCTCGGGACGGACGGCAACCGCAGCGAGCTGATGGACGTGGACACGGAAAACTATCTCGTCACCCACGTCCGTCAACGCGAGGTCAACGAGCTCGCCGTCTCGTCGTTGGTGCGCGCCGGCAAGAACCTCCTCGCGCGCCAGGGCCTCACCTTCTCCGACGTGGACTACATCGTGCCGCATTCCGGCACCGCGGGGATCCAAGCCATGCTCGCCGAAGCCTTGTCGCTGCCACGACAAAAAATCCTCACGAATCTGCCCAGCGTCGGCAACGTGACTGCTGCTTCGATCCCGACGGCACTCGAACATTTTCTGCAAAACGGAACCCTGCGGACGGGCCAGCTGGTGCTGGTTTTGGCGGTGGGCGTGGGCTGGCACTATGTCGCGGGGTTGATCGAGTTATGACCTCCTTCTCCGGTCGTCATTGCGTCGTGACGGGCGCCACCTCCGGCATCGGGCGTGCCACTGCGCTCGCTCTGCTCGCCGAAGGAGCGAGCGTCACGGGTCTCGGGCGCAGCGAAGAAAAACTGGCCGCGTTGCGCGAACAAGCGGGCCCGCGCTTCGACTTCCTCGTCGCAGATCTCGCCGTTGCGGAAGAGCGCGAGCGAGCGTGCGAGACGTTGCGGAAGAGCGCGCACACCATCGACATATTCGTGAGCAACGCTGGCGAGGCGGCCTATGTCAGTCCGCTCGCGATCGCGTCAGCGCACTTCCGCCAGCTGTTCGAGCTCAATGTGTGCGCGCCGCTCGAACTTTGCCAGGCTCTGCTGCCGCTGATGCCGAGCTCGGGCCACATCGTGCAGCTGTCGTCGGTTGCCGCGCGTTTTTTGCCGAATCCGAAGTTCGCCCCCTATGGGGTGACCAAGGCGGCGGTGACTGGGTTGATCGACGCGCTGCGCCTGGAACTTGCGCCGCGCGGGCTCCGCGTGACGTCGATCGTGCCGGGCCTCGTCGATACGCCAATCTACGATAGAGTCGAAGGCTTCGACGATTTGCGCAAGAAGCTCGACGAGCAAGTCCCGCAATGGCTCGCGCCGGAGGACGTCGCCGAGACGATCATTTGGGCGCTATCACGGCCGGCGAACGTGGTCGTGACCGAACTCACTGTCATGCCGCGCGGCCAAGCGCGTTAGGGGCGAAGATGGAAGACCGAGATCCAATCGAGCAAACCGTCAGCTACGTGGATACCCTGTTTGGTGAAGGCGCCGGCAACAAACACCTGCGTTTTCTCGAGCGGATTCAAAATCCGGCGCTGCGTGAGCAGGTCCTGCGTTACCACGCGCTCGAGGCGAACACGGCCGAGCTTTCGCTCGAGGAGAACTATTTGCTCGGCATGGCGGTGCTGGCCGCCCTCGGTCGCTACGACACCGCGGGCATGTTCGCCAAAACCTTGCTTCACCTCGGTACGCGCAAAGAAAAGTTGCTCGAGGCAGTCGCTCGCCTGTCGATGTGGATCGGCGGTCTACCTGCGGTGGAGGCAGGGTTTCGCGTTCAGCGCGCGATTGCCGAGTACGAGCGGGATGGTCTCGGTTCGCTCGCCGTGTGGTTTCCGGAAGACGGTGAACCATGACTGCTGCGGGGCTGCTCGCGGGCCGTCGTGGCTTGGTGCTCGGTGTGTCGGGCGAAAACGGCATTGGCTACCACGCGGCGCGCGGTTTTCGTGCCGCGGGTGCCGAGGTGATGATCACGCATCGCGAAAACCGCCGCCCAGCGGTGGCGCCTCTCGCTTCAGCGCTCGGCTGTGAGCGCGCCGAGCTCGATTTCGGCGACGAAGGGGCCGTCGAACGCACTTTGGACGAATTCGGCGCACGCCACGGCCGCCTGGATTTTCTGCTGCACACCTTGGTGCACGTTCCAGCCGGCGCGCTCGACCGGCCGATTACCGACCTGTCGGCGGCGGATTTCGCCGAGGTGATGGAAATCGGCGTACGTTCGCTGATCGTCGCCTGTCGCTACGCATTGCCGTGGCTACGTCGGTCGGACGCTCCGCGCGTGATCACGCTGCTCTCGCCGGGCAGCGACCGCGCGGTGCCGCACTACCACGCGGTCGGGATGATGAAGGGCGCGCTCGCTGCGGCCGTGCGTTACCTGGCGCTCGAGTTGGGACCCGAGGGAGTGCTGTGCAATGCGGTGAGCTTTTCGATCGTAGAGACCGACGCTGCACGCCGTGTGATCGGCCAGGAATTGACGCAAAAAACGCGTAGCGCGCTCAGCAAGCGCACCTTCACGCGTCGCGCCACCGACTACGACGACGTGGTCAATGCTCTTACTTACCTCGCGAGCCCCCTGTGTACGAATATCGCCGGTGAGACGCTGTGCGTCGATGGCGGGTTTTTGCGAGCTTACTTGTGAGCGGGCGCTGGTGCCCGCTCTCGGACGAAAATCAGGAGAAAACGGGCAATATGCAGAATCATCATCGAACACTGAGTCGACGCACTCTCGGCGCTGCTGCCGTGCTTGGCGCCACGCTGACGTGGGGGCATTTCGCAGCAGCTCACTACGCCGCTCCTCGCGAACTCCGGGGACACTTGACCACGCAACAAGTCCAGTGCAGCTCGATGTGCACCGCCGGGCCGCTCACGGGTGACCTAAAGGGAACGCTGGGGTGGACGCTTGAGTCTCTCGAGGAGACACCGACTCCGAACGTGACTCGCTACGTGGGGGTCAACACCATCACCACCCGATACGGCACATTCAGCGGGCCTGACTACGGCGTATGGAACATCGAGACCGGTCAATTCACGGACTACATGGAGATCACTTCGGGGACAGGTGTCTTCGCTGGGGCCAAGGGCACGATGACCATCGTCGGGACGTTCGATCCGGTCGCGGGCACTGGTTCCAGCGAATGGCGAATCGTGTTCGCTCCGCGGTGAGCTCATGACGCGCACGTCGATGAGCCAGCCACCGACGATCTTGGTGGTGGACGACAGCGAAGTCGTGCTCACGGTCACGAAGACGCTGCTCGAAACGTCGGGTTACCGCGTGCTCACGCACTCCGGCCCAGCTGGTTGCGTGGCGGTGATTCTGCAGGAAAAGCCCGACCTTTTGCTGATCGACGTGAACATGCCGAAGCTCGGCGGAGAGACGATCGTCAAGTTGTTCGGTAAAGCACAGCCGAACAGCGAGACGATCATCCTCCTGTTTTCGACGTTGCCAGCCGACCAGCTCGAACAGCGCGCTCGCTTGGCGGGTGCCCATGGCTTCATTCGTAAGACAGAAGACACGTTCGAGCTCGTCCGCCAAGTCAACCGCTGGCTGCGCAAAGACCTGAGCGGTAGCATCAAGCGCTCGACCTCGGCCGAGATGTCGGCCGTCGCGCACCCGCCTGCGAGTGGCCCGCGAAGCAAGGGCGGAAAGTCCGCGCCGCCACCTCCCGCCAAGTCACAACCAGACTCGCGTGATGGGCGAAGTAGCGGCTCGATGCGCCTTTCGCCCGTCGTACTGTTCATCGATGACGACATGACCGCGCTGTCGGCGTTTCGGCGCGACGTCCAAGGCGAGGCGTATCGGGCTGATTTTGCCCTTTCTGCGGCCCACGCGCTGCGCCACATCGATTCAGAGGCTCCGCCTGACGCCATCGTCGCGCGGCTGGAACCTTCGGGCATCGACATTTACGACCGCGCGCTCGCCCGTGACGCGGACTGGGCGAACCGCTTCGTGTTCGTCGTCGGAAGCGCGCGCAGCGCTCGAGCCGGCGCGTTCCTCGAGACCTTTCGCGGCCCAGTCTTGCAACACCCAGTAGAGGCTGATCAGCTGCGCCGCGCGCTGCGTCAGCGTTTGGCGATCAGCGTTCCCGCGAACCAGCGCACTCTGGGAGGCTAGCCATGTCCGCGCATTTGCTGCCCATCATGGTCGAATCGAGCTGGTACCTGATCGAGACCCAGCAGGTGCGCGAGGTGCTCGGCACTCAACCCTGGCTACCGATCCCGCGTGCGCGCGCGGAGTTGCCGGGCGTCATCGTGTGGCGTGGGCGCGCAGTGCCGCTCGTCGATATCGCGCGCGTGCTGGGCGTTGGCCACGGGTCGGGAGCGCAGCGGGCACGCACGCTGATTGTGAGCCATGAACAGGGGATGGCTGCGCTCACGATCGACGCAGCGCGAGAAGTCAAGTCCGTGCCCGATGCTCGACTGCTGCCGATGCACGACGAGATCATTCCTTACGCCACTCACGAGCTCGACGAGGACGGCGTCATCACGCCGGTGATCGACCTCGAACGGCTGATTTTCGACCTGCATCGCGTGGCTGGGGCGAGCGACGACGGCCTGAACGTGGCAAGGGCTCGATGACGAGGAAAGTCGACGCCGAGCTCACCTTCGTGGTCGCTGGTGCGCCCCCGCAAGCTCTCGCTATCGCTGCCGAGCGCGTGCGTTCGATCGTGCCTGCGCTCGCGTTCGCGGGTCGTCAGCTCGATCTGCGCTCGCTCTTGCCGATGGCTCCGCTCGACGACGGAACGCACGTGCTCGTCGTCCGAGGTGAGAGCTCGGACGTCGGCCTGTGCGTGAGCGGCAACCTGCGCATGCTCACCCTCGCCGCGAACGCCGTGCTGGCGGTTCCCGCCGTACTCGGGGAGCCGTCTGGGCTCTCGCACTTACTCGCACCACAAGGCGTGCCGTTGATGTTCGTACTCGACCTCGCTCGCCTCGACGAGACCGCGCACTGCCCCTGGCCGCCGCGCGCGCTCGCAACGGAGACCTGACACCGATGTCCTTCAAGAAGCTTACTACCCGCTGCGTGCTCGCCTTTCTGACGCTCGACGCGCTCTTCAATCCGCTGCTCATGGTGGCGTTCCTCGGGCTGTTTCACATCGACGAGCTCCACGGCGTCGCCTTCGTGCTGCCGCTCTTGGTGCTGGCCAAGATCGTGGCAAATTCGACGTTCCTATCGATTGAGCTCGCACCGTACGAGCGCTTCGTGGGCCGCGGCAGCCGCGGTGGCGATGAGCCGCTCAGCGCCGCCGATCGAGCCGTGCAGAGTCTGCCGCGGCGCTTCGGCGTCTTCTACGCATTTTCGTGGAGCGTCACTTACGCGCTGGCGTACGCCGCGGTCTACTTCCTCTTGCCTGGAGCCATCGGGCCGCGCGCCGTCGATGCCGCCGCCATGCTCGTCGTGGCTGTCTGGTTTGGTGGCTTCGCCTTCGGTTTTCCGTTGAGCGTCATGCTCAGTACCGAAGCCGCGAGCCGTCTTTCCGTTCAAGCGCGTGAGCGTGGGATCGCGCTCGATCGCGACCCGGTCGCCTTGCAGACGCGCATTGGCGTGATCGCGCTCGCTCTGGGGCTCGGTCCCACGCTGTGGATGATGGCGCTCGGCTACATGAAAGAGGTGCATGCCGGCGGCGAGCAGCGCGCAACGCTCAGTGCGCTGGCCGCCGCAGAACTCGCGCAGATCGCGCCCGGGGGCAATGACGCCGTGAAGCGCTTTGCGGCCGATTTCCGGCGTGCTCACGCGAGCATGGGGGTTTTGGAGACTACCGGCGCGATCACCGATACCAACCTGGTGCCGCTCAGCCCGGGAACCGAGCGAGAGCCGTTCGCGTTCGCGCGCGATTGGCTGAAATCGCAGCTGGCTGAGGCTTCTTCCGGTGTGCTCACGCCGCGCGACCGCGATGTGAGCGTGGCTTTCCGACGCTTGGACGATTCACGCGTCGCGGTCGCCGTGGTCCGCACTCCGGACGGTGCCTCGCAGAGCTTCGTTTTGAGCGCGGGGGTTTTTGCGCTGATCGTGGCGCTCTGGGCGCCGCTGTGCGCGGTGATCCTCGGTCGAGCGGTGTCGAGTCCCATCGAGCGCCTGACGCGCGCCGCGCGCGAGGTCGTCGAAGAAGGCAAGCAATCGGAGATGGCGGCCCTGCCCGTGGCGCGCAACGACGAGGTGGGCGTGCTGACCGATCGCTTCAACGATTTGCTCGACTTGATGCGCACGCTGAGCAGCGCAGCGGGCGCGATCGCGAAGGGGAACCTGCGCGTCGAGATTCAAGGCAAGGGCGAGTTGCCGGACGCATTCCGCGGCATGCTCGGGAGCCTTTCTGGGATGGTGCACCAAATCAGCGAGACTTCCGTGGAGCTCGGGAGCGCTGCAACCGAGATCTTCGCCGCGTCGCAAGAACAAGAGGCTGCTGCAGCGTCGCAGTCGAGCGCGATGGAAGAAATCAGCCGCACGATGGACTCTCTCTCCGAGTCGGCGGCGCACGTCTCGGACGCCGTGCGCGGCGTACTCTCGAACGCAGAGCGCACGCTCGACAATACCGACGGCATGGTCCGCCGCATCACGGAGCTGTCCGCGCACGCCGGCCGCATCGCCGAGATCCTCGAAGTGATTCGTGAAATTGCCGACAAGAGCGATCTGTTGGCGCTCAACGGCTCGCTGGAGGCGAACCGCGCCGGCGAGCAGGGGCATGGCTTTGCGCTGGTTGCCTCGGAAATGCGGCGCCTTGCCGAGCGGGTGACGGCTTCGGTGCAAGACGTCAAGCGTTTGGTGAGCGATATCCGCGAGTCGGGCTCCACCACGGTCATGGCGACCGAAGAGAGCAAGCGACTGGCTCAAGGCACGACCGAAGCCGCGCGCCAGATCACGTTCGTCACCCAGCAGCAGCGGAGCGGCACCGAACAGGTTTCGCAGAGCGTCAAAGGGATCACCGACGTGGTGACTCAAACCGTCGCCGCCACCGCGCAAACTCGCACCTCCGCCGAACGACTCAAAGCCCAAGCGGATCGCTTGACCGACCTCGTGCGGCGCTTCGAAACGGCGACTGAAGAGGCCGCGTGAGCTCCGATCGCGAAGCGCTATTGGAGCGCTTTCGCGCGGGTCTGCTGGCGCGCATCGAGCGCATCGAGACTCTGCTCGAGTCGCCAGAAGCGGACGCCTCCGACGGCTCTGCGCACAAGGACGCGCTCGGGGAGCTTCATACCCTCAAAGGGGAAGCTCGCATGCTTGGGCTCAGCATGCTCGCGGAACTCGCACACGCACTCGAGAGCTGGCTCGGTCACGGAGGCGCCGTGCTGGCCTCGTTGCGCGCACTCGACTCCATGCGCAAGTCGCTCGATAGCGCAGTCGAACCAGAGATTGCCGATGCGGTTCTGGAAGCAGCGCTGCTCGAACTCGGCGAAGTCGAAATTGGGTCCATTCCGCATGGCGCTGGGGAAAGCGTAGCCGGCCAGGCGCAAAAGGACCAAGCGAGTGAGGTCGACGCCAGTGACGGCGGCGAGGCAGACCCACGGGTGGCCGCGCGTGGAAATGACGCGCGGAGCAGCAATGGTCGTCGTTACGTGCAAGTCGACGCTCAAGTCGTCGATGATCTGTGTGAACGGCTGGCGGAGCTCACGGCTTTGTACGGGCGCTTGCGTGGTCGCACGCTCGGGTTGGTGCGGTCGCTGCCCGGCGGCGCGAGGGCGCACACGGAGCTCGTAGAAGACTTCGCGCGCGTCAGCACACTCGTCACGGACACGACGACGCGCGCGTGGGCGCTTCGCTTGGTGCCGGTGGAGCCCGTGCTACGCGAGCTGCGGCGACACGCGCGTGTGCTCGCCGGTGAATGTCAGAAGGACGTCGAGATCAAGATCGAGGCGCGTGGTGTCGAGCTCGAACGCAACGTGCTCGACAAGCTTTGGGACTCGCTCCTGCACTTGCTACAAAACGCGGTCGATCACGGCCTGGAAGCCACGGGTGAGCGCGGTGACAAGCCGGCGGTGGGCTCGATCGTCCTCACCGCGCACGCGGCGGGGCCGAACGTCGTCATTTGCGTCGAGGACGACGGGCGCGGTGTCGACGCCGCGCGCGTTCGGGCTGCGGCCGAACGCGCGGGTCGTGGCGCCGAGGCGTCGAGCTTGAGCGACGAAGAGGCGCTCGATCTGCTGTTTGCCCATGGCTTCTCCACGCGCACCGAGGTGAGCCGTGTGTCGGGCCGCGGCGTGGGTCTGGCCGTCGTTCGGCGTCAGGTCGAGGCCCTGGGTGGCAGCGTGCGGCTCGAATCAAAGCTTGGCCAAGGTTCGCGCTTTTTGCTTACGGTTCCGTTCACCGTGACGAAAGAGCGTAGCCTGATCGTCGAGATCGGCGGCGGCCTGTATGCATTTCCCGCTCGAACCGTGCGCGCCGTGCTCGGCTCGCACGAGCTGCCCACGCAAACGCACGAGCGACGGCCGACGCTCCGTCACCGCAACCAGACGCTGCCGCTGGTCTCGCTCACGAACGCTCTCAGGTTGACGAGTGAAGCTCCAGAATCGTCCGGCATCGTGGTCGAGCTCGGCGGGCGCACCTTCGCGTTGCGCGTCCCGCTCATCATGGGAGACGTAGAGCTCATTCGTCGTCCTGCCGATCCGCTGCTCAGCTCGCTCACCGGCATTGGCGCGACCGCGCTGCTCGATGACGGCCGGCTCGTGCTCATGCTCGACGTCGCGTTTTTGCAGCAAGCGCTCGCGGACACCGCGGCACCCCTCGCGCCTGCGCCGCACGCGCGGAGCACAACGCGCCGTCGACGCATCCTCGTGGCCGACGACTCGCCGGTAGTCACCCAACTCGTACAGGAGATCCTGGTTTCGGCGGGCTACTCCGTCGAGGTGACCAACGACGGTACCGAGGCGTTGTCAGCCATGCGTGCGCGAGGTGAGCCGGATCTGGTGCTGTCCGACTTGGAAATGCCGACCATGGGCGGCTTCGAATTGCTCTCGGAAATCCGTAAGAAGAATCAAAGGTTGCCTGTGATTCTGCTGACGACACGAGGCTCCGTCGAAGACCGGCAGCGCGCGACGGAGCTCGGCGCCAATGCCTACTTGCTCAAGACCGGCTTCAAGAGTGAGGCGCTGCTCGACCTGGTGAGGCGCTTCGTGCCGAACTCCCCAGCCAGCGTGCGACCGGTTGCCCCGTGAAGCCCGTTCGCGCCCTCATCCTCGATGACTCGGTGATCTGCCGAGATCGCCTGCGAGATATTCTCACTCGCGATCGCGACATCAGCGTAGTCGGCGAGGCAGAGAACGGCGACCGCGTGCTCGAGCTCGTGCGTCAAGTCGGCCCGAGCATCCTACTCGTGGATCTGCAGATGCCCGGTACCGGGGGACACGAGACCATCGAGCGCGTGATGGCCAATCATCCTCTGCCGATTTTGGTCGTGACCGGACAACCTTCTGCGGGGAACCAAAAGGCCGCATTCGAATCCATCCGACGCGGAGCGCTCGATCTCGCTGAAAAGCCGGAATACGGCGACGCGAGCGCCGAAGCGCGCTTGCGCAGTCGTGTGCGTGAGCTGTCACAGGTGCCGGTGGTGCGACACGTGGCGGGAAATCGCAGCGCCCCGCGAACCTGGGGTGGGGGACCGCCGCAGCCCCTGCTTCCGGTAGCGCCGCGAGGTGTGCCCATCATATCGATTGGGGCTTCGGCGGGTGGTCCGCTTGCCGTCGCTGCGGTGCTGGGGGCGCTGCCTGCGAGCCTGCCGGCCGCGGTGGCCGTCGTCCAGCACTTGCCGAAGGGCTATGCCCGAGCTTTCTGCGAGTTCCTGCGGGCGCGCACGGCTCTGCCGGTCAGCGTCGTGTCGAGGCGTACGGCGACGGAGCCCGGGAACGTTTACATCGCCGATGACGATCGCCACCTAGTCGCGCTCGACGCACACCATTTGGGACCGAGTGAAGAGCCGGAGGTAGAGGGGCATCGACCGGCCGTCGACGTCCTGTTCCGTTCGCTCGCCGGCTGCCTGCGCAAAAATGCGTGTGGCGTCGTGATGAGCGGCATTGGACGCGATGGAACCAATGGACTGCTCGAACTCAAGTCGCGCGGCACGTTGACGCTGGCTCAGGATGAAATCAGCTCAGGCGTCTTCGGTATGCCGCGCGCCGCGCTCGAAGCGCGCGCGGCCGAACGCGCGCTCGACCCGGCAGGGCTCGCACGCGAGGTCACGAACTGGGCACTCGAAACCGCGCGAGGTCTCAGCCGATGAGCTCGGAGCGCGAGCTCGCTGCGTTCGTTTCGATGCGCACGGGCATCGAACTGACCCGCGGCGGCATCGATCGCTCGCTCGAAGCCTACGCCACGCGCCGGCAGAAAGAGCTCTCGCTTTCGTCGTCGGCGTACTTGGGACTGCTTGCGAGCGATCGCGGTGCGTCCGAGTTCGAGCGCCTCGTCAACTCCATCACCGTCGGATATACCTGGTTTTTTCGCGACCCAGGCCAGCTCGCGGCGATCGAAGCTCTATTCGTGGGCGAACTCGCTCGCTCGCGCAAACTGCGAACTTGGATCCCCGCGTGCTCCACGGGAGAGGACGCGTACTCGCTCGCCTTCTTGGCCGAGCGGGTCGAGCGTGACGTCGAGATTTTGGCCACTGATCTGAACACTCAGTCCATCGAGCTGGCGCGGCGCGGTGTGTACGGCAGCTGGAGCGTGCGTGATATGGATGCTCGCTTCGCGACAAACCTCACGCGCCGCCGCGATCGCAGCTTCGAGATTGCAGAGCGATTCCGTCGGCGAGTGAGCTTCGCGGCGCACAATTTGATGGCCAGGCCGCCCGCTCCGGCAAACGGCGAGGGTTGGGATATCGTGCTGTGCCGGAACGTGCTCATTTACTTCGATCGCGACACGGCGCGGCGCGTGCTCGAGATGCTCACGCGGTCGCTTTCGCCTGGCGGTTATCTCGTGCTGGGCGCGAGTGAGGTGGTGTGCGAGGTCCCGAACGGGCTCGACGCGCGCTATGTCGCCGGGCGGCTCGTATTCCGCAAGAGCGACCCCGCGTCGAGCTTCGATGGCGTGGCGTCGAGCGTCCCTCGCGACTGGTTGATCGCGCCCGCCGCGGTTCGCCAAGAGGCGCGTCTGGTCTCTGCTTTTCCCGCCGCGGCTGAAGCGCTCGAGAGCGTTCCGCCGGCGCCACCGTGCGAAATCGAGCGCGAGCTGAAGCTCGGTCATCGCTTACTCGAAGCCGGAGACGTCGCCCAGGCGCGCGTCGCTTACCTGGCTGCGCTGAGCCGTGATCGGACGCGTGCTGATAGCCACCTCTACGCCGGCGTGGCGCGCTATCTGTGCGGCGAAATCGAGCTCGCATTGCACGATCTGCGCGCGGCGCTTTTCCTCGACGAGAGCCTTTGGCCCGCAGCTTTCTACCTCGCGCTCTGTCACGAAAATAGCGGGCACCCTGCGGAGGCTCTTCAGGCGTACGAGCAGGTGTTGAGAGCCCATGAACGTGAGCGTGCCGCTCACGTTATCCTGGGCCCGGTATTCGACGCCTGGCGCGAGGATCTGTGCGGGGTCGCGCGCCGACGCATACAGTCTGCCCGGGCAGATACGCGTCGCGCCGGGTAGC
>Ga0164309_10000497_pt1 | contig 21534 bp, 29 predicted proteins | sample Whisoiple_247_MG_FD_109984 | JGI IMG/M metagenome (GOLD analysis project Ga0164309, IMG submission 109984) | Soil microbial communities amended with fresh organic matter from upstate New York, USA - Whitman soil sample_247_MG | ecosystem: Environmental > Terrestrial > Soil > Unclassified >...
CAATTCCTCGACCTTTCTTGCCGTGTCGGCCCGTCCGGCATTGAGCATCCCAGTGGTCGAGTTGGTACGATGCCCGTATACCTAGTAGATCGGGTCGGGCTCGGGGCAAGCCTTCAGCGCAGTTCCCAACTCGCTGGGAGCGATCTCCGAGTACGGATCCCAGACCTCTCTCGAAAGGGAGTGGCGCTGGTCGATGTAGAGCTGGAGCGACGCGGTCTTTGCAGGAGTCGGGAAGCTGTTTGCCTCCAGGCATGACAATGCGATGAGCAAGCCGTCGTACACGGTCGAGTAGTCAGCGTCGGTCCACTCCCGGTACTTGAGGCCCGCGTTGCAGGCGTCCTCGTCCGCCAGGTACCGTTCCAGCTGCTCGTTCGGGAACTCCGACTCGACCCCGCCTGAAGGGCTTATGGTGACCGTCCACCCATGCACGCGGAGACACTTGGCCATCGCGGTGTCCGCGTCGGCCTCGCTCGTCACGGTGACGGCCGCGCTCGAGGGAGTCGGGGGCGTCGCATCCCCTTGCTGGTGCGACGCGCACCCCGTCATGCCACCCCCCAGCACCAGGAGGGATGCCACGACGACGGTCCTTAGTTTGAGCAAGTAACGCCGTTGCCCGTCGATTGGAAGGACCCGTCCGTCGTCGCGGAACTTGCGCTTGCATACGACAGACTGGATGGGAAGTACCGATGGATAATGTTGTTGCCATTGCTGAACCGGTGGGTCTGGGTGGTCGACCCGATCTGCAGGTGGACAGTGTTTCCTGACGAGAACGTGTAGGTCTCCACCAGCGGGTAGGGGGAGCTGCAGGAACGCGCACCAAAGTCCCACGTCGCGGCAGATGCCGGCATCGCACTCAACCCCACGATTGCCACGACCGCGACTGCCGCGGCAGTCATGTTCACAGTCAATGTCCGACCTGTTCGCATCATCCCGCCCTCTCTGCGGCTCCGGTTGAGCCTCATGGGCACATGGTGGCACCGGTCCGGAGACCTAGGCCAGCAACTGCAGTTGGTAGGCACGGACAATAGCTCGGCGTTTGCGAGCGCCGGGCTAGGGCGGCATGACGCACGCAGTCGAGTGTCGAACCGACTCCATCCGCGGGCTGAGACCGATCTGGCGCCTCGTCTTGCCACAACCCACGACGTCGCCAGGCGAGCAACTAAGTCGCTCAGCAGCTCGAATTGTCTGGCCCCAATGGATCGTTTCCCGCAACTCAGCCCCGGGTCGATGTCGTTTCATACGCCACTGAGGTACGTACTCCTGTGATGTAACGAATCGAGCTCTGCGGAAATAAACAGGGTGAGGTCCGGAGAGACTGAGGTCAAGTGAAGATGAGCGAGAGTGACCATGCGCTTCGCCGGCAAGACGCTGTCAGGTCTCTAGGCGTGACCTTGCGCGCGCTTCGTCGGGGCAAGGGCCTGTCGCAAGAGCAAGTTGCATACGCGGCGCAGTTGTCGGTCTATTCATACGGGTGTCTGGAGCGAGGTCGAGCACCATCTGGCGGTATCGCCAATCCCACGATGGACACACTGCTACGCGTCTTCACAGCGCTCGACATCGAGCTGCCTCGCCTGCCTGACGATCGCCCTCCAGCGCGTATCGGTGACAGGTTGTAGTAGCAATACGCGACGGCCAGTCGAGTTGATTTCGACCAGAAGCATTCGGCCGTGTCTGTGGCACCGGAACCGGCCGATCCCGCCGATCGCCGACTTGGGGTTGCAGCGGTTCGCAGTTGCGAGGCTTGGTGGATGGGTAGGAAGGAAAGGTGGCCTGCGTAAATGTATCGATCGACAGGGCACACTCTGAGTGGCATCGGTGCGAGGGCGCGAGAGGGATTCATGAAGTCGGGTGTGTTTGCATCTCACCGTCAGAGTCGTGCGAGATGGCTTTGGTTAGGCGGTCTTGGCTGTGTTGTCATTGCGACAACGCTCGGCGTGGGCTGGGCTGCGGCGTCAGTGTTGTCGCCTGCGGCGGATCCGTTGGAAGCGACGGACTACACCTATGTGTCGGTGGCGACAGGTGAGGTGGGCTCGAGCATCAGTTTGAACACGGTGGCGGCGTGGTCACCGGTGCCGGCCGGTTCGAACTTGGCCTCGGGGGTGGTGACCGGGGTCGCGGTCGCTGCGGGGGATGAGGTCTCGTCCGGGGCGGTGCTGTACCGGTTGAATGAGCGTCCGGTGGTGGTGGCGCAGGGCGATGTGCCGGCCTTCCGTGCGGTCGGGGCGGGGGTCGAGGGCGTGGATGTGGCGCAGCTGCGGGGCATGGTGGCGGCGCTCGGCTTCTACCGCGGCGTGGTCGATGGGCGTGCCGGTGCGGGGACGGTCGGGGCGGTGAAGGCGTGGCAGAAGGCGTCGGGGGTGCCGCAGACCGGGGTGGTGGACGCCGGGGATGTGATCTTCGTACCGTCGCTGCCGACCCGTGTGTCGCTCGATGGTGAGGTGATCGCTCGTGGCAAGAGTGTCGCCGGGGGTGAGGAAGTTCGGTGGCTTGGAACCGCCACCCGTACAGTCCCCGGCGCTCGGCCAACGACGCGGCCCAGATCGAGTCCCGCAACCGGGTCGGGGTGTCCGTGACCCGCCAACGCCGCCCGGCATAGAACATCCGCGACGCGATGTCGAAGGCCGGCAGCTACGACGCGCAGTTGAAGCGCAACGTCACCGACACCGGGTACCGAGTCGTTGAAGTAGACCATCCCAGCCGTGCCAGGTAGAGCGAGGGGGAATCCGACAAGGTCGACGCGCGTCGATTCGCGGCCGACGTGCTCGCTCTGCCGTTCGACCAATTGCGCAAAGGCGTGTGCTGCCGAGCACTGGCCCGATCCCTGTTCTGGAGGACGAGGTCAGCGGCCGGGCTGTCGTTCACGAGTTCGGTGAGGAGGCTCAGATTCGCTCGCCCTTCTCCATTGAGCTCCAGGGGCGTTTGGCGCGTCGATCGCTTCGAACGAGCGGTCGCGGTGGCGAGCGGATGGAAAGGACAGAGAGCGCCGCACCGCCGTCGTCGGCACGTTCCGAACCCGCAGCGCTGCTCCGGTTCGCCGAGCACGTCCTGATCGAGTACCACGATGAATGGGACGGCGCTGAGCGACGACGGTTCAGCGACACTCTTTACAGCTCCTGACCGCGATCACGGGAGAGGTGGCGATCCCGGGACAGACCGCGACATAATCTCAGAAGCTGACCCGCACCGTGTCGAGAAACTCCACCGCACGGTAATACGTCACCTGAGGAGGAAGAAAAGATGAGCTCCGTTGCCGACAAACTTGCAAGGAAATCCGCCCGCACGACTGGGACCAAACAGGTGCGACTTCGTTTGGTCTATCTTGACTTCTGGTCGGCGGTCAAGCTGTCTTTCCTCGCGGCTGTGGCTCTTGCGATCGTCACCGTCGCGTCTTTCCTTCTCATCTACCTGGTGGTGCAGGCTTCGGGTCTCATCGACAGAGTCGACGAGTTCTTTGCTTCAATTTCCGATGGTGGCGTCTCAATTAGGAGGTTCGTTGATCTTCCGCAGGTAATGGCGTTCGCCGCCATCGTTGCCATCCTCAATCTCATCGTGGTCACGGTGCTTGGCGCGGTCGTCGCAGCGATCTACAACTTGGCGGTCAAAGTAGCGGGAGGTCTTCTCGTAGGGTTCACTTCCGACTGACAGCCGCGGTCTCCGAAAGTCCGTCGGAGCCCGCGTGGATCGACGACGCTGCGCTTGGTTTTTCAACTAAGGCTCACGACGGCTGCTTCCTAGCGCTTCTGGTTCCGCGAGCTCCACACTCCAAAATCCGGGCCAGATCCGCGGAGAGCCCTAGTCAGTCTCCCTCGGGCCTTTCTATGCTCAGCGCATCATCGACAAATGGAAGCGCGGGAGAACATGAACAACAAACAGGCTCGGCGGACAAGGCGAACTCTCCTGGGCTCTCTCGCTGCGGTGGGGTTGGTCGCGACTGCGGTTCTCTCGGCCGCACCGGCATATGCCGATTCATGGGGATACGTAAACTGCTACCCGAATGGCGCACCACCTGCCTACGTCACAACGATGTCACACTCAAGCGGCTACACCACTCACCAGCATCGATGGAACACCAGCCAAAACTACGTCACCAAGACCTACAACATCGGCGTCGTGCTCGAAACACACCGCTGGTCTGCCGGCCACCCCGTGAATGTGTCAACGTTGGTCAACGCAGGAATCTGGCTTTACGCTGCCGATCGGTATTGCGCGTAGGCCCGTCGGCGTGTTGAAGCATATTTACGCGTTGTTCGGGCTGCTGGTGATTGGGCTCGTGATTTCAGCTTGCTCAGTGCCCACAGGTGCCAGTCCCCAAGTGCGTCCAACATCGGGGGCGCACGCAGACGAGTTATTCCTCGCGTGTATTGAGGCGGAAGGATGGACGGCAGAGATCGACCCACGCGACGGAGGTGTCATCGCAGAGTACCCCGCCGCACAGAACGATAAGTATCTCGAAGATTCAGAACAGTGCGCGCGGGAGATCGGCACGTTCGATCCACCGGAACTCACCCGAGAACAGTATGGGCAGATATACGGCGCACTAGTAGAAGCATCAAGCTGTCTGACCGAGCTGGGATATGACGTCCCCAGTGCCCCTAGCCTTGCAGTCTTTATTGAGACAAAGGCGCAGTGGTCGCCTTTTGCGCAACTCCCCCAGATGGGCATGGATGAGTTCGATGAAGCTGTCGCTCAATGTCCCCAGCCTCAAATCTGGTGACATTGACAGTTTCCCAGGCGCTCCGTCGCGCCCGGAGGCGAACACCTTTAGAGATTTAGTACCCACAGGGCCCCCTCGGGAGACCGACTCCGTCGGAAACAATGTTGCGGCGAACGGAACCGCTGGACCGATGCTGGACAAAACGAAGGGAACACATAACCGGAGGAGTTCACGTGAAACTACAAACCATCATTTTGGCAGGCGCTATTGGGATCGGGGTACTGCACACCGAGATACCGGCGTCAGCGACAGTCACCCAGGAGGTCTGCACGGTGGGCGGTGTTGCCGTGCCCGAGGGGCAAAGTGCCCCGGCGGACATACCGCTAGTAGTGTCGTGCTTTTCCAGCTTGATAGCGGCAGAGGAGTTCATCAAGGCTGGCGCTCCCGGGGACCTTGAGCAGCTTGCGCCACAGGCACGGGGCGAAGTCGCTCCGATGAGCACGGTCATTATCGGGCGGCAATACACCGCGGTCAGTCGTGGAGGTTCGGTTCTGGTGCAGTGGGGTACTGGCAGCGGTTGTTACGGCACAACGTACGGGTTCCCCTCGATGCCAACCGGCTGGAATGACGTTATCCGCTCAACGGAGGGTTTCAACAACTGTTGGGTGAGCGACTACACGAGTACCTCCTACGGAGGGTCTGTGCTTAACTGCACTCCCTATTGCTCGTCGATGGGCTCGTTCGCGACGCTCACCTCATCGGTGGTTTACCGCCCATCGGGCACATTTGGTTGATAAGGGTGGAGCCGGAGCACCGAGCACTCAACGCGCCCCGGAACTACCGCGGCCTCACCGTTGTCGGTGACGCACGTCGTAAATGCGCTCGGCGCCACGCCCGGCGCTGGTTCCGGCTCCAGTGGGTCTGAGTTGGTCAGTGCTCCGGATTCCCACATCTGCTCGCACATCGCCACGGCATCGTCGATGGGTAGAACACCGTTGGGCGATGCGACGGTGGCCGCGGCGCCGGGTAGAGACCCGTCGGAGTTTACTTTGGCCTCGGACAAGCAATGGACGACGAAAGAGTCAGTGACCTGCTCAGGTGACAGCAGCGTCAGTGCCGCCACACCGCCAGCAAGCACAACCAGCCCGGCGCCGGTGATCCCCAGCCGACCGTACCAACGTGAGTACCAGGGCCGACGGCTGAGGTCCGACCGCATTTTCGCGATCAGTATCTCTTCGATGACCGGCCCATGAGGCATCCGCTCACTCATATCTCCACCTCCTCTACGCCGGGAGCGTACTCGCGAAGACTGGCCCGCAACCGCCCCTTGACCCGAGATAGGCGCGATTTCACGGTCCCCTCCGGAATGCCCAGCACAACGGCTGCCTGCTGCGTGCTGAGTTCCCGAACAACACACAGAAGCACGACGCTCGCGTCCCGGGCATTGAGCGCGGCGAGAACGTCCTGGACGTCCCGCGTAATACGAATCGCGTCGACTACGCGCGCTACTTCGTCGGCGTGATCGCTTTGAACCCCGGCAATTGGGGCTTTGCGCAACAGGCGCTGGTACCGCAACCGTCCCCGGATCTGGTTCTTTGCAGCGAAAGAAATCGTGGTAAACAGCCATGGCAGCACGGAGTCGTCCACCATGCGAACCGACTCGCGCCTTCGCCACAGCTCAAGGAAGGCGCTACCAACAACCTCCTCTGCGTCCCAGGTTGTCTGCACGAGCGCAAGCGCTACCCGATACGCAGCCCGCTCATGCCGACGGAACAGCTCTCGAAAGGCGTTCTCATCGCCGCGCGTAAGTTGAAACAGTAGCTGGCTATCGGGCACCGTCGCATCGCCGGGTCTCACCGCAGACTCATCGTCGTCATCCCCTGGATCTGATCGGTTCTACAAGCATATGCGCCACCATCGCCAAGTCTTAGACAGCGCGCACATCGGGTGAGAGGAGTCGAACTGTCTGCAAGGCCGGACGTGTCTCCTTGATGGGTCGCGTCAGCGGGCCATTACTGGACGAGTGATGCATCCCGCGGCGTCACATGGTCAGGGGACGTCTCGGCCTTACGCTTGAGTGTCGTCAACAGAGCCAGGGCCGCTCACCGCTGTCAAGCTCCCAGCGAGCACCAACGCACGCAGCGTGCTCGGTGGCATAGTCAGACGTCGATGACAGTTCCAGCGCAGTGTTTCGTAACTTGAATAGCCGGATCGTCGAGCAATTTCTGCGAGGGGAAGATCTGGCTGCGCCGATATCAAGGCCACGACTTCCACGAGCCGCCGTACAGCCAGCGACTCGGCGACACCAATACCGCCCTCAAAAGCACGGCCAAGGTGTCGGCGTGAGGTGTAGAGGCGTGCCGCGAGCCATCGAGGACCTACCCGGGGGTCCGTGAAGTGTTCGTCCACCAAGAGGAGACACCGTCGACGGAGCTGTGTGAGCTCAGAGGTTCCCATGTTGCGATATGTCCGGCATCGTGCATCGAGTTCCCTCCTCGACGCGACTGAATTGCCCCCAACGAGCCGCTAAATGGTCAGGTCCGGCCGAATGGGGAACCATTGGTGATGTGCCGGACATGTCCTTATGAGGAACCTACGCCGACGGATTTGGACCGGCTGGCTCACCGTCCTCGGGGAACCAGAGGCCGCTCAGATTGGGCCCACAAGTCTGTGTAGCTCATGCGCGAGGGTGCGGGGGGAATCATGAAGTCGGGTGTGCTTGCATCTCGCCGTCAAGGTTGTAGCAGATGGCTTTGGTTCGGCGGTCTCGGATTGGTTGTCATTGCGACAATGCTTGGTGTGGGGTGGGCTGCGGCGTCGGTGTTGACGCCTGCGGCTGACCCGTTGGAGGCGACGGATTTCACGTATGTGTCGGTGGCGACGGGTGAGGTGGGCTCGAGCATCAGTTTGAACACGGTGGCGGAGTGGTCGCCGGTGCCGGTCGGTTCGAACCTGGCTTCGGGGGTGGTGACGGGGGTCGCGGTCGCGGCGGGGGATGAGGTCTCGTCCGGGGCGGTGCTGTACCGGGTGAATGAGCGTCCGGTGGTGATGGCGCAGGGCGATGTTCCGGCGTTCCGGGCGATCGGGGCGGGGACGGAGGGCGCCGATGTGGCGCAGCTGCAGGGCATGCTGACCACGCTCGGCGTCTACCGCGGGACGGCCGATGGGCGTGCCGGTGCGGGGACCGTCGCTGCGGTGAAGGCGTGGCAGAAGGCATCAGGGGTACCGCAGACCGGGGTGGTGGACGCGGGGGATGTGATCTTCGTACCGACACTGCCGACCCGCGTGTCGCTCGACAGTGAGGTGATCGCTCGGGGCAAGAGTGTCGCCGGGGGTGAGGAAGTGGTGCGCGCCCTGCCGGCGTCGCCGGTATTCACGGTGCCGGTCACCGACGGGCAAGCGGGGATGATGCCGACCGGCACCCGGGTGGAGATCACCTCGCCCGAAGGCGCCGTGTGGGAGGGATTCGTCCTCGACCAGGTCAGGGACGAGCAGACCGGGACCGTGACGATGACCCTGCAGGGTGCGAATGGGGCGGTAATCTGCGGTGCCGACTGCGGCCAGGTGCCCGTGACGGGGCAGGCGTTGCTGGGATCACGGATCGTGACGGTGGAGCCGGTGGCCGGGCTGGTGGTGCCCTCGGCAGCATTGGTGACCGGTGCCGACGGTCAGGTCGCGGTGATCGACGACACTGGTGAACGAATCCCGGTCACGGTGGCCGCGTCGGCACGGGGAATGAGCGTGATCGACGGGGTGGCCGAGGGCACCCGGGTGCGGTTGCCGGCGTCCGAGTCCGCGCCGTGACCCTCGCCGCCACCGAATCACGTGCCGGCGGGGTGGTTGCCGCGCCTGTGCTGGAGGCGCGGGATGTGGTGTTCGAGTACGTGCCGGGGGTGCGGGTGCTGGACGGGTGGTCAGCAGTGTTCCCGGCCGGGTCGATGACGGCGCTGACCGGCCCCTCCGGGCGGGGGAAGTCGACCCTGCTGTACCTGTTGGGGGTGATGCTGCATCCGCAACACGGCGAGATCCTTGTCGACGGGGTGCCCGTGAGCAGCCTGCGCGATGCGGCGCGGGCGCGGCTGCGGGCGGACCTGTTCGGGTTCGTGTTCCAGGATGCTGCGCTGGATCAGACCCGGACCGTGCTCGACAACGTCACCGAGACCGCCCTGTATCGAGGGCAGTCGCGCGCCGCGGCGCGGCATGCCGCGCTCGGACTGCTGGACCGGTTCGGGGTGGACGTCCCGCCGGGCCGCAAACCGGGGCAGGTGTCGGGCGGGCAGGGGCAGCGGATCGCGTTGTGCCGGGCGCTGCTGAACGCCCCCCGGGTGTTGCTCGCCGACGAGCCCACCGGCAACCTTGACCCGACCACCAGCAGCCTCGTCGTCGACGCGCTGCGCGATCACGCCGGCACCGGTGCCGCCGTGATCGTCGTCACTCACTCGCCCGACGTCGCCGCCGCCTGCGACCGGGAGATCCGACTGTGAATCCGGTCGCCGTGCTCCGGGAAGCGTTCGCGTCCGCCCGGTCGCAACCGGTAGCGTCGACCCTGACCGTGCTGATCGTCGCCGGGATGATCGTCGCGGTGATGCTCACCACCGGCCGCACCGTCGCCGCCGAACAGTCCGTGCTATCCACGATCGACTCCGCCGGGACCCGCTCGATCACGGTCCGCGCCGAGGATGGCGCCGGGGTCACCAGCGACGTGATGGACCGGATCGCCGGAGTCGAGGGCATCGAATGGGCCGCCGGGTTCTCCTCCGCGATCGACGCCACCAACACGCTGATCCCAGACGGTACCCGTGTCCCGGTCCGCTACGCCTACGGCACCCACCTGGACCGGCTCGGCATCCCCACCGCCTCGCCCGTCCCCGGACAACTCGCCTACGCCTCCGCCACCGCACTGCGCCAACTCGGGCTGCCCGATGTCGCCGGCAGCGTCACCCTCACCACCGGCGCCGACTACGCCCTTGCCGGGCGTCTCACCACCCCCGACTTCCTCACCGGGTTTGAACCTGTCGTGCTCATCCCGCAACCTGACCCGACCGGTTCCGAGACCATCAACATCCTCGTCGTCACCGCCAGCCGCCCCGACCTCGTCGCCCCCGTCAGCGACGCCGTGCTGTCCCTCCTCGCCGCCGAGGACCCCACCAAGATCACCGTGCAAACCAGCGAAGCCCTCGCCCAACTCCGCGCCGTCATCCAAGGACAACTCGGATCGTTCTCCCGCGGCCTCGTACTCCTCATGCTCGCCATCACCGGCACCCTCGTCGCGATCATCCTCTACGGACTCGTCATGATGCGCCGCAAAGACTTCGGCCGCCGCCGCGCCCTCGGCGCCACCCGAAGCCTCATCATCGGACTCCTCCTCACCCAAACTGCCCTCCTCGCCCTCACCGGCACCCTCCTCGGCAACGCCACCGCCATCACCGTGCTCCTCGCCACCGGCGCCCCCCTCCCCGGGCCCGCATTCCTCACCGCATCCAGCGTCCTCGCCACCGCGACCGCCACCCTCGCCGCACTCATCCCCGCCCTCGCCGCTAGCCGCCGCGAACCCATCCGCGAACTCCGCGTCCCATAGGACGTTTTGCCGCGGGTTTCGCTAGCCAGTCGCCGCCGTTCAATGTGGATGCCGAACGGTGACCCAAACCAAATTCGGGCAGGTCCATTCTTTGGATCTCGGGTTCACGAGAGCCCCCCTGGCGCAATAGCTGCATCGCTCCGACCAAGAGTTGGATTCGTAGGATGGCCGACGGTGAGGGCGTCACGACGTAGACCGATCCTCACTCCGCGGAAATCCTCGGGATGGTCCGCGGACCAAATTCGAGCGCCGTCGACACGAATATCGGGTGCCCCCGCAGGGCCAGAAGGGGCCGTGGATGACGGAGCGCGCGATGCGCCGTGACCAGCTGCGGCGGGTGGTGGCGGTGTTCGAGGGTGACCTCATCGCGCGCCGATCTCGCGAGAGATGGGAGATGCCCGCTCGTTGTAACAATCACGCAGTGAACGGAAACTTTGTTGTTAGGGGTACGAACCTCTACGACGCAGCTCCGGTCGGCCGGAGGAAGGATCGAAATGACACGAGCGAGTCGACCACGCACGGTCGCCAGTGCGGTAGCCGCCGTTGGCCTCATAGCTGTGATCGCTATCGGGTCGCCGGCTTACGCCGGCGGTAGCTCGAGCAAATCTGCATTTAACACTGGTCGGGTCGCGCCTGTCGACCCAGACGCCAGCGAGAGCGAGTTCCTCGAAGAGAACTTCATTGTCTTGCCTGAGGAGTTGCGCGCCTACGGGGTTAGCGAGAAGCAGATCGCTCGCCAGCAAGCCAAGCTCGACTCCCTCGCACCGGAGGTTCGCGCTCGACAGGATGCGCTGAGAACCGAGCAGGACGCTTTGACAGCACAGTATCTTTCGGGCTCGGGTTTTGTGGACAGCCAAGGCCACACGCTTGCCGGCACAGTTCCCGCAACGGCGGAGCCAATTACGCCGTACGCATACGGCGACACTTGCACGACGACAACAAACGTATATCGCGTTCGTTGGGTGGTTCCATCCAACGGCAACTGGGCATACATCTGCGTCTACCCGCCCGCTGGCACCGTCTCGTACAGCGGAGGCATCGATAACGTCGTAGCAATAAACTCCGGGACCACGAATGGTCGCATCTACTACTACCGAAGCAACAACGGCTACTACTACTGGTCGGTGTGGCGCAACGACGGCGTATGGCACGACTTCTACGACGTCCTCTACTACGGGGGCACGATCGAGATGTTCAAGGTCCAGATTGGGTAGCGACGATGAGCCCGGACGAGTCTCAAGCAGAGATCATCGGCGAATCCGTCGTCCGATGGCTAACCCAAAAACCCAGGATGCTCACACTGGCCGCTGTTCTAACGCTCGGCGTCGTTTGCATCGTCGGGAGTGCTGTCGAGCCGCAGGAAGGCGGAATTCGGCAGTCGGAGGAGGAACGGTCCGCAAACGTCGTTGTGACTCCACACACCATTGACTGGTCTAATGACGAGTGCGACGACGCCGCTGTACTTGCTCTCGTGAAGGCCGCAATGGCAGATCCTGACGAGACGACCGAGAATGCGATGCTGGCACTCCCCAGCGAGGTCCATGACGAGGCACGCGCCAGGCAGTCGCGGGCCTGGGCGGAACTGACCCCATCGCAGACCGAGTACCAATTATGCCTGCGTGCGGCGCAGTCGGGTCAAATCGAACCCTGGGGAGTGAAGACCGGATGAGCAGTGGAGCTGCCAATGGCGCGCAGGATCACCACCGTTCGCTTCTTCCCCGTTCCTACGATTACCCGCCGGTAGTTGCCACTGCCGCGGATGACGACAACGAACCAGAAGGAGACCTCGCATGACTGCAGCGGGACGTGTAATCATGTCACGGCGCGGCATACTACAGAGCGCTGTCGTGGTGTCCGGGTACATGCTCAGTGCGGGTGCCATGCATCCATGGTCGGCGCCGGCTGTCGGCGAGCGATCAACGATTGCAGCTCCGCTGGCGGAACGCACAAACATGGCGGTAGCAACCTTCTTCACAGCGGGTTGGACGCAGCAGGCTTCTGCGGCGTTCCCCGCGCAGTATAAGCTCGTCGACCGCACCGGACCATCGACGCTCACGATCGAGTGGGACGGGCGCCTATTCGCAGTGAGGGACGTCGTGACCGGCGTGGTAGGTGACGTGGTTCGGGGTCTGTCCGTGAGTCGCGGTACCGATCAAACACTGAGGATTAAGATTCCCGAGGACGTCCAGGAGTTGGTCTTCCACGTTGACGCACTCAACAAGTACCCGAGCGAGAACCTTGCCGACGCGCGGGGGACGGGATTCACACTCGCCGACAGATCCGGCAACGTGCTGGAGGAGTGGCGAGATGTCCCCTCAAGTGTCGACTGCGCCCCCTGGAGCATCGAGGCCACCGTGAATTGGATCTGTCACGAAGGGTGGATCGTGCCCGCTCGCATCGCTGTGGCAAGTATCGGACCTGCGGCAGCGCCAGCCGGTTCAGTCGTCCGGACAAGCTACGCCGACGTGCTTGCCGCCCCGGTGCTCGTCGACCCATCTACGCCAGAATCGCTGAATCCATGGGCGGTGGGTGTAGACACCCCGCCATTGCCGGCATCGCTCCAGCAGACGATCGCGGACGGGATATGCGAGCTGACACTCACCACGACCGACTCCTTGGCATCCGGTTCGGCCATTGAGATGCTCTTCCATGTCGATGAGTCGAACTCGCGACCGCGGCCATTCGGTGAGTTCGTGCCCCGCATGATCTTCACACCACCGTCCGAGTCGACCGGCATGCGAATGTCAGGACGTCATTCCGATTTCCCTGTGACGTCGTCCGGATCCCAGCGCAGCACCTACCTTCCCGCCCCGACCGCGTAAACCCGCGTCCGAACAAAGAGACTTGAAGCAAAGATGGCAGATCCGTGGGTCACGAACACCCAGCTCTGGTACAACACGACCTACGGCACTCGGCCAGGATTCCAGCAGATAGCGGTCGACGGACAGACAGGCTGGCAGACGATGTACGCGCTGACACGCGCGTTGCAGTCCGAGCTCGGTATCACTCCCTTGTCGGACAATTTCGGGTCGACAACGCTCGCGGCCATTACTACTTTCGGGACGATCACCGCGTCGAACCCGAACACTACCTCGTCTCCGTCGAACATCGTCAAGATCGCCCAGGGCGCCTTGTACTGCAAGGGATACAACGCGGGTAACGGTGACCTTACCGGGGTCTGGAACGCCACGACGCAGTCGGCCATGGCAGGCTTGCGAAACGATCTCGGGCTCGGAATTTCAACGAGCGACCTGACTCCGAAGCTGTTCAAGTTCTTGCTGACGATGAACGGGGCGGTCCTTGCAGCGGGTGGCGAGACCGTTATTCGCGACGGGCAACGCGCGATGAACGCACGCTACTTGTCGCGGAAGGACTTCTACGTTGTCGCTTCGGACGGCTTCTTTACGCGCGACACATACACAGCACTCCTGTTCGCGTTGCAATACGAGATAGGCATGGCGGACGGGACCGCCAACGGCAACTTCGGTCCCGGCACCAAGTCGGGGCTTCAGACACAGGCGAATCTGTCCGTAGGTTCGACGGACACCGCGAAGTACTTCGTCCACTGGTTCAACTTCGCGCTTCGTGTAAACGGATATCCCTCAACGTTCTCGGGCTCCTACACCTCGACAACGGCCTCCCAAGTGACTGACTTCCAGACCTTCGTGGCACTTGCCGCGAGCGGAACCGCCAACCTGGCAACGTGGGCGTCGCTCTTGGTCAGCACCGGCGACGCGGACCGCCCAGGGACGGGAGCGGATTGCATCACAACTCTCACGGATGCCCGCCTATCGGCTCTGCGCGGAGCTGGCTACACTCACTTCGGCCGATATCTCACGAACACGCCCGATAACAGCCCCGACAAGTGTCTGAAGTGGGGTGAGATCGAACGAATCATGGCAGCCGGAGGGAAGGTATTTCCGCTCTTCCAGACGGGCGGAGGCAACCCGACTCACTTCACCTATCAGCGCGGCACCCAGGTTGCGGAGGAAGCCGGCAATGCCGCATGGGCCTACCGGATTCCGGCCAACTCCATCGTCTACTTCTCCGTCGACTACGACGCGTACGACTGGGAGGTGACCGACAACATCGTCCCGTATTTCCAAGGAATCCAGGACGTTCTGAACGCATCGACTAGCGTCTATCGCGTGGGCGTCTATGGACCCCGCAATGTCTGTTCCCGCCTAGCGGATGCAGGCCTTGCCGTCTCAAGCTTCGTCTCCGACATGTCGACGGGCTACAGTGGCAACCTTGGCCAAAAGTTGTCCATGAACTGGGCATTCGATCAGATTCAGACGGTTTGGGTGGGCAGCGGAAGCGGTCTAGTCCAGATCGACAAGAGCATCGTTTCCGGGCGAGACTCAGGAGTGTCCGGGCTGGCACCTGCGATCGGTGTCGGCGATGACCCTCTCATACCAGCAACGCAGCTCACCGCGTTCGAGGAGGCGTGGTTCGGAGCGTGTGTCCGCTACCCAGATTTGCTGCCTCAGGTCGATGTTATGGTGCTGAACAGGAACACCGTCCGGTCGAGAGTGCAGACTCACGACGCTTTCATCACCTCATTGGCAAGCCAGTACGACGTGTACAAGGCGCTAATTCTGACCCCCCTAATATGGGAGGGGATGGTGATCAACGTCGGTGACGACACCGCGGATGCTGCTGTGCGCGCTCATTACGCCCTCCTCGAACTGGACGAAGATGCCGACACTGCGACTCCCGATGACAGTTCCACAGGTCCGTGCCAGATCTTTGCCAGAACAGCGATCGCGGCGCGCGCTTACGCCGTCACATATGGGCTTCTCGAGGAGCGGCTCTACGATCCTGAAGTGTGGCAGGACGTCTGGGAAGTATGGAAGAAGCTGAACACCGACGAGCAGTACAACATCACCACCGCCATGTTTACCATGATGATGTACGCCAATCAGAAAGCAGGGATGAGCACCGCCAACCTGCGTCAGCTCACACCGAGTCAGGTAATTCGGACCTGTTACGGCTATAACGGGGATATGGTCTATGGCCGTAACCGGATGCAGTTGTATTACGTGATCCATAGGTGGCATGACTCATTCAGATGACAGGTTCTCCCGCCTCCACGCCGATGATGGCAGCTCAGACCTGGGCCGAAGTGATTCCGGCTGGGCGTCGCCCAATGTCAGTGCGGCGTTTTGGATCGTCTCCGCCGTAGGGACGGTGGTGCTCGCGATCGCATGGTTCTGGTACGGCTTCGCGTTCTTCGAGGAGATGACCGAACAGTGCAAGGCACTCGCCGCAGACTCGTCTGCAGCGGGAACCGGTCTGGCGTTGGGCGCGATCCCCCTGGCGATCGCCTACCTGATGATCGCGTTGCCGCTCCTACTCATCGGGGTGAAATATCGTGCCCGCCGCAGAACTGGCGTCCTACTTGCCCTTGCCGTTGTCTTGGTCGCGAGCCTCATCGGTATCGGCGTCAGCGAGCTGCTGTGGGGTGGCAATCTGTTCGCGATGTCGGCAGGGTCTGCAACATGCAGCTCGTCATAGCAACGATTGGATGGCCTCGAGCGGCTGTCGCTCTATGGGCCACCCATCGGTGATCATGCACTAATGCGCGCCGTTTCGAGCAGGGACGAGTGGGATGAAACTAATTCTGCTTGTCCACCACACAAAGACGCCGGCGATCATGACAGCGCCGGTAAGACCAATGACGTGCAGGGTTAGCGAGATCGGACCGTTCTCGGGGAGAAGAAATCCGTAGGGAACCCACCCGTCGGTTGCTCCGCGGGCAAGCACGACAACTAGCCAAACGATTGGGTAGGGCAGCAGGATCCAAAGCCGACGCCAAAGGAGGGGCGGCCGGTCGCTGACCAGGAGCCAGTCGAGAACGACAAAGCCGGGCACAATGATATGCAGGACGACGCTGACCCAGCGTGGAGCGGAGCCGGTTCCTGGGACGAGGCCGTTGTAGATGACGGCGACCACGATCAGATAGGCCGTTGCTGCGGCGCGCAGCATCGTCAGCCACCGCGGCGGGTCGTGGTCCGCGATGATGAGGGTGCCCGTCGCGACGAGGACAATGCCCATGACCAGGGTCGTCTGATTGGTGAAATACCCGAAGTAGTCCAATGGGTTCGCATAGCCAGCCGCGATATTCAGGCGGTAGGTGTACACCAGCACGGAAACTGTACACAAGCCGGCAAGACCTCGCACTAAGCCGATCGCAAATCGGACCCGGGTCGCGGAGCGCACAGGTGAGAGCCTACTCGCCGACTGTCTGAGCATCTTGCACGTAAGCGACCGGCCCATTCCTCGGCGGCGTAAGGCCCTACCGGAGACGAAACTCATGAGTTTCCCCGAGGTACAGTCTTATGCCGCGATTGGGAGGCCCGTGGTGATCCTGCCAAGTTGTTGGTCAGCGGCGAGTGCGTGGAAGACCCTCGAGCGAGAGGCCGCTGAGGCAAAAAGCACTGGGGTATCAAGCCGGGCCGACAACTCTCGGCCCGGCTCGAGCGGGACCTGCTCGCCGGCGTGCAGAAGGTGGTGCGGGTTCCGCCCGAGCTGATGGCGCACGTCCGTGCGTCAACACCGAACTGGGCTCCGGCCCACCGCAGCGCCCCGCCGTGACCGACGCTGGTCGCTCACGGTCTTCCCGCCGAGCTAGCGGCCGACTTCGTCGACCGCTACGAACGTGTGTGTGGCCTTTGTGGACATCCGCGGCAACGACCATCGCCTTGGAATCGCGCCTCCGTCCAACCGATCCGAACGAGACAGGTTGGGCCAGGCGGCGGACAAACTTCAGTCGGGCGCGTTTCACGGTCCTCAAGTCATGCCGGGCGGTCCATGAACTGGAGCCGGCAAACGCCATGTACACCGACCCGAACGGGGCAGGCAATTCTACGAGCCAAACACTAGGTGATCAAGCTCCCACCATCACAGACGGCCCGCTGACGCTGACCTGTGGATAGTCATTCGCGGGCACTCGGGTCGTGAGATCGTCGTTGTGGTTGTAACGGAACGGCCCAAGCGGAAACAGATCAAATGAACGAGTACTGAGGCAGGGAGGAGCGTGCGTGGACGTTGAGTCGTTCGCCGACTTCTACCGTCGGTACTACCGGCTGATTCTGACGGTCGCCCAGCAACGGCTCCGCGGTCATACCGATGCCGAGGACATCACTGCAGAAGTGTTTCGGATCGCATGGAAGCATTCGTTCGATGGGAACGAGTTGTCGTTGCCGTGGCTATATCAGGTGCTCCGGAATGTGATCGGCAACGAGTATCGCCGAATCGGGCGCCGTGATCGATTCCTGGAGGATGCCGGCCCGCTCTATTTGGAGAACCTCGTCGAATCAGCGGCGGAGGACGTGATCGACGTCCGGCGGGCGATGCAGGAACTGTCTGTCGACGACCGCGAAGTGCTCTACATGGCGTACTGGGAGGATCTGACGGGGCAGGAGATCGCGGAGATCCTCGGGTGCACAAGCGTCACGGTGCGGGTGCGATTGATGCGGGCCAGGCGAAAACTGAAGGCGGAGTTGGAACGGGTCGATGTTGGAAGGGAGTGAACTCGAAATGGATGACTTCGAACGCCGAGTGCGCGCAGCCCGCCCGCTTAGCGGCCATCGCGACTTGCCGCTGACGGATCGCGCCAAACGTGAACTCGCTGACCTCATGCTGTCCGGACGTTCACCCCATCGGCGGATACCCCGAGCCCCCCGCCGTCGACGGGTTCTTCGAACGGCCAGCGTCGCGGCCCTCGCGGGGGTAATCGCAGTCGTTGGCGGGATCACGGCGACCTCGCTGCTCTCCCCGGGGACTGCATATGCAGTGACGCCGCCGATCCTTTCCGTAGGTCCTATCCCGGGGACGACAGAAGAGCTACTCGCCGTCATGAGTCAACAGGTCGATCCCACCACTCCCGCCCCTGCTGACGTGACAATCGGCGTCGAGGCGTGGACATTGCAGACCAACGACGAGGGGAAGGCAGTCTCAAGCGCCGTCGCGCCCGAACGATACGTGATCACGCGGGGCAGCGACGGAAGCTACAACACCACAGTCACGACAGGACAAGCAGTCGACGGGGCGGGGAAGCCGATCGACGACGCTCCCGCGCCCGGCGAACTTGTCTGGGAGGAAGCTTGGGGACCTGGTGAATATCAGTTTCTCTATCCGTCACCGTTCCCTGAGAACGTCGACCTGGTCGCCGCGTACTTCCGTGACGCGACCGGCGCCGAAGGCCCGATCAGTGCAATGTCCGCCATTCAGGCCACAAACGATCTCCTGTTCGAACAACAACTCGCGGGCAAGCAACTGATTGCGCTCCTCCAGTACTTTGCGTCGCAGCCCGACCTCACCCCGCTGGGCGAGGTAAAGGATCGGCTCGGACGAGACGGGGTCGCTTTCGCCGCAGTCGACGCGGACCGCCCCGGGTACGAGAGACACCTCATCGTCTCGCCCGACACGGGCCGCATCCTCGCAACCGAAACCATCTACACCGGCACCGACCGCACCGACATCGCATCCCCCTCCGTAGTCAACTACTTCGTCTGGAAATAGGAGTTCCCAACCAATGAAGACAACACCCCTCGCGATCGGCGTCGCCGTCATGATCCTGACGTCCTGGCTTGCAGCGCCCGCGCAAGCAGCCACCAGCAACCCCGAGATGCAGGCACGAGTGGAGACAGTCCTCGAGGAGAACCCCGGCGGCACGCAGACCGCCTGGAACGAGGTCAGTTGGGACGACGGAGAGGTCGTTCTCACGCTCGCGCCGCCCACGGTTGACGGGGGATCGGCAGTCCTCGCAGCGGTCGGTGGCTGCACAAGCGGCAAGTTCTGCGCATACAACCAGACAGGATACCTGGGCGACAAGATCACCTACTCCACCTGCACGAGCACCCAGAGCGTTGCCAACCTAATCGGCGCCGTCCGATCCATCGCCAACTCCCGAACGACCGGAACGATTCGTGCGTACGCGGGCTCCACTCTGCTCGCTAGCGCGGCCGCCGGCACTGGGTCAAACGTCACCGGAACGAGCACCAATATCTCCTGCTCTTGAATCACGCACCTGCGGCAGGGACCGCAGGTAGGTCGCGCCGCGAAGCTCCAGAGCGCCACCAAAGAGCGGTCACGTTTACCATCCCGTTCGCAACCACCCTGATCCCGCAGATCGGAGGCACTCTGGCGACGCTGCTGGTCAGATGAATTTCACCCGTCCTTTGCGAAGACCCGGTCGAGCAGATCGGCCGTGGCGGGGTTCACCATCTCGCTGCGCCGGATGTAGTGCTGGATGGTGATCTTCGGGTCCGTGTGTCCGAGGAGTTCTGCGGCGAGATCGACGCCGGCTCCTTCACTGATGGCCGTGGCGACAGTTCGACGGAACAGGTGCGGTGTGACCCCGCTGATCTCGGCGAGAGCCATCACATGGCGGAGTTGGCGGCGCACGTTGTTCGTCGTCAGCGGCGTGCCCTCCCTGCTGGAGAACAGCAGCGCGTCAGGCGAGGCGTCCTTCATGCGCGCCAATCGGCGGCGCACCGCTTCGGCGGTGAACGACGGGAGCGCCACGGTGCGACGCGACTTCGCCGTCTTCGGATGGTCCTGCCGGACCGTGGGCTCGCCGCGGCTGCTCACGATCGTGCCGGCGATGCGGACCGAGGGCGGCGCCCCCGCGACCTCGACATCGCGGCGACGGATGGCCAGGACCTCGCCGATGCGGGCAGACGTACCCAGCATCACTTCGACGATCGCGCCGAGCTGACCGTCGGGTTTCGGTCCTGAGGGCGAACGGCCGGCCTCCCAGTACGCGATCGCGGCCCGGATCGCGTTAACTTCCGCCGGAGTGAGCGCATCCGGGGTGGGCAGGGGGCGGTGCAGACGGGAGACATAGTCCACCGGGTTGCGCGGGAGCACTTCGTGCCGCACCGCGAGCCCGAATGCGAGGCGGAGGACCACACGGGCCTGCTTGGCACGGTTGTAGCTCTGTTTCGCGAGCTGTTTCAGGAAGTGATCGCACCGCGCGACGCCGATCTCCCGCAACGTGAGGTTGCGGAAAGCGGGAAGGACGAGAGTGCGCATGTTCCTCTCATACAGCTGCCGGGTTGTCCGGGACGGCCTGTCCTCCAAGTCGAGCTCTTCGAGCCAGTAGGCGACAAGGTCGCTGAACGCGCTGTCCGAGGTGAGCGCTGCGAAGGAGGGCTGGAACAGGCTGCGATCGGCGAGCTTGGCCTTCAGGACGTGTTCCGCTGCCTTCCGGGTATCGCCGGTGGCCTGCACGAGCCGGGTCTTGCCGTCCCAGTCTCGATACCGGACGCGGGCGACCGTCCGCCCGCCTGCCGCGCGCAGGTAGCCGATCTCGCCGAAGGTTCCGATGGTCAGACGCTGCCGGCTCATCGTGTCACCTCCCGTCCGACGACGAGGGCGGCTCGGGATCGCGCTGCTGCTCGATCCAGGTGCGCACGTCGGAGAGGGCGAACTTCAAGTGTTTGCCGAAGCGGTGCGCTCGCGGGCCGAGTCCGCGGGTGCGCCAGTCGTAGACGGTCGAGACGGGCACACCCAGGTACGCGGCGAGTTCGCTCACGTCGAGCAGGGGCTCCAGACCCCAGAGGTTCTCTACAACAGTGCGTTCGCTGTCCATGCCGAACAGGTGCGCCGCCCTCCCCCGGGAGAACCGCAGGCAATCGGCGAGGTCGGTCGCCTACCGGAACGAGACGGCGCCGAAGGGGCGTGGAGAGGCCATTGTGATGGGTTTTCGATGAGGCGATCAAATCGCACAACCTAAAAGGTCCCGGAAACCCTAGAGTTTCCGGGACCTTCGTCGGGATGACAGGATTTGAACCTGCGACCCCCTGACCCCCAGTCAGGTGCGCTACCAAGCTGCGCCACATCCCGAGATCAGCGCTTGCGCGCGGACAACTCCCCCATCTTAGCCGAGCCGCGGGGCGGTCGCGAACTCGCACGCGGCCGGGTCGCGGCATCCGTTCCGGGCCTTGTCGGTGTCGGAAGCCGGGCGTAGCGTCGCGGCATGCCGACGATCACGATCGAGCCCGCCACACCCGGCCGCTTCGACGATGTCGAACACGCACTCACGGGCGGCGGCGACGGGCGCAGCTGCCAGTGCCAGTGGTGGACGCTTACCAATGCGAAGTGGGAGACGACCTCCAAGGAGGAACGCGAGCAGCTGCTGCGCGACGAGGTGACGGCGGGTCCGCCGCCCGGGCTCATCGCCTATGTCGACGGTGAAGCGGCCGGGTGGGTTCGGGTCGGTCCCCGCACGGGCCAGGCTAGGCTCGCGCGGACGAAGAACTACACGAGCAGCTCAGAGGAGGCGTGGGACGAC
>Ga0164309_10000498_pt1 | contig 21532 bp, 24 predicted proteins | sample Whisoiple_247_MG_FD_109984 | JGI IMG/M metagenome (GOLD analysis project Ga0164309, IMG submission 109984) | Soil microbial communities amended with fresh organic matter from upstate New York, USA - Whitman soil sample_247_MG | ecosystem: Environmental > Terrestrial > Soil > Unclassified >...
CTATAGTCAGGGGGCGATGGCCGAACCATGGCGCTGATCCCGTGCCCCGATTGCCAAAAGGACCTGTCGTCCGAAGCATTCGTCTGCCCGCATTGTGGCAGGCCCACGGGCAAGCAAGCCCGGGTGCAGAAGAAGGTCTTCATCCGCATGATCGTCCTCTGGGTGGTGCTGATCATCGCTTTCTCGGCGATCTGGCAGTTCCTCGGCGGGGGAAAGTGAAGACCGATGGACCTCCGTGACACGCTGCGTGACCTCGAAGAACAGCTGCTGACGCCAGCCATCCGCGCGGACGCTACGGCGCTCGACCGCTTGATCGCGGACGAATTCATCGAGTTTGGCAGCTCGGGCCAGGTCTACGAGAAGCAGGACGTCATCGTGGCAGCCCTGGCTCACCCGCACGTCACGTCGACGCTCGCCGAGTTCCAAGTCTTGCCGGTCACGCCCGACGTCGCCCTGGCCACCTATCGCACGGCGCAGTCGGTCCGCACGTCCCTATGGCGCCGTGAGGCCAACGGCTGGCGCATCGTCTTCCACCAAGGCACGCCCGTGCCGTGAGCGCAGGCCGTCACTGTCGTTCGTAGAAGGTGATGCTCACGCCGCCCGAGGCGGAGCCAGGATCGGAACTGACGAACTCACCGTCGTTCAGAAATGCGTAGGGCCCGCTGACCGGAGTCTCGAACCAGGGCAGGAGCGCCCCGAAGGCCCCGCAATTCCGCACGACCACGAACACGCCATCATCGCTCTTCAGCATGTAGCGCGCATCCAGCACCGTGGCGCCGTTGGCGAGCTGATAGTCGGCGCCTCCCGGCAGCACGATCCCCTCGAGATCGCCGGTCACCGTTCCGCCCGTGATCGGAATGACGTTGCGCGTGCCCCGCTTGCTCGCGCCAGTGGAGATCGACCCGCCGAGCGTGACGGTTTCCGTGAACACCGGCGACCCTTGTGAGCCCGTCTTGGTCGAACAATCCCAAGGTTGATCCACGTCCGCGGCTGGATCGCTGAGCGTGAGCGTCGGCCCGTCGGCGACCACATCCGCAACGTCGTAGATGGCGAGAGTCAGAATGCCACTGTCCGGGTCGAAGCTGCGCGTCCCCACGAACTTGCCGGTGTTGAGCCAGGCGAGGGCGCTCGAATTGCCGACCTCGAAGTCGGGCACGATGCGCACCTCGGATTCGCCGGCCGGGGCGACTCCGCAGGTCCGCAGGTAGATGATCGACCCATCGTCGGCCTCGAGCATTGCCACTTGCTCGAGCTCGATCTGGCCGTTCGAGAGCGTGAGCTCGAAGTCGAGTCCACCCGTCAGGAAGGTTCCGCTCACGAGGTCACTCGAGAACGAGCTCTCTTCGATGTGCAGGACCCGGCGCTCTCCGTACTGCGTCACGCCCACGTCGCGAGCCTCTTCGACGGACAGTTCGGCCTCGAACACGAGCGATCCCAGCTCGGGCGGAACGATGCCTTCCGGTTGGCCGCAGGCCCAGGAAGCATCCGGCACGATGACCGAGCCTGCGGAAGAAGCGCCCCCGGTGCTCGGGGTCCCGCCACTAGCCGAACCTCCGACCGCAGACACGCCGCCCGTGCTGCTCGGGGTACCACCCGTCGCGAGCGATCCACCGGTACTGGGCCCAGCGATCCCTCCGCTGCCGCCGCTCGCCAAAGTACCACCGCTCGACACGCTGCCTCCCGACGCTGGCGGCCCGCCCGCGCCTCCGCTCCCGCCTGCACCACCGCCTGGCCCTGGTGCGTTCTGCCCACAACTGAGAGGCAGGCACAGGAGCGCTGCCCACACGACGACCGAGCCTGGTGATCGAGACATCCTGAGGCGGAACGTAGGCCCCCACAACCACCCCAGGAGAGGACGGTTTTGTCCCCCAAGCTTCGCCGACCATCAGCCTGAAGACTGACGCCCACGGCAGAATTGGCCCGCCAGGAACGGCTGACAATCCGCATCACCCTGTTCGGCGCGCGCGTCGTCGGTCACTCGCTCGGACAGCTCAGCCTCGGATGGGTCGGCACCTCCCACCGCCACGCCGTTTTCCTTGGCCCACTCCAGCCAATCAGGCCCGAACAACTCCTCAGGATGCGGCGTGCGGATGCTGCCGTTGCCGCACACGAGATCGTGAGCGGGACAGTAGCGATCGCAGCCCCAGCAAACGCGCTCGGGATGCTTCGGATGAAGGGGCAGGCCGGCCATCGTTCACCGATGATTTTGCCACCTCCCTCGGGCGTCAACCAGGCGTTTGTCGGCTCAGGTTGATTTCTTCCTCCCGCAGCATTCCGTAGAGGTCGGTGAGGCCCGGATCGACGCCCTGCTGGAGCAGCAGCGTGGACACTTGTCCGCGGTGATGCGTCTGATGGTTGAAGATGTGAGCGACCAGCCACCAAAGCGGACACTCCTGGCGCTTGCCCAAGCGCAAGAACGAAAACTGTGCCGCAAGCCGTTCATCAGTCAGCCCGAGGACCCACTCCGACAGCGCCTCGTCCGTGAGCGTGCGCTCGCGCCGCAGCTCCTCGAAGTCGGCGTAGAGCTCCTGGTCGAGACTGCGAATGCCCCCCGGCCCCAAGAACCCTTCGGGGAGCACCACACCGCTGAGCCTTCCGAGCCAGATGCGGTCGGCGACCAAGAGGTGATTCAGCGTGCCGTGAATGGACTTGAAGAACGCGCCCATGTCGCGCTTGCGCGCTTCGTCGCCCACGTCCGCCGCCAACGCGTAGACCTTGTCGTTCATCCAGCGGTTGTAACGAGCAAGGGCCCTGACCCAGTCTGAGCTCATCATTCCAAGACCAGTAGGCCGACCTGTTCCCGGTCCACAAGGACCTGCACGCGGCGTGGTTCAAGAACCGCCGACACGCGCCGTAGGCGACGGCGACCCCCGCAAGAAGTCTTGCAGTCGCGCGGAGCATCGAGCCGCTGATAGGCGTTGGTCATGAGCAACGCACGGCCGAGCGGCCTTTCGGGACGGGAAACTTTGCACCAAATCGGCATGGCCGGCGTGGCTCTCGTGCTGCTCGTGGGCTGTGTCGAGCGACCGCTTCCATCGAAGTCGCACGGCTCTGGAGGGAGAGGTGGCACGGGCGGCGAGGCGGCCGTTGCGGGGACCGGTGGCTGGTCCATCGACCCGAGCGGCACCGGAGCAGGCAGCGGGGGAGGTTCGTGGAACGGAGGCGGGGGAACCGAGAGCGGCATCGGCGGCGCGGCGTGGGGGGGCGCCGCCGGTGCCCCGGCACTACCCGATGACGCCACGTGCGGCGTGGACTTCGAGTACCCGTACGACGCGTACGGCGCGTGGGTGGAGGGAGAGGAGCCAGCGCCGCTCGGCGGCGAAATCCGCGCCGGCGTGTACGACCTGTGGGCGTACTACGTCTACACGCTCGACCCACCCGAGGACATTGACCAGGGCTTCGACTCACCAGCGGCCTATGTCTACGAGTTCGCGGCAGACGGCACGCTGCGCATGGGCACCCCTGGCTGGGGACTCCGAGGCCTCTACGCCTCGCAGCAGGCGACCCTCGTCGTTTTGCCCGAATGCCCCGAGTACCAAGAGACCGAGACGATGTCGTACACCGCTGTGGACGATGTGCTGTACCTCTACCTGGGCTACGGCTTGGAGTACGTGCTGATCCGCCGCGCCGATTCGACGTGAACGACACACTGGTCGGCTCCCCGGCCGTTGTCCTGTGAGTAGATTTCCCGTCACTCCGATGGGGGCACGGTCCTTGCTTACCTGGGCCTCATGACGGCGCGCCTGATCCGCTACCTCCCTCTGCTCTGCGTCAGCACGATGCTGAGCTCGGCGGCCGTAACGTTGATCGGTTCCGGCGAGCTGGGGAGCCTGCGAGGCGTTTTCACTCTGCTTGCGCTCCTCCTCGTGGCTCTCGTCTGGATGCACGAGCTAGGGGCCTTCACCGGGAGGTGGGGCTCGAAGCGCTGGGCGAACAGCGTGAGGCAAAAGAGCAGCCCCCTGGCCCCCCCACACAGCACCCGTGGCAACCTTGCACAGCATTGGTGGGTGGACCTGAAGCACAGACAGTCCACCCGCGCGCGAAGTCACGCGAGACGCTAGCCTCGGCTCGACCATGTTCTGCCCCCGTTGCGGCGCCCCAACCCGAACCGCCAAGGACGACTCCGCCATCTGTTCAGCTACGGGCGCGAGGTTCTCCCCCGAGTTCTGCGCAGCACTCGGGACCTACGCGATACCCAGGGCGACGCCGCGCCCTTCGAGCCCGCTCACCTGCGATCCCGAGGGCACGTGGTTCTGTCCCTCCTGCGGCTGCCGGATGACACCGAGCCCAGGGTTCGTCGACTGCCCCAAGTGCGGTCAAGGCTTCGACGGGCACGTCAACGCGTGGCTGAAGCCAAACCCACACCCATAGCCCTTCAGGGCCGGGGCTGAACGATCTCGAACAAGTTCCCGTCGTTGTCCCGGAAGTACGCCCAGTAGCCGACGTCCGGTCCGCCCTCGATGTCGGTGACGGCCTCGACTCCTCGCCCCACGAGCTCGGCGCGAGCGGTGTGGATGTCTGCCACCTCGAAGCCGAAGGACACGCGCCTCTGGTCGTATTGGGGCCGTTCCGACTTGGCCAGGAGCTCCAGCGTCCTGCCCTCGAAATCGAACCAGACGAAGCCGTCGCCAGCCCGAACCTCTCTCAGGCCCAGTGTGTCGCGATAGAAGCGGCGTTGCCCTTCCAGGTCGTCACACACGACGCCAATCCACGCGGGCCAGTTCAACATGTCAGGCTCAGCGCTTTTTGGCACGAAGCGTCGTGACACCGTAGCGTTCGTGAACCGAGGCGGCTTCCAGCGCCTGGGCCGGGCTCATCTCACCCGCCAGAAGCCGTCGATAAGCAGCCAGGACGCGCGCCGTCTCTTCCTCGCTTTCCCACACGAATTCGGCACGAAAGCGGCGCACGCCGAGGCGAAGCAGCTCGGGGACGAGGGGCGCCGCGCTCTGCGCCTTGGCATTGAACACGGTATTGCGACAGCCGACGTCGACCACGACCGGATGCTCGTGGCCCGCGTAGTCACGCAGAGCCAGGCGGTGTTCCTCGCATGGGCGCCCGCACGTCTTGTAGTCGATGCCATCGCTCAAAAGGTGGGCATAGACGCAGTGAGAGTTGTGGAAGGTCGGGATGTGGTGATGCAAGGTCAGCGCGACTCGGCCGCGGGCCACGTTGCCCAATAGGTCGAGTAGCTGCGTCCGATCGAGATCGTGCGAGGCGGTGACCGTATCGAGGCCCAGACCGAGCAGGTGGTGTGCCGTGAGCGAGTTGGTGACGTTCAGCGAAAAGTCGCCGTGGACCGCAGGTGCGCTGGCGCCGCGGCCCCGCGAAAAGTGCATCAAAGCCCCCCAATGCCGCACCAGAACGCCGTCGGGCTCGAGCCCGGCGATGCGGCGGTCGTAGGCTTCCTCGCCTGGTTTCTGCACGCGGACCGTGGCCAGAGTCACCTTCAGGCCCGCGGAGCGCGCTCTCTCGACGGCGCGCGTCAGACCCACCATCTCCATCCAGTCGAGCTCGACTTCGGACAGGCCACTTTGGATCACCGCGCTGAGCTGCTCCTCGGTACGGCACAGCGGTACGAGCACGGGCGGACCGTGATCGGGAGCCACGGCGGCGCCGAGCTCGGTAAGCAGTCCGGGCAAGCACGCGTTTTCGGTCAGGGTGCGACGCGGGACCAGCTCGGCGTCGAGAGCGGCAACCAGCTCGCGCCGAAGCTGCTTGAGCTCGGACACGGGCACGAACAGGCCCGGACTCAGGCCGCTGAGATCCAGCTCGTGCAGGCGATACGCGCTGCCGCCCAAGGCTCCGAGCTTCTCGGAAGCCGTTGCGCGATCCAGTCCGACACCGCTGCGCGCGGCGTCGAGCACGCTGACCGTCTCGGCGACGATGTGCGGCCTGCTCGGCGCAGCCAGCGCGCGCGCGGCGACTCGGAGCTTCTCGCCGGCCCGGCCAGTGACCTCCAAGCTGAGCGGGATGCGACCGTGAGCGCCCTGCTTGATGCGATGCTGCGCCTCGCGCTGGATCTCCGGATCCCCGGTCAGACGCACGCCGTCGCCGATCCGCACCCGCGACAGGTCGGGGCCCGGCTGGCCGAAGCGTAACTCGAGCTGACCAGCGCGAACGGCTTCCACGCCAAAGAGTGGCCCGCCCGGCGCGTGCTCCGGATCGTGCTCCGCGTCGCCCCGGCCGAGCAGCTCGAACACCACGCCGAGGCCGGGTCGCAGCAGGTCTCGCACGCTGTCCTCACAGCGAAGCTCGATGAGCACGTGCCTTCCCCCCACGTCCCGGACGATGCCGAGCTCGAGCCCACGATGCTTGGGCGTCGTGGCCACCACGAGCTCTTGGTGGTTGTCACCTGCCAAGAAGCCAGCGCTACCGCCGCGCGAGTAGGTGAGCGCACCGCGCTGGGTATCGTTGCGTAGCCGTGCCCGATCTTCGTCGGTCGCGCCGCGGAGCACGGCGTCACGCCAGTTGCGCCACGAATCGACCGCCGTCATCACGTATGGCGCGCCCTTGTAGCGGCCTTCGATCTTCAGGCTGTGGACGCCTGCCTCGACCAGCTCCGGCAGCGCCTCGTGAGCAGCCAAATCCTGCGGGCTGAGCAGGTAACGCACGTCGCCGAGCTCCTGCTTCTGCCCGTCGACGATCGCGTCGTACGGCATCCGACACGCCTGCGAACACTGCCCGCGGTTGGCCGAGCGACCCGAAAAAGCCTCGCTCGTCAGGCACTGCCCGCTCCACGACATGCAGAGCGCCCCGTGCACGAACACCTCCGCCTCGAGCGGGCTCTGCTCACAGAACAGAGCCACCTCGCGAGCGCTCAGCTCGCGCGGCAAGACGACCCGGTCGAGACCGAGCGTGGCGGCAAACAGCGCACCCTCCGCGCTCGAAATCGTCATTTGCGTGCTGGCATGCAGACGCAGCTCCGGTGCCAGTCGGCGCGCGAGGAACGCGGTCGCCGGGTCCTGCACGATGAGCGCATCCACTCCTGCGACGATGGCGCTACGTAAAATCCGTTCCAGCTCTGCGAGCTCGCTCTCGAACACCAGCGTATTGAGCGTCAGGTAGAGCCGCGCGCCGGCCGCATGCGCGCGGTGCACGAGGTCCGGCAAACCCTCCAAGCTGAACGCGGTCGAGCGCGCCCGGGCGTTGAAGCCCTCCGCGACGCCGAGGTACACGGCATCGGCGCCACTTGCGAGCGCTGCGGCGAAGGACTCCTCGCTGCCCGCCGGCGCCAGGATCTCGGGACGACGCACGGGCCAGGCTTAGCACAGTTGGCAGAGGCCCTCTCCCCCGGCATCTTCTCGTCATGGACTTACTGGTCGCGACGACCAACCCGCACAAAGCCCGCGAGTTCATGGAAATCCTGGCACCGCTCGGGGTCCGGGTGAAGGGCCTGGCCGAGGTCAGCTCAGAGGTGCCGGCGCCGGTAGAGGACGCCGACACGTTCGTGGGCAACGCTCGCATCAAGGCGGTCGCCTATGCGCAGGCACTCGGCTGCATCTGCCTGGCCGACGATTCCGGTCTCGAAGTCGACGCTCTCGGCGGCGCGCCGGGAGTGCACTCTGCACGCTACGCAGGTGAAGGCGACTCGCGGGACGAACGTGATCGCAACAACCGAGAAAAGGTCGTGCGCGAGCTGCGCGAGCTCGACCGCTTCGACACGCCGGCACGACTCGTGTGCACGCTGTGCTTGGCCGACGAGACGGGGCGCGTGCTGTTCGAAACGCGCGGCAGCCTTGAAGGTCTGTTCGCCGAACACGCGCGCGGCGGTCACGGCTTCGGCTACGACGCTCACCTCTACTTGCCCGATGTGGGCAAGACGGCCGCAGAGCTCACCCCGCAAGAGATGAATGCGCGCTCCCACCGGGGCCAGGCAACCCGAATGCTCGCGGAGTGGCTCATCAGCCAGGGTTCAGCGGCGGGCGGCTGACCGAGGAACCGCGAGAAGGAGTGCTACCCTCCGCAAGAGACAGCACATGAACAGCCTATTGCCCAGGTTCGAGCACCGCGAGCAGTCGGTCATCTCGCCGCGCGATTTTTTCGTGCGCTTGGCCCACAGCGGCGCGATCGCCATCACGCTCATCGCTGCCTCGCTCTTTCTCGGCATGCTCGGCTACCACGTGCTCGAAGGGGTGAGCTGGATCGACTCGTTCCTCAATGCAGCCATGCTGCTCGGCGGCATGGGGCCCGTGTACGTACCCGTCACCTTCAGCGGCAAGCTATTCGCCGGCCTCTATGCACTCTATTGCGGCCTCGTCGTCTTGATCATCGCCGGCTTCATGCTGGCGCCGGTGGCCCACCGCATCCTGCACAAGTTTCACATGGACGCCGACGAGACTTGAGACGTCATGAGCCGCTTGCCAAACGCTGGTAGTTCCCCGGAGTGTCTCCGGTCCAGCGCTTGAACGCGCGAAAGAAAGCCGTTGGGCTCTGAAAGCCGATGAGGAACGCAACCTCGCTGGCCGAGACGTTGCCTTTGGCCAGATAGCGCTTGGCAAACTCGTGGCGCACGTCGTCGAGTAGCGCATCGAAGCGAGTATCCTCTTCGGCCAGGCGCCGCTGCAGACTGCGACCGCTCATGCCGAGGCGCTTGGAAATGGCGTCCATCGACGGCTCACCGCCATCCATCGCCGTCATCAACTCCCTTTGCACGCGAACGGCGAGGGGCGCATCGATCTTGAAGCGACCTGCAAGCTCCATGCACTGCTGCTCGAAATAGTCGCGCAGCTTCGAATTGAACGATGTGATCGGTAACCCGAGGATGCCGGCGTCGATGATCAGTTCGTTCTGCTGTGCGGCAAAGACGGGCGTGACGCCGAAGAGCTCAGCATGCGCGGTAGTGCGAGCGGGCGCTGCATGGACGAAGCGCACGGCTATCGCCTGCAGAGACTTCCCGGTCAGCTGATTGCCCGTGCGAAACATGTGCGCCACTGCGTACTCGACGGCGGCACGAACACCGGATCGCGCCATGTCACCGGGCCACGGGTAGAACAGCAGGCGCAGCGTCGCGCCGTCCGGCTCGACCTCCCAGCGTGCGCCGATGTTGTAGAGTTCGCGATAGCGCGCCGTCTTGGCGAACGCTTCGCCGAGCGTCTGGCAGCTCATGGCCAAGAAGCCGAAGACCTCGTTGTCTTCGATGCCCGAGGCAATGGCGGCGCGGACCGGAAACCCCGGATCGCCGAGATCGCTCATGATGCGATCCCAGAGCGCGTAGTAGCGCTCGACGTCGACGTGCTGGTCCGAGGCGGCGTCGATGTGCTGGTCGAGCCCGATCAGCGCGAAGAGAGGAGCCGGATTCAGGCCCTCGGTCGCAGCGTCCCGGATGACGGCGCGGGGTACCAGCCCGGTGATGGTCGCCGCAGCCGCCACGACCGCCCTTATAGCGCCCGTTGGCGCCCAGGGAGAGGAGGTTGGCGCCCCAGGCCATCGTGGGAATCGGCAGGAATCAGCAGGATTGGGCTCGAAAGGAACGCCCCTCATGACCCTCCACCCCCCCGTCCTCAGCCTCACCGCCGCCCTGTTCGCCCTCGCCCCGCTCGCCGGAGCTCAGACCGCCCCGGCCGCTGCTCTGGCGCCGGAACCCGCCGCCGCGGCGCCTGCAGCCCCGGACACCGACCGCACCAGCAGTACGCAAGTCGGGACGAAGACCAAGCGCCTGCCGCAGGAGATCAACGTCAACCTGTTCCGCAATCCCTCGATCGGCCTCGAGTACCGCCTCGGCGCCTTCTCCATCCACGCCGGCGCGTACCCGACGGTCGTCAGCCAGAACGCAGCCGGTGAGAACGAGACCAGCTGGTTCCTCCGCGCCGGCGCCTCCGTCTTCTTCTTCGGTCATTCCTTCTACAACCAGCGCAAATCGGAGTTCTACGTCTCGGGCTCGTACCTGCGCGGCCTGAACCTCGGACACGAAAACGCTGCCGCCGTCGAGGCCGGCTACCGCTGGATGGTCTGGAAGGGCCTCAACGTGCGCCTCGGTGCGGCCGTGCTCTTCGAGCCGGGCCACGAGGTCCAAGTGAACCCAACCCCCGGCATCGGCTGGAGCCACTCCTTCTGACCCTCACCCCCTGCCATTTCCACGAAAGGTTCCCATGTCCTCCCAATCCACCCTGCTCAAAAGCGCTGGCATCGTCCTCATCCTCGCCTCCTTCGCCTTCATCGCCGTCTTCTCCTACCTGGCCGCAGCGTTCGGCTACCCCGACGTCCTGGATCGTCCAGCCAGCGACGTGCTTCCGACCCTGCTCGCCGGCGGCAGCACCATGCGCGGCGTCTGGTTTCTCTACGCAGCTCTGCCTCTCGGCTTCGTCTTTGCGGCATCTGCGTCCGCCTCGGTCCTGCGGCAGAGCGGACCGGTGTTCGAGAAGGTTGGCGCCAGTGCCGGCGTCACTGCGGGAGTAGCCATGATTCTGGGGCTCGTCCGCTGGCCCACCTTGCAGTGGGCATTGGCGTCACATTGGGCCAACGCAGACACATCGGCCCGCGCTGCGCTTAGCGCCGTCTTCGACGCGGCAAACCTCTACCTCGGCAACTTCATCGGTGAATTCATCGGTGAGATGGCTACGGCGGTGTGGTTCGTTGCCTTGGCGCTCGCCCACCGTAAGCAGGGTCTCAGGCTCATCGGTCACCTCGGACTCGCCAGCGGCGCCTTGGTGTTCGTCGCTTCCCTTCGCAACATCACGGACGCGGTCGACCTGGTCTCGGAGGTCAACAACATGACTCTTCCGCTCTGGCTCATCACGCTCGGTGTCTTGTTTTTCCGCGCTGGCAGCCAGAAGGCAATCCCCGGTGCCGCTGCATGACCTCGCGCGGCGCGCCCTGCACGAGCTCGCCCTGTCCGCAGACCCGAGCGACCGGACGCTGCTCGAACGCCTCAGCTCGGGCTCATACACCCGAGCGATGTCGCCGCCTTCGCTGATCGCATCGAGTACCTATTCAGGCCGCCCACAGGCCCACCTCGGATCGGGGCAAAGCGCCACAGCGTTCGCAGAAGGCCCGTGAAATTGTGCGCAAGAACCTAGCGTCGGGGCTTGGCATGGCCCGTGCACAATGCCGGGCCGAGGCGCATCGAGCGATGTCGCATCGACGACCCGAAGGGACCTCTTGTCATGAACGTTCGAATGGTTTCAGGAGTGCTGTTGGCGCTGACGTCACTCGTCGCCCAGTCGACGTTGAGCTGCGGCGAAGCGGAGCGCCTCTACGACTGCTCGCGGATCTGCGACGGCTACAAAACCTGCATCGACGACGGTCTCGACGTCGCCAGTTGCACGACCACCTGTGAAGGAAAGGGTGACGACGACCCCGACTTCGCCGAACAAGCCAGCGAGTGTGAGGTCTGCATCGACGACGAATCGTGCACGGACGCCGCCGCTCAATGCACGACGACCTGCGCGGTCGTCGTGGCTGAATCCACCTGAGAACCAGTAGAAAGGGAAGAGATCATGCTCCGCTATGCACTAGGGTTTTTGATCGTTGCACTGATTGCAGCGCTCCTCGGCTTCGGCACGCTCGCCGGACTATCGGCGGGGATTGCCAAAGTGCTGTTCTTCGTCTTCCTCGTCCTGGCGACGATCAGCCTGCTCATCAACCTCACCAGCGGACGCGGGCCGCGCACTCACCCCTAATTGAGCTGCAGACTCACGCGGCGCGCTGCGTTGGCCAGCTGCTCGGCAGAGATGGGCTTGACCAACAGGTCGTCGAAACCGCGGCGGAGCGCCTCACGCCGCACCTGCTCGTCGGCATGGCCGGTGACGGCCACGACACGGACGACGGGTCCGATTTTGGAGCGGAGGCGCTCGACGAGCGAAAAGCGGTCTTCACCCGGCAAGGTGAGATCGAGCAGCACCAGCTCCGGCTTCACGCGTTGGATGGCCTCGAACGCCTCGCGTGCGTCATGGGCGACGTCGGCAGTGAGCCCCCAGCTCTCGAGCATGAGCGCGATGGCTTCGGCCGAGTCGACGTCGTCGTCCACGACCACGCAACGGTGGAACATGGGGGCTCGGCTCGTCGGGGCCGCGGCGATCGACTCGACGCGCGCCAGTCCTGCCGCGCCAGCACTGGTGGAGCGCACCGGCTCGAGCGTGCCCTGGATCGACGGCGCCAGCGGTAGCTGTAGGCCGAAGGTCGCGCCTGCGCCCACGCCGTCACTCGAAGCCAAGACCTTGCCTCCGTGCAGGACCACCAGCTGCCGGACCAGGGCGAGGCCGATGCCGAAACCCTCGCTACTGCCGCCCGTGCTGCCCTGTTCGTACATGCGAAAGACCCGCTCGAGCTGCTCCTCGGCGATCCCAATCCCGTCATCCGCCACCCGCACCTCGACCAGCCCCGGCGTACGTTGGGCGCTCAGCCGAATGCTGGCGCCGACGGGCGAATAGCGCGACGCGTTGTTCAGCAGATTGAAGAGCACCTGAACCAAGCGCGCCTGATCCCCGAGCACCGGCAATGGTTCCTTGGCCTGCTCCACCTGGAGCTTCTGCTGCTTGCCTTCAAGCAGCGGCAACGCAGCCTCGATTCCGTGCTCGACGACGGTCCGCATGTCGAGCGGAGCCAGGCGCAAGGACAGCGTTCCTCGCTGGAGCCGTTGAACGTCGAGCAAGTCGTCGACCAACCGCTCGAGCTGCGTGACCTGCCTATTCAAGATACCCAGGACTCTCGGTTCCGCTCCCCCCGTAGAAGCCAGCTCGCCCACTGCATACTTGAGCGGAGTCAGCGGCCCGCGTAGCTCGTGAGACAGCGTGGCGATGAACCGATCCTTCTCGCCTGCGAGGCGAGCAATCATTTCGGCCTTGCGGCGGCGGTCGTAACCGAGCGCGGTCTCGCTGGCCAAACGGGGCAGCTCATGGGCCAACTTGGCGTGCAGCGGAGCGTGCAGGCGGATCTCGATGACGCCGAGCGCGCCCGACTCCGAGGAAAGCGGGAAGACCAGGTGAGAAGCTCCGTCCTGGCGCGACACGCCCCGGCGCCAAGCATCCTGAAGCAGCGCCGAGGCTTCCTGGCCCCAGTCCAGGTCCACTGCGGTACGGCGCAGGAGCGTCAGCCTCGCGTTCGGGTCCGTGGCATCGCCGACCCAGGCGTGCACGGCCAGCGCATCCGTGGTCTGGCGGATGGCTTCGCAGCAGCGCTCCAAAAGCGAGCGGGCGCTCGCCGTTTCGGCGACGACCCGGCCGAGCGTGGCTTCGAGGTCGCGCACTCGATCCTGCTGGTGAAGCGCTTCTATGGTGGCTTCCTCTTCGTCGATGTCACGCAGTGTGATCATGCAACCGATCGGCGCTGCACCCTCGACCTCTACCGGCCGCACCGTGAGCCCGATCACCTGCGGGCCGCGCGGCGTTTCGATGCCCACCCGACGCTCGCGTAGGATTCGTCGCTCGCTGATGGCTCGTTCGAAAATGGTCCCTTCGCCCGAACGTTCGCTGGCTCCTCGAAACTGCACGTACTGGTCGAGTGGGCGGCCGATCAAGCTCTCGGCCGAGTCGCCCAGCAGCTCCACCGAGGCCGCGTTGACGAAACGGATGGTGCCGTTGCGGTCCAGAAGGATCAGCGGCCAACTCATGCTGGATAGCATCGCTTCCAGATAGCCTTTCTGCCCCTGAATGATGTCCACCGCCGCCACGAGTCGTTCGGTTGCCGCGCGCTGACCGCGCAACAAAAAGACCGTGACCAAGACGGCGAATCCACCGACGCCAGCGACGGTCAATAGGCCCAGGTTGCGCGTACGCTGAAAGCTCGCGTGATGAGCGGCTAGCCGACCTTCCTCCCCGCGCCGCACGCGCTCGAGGATCCAGCTGAGCTCGTCCATCACGGATTTGCCTACGTTCGAGTTGACGAGTTGGATGGCTTCCACCCCGCGGCCCCCCTCGTAGAGCTCCAGCACCTTGGCCATCTCGCCCAATTTGACGTCGATCGCCGCCTCCAGTGCCTGCTGTTCGTGCGCCTCGACGTAGGGAGCGAGTCGCCGCCGTAAATCGGCCACGAGCCCGGGAACAGCCTCGACTCCGGCCGAGTAGTCGCCGAGGTAGGAGCGATCTCCGGTCAGGAGGAAGCCACGCTTGGCCGTTTCGGCGCTGAGCAGAGCAGTCCTGAGTCGACGAACGGCACGAATCGCTTCGTAGGACTGAGCCACGGCCGCCGCGTCGGTTCCGAGGCGGACCATCTGCCAAGCGGAGAAACCACCCAGCGAAAGGATCAGGAAGGTCGCAACCAGGATCGCACGCCGCGTCCGTAGCTGCGTCTTCCGAAACTGCTTGGTCAGGACACGACTAGGCAAAGTGCGCTCCACACATGGCTAACGCGAAAGCGCATTGTGCACCATGTTCACTTGGACCGATCCACCGCCTGAACACGTGCTACGGTCCCCCGCATGCCGAGTCGGGTTCTCGTGGCCGGACCAGGCCAGGTGCTGGAAGCGGTTCAGCGTGCATTGCCCGACGCGGTCGTCCTCGCTGCCACTGAAGCGTCACGCGAAGCCGTGCGATATGCGGACTGCGTGATCGTCGACAGGGCGAGCGTCGAGTCCGCCGAAACCTGGCGGTCGCTGTCCGAAAACATCGCAGTCGTGGAGATCGAGATGGCCCTAGGTACGGAGATCGAGGGTCCGGACCAGCTGCGACTGGCCGTGCGCACGGCCGTGCTCGAACATCGGGGGCGACAGCTGCTCGATGAGTTGAACGACGCCTGGGCCCATGATGTTCGTGGCGCTCTCGGCGTGGCTCGGCTCGGACTCGAGCTGCTCAGGGCTGGGGGAGATCCCCGGAAGCCTGTCGAGAAGATCGACAACGGGCTCATGCGCCTCGGCTGGCTCCTCGAGCGCCTGCCCTCGCAGGTTGCGCTCGCACTGGATCTGCCCATCGCGACCTCGAGCGCCCCGAGCCTGTTCCCCAGTCTGGAGTCGTACGTCACCCACCTGCGACGCACCCATCCCAGACGCAACGTCGAGCTATCGGGCGGGCCGTGGACCTCGAACACGACCTCGCAGGTCCTGGTGCCTTTCGCGTCCGGCTTGGTGGCCCTGGCCTTCAAGATCAGCTCGGGCCACACCGGTCTACGCCTGGCGTCCGACACGGTCAGTGACCTTCGAGTCGAATGTGAGTGTCCGGAGCGTTCACCACCCTGGGACACGCAGCAGACCCTCGGCGCCTTCGAGCTGAGCCACCAGGGCGAGGCATTCTCACCCTACCGTTTGGTCGAGGTGGCCCGCATGGCGCTCCGATCCGGCGTGGCTCTCACCGTCGAGTTGTCGGAGCGCACGTTCTGCGGCCGGGTCCTGCTGCGTGACCCACCCGTGGCCGGCTAGTTGCGTCCGGCCGGCTCGAGGAGCTCGACGATCCGAGCGCGCAGGGATTCGATCTCGACGGGCTTGTCGATGACGGCCGCAGCGCCGAGCCTCAGCGCTGGCTGCCTGACGTGGGGCGCTACGAACCCTGACAAGATCACGAAGGGAACGGCCGGCACGTGATGGACTGCCCAGGCCAGCACCTCGAGGCCCGTCGCAAAAGGCATGAGGTGGTCACTCACGACCAAGTCGGGATTCTGGCCGCTGGCTTCGGCCGCCTCGAGCAGGATTCGAAGCTCCCGCCCATCGGTGGCCTGAGCGACCTCATACCCCGCCACCTCGAGCGTCGCCGCCAGGAGCTCCCGCCAGTCATCATCGTCGTCTGCCAAGACGACGCGCTTCCTGTCCGCTCTCTCCTGCTCCATTTCGACCCCCGCCCAGAAGACAGGCGTGCATCGTGCGTGCCACCCGCGCAGGTCAACAGGCGCCTCGTAGCGGCGCTTTCGCCGCTTCCAGTGTCGTGTTCCGCGACAGAGCGCTATTGAGTGCGGCGTTTTTGTCCGTCGCAGGTTTCCCTATATGGCGGCAACCGCACACCTTCGACTACTCGCTCGCCTCTTGGTCGAGTGCTCCTGGCTCAGTCTGCCCGTAGCGTTCGAGCTTCCGATAGAGAGTTCGGCGATCGAGACCCAGGAGGCGAGCTGCCTGGCTCTTGTTGTCGCCGATGAGGGCGAGCACCTCTTGGATGTAGCGCCGCTCGACCTCCTCCAGGGTCAAAAGGTGCTCGGGGTGAACTTGGGGACCGGACCGGCGCACCGCCGGTGCCTCGAACCCACGGATCTTCTCGGGCAAGTCACCCGGCGTCAGGTGGTCGGTGTGCGTCAAGGTGACAGCCCGTTCGATGCAATTCTGCAGCTGTCGAACGTTGCCGGGCCAGTCGTATTCGAGCAAGAGTCGCGCGGCCTCTTCGGTCAGTCCTTCGACGTTACGACCGATCCGCCCCTTGGCGAGCTTCATGAAATGTCGCGCGAGTAGCAGGATGTCGTTCCCGCGCGACTTGAGCGGCGGCACGCTGATCTGCACGACATTGAGTCGATAGAACAGGTCCTCACGAAACCTGCCAGCTTCGACCTCCGCCTCGAGATCGCGGTTGGTCGCGGCGACGATGCGCACGTCGACCTCGACGTCGCGCGAGTCGCCGATCTTGCGCACGACGCGTTCCTGCAAGACACGGAGCAGCTTGGCCTGCATCTCCAGCGGCATCTCGCCGATCTCGTCCAAGAACAGCGTCCCGCCATCGGCCTGTTCGAACAGCCCCGCGCGTGCGCCGCGGGCGTCCGTGAAGGCGCCCTTGACGTGCCCAAAGAACTCGTCCTCGAGCAAGTTCGCGGGAATGGCGGCGCAGCTGACGGGAACGAAGGGCTTGTCGGCACGAGCCGTGCCCTGGTGGAGCGCCCGCGCCACCAGCTCTTTTCCGGTCCCGCTCTCGCCGTGAATGAGCACCGAAACCGGGGTGTCGCGGACTCGGCGAATCAAGTCGTACAGGCGCTGCATACCCGCGCTCTCGCCCACCAGCTCGCCTGGCGCGTCACGCTGCTGGAGGCGCGTTTCGAGCTCTCGCAGGGTCACCCGAATGCGACGATGTTCGAGCGCTCGTTCCACGGCCAAGAGCACGACCCGCGCGTCGATCGGCTTGGTGATGAAGTCGTAGGCCCCGGCGCGAATCGCGCCGACCGCGGTGTCGAGACTGCCATGGCCAGTCACCACGATCACCGGGACCCCCGGCTGCTGGCGACCCACCAGATCGCAAATGCCGAGGCCGCTGCTCGCGCCCAAATCGAGATCAGTCAGCACGACGTCGTAGACGCGCTCGGACAGCTTGCCGTGCGCCTCCGCTTCGTCGAGGACGAAATCCACCTCCGCTCCCTCGCCTTTCAGCAAGTCAGACAGGAGCTCACACACGTCTTGCTCGTCGTCGACCAGCAGGATGCGCCCTTTCACGTCAGTACTCCTCGCTTTGGGTTCTCGTTCCGGTGCCCCCAAGCCATAGCCCGAGATCCAGGGACGCGCACCGTGCTCGGGGAGACTTACTGAGGTGACTTGGCGAAACGCAAGTACGGCAGCTTGATGTCGAGCGCCCCGTACTTTTCCTGGGCTTGCGCGTCGTTCAAGGCGAGCCCCACGATGACGTCCTGACCGGGCACCCAGTTGGCCGGAGTGGCCAAAGGCACACCCTCGGTGCGCTGCAGGGCGTCGAGCGCGCGCAAGATTTCGGCGAAGTTCCGACCCACGGCCATCGGGTAGGTCATGGTCAGTCGCACCTTCTTGTCTGGCCCGATGATGAACACGGTGCGCACCGTCGCGGTGTGCGCAGGCGTCCGCCCGTCCGGCAGATACGCCTCGGCCGGCAACATATCGTAGAGCTTGGCGACGGTGAGCGACACATCGTCGATGATGGGGAAGTCCGCCGCCGTGCCGGCGAACGCTTCGATGTCACGTTTCCACTTGTCGTGGTCGGCTGCACTGTCCACCGAGACGCCAATCACCTTGGTGTTGCGCTTCTTGAACTCGCCCGACAGCTGGGCGACGGCTCCGAACTCGGTCGTGCACACCGGGGTGAAGTCCTTGGGATGCGAAAACAGAATGGCGAAGCCACTTCCAATCCACTCATGGAAGTTGATCTTCCCGGCGGTCGTGTTGGCGGTGAAGTCGGGGGCGATGTCGTTGATGCGAAGTCCCATGGTGCTCTTCCCTTCGTGCAGGCGCGGCGTGCGCGGGCACGGAGTCTTGTCCAGCCCACGAGCCGTAGCAAGGTTCGGACCGACCCAGCGCCGTAGCCATCGCGGGCTCTTCGCTCCCCTTCGGATCCGGGACGAACGGGGAATAGTCACGGTGGCCAGGCACGGGTTGAGCCCGCACGGCAACCTGCGATGCTCGGAGCATGACCTCTGCCCCTGACTTCGATGCCGCGCAGGTGCGCGTGAAAGCCCTTCGTTCGACTCCCGGACCAGCGGACCTCCTGGAGCTCTACGCCCTCTTCAAGCAGGGGACCCAAGGCGACGTCACGGGCTCACGGCCCGGCCTGCTCGACATCAAGGGGCGCGCGAAGTTCGACGCCTGGGAGAAAAAGAAGGGCCTCTCCAAGGAGGCCGCGCAGGCCGCCTACGTGAAGCTCGTATCGGATCTCGAAGCCAAGTACGGGACCTGATCACGGCCCGTCGTCACTGGCAGACGAACCCTGCATCCCAGTAGTCGGAGGTGAGGTCGTACGTCGCCTCGTCCGTCAGACTCTGACCGACGCATTGTCCGGCGGACGCCGCCAGGACGCGACCGCCTCCGACCGATAGCGTGCCACTGCCGCTGACGATCTGGACCTCACGCCGGGTGACGACGGGCGCCTCTCCGTCCGTTGCGCAGACCTCCCGCCGTGGAACGAACACGCTCGGCACCGGGTCGCCGCCGAACGACAGGTTGAAGATCTCGTCGTTCAGCCATGCTGGAAGCGTGAGCTGCATTTCCTCGGAGAACTGGGACATCGCCAAGGCCGCACCCATGTCGAGCGCCGGCTGGAACGTGACGAGGTACCCGTCCGTCTGCCGGGTGGCACCGACGTCCACCGTCCCACCCTGGCCATTCGGGCCGAGCGCGCCGCGCGCGTAGACATCGCCGGCCACGCTGGCCTGCGTTTCGCTCTCGGTCGTGACCCGAACGAGGACATCCTGATCGCTCGAGCTCGGCGGCTGCTCGAGGACGGCCGAGATGCCGCCGCCATGGTGACCGAACGGCCCCGTGCGTTCCTTGGGGCCGCAGCTCGTGTCCGAATTGCAGTAGGTACTGCCAGGGGTGGTGACGTCGAACGTCCCGAGATCCAAGCCCGCGGTCGAACCGACATCCGGCGGCGCCAGCCTCACCTCGGCCCCGACGCAGTCGTCTTGGAACTGGGTCACGGTCTCGTGGGCGCCTCCTGGGTCCGCAACCACCCGCAGGCGCAAGAAGCCGAACCAGCCGCTGATGTGACCAGGCGCCTCCTTGCGCGCCCCCGCAAAGACGACTCCTTCGAGGTCCGGCATCACCGTCGTTCCGTCGCGCGCACTCGCGCTCGACGTGTCCAGCCAGTCGCTGAGCGGCTCGAGTGTGGCGCGAACGGCGATTTCGTCGGGCGTGAGGGTGATGCTGCGCGTCCACGCCTGGCCCGAGCCGAACTCGACCTCGAGCAGCAGGGTGCCGTCGGTCGTGAGGCTCGCGTTGATGAAGCTCGGCTGCTCGCCAATCGGCTCACTGCAGCCCGAACATTCGTGAACCGACAGGCGCAAGACGGTGCCGGTCTGCACTTCGACCGCCTCGGCCAAGAGATCGGCGATCTCCTGCCGAAACTCGCTGTCCGTTTCGGCCGTCCCGAGGTCCGGCGGCGGGGAGAACTCGTAGTTCGTCGATTCGTACAGGCACGCCTTGTCGAAGCTGCCGCGCACGCTCTCGAACATCGTCTCGACCAGCGTCGCCTCATCCACGCCGAGCAGCGCATCGTTGAGGGGAACCAACCAGCCCGCGGCGTACTCCTGGAGCTTGGCGGTGAAGGTGGCTTTGTCGAGCTCGACCAGGCTCGCCGCGGGGACCGCGCTCACTTGGCAAGGACCCGTCACCTGGACCGGCACGCCCGAAGCGCCGATCGGCGCCATCGGATCATCGCCAGGCCCCAGCGTATCGCTCGGCGCGCTGGGAGCCGGCTCGCCCCCTCCGCAGCCAGCCAAGAGGAGTGCTCCAACCGAAAGCCCCGCTCGTCCCCACATAAGAATCCCCATAAGAAAATACGATAGCGCAGCTATCGCTTTACGACCAAGTACGCATCAAGGGTCGGCTCCGCCGAGGCCACCCTGGCCGCCGAAGTCGGCAGTCCCGATGGGCCAGCTGCCGCCCGTCCCTGTGATGAAGGCGCCTCCGGTTCCGACCGAGAATCCGGGAACATCCCCAATGAATCCTCCTCCGCCGCCGCCTCCGGTTCCAGGGGGATGTCCTCCGGTGCCGGTCAAATAGTAGCCGCCGCTGCCCCCGCCGCCGTCCTCCGCATCGGTGCCGTCGGTGAGCCCGAGTCCTTTGACGCAGCCTCCGAGAGCCTGGCTACCGACCAAAAGCACGCAGCCAATTTTTAGCTTGCTCGCCATGTCAGCAATCTGCACCGGATAGCGCAAGCTGCCAAGATGACAAAGGGATCCGAATCGATCCGCTCGGTGGCTCAACCTGGCACAGACGTGAGGTGCCTCCGTGTTTCAGGTGTCGCGAAAGCCCGCAAAAGGCACGGGGCAGAGCAAGCGCACACGCACGAGCTGGTCGAGGAGATCGAGCACCTCGTCTTCCTCAAACTCCTGGAACCGTTCGCAGACGTCCCGCGCGCTGAAGGCCCGCGTGCTGGCGAGCACGTGGTCGACGATGGGCCGAGCGACGGCTGCGAAACCGAGTCGACTCGGCAGCGCCGCTTCCACCGGACGCACGACGCAGGTCACGAGCTCGCCACGAATCGGCTCCCAGTCGAGCTCGGTGCTCGGCACTCGAAGGTAGCGCGTGAACCGGTGCCGTCTTTCGCCGTCGTCCGAGCCAATCCCGTCGCGCGCTCGCTCACGGGCCAGCCAAGCACCTTTCAGCTCGTGGCGGGTGATTCGCGCGAGGTTCCTAGTCAGGAACGCCAGCTCGTCGGCAGAAAAAGCTGGCTCGTCACCGGGCGCCCCGTCTTCATTCGATGCCGGGAAATGCCCATAAGCGGACGCACGAAAATGAGGTGATGCGAGCGCCCCGTGACGAAGCGCAGTCAGTACGAGGTCGAGCCGCGACGGCGGACGCACCGCAATGGCCAGCGACAGTGCGGCCTCCGGTTGGTCGACGGTGCGATGAAACGTGCCGGCGGGCAGGAACAGACAAGAACCGGGCTCCAACGTCACCGCAGTGGGACCAAGGCGCTCGATGGCCTCGACCGAGTCCACGAACCCCTCGGCGTAGACTGCGGCGAAGTCCGGATGCACGACCGAACTAGGGCTGAACGGCAGCCCCGGAAACTCGACGCTCCGCTCGGTCACGTAGGCGAAGGTCTTCTTGCCGGAGAGCTGGATGAGCAGCTGATCGTGACTGTCGTGATGCCAAGGCAAACCCGAGCCCGGTGCGTTGGCGAAGACGCCCGCACTCGAGCAGCGCGGAACACCGAGCGCTGCCTCCAGGTCGCGCAAGAAGGCCACGCTCTCGGGCACCGCCGTCGTGATGTCGACGAAGAACACCGTGAGC
>Ga0164309_10000499_pt1 | contig 21504 bp, 18 predicted proteins | sample Whisoiple_247_MG_FD_109984 | JGI IMG/M metagenome (GOLD analysis project Ga0164309, IMG submission 109984) | Soil microbial communities amended with fresh organic matter from upstate New York, USA - Whitman soil sample_247_MG | ecosystem: Environmental > Terrestrial > Soil > Unclassified >...
AGAACCCCAGATTCCGCGGAGACCAACCCGTTGCTCGCCAGGCAATCACACTTGCTGTGAAGAGCAACCGATTGCTCTCCATAGAACCCCAGATTCCGCGGAGACCAACCCATTGCTCTCCAGAGAATCCCAGATTCCGCGGAGACCAACCCGTTGCGCTCCGGCGAATCGCCGCTCGCCAGCAGACCAACCAGTTGCTCTCCAGAGAACCCTTGGATGTCACTGCAGCAACCAAGCGGTCGCGCAATCACCGGCACTCACGAAGAGCAACGGACCGAAGCGTTACGCGAGTTGAAGGACAAAAAGCTCCTCTCCGGTCGCGCGTTGGACAGCGCCCAGCGATCGGGTCACAAGTGCGACAATGTCTTTCGGGTGTTGGACGCGGCTCGGAATCCTTTGGCTAGTGCTGCAGGCGTGCGGCGGGACGATACGAGAGAACGCTGCTGGCGGGGCTGGTAGCGCTTCGAGTGACGCCGGCGAGGGCGGGCAGAGCGGTAGCACTTCGAGTGCTGCCGGCGCTTCCGGCGAGGCGGATGATGGGCTCGGCGGCGAGGCCGACATCGGCAGTGCGGGTGCACCCTTCGTAGAGGATCAAACGGGCTGTCCGACGCAGCACGGCATCGGAACACTGACCAAGTTGCCGTCGGGTCACACCGTGTGTGACTGCCCCCCGGGTACGTGGGGTGCCCGCTGTGAAATCACGACGCGGCAAGTGGTGGTCAACGGCCCGGGATGCGCGCTCAAGTCGGACGGCACGGTGAGCTGTTGGGGAAGCATTGGACGCTTCAAGTTTCCTCCAGACGTCGAGTTTCAGAAGATCGCCGGGGACGACATCGGCGATTGCGGCCTGACCATCGACGGCGCGGTGCTTTGCTGGGAGGAAAACGAAGTCACGACGCATCCCGGCCCGTTCACCGATCTGAGCATCAGCAGCTCTTATCGTTGCGGGTTGGGCGTCGACCAGAGAATCACCTGTTGGACTAACAGTCCAGTCGAAGGAGCAGCGGTGCCGGTTCTGCCGACCGACATCCAATACTCGGCGGTGGCCGCTACGTCGCAGTCGGTGTGTGGACTCTCGGTCACTGGTGAAACGCATTGCTGGACGCAGCCCAACGCGACACCAGCAGGCGTGACGGGAACCTTCCTCGGTTTGTTCGGTGGCTATTATTCGATGTGCGGACTCACCGCCGAACACACGCTCGAGTGCAGTCACGCGCTCCCGGCTCCGCCGGAGGGCGAGTTCGTCAAAGCCGCGATCGGTTCGGACTATGCGTGCGCGCTCGACGCGGCTCAGCACGTTGTGTGTTGGGGCAACGACGATCGAGGACAAGCAAGCCCACCAGACGGGGAGTTCGTCGACGTCGCGGTCGGTCGTAAGCAGAGCTGCGCCGTGCGCGCCGATGGCACGGTCAGCTGCTGGGGCCTCCGGGGGTCTGAGTTTCAGCTGAATCCGCCTTCGGGCGTCTTCACTTCGTTCGAGAGCAACTACGGCTCTGTGTGCGGTCTGATGGCGAACGGCTCGCCCTATTTTCCAGACGTCGCACTGGCTGGGCCCAAGAAGCCACCGTTTGCCGACGTCGCCTGCAATTCAGCCTATAACTGCGTGCTCACGACCGATCGAAAAATGGCCTGCTGGGACCAATACCGAACTTGGGAGTTCAAAGGCAGCTTTCAGGCCGTCAGAGCGGGCGGAGAAGTGGCCTGCGGCATCGATTTGGACTCACACGTCCAATGCCAGCACCTCGAGCCCACGGACGATCTTTCTGTAGGCGTCACCACACTTCCTACCGAGACGTTCACCGACCTCGCCCTCACCGGCGGTGAAGCCTGTGCGATCAAGACCGATGGCTCGCTTTATTGTTGGTACCTGAACTGCGGCGTGAACGACGTACCCGCGTGTCCCGGCAAAATCTACTCTCCAGCGGGGAAGTTCAAGCAAGTCATCAACAATCCGGCCTTTTGCGGACTGCAGACCAATGGCCTGATTCGCTGTTGGGACTACACAGGGAATGCAATGCTTCTCTCGTCGACTTCTCGCATGGTTCGTATCAGTGGCGGTGGCGCGAACATTTGCGGCCTGACCGAGCAAGGCAACATCGAGTGCGCGACTCGCTTTGAAAACGAGTTTGGGGGGGCCGACCCAAAGCAGGGCCCGTTCATCGACTTGGCCGTGCTCGAGAAGACCACGTGCGGTCTGCGCCCGAACGGTCGCGCCGAATGTTGGGGTCAAATCGTTCGGCCTCCACAATGATCCCGCGATCCCAACGCCCCTTGCCCACGATGATTTCGACAATCACACTTCAGGGTGCACATTCCGTGGACTTTCCCCTGAGTCATTGAATGCCGGACGCGAGCATCCTATTCCCGTCTCCAGAGGAACCCGAGCTGCACGCGGCCTTCGAGCGCTGGCGACGAGCATAGGCGAACTGCGTGCACTGGGCCTTCGTTTCGGAGCAGGCGGTCCGGCGCTTCGTGGCGCGCTATCGATGATCTCGCTTTTGCGGCGCTGCCAGAAGGCATTTCCGCGTACACGTGGCCGAGCTTGGCGCCACACCTCGCCGTCGGAGCGCGAGTGAGATCTCGTGTTCGCGCGCCGCGGCCGCGAGCAGCGAGGGGTGCTCGCGCCAGATTTGCCGATTGATGCCGATCTGCGACGTGAACTACGCCAGCGCTGAGAGCCGCTCGCGCACCTGGTCGGGCTCGGTCTCAGAACCGTGCGCCGCTCATGAGTGCCACCTGAAAAACGCCGTCGTTGCCTGAACCATCAGCGGACGTCACCCAATACTTGCTTTGAAGCCCAAGCTCGAAGGCGCGGTATTTGTCAGCGTCAGGGGTGATGTCGAGCTGGGGGGCGGAAATGAACGGGTTGGATCGCGCGGAATGAGCAGGGGATCGGGGTCGCCTTGGTCCGTTCACTACCAGTAATGGTTGCAGGAACGGTGGCTGGCATATGCCGGTTCTTCACGACCGACACTGCAAACGCGATCCTATCCAAGCTCCGCCTGAGCCGGTGTCTTCATCTCGCGTTCGAGCGGACAAGAATTCTTTCGAGTGCGGCTGGACCTCGACCTCACCGACTACGACCAGCTAGGTTTCGAGAAGGCACCTGGCGGGGTCTAAGTCATCCAAAGCCACTTCAGTCAACGACGGGCAGAGTTAGTTTACCTAACGAGTTTGCGGAAGGCTGTTGGCTCTCGATGCCGAAGGCATCCAAGCATGCGAGAGCGCGCTGCACGGCAGCGCGTGACGAGAGAATAGGGAGACCAAAGCGCTGAGCTCGTTCAGCGGGGCTCGTGACAGCTCAGGATACGATGACACGATGACGCGCGGGACGGGGCAATAGCGGGGCAACGGGAACCGCTGCTTGCGCTGCAGGGGATTTGCGCTTTACGTCGAGCGAAGTATGCAGTACAGACTGTGAATGCGGCTACGGGGCTTTTTGTGCGGGATTGCCGTCGTGTATTTTTCGTTGGCGGGTTGCGGCGCGCAAACGCGTTCCTTCAACCAGGTCGCGGGCGCCGCAGGCACCGGCGGCGATCCAGTGATGGGCGGTAGCGCCGGTCGAAACGCGGCGGACCGCGGCGGGGGCAGCGCCGGAAGGGCGCCCACGGCAAGCGCTGCTGGAAGCGAGGTTGGAGCGGCCGGTGCCCCAGACGAAGTGGGCGAAGGCGGGGCTGGCGCGGGAGGCCCCGTCGGCCCGATTACGTGCACGGCGAGCCAGTACAACGACGGCACTTCTTGCCACGCGCTCACGGTCTGCACGGCGGGGGAGTTCGAGCAGAGCCCAGCCAAACCAGATCAGGATCGGGTTTGTGCAAAGCTTACCCAATGCGGCGCGAATGAATACGAAAAAGCGGCGCCGACCGGCGGCGGCGATCGCGGGTGTAGCCCTGTGTCGGTTTGTGGCGCGGGTACGTTCGTCAGCATCAAGCCTACGGCTGCGAGTGATCGCCAATGTAGCGCCTGCCCGGCGAGCACGTTCAGCAGCGCGCTAAACGTGGAGTCATGCGCCGCGTGGTCCCCATGTAAGTCGGGCGAAACTGAAAGCGTCGCTCCCAGTGCCTCGTCCGATCGAGTGTGTTCGTCCTGCGGCAGCGGCAAGTACGGAGGCAGCGGCCAGTGTCAGGCGCTCACGGTCTGCACGGCGACCGAGTACGAGGCGACCGCGCCCACGGCGACGACGGATCGAAAGTGCGCGGCGGTGACCGTCTGCCAACCCGGTAGCCGGGAGACCGCCGCTCCGACCGCGACGACCGATCGTCAGTGCGCGGCCTGCAGCTCAGGTACTTACAGCACCCAGGCCAATGCGGGTCTTTGTAGCGTGTGGACGGCGTGCACGGCAAACCAGTTCCAGTCGACCGCGCCCAGTGCCGTCATCGACCGCGTCTGCGCCACGCTGACGAGCTGTGCCGCCGGCACGCGGATCATAACATCGGCCAGCGCGACGAGCGATCGCGTCTGCCAGGCGTGTGACAGCGGCACCTTCACGACCTCCGCCAACCTCAACATGTGTAGCAACTGGTCTGTCTGCGCCGCTGGCTACTCCGCAGTCACCGGCACCAGCACGAAGGACCGGACGTGCACCGCGTGCGTCTCCGGCTTCTCGACGACGACCAACGCCGCCGCGTGTACGCCGTGGAAGACCTGCACGAGCAGTCAAAATCAGACCAAAGCCGGCACGTCGACGAGCGACGTGGAGTGCACCGCCAAGCCCGATGAGCTGGTTTTTCACAACGGCAGCAGCGGCGTGACTCAGTTCTGGCAGATGAACGGCATCACGCGCACTGACTATGTCGAGGTGAGCTCGTCGCTCTATTTGGCCGATTCCACTGGCTGGTTGCCCGTCGCGAGAGCAGATTTCAACAAGGACGGCAAGACCGATATCGTGTGGCACAATGGCACTACCGGCGTGACTCAGGTCTGGTACATGAACGGCGCCGCGCGCACTAGCTTCGAAAACTTCAGCACCTCACTCAATGTTCTCGACAGCACGGGCTGGCGCTTCCTGGGAAGTGCTGACTTCGACAAAGACGGCAATGCCGATCTCTTTGCCCACAACGGCACGACGGGCGAGTTTCAGGTTTGGTTCATGAACGGCATCACGCGCACCAGTGTCAGCAACCTGAGCTCGTCACTCAACACGCCGGATGCAAACGGCTGGGTCTTCTTCGGCACGGGTGACTTCAACGCGGACGGCAAGACGGATATCGTCTTTCACAACGGTGGGACCGGGGCGACGCAGGTCTGGTACATGGACGGCATTTCGCGCACTAGCTATGCCGAGTTGAGCGCGCCTCTGAACCTGAAGGACGACACAGGCTGGCGCTCCCTCACTGTCTATGACTTCAATCACGACGGCCAACCGGACCTGTTGTGGCACCACGTCACGAGCGGTGAGTTTCAGGTCTGGTACATGAGCGGCCTCGCGCGCACGAGCTTTGCCAGCTTCAGTGCGTCGCTCAATCTGCCCGACGCCACCGGCTGGCGCTTAGTCGCGAAGTGATGCTCCGAGCGGATTCACGTGACCCGCTGGCGACCTCATCAGGGACTTCGGCAACAAGTTCCCGTGGAGCGCGTACTCAAACGACGCGCTGATCCTATGATCGTTGTCGGCGTACCCGCGCTCGGAGGGCTTCACCATGACTATCGCGCCGCCGCGTGACTGCCGGATGGGCTTGATAGCCAAACGACGCCCGACCAACTTCAAGAGGACTCGAACTCCTGATGTGGGGAGCTCAGAACCGTGCGCCACCCATGAGTGCCACCTGAAAAACGCCGTTGTTACCCTCACCATCAGCGGACGTCACCCAATACTTGCTTTGAAGCCCAAGCTCGAAGGCGCGGTATTGCCAAATCAGCGCGACCTCGGGACCGATGTAGTACGACGCGCCCGGCGGGAGGACGCCTTGGTGGTAGTCGTGGTAATAGGTGATCAACCCCGCATCGGCTGCGCCCCGCAATCTAAACGAGGAGAGCAAGAGATCGTACCCGACCGAGCCACCCCAAGCAGTGCTGGAAACATCCGTCACGACGACTTCGCCCGTCGAGCTCGTCTCCTCCAGCCTATGGCCAAACCCGTGGCCGATCTGAGCGCCGATTCGAAGTCCGAAGGGCAGAGTGTAGCCGAGGTCGAGGCCCACCGTCACGCCGTAGGGGGCGACCTCTTTGCCGCCCCACCAGGCAACTTTCCCAACGGCGTAGCCTAGCGTACCAAGCGCCTCGAAACCTGCGACCTTCCGCGGGCTCTCGGCGCGGGCGCTGCGCGCTCCCACAAGCTGGATAGAGACGAAACAACCCAGAGCGAACACGGCTCGACAGGCAACCTTGCGCGCAGAGACATTCCCCTTGTTCATTAAGGACGAGGAATATAGGCAAGGCGCTAGATTCGCGTCAACACGCAGTTGGTCTGCGAGAAGGAGTCGCGCGGGCAAGCGGGCGCGTCGACCGCGGTGCGTCTCAAAGCTCACTCCGTACGCAGCCCGTGAGCGGCGGGAGTCGCAGCACTGGAGTCTTTCCCGAGGTTCGTCACGCGAGCCTCGTGCCCTGTGCCTCGGTTCCGCCCGACTCGTAGTCGCAACGACGGCAGCGCGCTTGGACTCACGGGCTACGCTGCCCGAGGGCATTGGCTTCGCGCGCCAAAAGCGTGCTACGGTCGCGCGCAACTTTGCTGCCAAGGAATATCGGATGAAATGGGGCCGGACCAAGGTATCGGTGGCTGCGATTGCGCTGGCGGCTGTCGGCTGCTGCCCCGAGCAGGAGACCAAGCAAGCCGCGCCCGTTCACTGCGACCTGAATCCGACCGCTGGTACCATGGTGACCGTGAAGGGCACTGCGCGGTACAAGACCTATGTGAGTGGGGACGGGGTGGTCGAGGCGAGCTCCTATTCTGACGGTCAGAAGCTGGTTTTGGTCGACAATCCCAAGCAGCCGTTCTCCGTGACCGTGCAGCTGGACGTTGGCGACTTGTTCCAGAGCTCGAGCTACGGCCACTTGACGGTGGGAACCATCTCGGCGACTGACACCTTCACCCCCGCGGACGGCAGTGAAGTCATAGAGAACGACCAGGCCTGCTACATTGGGGTGCTGCAGCAGTTTTAGGAACGTTTGATTCCGCACATCCCGAGCGCAATGACAGCCTCCACCCATTGTCAATGGCTTCGGTGCCCAGCAGCATGCTATCGTCGGGCGCAACTTCGCTGCCAAGGAAATATCGAATGAAATGGGGCCGGGCCAAGGTATCTGCGATGGCGATTGCCCTGTCAGCTCTCGCAGGCTGCTGCCCGGATCCCACTGACAATCCGGACGACGAGACTGTGTACTGCAACCTATTTGCGGAGAGTGGCGCATACCCTAATTACCTCACCGTGAAAGGGACCGCCTTGTACACTACCGACGTGACTGGAGACGCCGTGGTCACGGGCTTCAGCTACTCGGACAGTCAACAACAGTTAATAGTCGACGATCCCAAACAGCCGTTCTCGCTCACCGCACAGCTTGACGTTGGCGACTGGTTCAGCAGCGGGACTTACGGCCACCTGGTGAATGGGAGCATCGTGGTGCGCAACACCTTCACGCCCGCCGACGGCAGCGCCGTCATCGTCCACGAGCAGACCTGTCGGCCTGCGACGGCGCCCTAAGTCCTAGCGACTTTGGTCTCCCGCTGACGTTTCACGCGTGCGCCAAGACCGGGTTTTGAACGCTCCGATCCTGGGGCGTGCCTACGCTCACGGCGCTGACAGGTAGAACACGCCGCGCTGGTCCTCGGTCGCGGCGATCGGTACAGGGTCCTTGCCCGGCTGTGCGCGCCAGGACGAGACGCGGAACTGGTAATACATGCCCCGCTCGAGCGGGCCGGCGTATTGGACTGAGGCCGTCGCAGCCCCGCTGTCTGCGGGCAGCATCAGCGAGTTCCAGACCTCGGCACCGAAGGCGTCGAAGACGCGCAAGTCGTAGTAGTCCGCGCTCGCGTCGCCACCCCAGACCAGCTCGGGCTTCGCGCTGACCGCTTCCGGTCCTTCAGCGCCGGGCGATTGCGTCGACAGAGCGGCCGTTACCTTGAACGACTCGGCGATGTCGACGTGCCCATTGAAGCCCGCTTCCACGTCGATGGTGACAAAGTCAGTTGCGGGGTCCCGCACGAGATGGTCTTTCTCGTACGCGGGCAGCACTACATACCGACCGGCGGGAACCCCCGAGATCGAGAAGTTGCCGTTGAGATCGGGCGAGCCGGTGCGCGGCGAGCGCAGCCCCCTGGGTGCTTCGCCCCATGCCGTCACGGGATCGAACGTATCGGCGACGACGAGGATGACGCTGGTCAGCGCGCCAGCGGGAACGTTGACCAGTTCGACGCTACCGGTCACCGTCCCCAAGGCCCCGACTACGTTCGTGCTCTCCTGAGAGAGCGAGAGCCCACTGACGGGACCGGCGGGGACCGCAATGTTGAAGCCCTTGTTCTGCATGTCGACCGCATGGGCGCGAAACTCGTATTCTCCCGCGGGCAGGTTGAAGATCGTAAAGATGCCGGCCTTGTCGCTGACGGCGGTGAAGGCGCCGTTGTCGCCGCTGGCCACCACGAGCACGCCGGCCTTTTCGCCAGTGAACGTGCCGCCGTCGTCGGTGAAAGTGCCGCTCATGCTCGAGCGTTCGCCCACCCCGAGGGAAATCAACCCGATGTGCGTGAGCTCGCTGTCGAGCCTGTACCTGCCATCGACCGAGCTGCTCGCGCCACCCAGGTCGATCGGCAAGGCCGCGCGCATACCGCTAGGGAACGCCTGATAGTCTTGCGCTGCCGCGCGCAGCGTGTACGCGCCAGCAGGACTGCCGTCATCGTTGCGCTGGGCCGTGGCGATCAACTCGTATTTCCCGCTCTCGTCCGTGTACGCGACGTTCCCTACCGCTAGCCCTTCCTCGTTCAGGGCGATGACCTGCGCGTCCTTCACCCCCGAGCCATCGCTCGTGTTCGTGATCGCGCCGCTCATCACGAGCTCGCCGGAACAGCGGTATCCGCCGCTCACCAGCTCGGCGCACACGTACCCAGCTGGGCAATAGTAGTAATGCGGGTCGCACTCATCCCCAGGGCTGAGCGTTTCATCGCTACCGCAGCCGACGAGGGCGACGAGAGAAAGAGTGCCGAGAGTCAGGGCAGCAAGCAAGCGTCGTGAAGTGTTCATGGAGTGTCTCCAAAACTCCGAGAGGTTCCAGCGAACCTCGTCGAAAGCGCATGTGCCGCTCTGGAGTCGCCGCCCAACCCGCGCCTGCACAGGCGACGACCAACCGCAACGCCAAGATCAGCGGCCCCAGATTTCATGGAGTCGAGCATCGTCTAACGCCCACTTCCGATCAAGCCGCCTGCGAGCGCTCTTAGTTCTTCTGCACTTCCTTCCGAATCCTCAGTCGATACTTCTTGATCAGGCGCATCAGGGCGAAACGGTTCGGCAGACTGAGGGCACGCCAGGTCCGTTCGATTGAACCATTGTGGGCGTCCAGAGCGCGCTGGAGCTTGCTCGCTTCGGCATCCGAGGTCGCTTCCTCGGCGCGCTCTGGGCTCTTCTCGATGGTAGGACCGCCCCATTCCAGGGCGCGGGCGTCGCCAGTAATCGCTGCCTGCCAGAGCAGGTTTCGAAGCTCGCGCACGTTGTTCGGGAATGGATGGTCTGCGAGATGCCGCAGGAGCGATGCTGACAGCCGTGGCTCCCGCTCGCTGAACAATCGAGCGGCCAGCGCCTCGTCATCCGCAGCCATTTTTTTGAGTATGAAACGCGCAATGAGCACCACGTCTTCGCGCCGCTGCGCCAAGTCGGGGGCGTGAATACGGAAGGTGAAGCGCGCGTGAACGTCCGCGCGCAGCGCCGATTCGGGCTGATTGGTCGCCGCGATCAGGCGAAAGGCCGAGCGATGTGGGACTGTTTCTCCCAGCCTTTGGTATTCACCTTCGTCGAGCACGCGCAGTAAATGCGTCTGTGCGGCGATGGGAAGTTCCGCGATCTCGTCCAAGAAGAATGAGCCGGCATGTGCGGCGCCAATGAGCCCGGCGCGCTCGGGCATGCCCGGGTTCGGATAGCCCTTCAAATTCCCGAACAGTTCAGCGTCCAACAACGATTCAGGGAGCGTGCCCGCATTGCGGGCAATGAACGGGCCACGCGGCTTGCCCTCTGCGTGAACAGCTCGCGCGATCAGCTCTTTGCCCGTGCCCGACGCACCGAGGATCAATACGTGCCCCGGGCGCCCGCCAATGGCCTCGATCGCTTGGCGCAGCTCCCAAATCGATGGCGATTCACCGACGATGCCGTGTCGATCCGGTTCACCAAACTCGTGTTGAACGAGCGCAGCTGAACCTTTGAGCCGCAGCGGGCGTTCGGCGCACAAGAGCACGAGCTGACGACCCACTTCGAGCAGATCACCCGCACGAACTTCTGCTTCCGTGACGCTCACGCCATTCACGAACAGTGGGCATTTGCCGATGTTGACGACGCTTAAGCGCTTCGGCTGAGCATGGCTAATGTGCAATTGGGATCGCGAAAGCGAAACACTGCCGAAAGGCGCTAGCCGTAGATTTACCCCGGGCCGCTGGAGTTCCGGCTCGAGTCGGGTGTATTGATCCGTCGCGAGCGCGCCACCACGGCCGAGGATCTGCGGGCGTCCGGCGGAGTCGTGAAGCACCGGAACGAACGCTCCGGTGTGCGCAGGCTGCTCCGGACACCAGAAAACGATGAAGCCAAGGACGGGCGGGCTCAGGGGCGCGTTGAGTTCGGGATCCTCTGCTTCGGGGTCCGTCGTAAAATCGCCCGGTTCGGTCATTGGGCTGGCTCGGTCAACGATGTATACTACAGGTACGGGCGGACGATGGATTGGCTGGAGAGCGGAAAACTTTCGGAGCAAGCACAATCTCGTCGCGAAACTGCGCTGTCCGCGCTCGGCACCACCGTTGGGCAGCGTTGGACGCTAGTCGGTGTCATCGGGAGTGGCGGCACCGCGACCGTTTACGAGGCAGTTCACCGGAACGGAAGTCGGGTAGCGGTGAAAATGCTGCACGCCCGCTTCATTTCCAACGACAGAATACGACGGCGTTTCCTGGCTGAAGGCTACGCAGCCAATCTCGTCCGACACGACGGAGCCGTGAGCGTCCTCGACGACGGAGAAACCAGCGAGGGCGGGGCCTACCTGGTGATGGAATTGCTCAAAGGGGAAACGCTCGCATCTCGCCTCCTTCGCCTTGGTCCGCTGCCCGTCAATGAGGTGTTGGGCTGGGGACTCGCAGTGCTGGAAGTGCTGGCTTCCGCGCACGAGCGCCATGTCGTGCATCGTGACATCAAGCCGAGCAACATTTTGGTCACCGATCGCGGCCAAGTGAAGCTGCTCGACTTTGGCATCGCGCGCATCTTGGACGATTCAGTCAGCGAGGGCCTTGCGACACAACAGGGCGCCGCACTCGGTACGCCGGGCTTCATGGCGCCCGAGCAGGCCGCGGGGAGCCTCGACGAGATCAACGCCACGACGGATATCTGGGGCGTCGGGGCGACCTTGTTCCAGCTGCTCTCCGGTCGCCCCGTTCATGATCCGGCATCGAATGTGGAGGCATTGGACAATGCGCGGTCCTCGGTGCCGCCCGTACGCGCCTTCGTTCCTAACCTACCGTTGGAGATTGCCAAGGTCATCGATCGCGCACTGAGCCTGCGCAGCTCGGAACGCTGGCCGACAGCCCGAACCATGATCGATGCGCTCGAGCTTGCGCGCGGTACCACGCAAAAGCCGCCAGAGTTCGGCATGGATACGATCACCGAAGCTGGCATCGTTGTACCCAAGGCAGTCATGGCGTCGCCGCGCATTCGCGCGCTCTCTAAGGCGACCTTGGCTTCGCCGCGCCACCTTGCGTTCACAGCGCTTGGCCTAGTTCTGATCTTGGTCAGTGTGCTTTCCTGGCCGGCGAGGCAGCGGTCTGCTTCGCCAAGCAGCCCAGCTGCAACCGTGGCGGTCCTTCCCCCGCCGGTTTTCACCCCCCCTGCGCCTTCGGCTGAGCCCCCCGAGGGCATGCCCTCGGAAGCCACACCCGCACCGAAAATCAGCGCGTCGAACAGAAAGGAACGCGCGTCTGCCGTCCCCGCCGCGCGTGCACTCCGCGCATCGGGCGAGCTGCGCGCGGCGCCCATCGCGCCGACCAACCTCGACTCGATTCTCGATCGACGCAAGTAGCGGTCCGCGCGGGTCCGGGATTTGTCCCTCGAGTCGCCCGTGGTAACGAACCCTCCAGAAATGCCGAAATTTCGGAGGGTGATCAAATATTCGCTGGGGACGGCGATGTTATTGGCGGCGGCGATGCGGACGACTCCAGCGTGTGCCCAGCAGGAAAGCGTGGCTGAATCCTTGTTTCGACAGGCCCGCGAGGAAATGAAACGCGGCGAGGCTCGTGACGCCTGCCCCAAGTTCGAAGAGAGCTATCGCTTGGATCCCTCGATCGGCACGCTGCTCAATCTGGGCCTGTGCGAGGAAGCGCTCGGGCACACGGCTACTGCTTGGACCAAGCTGCGCCAATTCTTGGACTCGGCACCCGCCGATGATGATCGTCTTTCCCTCGCCCGAGAGAGGATTGCCAAACTCGAGACCCAGCTGCCCTGGGTTCGCTTGATCGTTGACCCGCGTGACGAGCCGTTGGTCGTTCAACTAGACGGAGTCGAGCTACGCGACGCAAGCTTGAGCGAAGCAATTCCGGTCGATCCGGGACAACACTCGCTGCGGATCACTCGCTCTACGGGCGAAGCGACGGAGACACGATTCGAAATTCACCTCGCAGAAGCGCTGACTGTCCAGCTGACACCTGCGCCACGGCAGCCCCCCGCCCAGCCTGCTGCCGCGAATTCTAGCCCGCCGGCCGCGAACATCCAGCGACTCGAGCACTCCCCCCCGGTGCCTACTGCCAAGACGACGCCGACTCCGAGCCACGGGAACGGCGAGCGTGTGGCGGCTTACGCGATTGGCGCAGTGGGAGTCGCGGGACTAGTGACCGGCAGCGTGTTCGGACTAATGGCCATGAGCGATCGGAACGTCGTGCGCGAGCAGTGCCCGAACCACGAGTGCCAAACCCAAGCGGGGCTCGATGCCCTCCAATCCGGCCCCCGCAACCAGGCGATTGCGAACGTTGCGTTCGTCGTGGGTGCGATCGGCTTGGCGACGGGGGGAGTTCTTTTGTGGCATTCGGGACGCACGAGCGCCGCTCTTTCTGTCAGCAGCAATAGCGCGTCCCTTTCTTTCGTCAGGGTTCTTCAGTGAGAACTAGATTCACAATCTGGTTGACGGGAGTCGGAGTGCTGAGCGCGGCATGCAGCACGCTCACTGGCGAGGATTTTCAGGGTTACAGGGCGGCCTGCGCGCTCACAGACGGGGCCTCCTGTGCGGCCGGCGGCGGCGCATCTGGCCTTGCTGGCACCTCGGACGTGTCCGAAGTGGCTGGTTCCGCAACAATGACAGGTGCAGCCGGCAACTCGGGCAACTCGGGCAACGCGGGCAACTCCGGCAACGCGGGCGACGCAGGCAACGCGGGCAACGCGGGCAACTCGGGCAACGCGGGCAACGCGGGCAACGCGGGCAACGCGGGCAACGCGGGCAACGCGGGCAACTCGGGCGACGCAGGCAACACAGGCAACGCAGGCAACGCAGGCAACGCAGGCAACGCAGGCAACGCAGGCAACGCAGGCAACGTGGTCAATGCAGGCGGCGCGGGCGAAGCTGTCGACCCAACAGCGCAGCCTTTGCTTGCGGCCTGGACGACGCCTATTTTCTCCATTGGAGCAGGTGTGTCCACCGTCACATCCTATGGAACGCCGGCTGTTAGCGGGTGGCCAAAGCTAGGTGGGGTGGGTCCTAATATTGACGCTGGCCAGCTCGATGTACTCACCCTCGACCCCTTTACGCTGGACTACACCTTCTTCACGCTCGGCGGCGGCTGGGTAACGGGGGGCAATCGTGGCGGCCCCTCTCTCGGGAGCAACCCCGCCTCCGTGTCCTGGGACGCCGGGCGACTAGACGTGGTCGGGGTTGAAAGCGTCTCTCATTCCATGCGGCACATGTCGTTGCAGAACGCCAGCTGGGGTTCGGAGGACTTGGGAGGCACTTTCCAAGTCCCTTCACAAGTTGCGATTTCTTCGTGGAGTGCCGGCAGAGTTGATGTTTTCGGCCAAGCCAATGGCCAAGTGTTACACCAATGGTGGGACGGCACTTGGCAGACGAATTGGGTTGGTCTCGGAGGCGATATCGCATACCGCGGACTCGCGGCTGTCTCCACTGGGGTGGGCAACATCGATCTCTTCGCGGTCTGGAACGATGGTCAGGTCTACAGGCTGAACTACGGCCTCGCCACTGGTTTTTGGGGTGAATGGACCAGCATCGGCGCCCCTCCAGGCGGCGTCGGACAAAACCCTGGAGGCTTCTCAGGCAAGTTCAATCAGATCGCGGCAGCTTCCAAGGATGTAAATTGCCCAATCGTGTTTGCTTACGATCCGCTTGGGAATATCTATAGTCAATCCGCCCCGTTCACCGGAGTGTGGACGATGATCGATAACCAGAAGAACACCCTGATCGGGTCCCTTACAGCCGTACAAATCAACGGCCGGATCGAACTGTTTGCCGTAGGCCCCACTGGCTCATCGAATGACTTTGGCAAGGTAGTGCGGAATCGATTGTAAGCGGCGTTATTCGTCCAACGCGCCGACGAGGGAGGATCGCGACGCGCGCGCTGACCTCCGCCACTTTGAACATCGGTGCGCGGGGTACCTGCCCAACGGGGCAATGGGGAGTTCGTAACAAGATTCATTTGCGGGAGTGCCGCAGCAAGCGCTCATACAGCTTTAACCTCGAATTCCTCAAATCCGTACGCCAACCATCAACCCGATCTCAGCCGCCAGCTCGTCCATCCGATGTAGCCGTTCCAAGCAGCGCTCCAGGCTGTGCACCTTCAGCTCAGTCGACCATTCATAAGGAACCAGGCTCTTCGCGAGATCACTCTGGGCGTCTGGAACGATGAGCGTGATCCTTGAGTTGAGCTTACCGACTGCGTGTATCAGCGACGCCAGGGGCGCCAATGTTCGCGAGGGTGGTGCCTTCGCGGGCGGGGTCGCGGACGGGGCTGGTCGTGCAATTGGGGCCGGCAACGATTCGCATCGAGTCGGGGTTCGACGCTGAGCTGTTGCGCGCTGTGGTGACAGCGTTGGGTGAATCGACATGATCGCGCACGGACTACCGATCTACGTTGCCCTCGCGCCGGTGGACATGCGGCTCGGTTACGAGCGACTTGGCGGGCTGGTGCGCGAGAAGATGCAGGCCGAGCCTCGTTCGCGCGCACTATTTGTATTCGTGGGCAAACGCGGTCACACCATGAAAGTTTTGACTTGGGACGGGACAGGCGCGCTGGTGATTCACAAGAAGCTCGACGCGGGAAAGTTCGAGTTGCCGCGCGCCACGAGCGAGGGCGATCAGCATGTGGTGGTGAGCGATGCGATCTTCGAGGTGATCTACAAGGGTGTTCGCACGACGCCGCGAATCAAGCCTCGTCGGACTCATTGAAGCGCTTTCTTCTTGAGAGGTGCGATCGCGTTCGTGTGGCTCACCGAGGGAGTTCCGCTTGATGCATCCCAAGGGCGGCAGCCTCCCCGGCAAAGCCGGGGGGCTCCCGTTGAGGACTAGCTGCCTAGGCTGACTGTTCCCCCTACCGCATTGTTTTGCATGCAGATTTATCGCGCAATCACCAAGAATGGACCTACGTTCGCCGGCATCCCCGCAGATGGACCTGTGCGGATAGCTCCCGCTCAGGCGACCCAACCCGCGGCTCCAATGGAGCCGTACCCGATCCGGTAGTGCTTGCGAAAGGCAAGTGCACTCGCTTATTGGCAGGCACCCTTACAAAGAACCTGGACGTTCCCGCCGTTGGAAGGGTCACTCCGAGGCCCCCCGCCATATTCATAGGAGCATAGGTCCTCCCCCGTGGTCGCATTGTGCCAAAACTTACCCATATGCCATGCGTAACCATAATCTGCCGCGCAGATCCCGACCGGGGTTGAATCGCTGTCGGTGACAGTGCCGCTGCCGCCGACAACAAAGTTGCTCGGCAATCCTCCTGTCCAACGGTTCCACACGTAATTGTTATTCAAGAGGAGATCGTACGTCGTACTGCTGGTGACGTTAAGCTTGGGGTTACTGTGACCACCGTATTGAACACTACAAACGCCTTTAAAAAGTTTGCCAGGCACCCACACCCATTGGGCGTTTATCGGGTTTAGGTGGACGCGACAAACTTGCTGATATTGAGTGTAAGCGCCAGCGGGGGAGTGGACGCTGTTGGTGTTCAGCGGGGCGTTGTCGACGATTGTGTCACCTGCACGAGCAGGGGCGGTACGCCACGCCGGATATACCGCATTTGCTTGGTCGACCGAGGCAGCGTTTTCCTCGCCCGTGCCGCCGCACGCGGCCAGCAGCCCGATCGTGAGCGCCACTCCACAGAGTTCCCGAAAAAACTTCATTTCCATGATCAACGTTCCTTCCTTATTGTGCCCGCGCGCGCACCTATTCTGTATGCCCGCACGCGCACCTATTCTGTATGCCCGCACGCGCACCTATTCTGTATGCCCGCACGCGCACCTGTTCTGTATGCCCGCACGCGCACCTGTTCTGTATGCCCGCGCCGGTTATCGCAACGAGTGTTGGTGCTTGTCAAGAGTGTTCAAGTTGCGAAACATCAATACTCCGTACCAGCTCGTTGCCGAGTGCCAGCTTCAGCTTTCTGCTACACAAGATGGCCCGTTTTCGAGCAGCGAATCGAATCGCACAATTGTGTGCACAATTGTGCGCACAATTGTGCGTGCGAACTATCTCCCTCAACGAACAACGGGACTCGGTGCAATGGCCCCGCGCGCGCCGCGTCACCTTGCAGCTGGCTACCGGTTGTCTTCGCAGAGCCCGCCGACGAGCATGGCGAGCGCTAGGCGCCGGACGTCGTCCAATTGAAGCACAGCGAGCAAAGTCGCTCGCCTGCGCGCCGCCTCGAGCAGCGCCGTCGCCTCCTGAACCGTTTGTGATCCGATTCCGCCCCGCCGATCGCGGGTTCAGCGTCTTTACCGCAGCGCCCCCAGCAAGGATCGAACTTGCGACCTTGGCTTTAGGAATTCGCCTCGCGAAATTTCGGCGAGCGACGGCGCCAAATCTGCGGAAGAAGCTGTGTACTTGGCGACCGAAGATTTGCCTGCCCCGGCGCTGTCCCACGATCCGGCGGTGCTCCGCGCCGAGCTCGAACACGCGACGGCCGCGGGTGACTGGTCGCGCGTCGGCGCGCTTGCTCGACTGCTTGCGCTGACTTGATCGGCGCGCCGCGAAGTGTCCGGGGCACTGCTGCAAAAACGGCCGGGCGGATCATAAGTGTTTAAGTCGCACTCAGCTGCGTATTCCGGTCCACTTGAGCGCTCGTTCCGCTTGGACTTGAGCGAACGAATGAGCGTTCAAGTTGTTTCGGAACGGCTGTTCAAGTGCTTCCGGAATACGCACTCAGCTACGTAACGGTCAACAGGCGACGAAGCGCGAGTCCGTTCGGTCAGGCGAAAGAATAGAAACGCCCCACCAACTCAAGCGGGACTCGGCCCCCTGTGGTGCGGAGCTCAGAACCGCGTGTCGCCGATGAGCCCAACCTGAAGGCAATTGGGCTAGTGACACTGAGCTTCTCTTCCGACAGCCGCGAATTGGATTCCGACAGTGCCAGTTTGCAAACCGCGTGATCTGTAAAGCCGCAAACGCGCGACTATCTCTGAAGCAAACAACACGGCACAAATGCGCGCACATTTGTGCTGCATGCACATTTGTGCTGCACGCAAAGTCCGATTCAACACATCGAATTCAACCTTGACAAACAGACGAGCAAAATAGAACTCTCGCACTTCCTGCTAACCAAGGAACTATCGAATGAAAGCAAGTTGGCAAACGAAAGCCGCAGCGCGGGTCCGCGTCCATCGGTTGATCGGAGCGATGCTGTTGACCCTAACGGGGGCCGTGATTGCTTGTAGTAGCGGACCGTCTGAAAGCGGCGACGAGACAGCGCACGGTATCCAGCAATTTATCGGGAATTCTACTTGCCCGACGGCGCCGCCTCAGGCGACATTTCAAGGCGCAATTGACCCAATGCCGACCATTCCGGCGTCGGCAAGGGCTATCTTCGACGCCGACCAGCAGGCTCAGATTTTCAACGACTCAGTGTACAATACTGGCTCGAGCTATACGAATCCGAAGTGCTATCACGCGGCCGTCGTTCGAGTCGAGAATTGGTTGAACTCCTTCGCCGACCTAGTGATTGAGCCCCCCAAGCATGGGTCTACCTTGGCGCTTACAAAAGCTCAGTGTCAATCCCGTGGAATGACGGCCTTCATCTACGGTACCTATGCAGACGGCTCGGCCGCCCCAACACTGTATCGGGACGTCCCCGCGAAATGGATCCCCCCCCACTTCCCGACAACAGCAGGCGGATGCCAGGAACCTCAATTGGTGTTTGGCGGTTTCACCTCGCAACCGGGGCCGGATTGGGAGCTGTTCGCCTCAGGAGCTACTTATCAAATTACTGCAACGTATCGAGACAGCACTCGGCCGAACGCAATGCTGCCGATGAACATCTATACCCGTCCCAATGCATGCGGCCAGCCAGGAACGCCTTGCTGCACCGTGGAACATCCCGCTTCCGGCGACCATCAAAATATTGCAACGCCATTCTGCGTTGACCTTGCCCGGTGCGACGGTTTGGTCGCCGGCGCGCAATGCGAAGCTTGCGGAGGTCTCGACCAGCCGGCATGCGGGGGCGACGCTGCAGGAGAGTTTCGAGCTTGCGCTTATGACTTTCTGATACCCGATGCGCAGAACATTTGCCGGTCTTGCGGCACTCAGGCAGGCGCATCATGCTGCGTTGATAATCGTTATCATACGGTCGGCAGCCATGCGTGCGCGGATGGTCTGTACTGCGCCGATTCGTTAGTATGTCAGCCAGGGTCCAGGCCCGAGCCCCCGCCGAGCCCATCCATGAGCCCACCACCCAGTGCCCCGCCAACGGTTTCCGGACCGAATCGTTGCAATGGTCAGGCACACACAAGCGCCACGACCCTCCGCCTCGTTAAGGTTGAAGCCCCGTTTGGCTGCGGTACCTACGTAAACTTCTTCGCCGACAACGACGCGGAAGCCGCAGCGTGTGCAGCCGCTCTCGGTTATACCGTGATGCCGGGAGACTCAATACTCACTTACTATACGGAGTGCGTTTACTCGAGTTCTTCCTCACCCACCGAAATGCAATATCAAAGTTACTCCGCCGACGCGGCTTACACCTGTGCACAGTATAATGCTCTAGACAGTGCGGTGGCCCAAGGTCCCTGTCCGTAAGATTTAAGGGCACACGGACGAGCCGGCCCGCCAATGAGTCCGCGAGGCCGGCTTCGAAGTCGACGCGACCAGCTCGGGACGATGCCCCGCGCTCGAGTGAATGCGTCGAGCCAAATGCTCCGGGCACGCCCTTCAATTCCATCAGCCCGCCTCTCTACTTCCAACCCGCCAGTTTCGACTGGTACAGTCGCCGCGTGCTTGCGTGGGGGCTTCCAACACGCTGGAGAGCAGCTTCTGCGTGGAGGCGCTGCAGGAGGCGTCGGCACGCTTCCCAAAGCCGACCATCTTCAACACCGATCAGGGCTCGCAATTCACCGCTGAGGCGTTCACCCAGCGTGCTGCGCGGAGCCGGAATCACGATCAGCATGGATGGCCGAGGCCGCTGCTAAAGCTTACGCCGCACCGCTTCTGGTCCGGACGATCGGCCCCACTTCACAACGCGAGCAGGAGCCGCTCACCGGGCTGCCTTTCCACGTAGGCCACTTGTCGTGCAACCAAAACTTCGAGATCGGTCATTCAGAGCAGCTGCGTGAGCCTGGCAAACCGTTTAGCCCAGGAACTTTCGTTACCAAGCCACTACCACGCCCCGCGTCCTTCGGCGTCCCGCAGCGTCGCACTCCGACGCCTACCGAAGGCCCCCAGCGCTGTGCCGGACCAAGCGAAGCGACGGAAACGGCCGGCGTTTTCGTTGTTCTTCGCGGTCTTGGCGATGGCGCCCCCAGCAAGGATCGAACTTGCGACCTTGGCTTTAGGAAGACATCAGGGAGTGAGCCGGGGCTTCGATACAGGACAGCGAAACCGCTCAGGTTTCTTGCAGCTCGTTCAGCTCGATCACTTGTTCTCTTCGCCCGTTGCCCCGCCATTGCCCAAGAGCACGATGGCGGCGCGCAGATCGTTCGCGGTCATGTCCGCGTAGCGCTGCGTGGTCGACATCTCGGCGTGCCCCGCGAGCCGTTGCACGGCGGGCGCTGAGACGCCTCGACGAAAGAGCTCGGTCACGAAGAAATGGCGCAGGTCGTGAAAAGACAGACCCGAGCGGCCCGCTCGTTTCTGGGCGCGCTTGAAGGTCTGATTGAGCCCGCTCTGGCCCCATGGCTTGCCGAACGCCGTGACGGCGACCGGTGCCCAAGGGTTCGAGCGATTCGGCTCCGCTGCCTCAAGGAGGGCTCGAAGCGGTGCCGCGATCGGCACCACGCGCTGGTCGCCCGATTTCGGCGTCGTCTCCTCGCCGCGCGTGAGCGCGCGACGCACCGTCAGGGTGTTGCCCTTCAGGTCGATGTCCGTCCAGCGCAGACCGCGCACCTCGCCTGCTCGAAGTCCCGCAAACGCGCCCAGCGCGAACGCGAGGCGCGCGTGCGGCGACGATTTGGCGAGGATCGCGTCCAAGTCATCCCGATGAAACGGCCGCACCATCTTTCGACCGACGCGCGGAATACGCGGAAGCTTGGGCATCACGGCGAGCATGCCCGCCGCCACCGCCAAACGAACGACGGAACGAAACACAATGTGCGGCTTCTGACGGGTCGATGCTTTGAGACCATCGATCGCCAAGTCCGCGTCGAGCGCGGCCAGCATTTCGCCGGTCAGCTCGGCCAGCGGCGTGTCACCGAAGCGCGGCACGAGAAGATTGTCCAACCGATTCTCGTACGAGAACCGCGTGGACGGCTTCAGCGTGCCGAGCCGCGTGACTTTGAAGTGGCGAACCGCGTCGTTGAACGTGAACACTTGGACCGGTTTCTCGGGAACGACGGGCACGCTGACGTGTAACAGCGTGCCCGTGCGCGAGAGCTCGGTGACGAGCCGTCGGTGCTCAGCCTCCGCGCCGCCCCTGGTTTGGATCTGAGCGTCGCGACGGTAGCGCTCGCGACGCCCGTCTATTGTCCTGTATCGAATTTCAATGAACAGACGAGACGTGCCGTCTCGGAGCTTGCGTTTGCGAATGGTCACGGTGTGGCACTTCCACGGCCGGGACCGCTGCAATTGCGGCTCGAAAGACTTAGCACAGCTGTCGCGGTCCGTCGCATTCCGTCCCAACCCGTCCGCAACTACCGAGAGTTGCACCAAGCTTCGCCAAACGACACGCGCCAGCGGTTCGCGAATTTTCGGGCCCGAACG
>Ga0164309_10000500_pt1 | contig 21456 bp, 16 predicted proteins | sample Whisoiple_247_MG_FD_109984 | JGI IMG/M metagenome (GOLD analysis project Ga0164309, IMG submission 109984) | Soil microbial communities amended with fresh organic matter from upstate New York, USA - Whitman soil sample_247_MG | ecosystem: Environmental > Terrestrial > Soil > Unclassified >...
AGCCAAAACAACGACGCGAACATCGAGCTCAACCAAACAGGCACGACACCCCGCCCGTTGAACACGCTGAAAGGCGTCCTCGCCACGGGCAGCGTGAACTCGGACGGCTTGCTCATCCTGGGTGGCACCGTCGCCTCCGTGCGTCGGTCGGTGTTCGTCGGCAACGGTCAGAGCGGTATTCGTCTCTTGCACACGGGCACGAGGACGAACGGCGTCAACGATGTGTCCAATATCGACTTGGGCAAGGCCAATGATCCGGGCTTGAACGTGCTCCAGGGCGCCAATGATCAACTCAACAACAAGGGCGCGGGCATCTGCATCGACATCGATCCGACGCAAGCGCAGACCATCAACGCGCAGGGCAACCTGTTCGCCGTTGCTGATTGCAGCACCACGACCGCGACCCTGACCAAAAACCTGGGCGACTGCGCACCCGTCACCACCAAGCCCGACGATGTCGGTTGGGAATGGGTCACTAACCAGCTCACCTCGAAGGTCACGGCAGACGCGGCAAAATGCAACTGAGCGCACGCGCTAGCCGCTGAGAACGACCGAGTGAGCGCCGAGCCGGGACCGGAATGGTCCCGGCGTCGAGCGCCCAGCGCGCTCGCATTCACGTCGAGCGCCCAGCGCGCTCGCACTCACGTCGAGCGCCCAGCGCGCTCGCATTCACGTCGAGCGCCCAGCGCGCTCGCATTCACGACGCGCGCCCGGCCGTGTTCATACCTCGATAGCTCAGTGGCTCGAGATCTCGAATTAAGCTAGCCTCGAGGGAATGCCCGGAGGCGCGCATACGAGCACCAACGTCGGCTCCGAAGCGGGTGGCTTTCGGATCCTCGGCGGTACGGACGGCAACCTGCGCATCGCGGCTTGGGGCTATTGGCCCGCGGACGTCGTCGCCTCATTTCTTGCCAACGCGCCGCTGGCCGCCCAAGCACTCGTCCCCGTCGGGATCTTCGTATTCGACTGCAAAGAACTCAAGCCCCAGGGCGCCGAGGGCCAAGAAGCAATCCGCGTGCTCTTTCGCGTGCTCGCACGGTCGCCCTTTGCAAAGGGGCTCATCGTCAGAGGCAACGCGATGACGTGCATGCAGCTCGCGCGCTTGCTCCGCGAGTGCTCCGCAGAAAAACGCATCGAATTTGCCGAAGCGGAGGCTTTTGGCAGCTGAGTGAGCGACAGAACGACATGGTTTTCCCGCAAAGCTCGAGTTCCGGAGGAGATCACGAATGGGATCAGCAGAAGAGGAAGTTACGAGAGTCATCTACAAGTTCTATGACGCGCTCGAAGACCTACTGAGAGCGCGCGGCACTGCCGCCATGGAAGAGATTTGGCACCACACGGACTACGCGACGACTTCGCACCCGTTTGGCAGCTGGGCGCGCGGCTGGACCGAGGTAAAGGTGAACTGGGAAGAAGGCGCTGCCGTCTTCGGCGTCTACAAGGGACATGAACACCGCAGCGATCGAATCGGCGGGATCAACGATCTCAAAGTCGTCGTACTGGGTGACGCCGCGTATGGCACAGGCATCTATCGATCCAGGCTGTACATGTCGGACTGCGAGCTCAACCTGAACCTGAATTGTACGAACATCGTCCATCGGATCGACGGGGTGTGGAAGATCGTGCATCACCACGCCGATCAAGCTCAGCCGGACTGGCAGGCCGCCATCGGGCGCATGGTGGAGGCCGGGCATAGTTAGAGCGGCGTCAGACGACGTAGCGGGTCGTGCTAGCTTGCCGGCCCATGATTCGCAGTCGCTGCGCGTTCGTCTTCGGGTCGGTCAGTGCTTGGCTCTCGGTCGCCTGCCATGGCGGGGTCGCGCCGGGTGCGGCTCAAAAGGCAGGCGGCGTGAGCTCGAGCCTGAGCACGGCCGGCAGCAACGAGGCGAAGGGCGGCGGTGCCAACGCGAACGCCGCGTGCGCGCCCGGCAGCCTACCCCTGCGAAAGGTGCTGGTGACGAACATGTACACCGCCGATCCGTCGGCCCGCGTGTTCGGCGACACGCTCTACGTCTACCCGTCGCACGATTTGGAGGAAAACCCGCCGCCGAACGACAACGGCGACCACTACGCCATGAAGGACTATCACGTGCTGTCCTTCGACCGCAGTGACTGCTCGAAGGTCGTCGACCACGGCGAGGCGCTGAACGTCAAGAACGTCCCCTGGGCCACGAAGCAGATGTGGGCACCGGACGCCGCAGTCAAGAACGGGACGTACTTCTTGTATTTTCCCGCGCGTGACCGAGCCGGGGTCTTCCGCATCGGCGTCGCCAAAAGCGCTTCGCCAGTCGGCCCGTTCAGCGCCGAACCATTGCCCATCCCGGGCAGCTACAGCATCGACCCCGCGGTGTTCGTCGACGACGATGGCCAAGCGTACCTGTACTTTGGCGGGATCTGGGGCGGGCAGCTGCAAAACTTTCGACAGGGCACGTTCGACGCACACGGTGTTTTGCCGAATAGCGAAGAGAACGCCCTCGGACCGAGGTTTGCCAAGCTCTCGAACGATATGTCGACCTTCGAGGGGCCGGTCACGGAAATCAGCATCGTGGACAGTGCGCAGAAGCCGCTCAGGCAGGGAGACAACCAGCGCCGCTTCTTCGAGGGCGCTTGGGTACACAAGTACAACGGGGTCTACTACCTGTCATACTCCACCGGAGATACGCACTTTTTGGTCTACGCTACGGCCAATACCCCGCGCGGACCATTCACCTACCAGGGCCGCCTTTTGTCGCCAGTGGCGGGTTGGACGACACATCACTCGATCGTCCAATACAACGGGAAATGGTACCTCTTTTACCATGACGACTCGCTGTCCGGCGCCGACAACAAACGCTCGGTCAAGGTGATGGAGCTCCCGCGTCGTGCAGACGGCAGCATTCCCACGATGAGCCCATGAGCTCCGCTGCTCGTTGGCGTCGCTTTCCTGTTCTCTTCGGGTCTAGGCGAGCTTCGGTTTAGATAACCATCGTTCCCGAGGCTCGAATCGAGACCGATTCCCAATTTCGGACGCAAGCCGACGAATCGACCGGGGCGAGTTTGAGAGCTCAGATTCGCCATTTTTAGCTTGGATCCAGTGGATCCAGTGTGGTCGAGGAGCGTCGCCGCGGTTTTCACACATCCGAGCCGCGACACGACGCGGGCACGGTTGCAACGACTCCCAAGTAAGAGCGCCTGACGTAAACGAGCGTTCGCAGCCCCGCTCGGGCCACGAGATCGCGCGAAATGTGCCGGATTCTGGCCCCGCGCAGCGTACCGCGAAGGTGAGTTTGCTGCGCTGTTCGTGCCAGGTGCGATTGATTGTTCCGGGGCGCAGTAGGTCGGCATTCCGCGCGAGAAAACGCCAAACCGCGTACATGGACTACTAATCACCCACGATAATACGATTGAAGGGACTTAAATACACAGTTCCCTCGTCGTACGGGATGCTTAGGTGGCGTTTGCCGCCAGGGCCATCTCTCGATCCGACTGCACGCACACTGACATGAACCGTCCCTTCGCCAAGCGCGGAACCCTCGTCGTCGCCAGCCTGCTCGCCTGCTCGAGCGCGTTGGGTTGCAGCAGCGACCCGACGTCGAGTGAACCCAGCAACGCGATCGAAGTCGGTGCGATCTTGCCTTTTACGGGCAAAGAGGCCGCACTGGGCAGAAATATCGAGCAAGCGATGCTGCTCGCGATGGAGGACGTGAACGCCGCAGGCGGGATCGACGGAACGCCCCTCCAAGTGATCAGCCGTGACAGCAATTCCGGCTCCGATCGCGGGCTGAACGAGTTATTGAATCTGATCTACAACGACAAGGTTCAATACCTGATCGGCCCCGAAGAAACGGACCTTGCCAACGCGATCGTCCCGGACGTCAAGAGCCTGAACATCACCAACATTTTGCCGGGATATGCCGCGCCTTCCGTACAGCGCGCGAGCGCGACCGGTTCTTGGTTTCGGCTCGCGCCCGGCGCGTTCGATATCGGCTGTGCCTTCGCGCGGCACGCAGAAGACGACGGCGTGGTGTCGGCGAACGCACTGTCGATGACGGACGACTACAATGCGACACTGTCGGCCTCGTTCAACCAGCAATACTCGGAGAGCGGCCGTGCGTTGCCTTCGGTGACGGTGCAAGCCGGCCAGTCGTCGTACTCCACCGCGATCAAGCGCGCGCTGGACTTCAAACCCGAGCGCACGGTGCTGAACGCCAACCCGGCGACGGGTGCCGAAGTCGTTACCGAGTGGTCGATCGGCGACGGCCGCGGCGCGTGGTACCTGAGTCCGCTCTTGCGCGCCGATGCGTTCCTGATCAACGTGCCGTACGGCGCGCTCGACGGTTTTCTCGGCATTTCGCCGTCTCTTAGCTTGCCGAGCGAGTGCGACACGTTGAGCGGCTTCGATCACGGAGCGATCGCCTGCACGCGCAGTAACGCGACGCGCTTCAGCGCCCACTTCGCCGAACGTTGGGACGGAACCCAGCCGTTTCCTGCGTCACGCCTTTACTACGACGCCGTGGTGCTGCTCGCGATGGGCATGCGTTACGCCGTCGCAACCACGGGCAAAGTACCGTCGGCACCCGAGCTACACCGGCTCATCCTGCAGCTGAACGCCGACTCCAACAAGCCGGCGCGCTGGTACGACCTCGAGAACGCGTTCGCGGCTCTCTCGCGCGGCGAGAAGCTGCGCTTCATCGGTTCTGGCGCGGAATATAGCTTCGATCGCTACGGCGCCGCCCAGCACGTGGTCTTCGATACCTGGACCGTGTCCGCGCAATCGTTCGTGGATACCGGCTCGTATTACGCAAGTTGTAACCCGCTGTAATTCAGCACTCGGCACTTCAAACCAACTCAATCTAGAGGGAATCAGGAGAAAAGATGAATCGTAGACTGCAGGCGCTTTCGTGTATCGTCGGGCTAGCACTCGGTGTTTCGGCTTGCAGCAGCGACGGCAGCGCTGCAGCCACGAAGAAGGTCACGCGCACCACGGTGGCGGACAGCGAATTTCAGCCGAGTGACCTGGAAAAGACCGTGGACGCGCTGGTCACCAAGATCAGCAACACGGCCCCGGTCGACATGCAGGTTGCCGTGGTACTCAAGCAACTCAATAACTACTATCTGCCGATCCAAACCGGCGCCAATCGCGCGATGAGCGAGTTGAACTTGGCCGGACAGGTGGTGGCTCCGCAATCGTCGGCCGGCAACGATGCCGTGACCGAGCAAAACGACATCATGAATAGCGAGCTCGACTCGGGCTACAACGCCCTGGCCGTAGCGCCGTTCGAGGTGGGCAACCAGCCGCCGATCGACGCCGCCGCGAGCTCGGACGTCCCCGTCGTCACCATCGACAGCGACCTGGCGAGCAGCAAACGCGACCTCTACATCGGCACGATGAACTCCGAAGCGGGCAAGACCGCCGGCACGACGCTGACCTCTCTCATCACCTCCAACTCCGGCACGGTGATCCTACTCGGGCATGACGACGCGGGTTGGCCGGACGGCTTCGACCGCACCAACGGCGCGAAGGACGTGTTGGAGTCTGCCGGTTTCACGGTCGTCGTCCGCCGCACGGATTGGTCGGAAACGGGTGAAGACGCCGACATCGAATTCCTGAAGACGGCCATCACCGACGCCGATCCGCCGGTGGTCGGTATGATGGGTATGTTCTCCGACGCCTATCGCTGCGCCATGGCGGCCGAAGCCGTCGGCAAGACGGGCGACGACATCGCGATCGCGGCTTTCGATTTCGAGCCCAAGACCGTCGAGTACATGCGCTCCGGGATGATCAAGGCGACCCACGCACAACGCCAGTATTACATGGGCTATATGACGCCGTACGTATTGTACGGTTTCAAGGCGCTCGGCAAAGAGGCGACCAAGTCCCTGCTCAAGACGCAGATGGTCGACGACTACCGCTTCAACACCGGTCTCGACGTGATCCCGGCCGCGAAGCTCGACGCCTACTATTCCTACCTCGACAAACTCGGTGTCGGTAGCTCGCTCTGAGCCGAACCAGCAGCTGATCTCGACGGAGCTCGTGCACTCGAATTGTCCTCAATGGTTGCGGGCGGCCCACGGGCTCCGGCCGTCCGCGCATCTTCTTCGATCCGATGCGGTGAGCGCGAAACCGAAGTGTGCGTGTGAGTGAGCAGTGAAGCGACTTTTATCGATCATCTCCGTTCTCCTTCTATCGACGCTGCCCCGCGTCCTGCACGCGCAGGATGCCGAAGGCGAGACGTCGGAGGACGACCTCGACTTGGTCAAACTGCTCAACGTGCAGGTCTCGACTGCAACGAAGACCAGCGAGAGCGTCGATGACGCACCCGCCGTGATCACCGTCGTCACGCGCGACGAGATTCATCGCTGGGGCTACCGAAACGTCGCCGAAGTGCTGAATCGTTGTGTCGGTTTCTACTCGGTGGACGATCACATCCAACCGAACGTCGCCGTGCGTGGCGTGACGGGTGGGCTCGCGGCCGAGAGCAGCGTGTTCAAGGTGATGATCGACGGCCGGTCCGTCGCCTATCGCACGACGTCAGGCAACTGGCTCGGGGCGGAGTTGATTCCGATGGAATCGATTCAACAGATCGAGATCATTCGCGGTCCCGCCTCGGCACTGTACGGCGCGGACGCGTTTTTGGGCGTCGTGAACATCGTGACGCGCAGTCCGGAAGATGCGCGGCCGGTTCAAGGGCGTATTCTCGCGGGCGCCACCGGCAGCAATCCGAGCGGCCAGTTCGATGTGGTCAGCAGCGGCCAGGCCGGCAAGTTCGACTTTCTCGTCGGTGCCGTGGGTGAATACGGCAGCCGCAGCGGCCTCGCCATGCCCGCCGAGTCACCGGCTCCGGACATCCCGGCGTACGTGAACGGTCGCCGTACCGCCAACAATCTCGATCGCCGATCGCTCGGCCTACAAGCGCGCATCGGCTACCGCGATCGCAAGGTCGGTCAAATCGTGGCCAGCGCATATGCCTCCGGCTTCAGCCGCGGCGGTGACTTTGCGCCTTGGGCCCAGCTCACCAACGGCACCGACGCGAGCGGCAATCAATACGGTACGGTCATCTCCGAAGGGCAATTCCGAGCCAACATCGATGGCTTGTTGCACCTGAACCGCAAGCTCGATCTGTCGCTGCAAGCCACCTATTTCCAAGGCGGCATTCTGCCGGCAGATCGCATCGAGGTCGGCAGCGCGCTCTACTATGCTAAGCGCCGCACTTCGTACAAGGGCATGGACTCCGTGCTCGAAGCGCGCTGGATGCCGTCCTCACGCTTCAACCTGATCACGGGCATGGAGACCGTATTCGATCACGAGGCGCTGCTGGCGCCCGAGCGCATCATTCGCGCCACCGGCAGCGCAGTGCCGGACAGCGACGCGAACGACAAGCGCATCAACCTGACGAACGTCGGCATTTTCGTGAGCTCGAACCTCACGGTCGTCGATCGCTACCTCAAGCTCACGGGCGGCCTTCGCTACGACAATCACAGCACCTACGGCAGCCAGATCACCGGCCGCGCGGGCATCACCTCGCGCCTGACCAAGGCGCTCAACATGAAGCTCCTCTATGGGAGCGCCTTCAAAGCGCCCTCGCCGTATTTGTTATACGCCAATCCGCTCGGCCCGGGCGACGTGGTAGGCAACGCTTCGCTCAAACCGCAGCGCATTCGCACGCTCGAATATCAGCTCTCGCTCAGGCCCAATCAGTTTTTCGGCTTCAGCTCGGGCGTGTCTGGCAATTGGCTGTACGACAAGGCCGAATTCAGTCCCGAAGGCATCAATCAGGCGGCCCGCAACACGGCCAGCCAAACGACGTTCACTTGGGAAACGCGCGCCGACGCCAAGCACTACGACGACTACGCAGCGTACGCCTCTTTCGAACTGGTGAAGTCCAAACGTGAGCTCGGTGAGGTCGGCTATGCCGCCGGGCTCGTCGGTACCGCCAACATCGTTTATCCGCCGTACATCGCTCGGCTCGGCTTGTCGGCGGCGCTGCCCAGCGTGCCGAGCGTGCCGCTCACCGCCGGCCTAGAGGAGATGGTCGTCGGCCCGCGCCACGCGGCGGACGCCAGCGTGCTCGCGAACGGTGCGCAATTCGATCTGAAAGCGTATGCAACGACCAATGTTTTTCTCACCACGCGCGACCTGTACCTGATCCCCGGACATGAATCGGTGATCGCGCTCCGGGTGTACAACCTGTTCGCCGCCGGTGGCCCCGACCCCGGGTTCTCCGCGTTCGAATATCCGCTCCCCCCCCGGGAAATCATGCTGGAACTGCGGCACACGTACTAAACCCAGACGCGGGCCCAGCCTTGTCAAGGGTCTTTCCTGAGCCCGCCAGTGTGCCGAGCTGGCGAGAAAGTACGTCGCCGCGCGATTGTTCTACCGTTCGAAGCGGGCATTAATCGTTCGGGCCTGACGACGGAGCTTGGTTTTTGCTGCCGTTCTGCATAAGCAGACGGGCATGACCGAGAACGCTCAACGGGTCAAAAGCCCGATCTCCTGGGTGCCAAGCCTCTACGTGGCGATGGGCATCCCCTTTTCGCTGGTGATCTGGGTCGCCGGCACGATGTTCAAAGACTTGGGACACACCGATACGGAGATCGCGCTCGCCACCGGTAGCGTGGGCATCGCCTGGTCGTTGAAACCGTTCTGGGCTTCCTTTCTCGACATGTACCGCACCAAGAAGTTCTGGGTGCTGAGCATGGAGTTCTTGATCGCGATCTTGCTGGGCTTGATCGCCATCGCATTGCCGCTGCCGCAGTACTTCAGGATCATCATCGCGATCCTGTGGGTCTTGGCTTTCTCGTCATCGACGCAAGACATCTGCGCGGACGGCGTGTACATCACGACGCTCGACAAGGCCGAGCAGGCCAAGTGGATCGGCTGGCAAGGCGCCGCCTGGAACACCGGGCGCATCTTCGCGACGGCGCTGGTCGTCTACGTCGCCGGCAAGTTGCAGGAATCGGGACAGTCACCGAAGACCGCGTGGGCGATCGCCGTGTGCTTTGCGGCCTTGGTCATGGCCGGCATGGGCGCGTATCACAGCTGGTCGCTGCCCACGGGCACGATCGTTCGCCGCCCTGAAAACACCGCCGAAATCGTGACGACGTTCGTCGAAACGCTGACCGACTTTTTGAAGAAGCCGAAGCTCATCGGCATGCTGATCTTCGTGTTCTTGTATCGCAGCGGGGAAGGCTTTTTGCTGGTGGAAGCGCCGCTGTTCATGCAAGCGCCCCTCGTCAAGGGTGGCCTCGGCCTCTCGCTCGCCGACAAAGCATTCTTGGACGGCGCGATCAGCACCGGCGTCAGCTTGGCCGCAGGCGTGCTGGGCGGCATGTTCATCGCCAAGCGCGGTCTCAAGAAATCACTGATGGTCATGGCGCTGTGCATGAACATTCCGCACTTGTGCTTCGTGTACCTGAGCCATGCCGTGGCACCCACCGCGCCGCTCAGCCTCACCACCATCGGCATCTTGGTGACGATCGAGAAGTTCGGCTACAGCTTCGGCTTCGTCGCCAACATGCTGTACATGATGCAGCAGATCTCGCCCGGCAAATACCACATGACGCACTACGCGTTCTGCACCGCGCTGATGAACTTGGTGCTCATTCCCACGCAGTCCGCGAGCGGCTACATCGCCGACTCCCTGGGCTACAAGAACTACTTCGTATTCGTAGCCATCGCGAGCATCCCCTCCATATTCGCCGCGTGGTTTGCCCCCTTCCCCCGTGAGGAGCCAGCACCCGGCGGGGAAGCGTTGAGAGCGCACTAGAGTTGCCCCCTCGTGGCGTGCCGTGGAGTGACGCTGGCACCCGTCGGTGCTCGCTCGCTCCGCGAGCTCCGCGCCGCCGACCTCCCCCCGATCCGTGCTCGCAGCTTCGCTGCTCCGCGCGGATGGGGGAGGTAGCCGGTGCTCGGTTCCGGATGTTTCGAAGCGCAGTCGGTACTTCGTGCACCAAAGTACCAGCTGCCGTGAGCGAAGGAATGTCACTGAAGTTGGCGTCGTAACGCGCGTAGCTAAAACGTGTTTCCCGGTTTGATCCTTTGTTCGTAGTGCTTTTCGCCGTTGCAGGCGCTGTCTGGTTGCGGGGCCGCTACTCGAAGGCCGGGACCATCAAGAAGTACCGGGCCCGCGTGTCCCACACACTCGAGCTTCGCTGTGGTGCACATGACGCTTACCGCTCGACGGACGTCGCGCACGCGTTGGACGAATCGCGCGTCCCCAGCCACTTCGCTCCCTACGCGTACGCGATGTTCTGCGCTGCCGAAGAGTTCCGCAAAGCGCCCGGGTGCGCCGAACTCGACTATTCCGAGATTCGGGGAGAACTCACGCGCCTGGGCTCCTGACCTGCCCGCCTCCGGTTCGAGCGACCCTTGCTCTCGCCGGCGAACACGAGGACGCTCTTCGCTGAGCATTCATCGCATTTCGCTGAAAAAAAGGCTGCTCGGGCACTTCGTCACGGAGCACGCCCATTGCGCGAAAAAAGTACTCTGTTTGCACAGTAGCTTGCCATCGACGAAAACGCTCTTCGGTGAGGGCCCGCGAATGGCGAACGGTCCGGGAATGCCTAGGTCGGTCGATGATCGCGGTCGAGGGCCCTTTCGATCGACGAGAACACTCTTCGGTGAGGGCCGCGAAGGGCGAACGGACCGGGAATGCCTAGGTCGGTCGATGATCGCGGTCGAGGGGCCCTTTCGATCGACGAGAACACTCTTCGGCGAGGGCCCGCGAAGGGCGAACGGCCCGGAACGGCTAAGAGCCGATGATGGCAGTCGAGGCGCCCGGCCGGCGAGACGCGGCGAAAGCACACCCTGTTGGTATGCAACTGCGGAGTAACGAAAGCCAGACGCGATGTGTCGGACGTGTCGGACGCGGGAGCGAGCGACTTACCCCTTCGAGGGCCCCAACCTGCCGGCGAATCGAACTCCCGGCGAATCGAAGATGAGGAGAGAGCGTCTCGCGTATTCGCCACGAGAGCTACGCGCCGCCCTGCGGCTTTCCGCGCCCGCTTACCCAAACCCCAGCGAGCAACTATCAAAAGATCCTGAGCGATCTTCACGCCTCGACGTGCCACGCACGGGGCGCACCCCCTCGAGAGATTCGGTTCGACGGGTTGCGGCTCGCGCGAGGCAAGGTCTGCACTAGAAGTCCGCAGCGCGGCTCGCGGCACGATGTAGGCAAACGGCTGCATGCTTGGAGGGATGTACGGCAGCCGCAAAAATCCACTCCCAGACATGAAAATGTCGTCAGCGCGAACATAGGAGACCCTAACGGAGCCCTCAAAGACTCAGCTGCCCCAGAGTCAGAGAAGTGAAGCGGTTTCGGCAGATCAACACCGGTGAGGTGAGGGCGATGTTCCATTGGCGCAGCGGGATTCTTTTGGCAGCGGCCCTAGCCGCTGGTTGCACGACTGGAACGACCGACGAATCACCGGGGGGCCAAGCGGGCCCCGGCTCGAACAATCCGGGAGTCCCTGGTGCAACCGCTGGTGCGGGAAATCCAGGCGATCCCGGCAACGCGGCGACGCCGGTCGACACGAATCCGAATTGCACACAGGGCGTCGCCACGACCTCGCAGATCCCACGCCTGACCAACGCCCAATACGATCGCACCGTGCGCGACTTGTTGGGCATCAATGGTCTGTCCGCGTCGGACAATGCTCCGCCGTCGAGCATTCTCGCAACAGATCAAGCGGGCAGCCTCACGAGCTTGGGTTGGAGCTCGTACCAGTCCGTCGCCGAGAAGATTGCAGCGCAGGTAATGGCCGATCCGACGCTCAAGGCGAACTTCTTGAAGTGTACGCCCAGCGGCGATGGCAAAGCCTGCCTCCACGACACGATCGTGCAGTTCGGGCGACGCGCATTTCGAAGGCCGCTGACTGACACCGAGATCGCCGGATTCGACGCAATCGTGGCCAAAGGCGCGCAAATCACGCCCACGGGCGCACCGCTCGAGGTGGCGGAGGCGCTCCTGTACATGTTTTTGATTTCGCCTTCGTTTTTGCAGCGGCCGGAGATCACCGAAGCGTCCGACGGCGCGGGGCACTTCACGCTCTCGAGCCATGAAGTTGCCTCGCGGCTCTCGTACTTGCTGTGGGGTTCGACCCCGGATGACGCGCTGAATCAAGCTGCGGACGCCAATCAACTGAGCACGGCGGACCAAATCATGACGCAGGCGCAGCGCATGCTGAAGCTGCCGCAAGCGCACGATATGGTGAGTGAGTTTCACCGCGCGTACTTGTTGATGGGAACCAACACGCGCTGGGACAACTCGAACCACGATACCTCGTTGTTCCCCGCCTTCAAAAAGGAGCTCGTGCCGGTCATCCAACAGGAGACCGAAAAGTTTTTCGACTACGTCACGTTCACGAAGAACGGCTCGTTCACGGACTTCTTGCTCAGTCCAGTTGCGTTCGTGAACGCAGCCACCGCGCCGCTATACGGGCTCGATCCCAGCAAATTCGGCGCTGATTTGGTGCAGACCGAGCTGGATCCCGCGCAGCGCCCGGGCTTCCTCACGCGCGCCGGCTTCCTGAACGCGTTCTCCGCGTACAATCGTACCTCACCGATTTTGCGCGGTGCATTCATCACCAAGCAGGTGCTCGCCGTGCCGATCGGCTCGCCGCCCCCCGGCGCCGAAGCCACACCGCTACCCTCGACTGCTGATCTGGACACGAACCGCAAGCAAGTCGATCAGCAGACCTCGGGGGCCGCCTGCGCGACGTGCCACCACAACTTCATCAACCCGCCGGGCTTCGCCATGGAAGCGTTCGACGCCGCTGGCGCCTGGCAGACCAAAGAGAAGGCCACGGGCGTCGCCATCGACACTTCGGTGGACGCGATGATCGACAGCAAGTCCGTCCACCTCAATGGCCCGGCGGAGCTCATGGCCAAGATTGCCGCCTCACCGGGCGCCCAGCGCTCCTACGCTGAAAAATGGGTGGCGTACGCCTATGAGCGCGCCAGCAACCCGACCGACGCCTGCACCGTCAATCAGCTCGCAGCCAAACTCACGAAGAGCGGATACACCGTGCTCAACCTGATCGCCGACCTGACACAGACCCAATCGTTCCGACTCCGAGCCGTCGAGGGTGCCCAATGAAGCGCAGAGTTTTTCTCAAAGGTATTGGCGGCGCAGCGCTGGCCGTGCCGTTCCTGAGCTCGCTGGCCGAACAGGAGTCCAAGGCACAATCTGCCGGCACTCCGCCCAAGCGCTTGGTCATCTTCTTCACTCACAACGGGTGCCTCACTGACCGCTGGTTTCCCACGGTGGAGGACGGCCCGCTGCCGGCCTCGGCGCTCAGCTCCACGCTCCAGCCGCTCGCGCCCTACGCGTCGAAGTTGCTGCTGCCGCGCGGCTTCCGTTCGATGAACGGCTACGCCGTTGGGCAAACCATCGACCCGCACGATCAAGCGATGGGCTCGAAGCTCACGTGCGCCAAGATCACCGAGGACAGCAATCGCTACGCGACCGCAGCCTCGCTCGATCACGTGATCGCGAAGCAAATCAACCCCGGCGGGACGACACCGCTGGTGTTGTCGGTCGGCGCGGCCAGCACCAAGATCAAAGAGATCCTTTCGTTCTCGGGGCCAAACACCGCGTTCCCCGCCAACGTCAACCCGCAGACGGTCTACAATCAGCTGACCGGGTTGTTCAAGGCCAGCGGCTCGACCCCTGGCACTGCCCCGGTGACGACTGCGGGTGACTACAAAGTGGCCCGCGGCGCGAGCGCGATCGACTTGGTGAAAGCCGACTTGACTCGCTTCCAAGCGCTCAAGATGAGCCAAGCCGACAAAACCCGTGTGCAAGATTGGCTGGATCTCCTGCGCACCACGGAGACAGGCATCATGAACACGCCATCTTCGTGCAGCGCGGATGCTGCAACCGCCATCGGCGCAACCGCCGACGCGGTGAAGGCTGCGAGCCCAGCCGGCGCCATCAGCGGCGGCGCGTTCGCCGGCGGCAACACCGCAGCAGGCAACACCAACTTGGCGACGTCCTTCACCTTGGGCGGCGACATGATGATGAACCTGATGGCGCTGAGCATGATCTGCGACACGAACCGCATGCTGCTCTTGCTCTATCCCGGCTACGTGACCTTCAACTGGGACGGCATCACGCACACCCACGATCACCACGGCCTGTCTCACCGCACGGGTGATTTCAGCGTCGGTGGCTCGTGCAAGGTCGCGGGCGTGCTGGACATGATCCAGGAGATCGACACCTGGTACGCGAAAAAGTACGCCAAATTGGTCGGTCTACTCGACAGCATCAGTGAAGGTGGCGGTAAATTGCTCGATAGCACGGCCACCATGTGGCTCCCGGAGTTGTCGGACGGCGCCGCGCACAACTTGAACAACTTGCCCATCGTGATCGCCGGGAGCGCCGGCGGCTACCTCAAGCAAGGCGTCGCCGTAAACGTGGAAGGCAAGAACATCGGCCTCGGCAACAGTACCAAGACCTGTGTGGACGGCGGCGATATCGGCAACACCGGTTCCTTCGGTGGAAACGTGCCGATCAACAAGCTGTACGTCACGCTGATGAACGCCGTGGGCTGCAAGGGCGCGGACGGCGGCAAGGTCACGACCTTCGGCGACTTCGACGGCACTGGCACGACCGGCGGCATCACCAACCCTGGTGAGGTCACGAAGCTGCTGGCAGCGGGCTAGGCGGCCCACGCCCGCTACCTCGGCGGCGTGCCTCGCGAATCGAGCACGCCGCCCAACTCCGGCAGGGCGTTGTCCCCGCCGAGCGCGGCCTCGAACGGCCGTAAGCCATTCAACCAATCCACCGCGCTCGAGTCCGGACCGTTCAACAACAAGTCGAGCGCGAGCGACAACTCGAGCGGCCGCATGTCGAGCCCATACAGCTCCGAAAGACCGAGTTGCAAACCCGCGCTGATCGCGTGAAACGCGCGAATCGGCTCCATGAAAGAGCGGCCGCCCGAACCACGCTCTAGGAAAGCGGCCCGCGCAACGGGATCGCGCAGCCGCGTTTTACATTCTTCGGCATCGAGCGAATTCATGCCCCGGCACGAAAGCGGGCGAACCTCGTAAATCGAGCATTGGCCTCGCTCCAAAAATGGACACGGGTGCTCGGGTGAAAAGCGCTCGGCCGAGCTGAGCCCACGCGTCTCGCGCACGCGCTCGGAGAGGCGTGCCGCGAGCAGAACGAGCTCCTCGGGCGCGAGCGATTGCCGCAAATGGGCAGCAATCGCCAGCGCCTCGGGCGGCGTGAGACCCACCGGCTGATAACAGCAATGGTCACAGCCGGCCCGACAGGCAACGGCGCCCGCAGGCGCGCGAGCGAGCAGCGCTTCTCCCAGCCGTGACGTCGCGGCCATCGCGGTGCGAGCCAGCTCGACGGCACGTTCCACGCTCGGTGTCGCGCGCAGCAGCGCTCGCGCGGTGTTGGCCGTGCCGACGCTGAGCTCGTCTTGCCAAGGCTCTCGAAAGAGCGGCGCCTTGAGCGCGACCAACTCGTCGCCGGTCCGCGGATCGCGTTGCAGCAGCAGGTGGACGCGTCCCTGCGAATCTCGCTCGATCGAAGGTCGCGGCGCAGCCGCAATGGCGGCGTGGGCTCGACCGCGCTGACGCTTGCGGCGGCTCATGGTGCCGGATGTCCGCTCATCAGATAGAGCGGCAAGTGTCGACCGGGCTCGACCAAACGCGCCTGAGTCTCGCGCTCTGCGGCGGCGATCAAGCGCCCTCGGTCACAGAGGCTGGGGTCGGAAACACAAGCTTGGAAGAACACGGCCGCTTGACCGTCGGGATTACTGTCGATGATGCCAAAGCGAACGAACGCTCGCGCACGAGCTTTGGCTTCCGCGGAAGGCACACGATCGAGCTCTGCTCTCAACATCTTCCTGACCGCTTCTTCGCTGCCCAAGGCCCAAATCGCGTTGGCGACCGTCAGCATGGGCGCGGACGGAAGCGCGCTTTTGTCGGCGTCATTCAATGATGCGACGGCCTGGGCGAAGCGCGCGCGGGGTTCATTGGCCCGGGCGTAACCGAGCAACAGCGCCGCGGCGAACAGAGCGGTGACCCCGAGCGCTCGCTTGTCTAGCGTTCGTCTCATGGCACGCTGTGCACCTTGAGCTGAGTCAGTGCTTCTCGATCGCAGCGAGGCCAAGTCAACGCCTGGCAGATGCGCTCGGCGCGATTCCAATCGCTCGTGCCGCCATTGTCGAGACCACGCACGGCAACCACCAAGTCGAACACCTCGCGTTCTTGCACGGCCAACGACGAACGCACCGCCTGCAAATCACCGTCGAGCATTGCCGCCAATTGCGGAGCTTCCGGATTGTCGCGCAGTGCGAAGCCGACGCGCGCGAGCGGCGTGTTCGAGCTACCTCCGCCAAGCGCCGCAGACGCAGGCACAGCGATCGACCCGAGCAGGTAGCCGAGCGCCGCAGCCAACAGGTATGGCCAAATAAGCCCCAGAGGGCGCGCCCGAGTCATCTGCTATCAACCGTCATCGGCGATCGGAATAGACTCTAGATCAGCCACCTTGAGCACGGAAGCAGAGAGGCACGTTCGAGACGCGAAGCCCCCTGCGCACGAGGCGGTCGGCGACCAGCCAAGAAAGCTACGGCCAGGTTGCACGACGATGATCACCGAAGCGGACGACAAAGAGACATCGAGCGATATCACTCGAAGCGCGGAAGGGTCGCAGAGGCACTTCAAATATCCGCAAGGGCGCTGGCCACCAAAGGGCCCGCGAAAGGTTCAGTCGGTCGATGATCGCGCACGGCAAATACTGAGCGGATAGAAAATAGCGACTCTGCCAAAAACCCATCGCTCGAACCTAGAGAAGAACGCGCTACTACTCACCGGATGTCAGTGCGCTCAGTACGACTCGTCGGCTAATATTCGCTCAGTCCGAGACGACCCAAGAAAGTCGATCTCACTAGCTCGATCTGAGCAAGCAGCAGGAGCTCGAGATGAACGCAGCCAATCGCCGAAGCACGAGTGTCTCCACGAACCGGAGCGCGTCGCGCAATCGTCCAATCACCCTCGCGGGTACATTTTTGCTGTTGTCGGCGTGCCTCGGCGCGGTTTCGGCTTGCTCGTCTGATAACGTGACCAGCAGTGGAGCGTCCGGAAGCGGCGGGCATCACTCGGGGACCGCGGGCGCACCCGCCGCGGGCGCCGCAGCAATCGGAACCGCGGGCGCCCCAGGAGCTCTGACCGGCGCGGCGGGCGCCAACGTCGCCGCGGGCGGGGCCTCGAGCGCAGGCGCGCCTGCCGCGGCTGGTTCGCCCGGAATGGGCGGAGCCGGTCCTAGTGCGGGGTCCGGCGGTTCGATCGCCGCGGGCGGCGCGAGCACGGGCAGCGCAGGTGCGGGCTCGCAAACGGTCGAAAACCAAAGCGCGGATTGTACCGTCGGCACGTTGCCAGAGCCGGGCGCGCTCACCTCGATCCCGAAGTTGCCCGACCCGTTCATGAAGCTCGACGGCAAGCGCGTGGCCACGAAGGCAGAGTGGCGCTGTCGCCGGCAGGAGATCAGAAAACAAGCCGAAAAGTACATCCTCGGCGGGAAGCCGACGCCCGACGTGGTGACCGGTACCGTCAGCAAAACGAGCATCTCCGTTCACGTCGAAGCCAAGGGCAAGTCGATCGACTTCACCGCAAAAGTCGTCTTGCCCACCAAGGGTGAAGCGCCATTTCCCGCGATGATCAGCGTCGGCAACAGCTTGAATCTCGGCGAGAGCCGCATGCTCGATCAGGGAGTCGCCGTCATTTATTACGACAACTACCAGCTGGGGAAGGAAGGCCAAGCCGAGGCGTCACGCGGCAAACCGAACCCCGGAAAGTATTACGACATCTACGGCGGCAACGACGAGGCCGGGCTGCTCATGGCCTGGGCTTGGGGCGCCAGCCGAATGCTCGACGTGATCCAAAAATCGGGTAGCGATATCATCGATATCACGGGTCTCGGCGTGAGCGGCTGCTCGCGCTTGGGCAAAGCCGCCTTTACCATCGGTGTCTTCGACGACCGCATTGCGCTCACCATTCCCCAGGAGCCAAGCACTGGCGGTGATCCAGCCCTGCGCATCATGGACAAACTATCGGGCGCCGAGCGCACGGACTACAACTACAACGGGCTCAATTGGCTCAGTAACAACTTTGCTCCGTTCGTCTTTGCCAACAACACTTCGAACGCAGTCAAGCTCCCGATCGACACTCACGCGCTGATCGGCATGATCGCGCCGCGCGGCATATTGATCTTGGAGAACCCACATCAAACGCAGATGGGCGCGCCCGCAGGGCACACCGCTGCGATCGCGGGCTTGGAGGTTTTCAAGGCGCTCGGTGTCGAAAAGAACATCAGCTACCACTCGAACGTCAAGGACACCGCTCATTGCTCCTACAAGCCCGAGTACACCGATCTGATCAACCAGAACATCGCCGCCTTCTTGAAGCACACGGGCGAAGCACCCGGGCAATTCTTGGTCGGCTCCGGGGGTTCGCTGACCCGTTCGGATTGGATCGATTGGACGGCACCGACGCTGCAGTGACGGTCACTTTCGTCGAGCCAAGCGCCGGCGAGCGTGCGACGACTAGCAGGCCCGCCTGAGCAGCCGCAGCAAGGAGAACATCGGGCCTGGGCGGACACTGGTCTAGACGAAAAATACGCTGTGTCTGGTGTGCCACGCGGCCGAGCCCTCGCGAAAGTCCAAGATCCGCCGGCCAAGCTGCCCCCACGCGGCTAATCTGTGACGGATCCTGTCGCCGCGGTGCACTGCCAGCCCGTCACCCGGAGTTCGACCTTCCGTGCTGGCCCTGACGACGATCGACAGCGCAGAGGAACGAATGAACCCAGCCAAGCTTCTGCCCAGTGCTTTTGCCGTGACGACCGCGTTTTTCGGCTGCTCCTCGCAGCAGCCAGCAGGCGGCGCGGGAACTGGCGGCGTTGCGAACGTCACTACCGCTGGCGCGAGCGGAGCAGTGGTTGCCACGGCGGGAGGTTCCGCAGTCGGAACATCCGGCGGCGGCGCGTTTGGCGCGAGCGGTACGGCCGGCGTCAGCGGTTCACCGGTCGGCTCGGCAGGGAGCGGCGGCGTGGCAGGCAGCAGTGGCGGCGGCGCGAGCGGCGGAGTCGCGGGGATGGCGGCGGGCGGCAGCGCTGGCAGCGGCGGCGCGGCAGTCTGCACCGGCGCGAATTGCCCCGCGGTGACCTGCACGAACTACCCCACGTTGCCTGGAGCGGTCGCGAGCCCCGTCTACACTTTGACCGCCAGCGGCACGCCGTTGTTCGTCGAGAAGCTGAGCAAGTTCTCGCCCGAGATGCAGGTGCACTATGCGCACTGCTCGCTGTCTGCGCCGGGCGTGGCGACGTTTTCCGTCACTCTCGATTCCAGCTTCAGCTCGTACACGCTGAGCCCCAAGAGTAGAAAGATCGCGGTCACGAAGAACGGCAACACGCTCAATTTCAGCAGCGGGCCGAACTACTTGATTTTGCAGGTGGATGCCAAAGAACTGTTGTTCATTTTGATCGACGCGCCAGAGTCGAATCCGCCACGGCTCGGGGACGCGAACGTGAAGAATATCGCGGACTACAGCGTAGACAACACGGGTGCGACGCTGGTCACGTCGAAAGTGCAAGCGGCGATCGACGCCGCCTCCGGCGCAACCCAGAACATTTTGTACATCCCTCCGGGGAAATACAAAGTCGGTGAGCTGTGGCTCAAGAGCAACATGACGCTCTATCTCGCTGGTGGCGCCGTCCTGTACGGCTCCGACGCCGTGGCTGATTTCAACACCGGAAGCGGCGGCGTCAACATCGAAGACTGCTCGCACGGCATGATCCGCATGTTCAAGATCGAGAACAGCAAAATCTTGGGCCGCGGAGTCATCGACGCGAACGGGAAGCTCATCCGCAGCCAGAACGACACGAAGGTGAATCTGCTGAAAATCGAGCAGAGCTCCAACATTCTGATCGACGGCATCACCGTCCGGGATCCGAGCTTTTGGAATACGCTGATTTACCGCAGCGATCTGGTGACGATTCAGAACTACAAGATGATCAACTGTCGGCCGACGACGACGACCTACAACAACACCGACGGCGTCGACTTCGACGAATCGACCAACGGCAAGCTGAGCAACGCGTTCCTCTATACGGGCGATGACAGCATGGCCACGAAGAACGAAGAAGCCGCCGGCACGATCGACACCAAGAACATCCTCCATGAAAAGGTGGTGTGCTACAGCAACTCCGTCGGTTGTAAGATTGGCACCAAGACCATGGGCAAAACCATGGACGGCGTGACATTCAGGGACATCGACGTGGTCAAGGCGGGTCGCGCACTGAACATCGACGCGTACGATACGGCAGTAGTTCAGAACACCAAGTTCGAGGACATTCGCATCGAGGCGGCGGACACGAGCATGATCGCCCTCAGTGAAGACGAGCCTCCGACGTGGCGCACCGCCGCCAATACTTCCATCATCAAGGATACTTATTTCACGAACGTGAGCTCGGACGTCAAAAAGCCGATCAACCTGCACGGCAAGTCATCGACCGCAAACATCACGGGGGTGCACTTCAGCAATCTCTCCGTTCAAGGCAAGGCCGTCACGAACCAAACCGACTCGGACGCCAGTTGGAGCATCAATTCTTTCGTCTCCAACATCGTTTTCGACCCCTGAAAGCCGCTTCTCAATCTTTTTGGAGCTTCACGAACATGAAGATGCAACATCGATATCGAACTCACCTCGTCAGCGCCGCGTTCCTTGGCCTGTTCGTGGCTGCCCCCGCGCACGCGGCCTCGCTGACGCAAGTCAACGACTGGGGAGCGAGCGGCGTCCCGAGCTACGTGAAGATGTACATCTACGTTCCGGACAAGCTCGCGACCAAACCGCCGATCGTCGTGTCTTCCCACTCGTGCATGTCGAGTGCCTCAGGGCAGATGGGTGCAATCCCGAAGGTCAAGGCAGCGGCTGACGCGAACGGCTTCATTCTGATCCTGCCGGATAACCCAGGACAAAACTGTTGGGATGTCGGCGCCAAGGATTCGCTGACGCACGACGGCGGCGGAGACACGAAAGCCGTCGTCCAGATGGTGAAGTACGCGCTCACCAAGTACAACGGCGACGCGAGCCGCGTGTACGCATTTGGCGGCTCATCGGGCGCAATGATGACGCAAGCCTTGATGGCTGTGTACCCTGACGTGTTCCGAGCTGGCTCCGCGCGCGCCGGCGTTCCTGCGGGATGTTGGGCCGATGGCTATGCAACGAGCAACCAATGGAGCAACACCTGTGCCGCCGGCAGCGTCTCCAAAACCGCCCAGCAGTGGGGCGATCTCGTGCGAGCCATGTACCCGGGCTACACGGGACATCGTCCCCGCCTTCAGGTCATCCAAGGCGACGCAGATCAGACCATCAGCTTCAAGAATTCGGCTGAGTCGATCAAGGAGTGGACGAACGTGCTCGGGTTGATGACTGCCCCGTCCTCGACCGACATGACCACGACTTCG
>Ga0164309_10000502_pt1 | contig 21450 bp, 7 predicted proteins | sample Whisoiple_247_MG_FD_109984 | JGI IMG/M metagenome (GOLD analysis project Ga0164309, IMG submission 109984) | Soil microbial communities amended with fresh organic matter from upstate New York, USA - Whitman soil sample_247_MG | ecosystem: Environmental > Terrestrial > Soil > Unclassified >...
CGCAACGAGTTTGCCGGCTTGCGCGATCGACGCTGCATCGGTGACGTCGAGCAGCACCGGGATGATCTCGCCCAGCGAAGGCCGTAACCCGGAAAGATCAGCGGCGCACAAGTCTGTACGCACACCCGCGAACACCCGATAGCCGATTTCGCTGAGGTGGATAGCGGCAACTCTTCCCAGCCCACTCGACGCGCCAGTGATAACAACCGACTTCGAGCGTGCCGGCGTCACCGTCACGGAACCCATTGCGCACCTTGTTCATTGATCTGGTCTGGTCCAAGAGCATGATTGCGCCGGTGGATCGAGCCACGATGAGTGGTGATGCCGCGGGGCAGCCACCAGTTCCAGCGGCCCATCAGGCGCATGGCAGCCGGCACCATGACGAGCCTGACGATCGTGGCGTCGATTGCGATGGCGATGGCCGCCGCCAACCCCATCTGCTGGACCGTCACCAGCGGAACGATCAGGAAGGCCGCGAATATCGTGACCATCAGCACGGCCGCGCCCGAAATCAGCGGCGCGGTCTCCACAAGCCCGTAGGCGACGCTCTCGGTATTGTCGCCAGTCTGTTCGTAGCGTTCACGCACCCGGCTTAGTAGGAACACTTCGTAATCCGTGCTGAGGCTGAACAGCACAGCGATGAGCAAGATGGGTACGTAGTTCTGTATCGGCCCAATTGATTCAATCCCCAGCACGTCCGCGAGGAAGCCGTGTTGGAAGACGAGCACCACCGCGCCGATGGCTGCACCGACGGAAAGCAAATTCAGGGCGATCGCTTTCAACGGCAACAACAGCGAGCGGAATGTCAGGACCAGCAGCAGGTAGATGACGGCAAGCATGGTCGCGATGACAAGCGGGTTGGCATCCGAAATGTGTTGGTTGGCCGAGAACAGGACAGCGGCCAAACCTCCGACCGATACTTGCCAACCCGTCGCAGTATTGCTCTTAGCGACAGCGCGAACCTCACTCAGCAGCGTCTTGACGTTGGAGTCGGCGGCACGCTCATTCGAAAACACTTCAATGGCAATTGTTTTGCGGTCAGCGGAGACGAACTGATCGATCAATGTCCTGGAATCCGCCGGCAGACTTTGGAAATTGGCGGGTTCGAGCGCAGCGAACGGATTGGCAGGCATCATGGCTTGCAGAATGGAAACCGGCGAAGCGACTCGTGCGACATGGTCCAGCTGGCTCAGGCCGGTAGTCATCGCCGCAACGCGCGCGAAATCGGCTGCGCCGGAGAACGGTTTGTCGGCTTCGATGATCACCAGTATTGGCTCGACGGCGCCCTTCCCGTACTGCTCCTCGACCAGATCGTAGCCGTCGCGCACCGACGAACTCTTCGGCAAAACCGAGGCGTCGCCGCTGCCCGTCTGCAGTCCGAGCGCCGGTGCCGCGACGGCAAGCAGGGCGGCAGACGTGATCGCCAACGCGGCAAACGGTCTGGCCATGATGATCCGGGCAAATCTGTCCCAGCGGCGGCGGCCCCGGTCCCGGGTGGACGGCAGCCACGGCACGCGCCACGCAGCCACGCGAGGACCGAGCAGGTACAGCACCGCGGGAAGGACAACAAGACATGCGAGGACCGCCAACAGCACGACGATGATCGCGGCGACCGCCATCGAACGGATCACCGGCATGTCGACGATGAGCAGCGTCGCCGATGCGGCGGCGACCGTGGTTCCCGAGGCGGCAACGGTGCGTCCGGCGGTTCGCATGGTGTTGGTGAGCGCGGTGCCTCGATCGGCAGTGGTCAGTTCATCGATGAATCGGCGGATCATGATCAGGGAATAGTCAACGCTGACGCCGAGTCCCAGCATGGTGGCGATGCTCTGCACGACGACGTTCAGTTCGACGATGCCGGCGAACCAGGCGAGTACGCCCATCGCGACAACGATCGCGGTTCCACTGACGGCCAGCGAGATCAGCGCCGCAGCGACACTGCGGTACAGGATCATCAGGATCACCACCACCAGTGGAAACAAGATCAGCTCGACGCGCGTGAGCGCGGCCGCGCCAACCTCGTTGGTTGCGGCGAATGCGGCAGATTGGCCCACCAGATAGACCCGCATGCCTGCCGCGTCGAAACGAGAGAGCCCGCGCTCGACCTCGGGAAGAACCCGTTTCGCCGTGCCGTCGTCGATACCGAGCTCGAGTGTTGTGAGCGTTGTCCGGGCATCGCGTCCGAGAAACTCATCCCGTTGCTGCGCCCGCAGCGAACTCCAACCCGCCCGGCTGCGGATCTGCAGTCGCGGATCGGCGGTGATCTGCTGAATCACACCCTCGACGCGCTGGTCGAATTCGGGCGACGGCGCGCTGAACCTGTCGTCGTGGATCAGCAGTATGACGCTCGATGATCCACGCCCGACGAAGCCGGCTTCCTGCGCTCGCTCGGCCCGCGCCTCCTCCGAGCCGGGCACGATCCAGCCGCCACCACTGAGCCGACTACTCAGATGTCCGGAGTAGAGCCCACAGAGCACGAGCAGGACTACCGCCACCGTAAGGATCCAGCCGGCATACCGGGAAACCCATCGCGCGAGAATCTCCATCGATGTGACCTCCTGGCTCATCCCGCATCCCACGCTAGGTCGAACCGCATCGGACCGATGTTGTGCCGCTTGAGGATCCATGTCGGCGCGCATCTCACCCCCAGATCCCGCGCGACACGTACGGCAGGGTTCTGCACTTGCTCCAGCCGGCTGTAGCGCCGCGAACTCCGTACCAGCATACGAGTGCGTTCGCGGCGCAGATCCTCGTATCGCCTCAGCGCTGCAACGGGATCGGACACTCGAGCGATCGCTTCCGCCAGGACGTAAGCGTCCTCCACCGCCGAGCTCGCGCCTTGCGACAAGCTGGTCTGCATCGGGTGCGCCGCGTCGCCGAGCAAGGTGACCGGGCCGCTGCCCCACTGCTCGAGGAACGGTCGATCCTGCGCGGGCACGGTCACGATGGTGTGGTCCGGCGTTCGCTCGATCGCATCGATAATTTCCGGAGCCCAACCGTCGAACGCTGTGAGTATCTCCGTCTTACGACCGCGCCAGGAGCGCGCCTGCGCGACCGGCATGTTCTTACTTCCCCACCAATAAACTCGTCCCCCACCGATGTCGATCAACCCGAACCGCTGTCCCTTCCCCCAGTAGTGGCCGGCATATCCGGGGACAACACGTGGGTGTGCGAACGCGACTGTGGCGAGCCAAAATACGTACCCACATTCGATAGGCGACGCCTTACCCGCGATTGTTGATCGGATTGTCGATCGGATGCCGTCTGCACCGATCAATACATCGGCCTGCACGCCGCGGCCGTCTGCACACGTGGCACGGATACCGCGGTCGCCGCTCTCGAAGTCGACGATCTCCGCGCCGAAACGAATTGGCGTGTCATCGGCGGCGTCCAGCAGCACCCGCATCAGGTCACCTCGGCCGATACATATAATCGGATCGCCAAGTTCCGCGGTGATGGACTGGATGGGAAGAGCCCGAATCAGTTTGCCTCGCGCTGTACGCACCTCCAGAAGTTCGAGTATCCGCCCGCAGTCAGCTGAACCTAGACCGATACCGAGCGCACGCAGCACTTTCGTCGCGTTGCTCGCCAGTCCCAATCCCGTGCCATTGGCTGGCAGCTGCGGCGCCGCTTCGTAGATTTCAACGTCGATGCCCCTGGCGCGCAACGCGATAGCCGCAGTCAGGCCGCCAATGCCCGCGCCTACGACCAGAACCTTGGGCGTGCTCATCGCAATGCCGCTTCCAGTTTCGCCGCAACATCGGCGATGTTGGGCTCGGACATCATGGACAGGTGGTCGCCGGCCACGTCAATCACGGTCAGGCTGCGGGGCGCCAACCGCTCCCAACCGTTGGTTTGGCTAGTGAAACTGCTGCCGACAATGTGATGGACATGCTCAGCGTCCGCGGGCATTCGCTCGGTCGACTTCAGCAGTGTGATATCACGATCCAACGGCTCGTGGCAATAGTTCAGCGCTGCCTCGTAGTTGGCGCGGAATATCTCGTAGAGCCGTCGGATCAACTTCGGCGAGCTCTCGGCGGGAACGATCTTGGCCTCGATCGCTTGGCGGAGGATCGAATCGAACAACGTGTCACGATCCGTCCCGTTGTAGCCGAGCGTCAGCTGTGATGCCTTCATGCCGTGCGCTTGCCACAGCAGTTCTGCGAAAAACCAGGTGATCAAGTCACTTTCAGATACTCCGGCACGGGGGCCGTCACCGAGCGCGATTGTATCGAGCAGGATCAGACGCGCCAATTCCTCGTCGGCCAGCTGTCGTGCCATCTCGATGGCGACGTAGCCGCCGAAGGACCATCCACCGACGTTGTAGGGGCCGCGGGGGTGGGATTTACGGATCGCCGCGATATAGGACGCGGCAAGGTCGCTCATCGTGCGGAGTGGCGTCGCACCGGGCGCGGCACCTGCCGCCTGCAGCGCGTAGACCGGCTGATCGACCGGAAGGTGCTTGACGACATTGAGATAGCACAGGACATTACCGCCGATCGGGTGGATTAAAAACAGCGGCGGACGATCACCCGAGGTGCGCAGGGCGACAATGGGATCGAACGTCCGCGCCGGACCGCCTGCCGCGATCAGGCTGGCGAGGTGCGCGGGGGTGGGCGCGGTAACGAACGCATCCAGTGGAATCGCGACGTCCCATGTTCGCGCGATCGCCATCACCACACGCATTGCGCCGATCGATGTACCTCCGGCATCGAAGAAGTTGGTATTGGCCGCGAATCCTGCCCTACCCGCGAACTCCGCCATGATGTCGGCGACCGCTCGCTCGTAGCCGTTGCACGGGGCTATATCGGCCGATACCGCAACGGTGGTGGACAGCGGCAGTTCACGCAGCGCCTTGTCGTCGCGTTTGCCGCTCGGCGTGAGCGGAAATTCCTCGAGCCATTGAAAGTGCGTCGGAATCATATACTCGGGCAACGCCGCTCGCAGGCGGGCTCGGATCGCGGCGAGGTCAGTCGCTTTCCCGTCACCGACTAGGTAGGCAACCAGGACGGAGTCCGACCCGCCGAGATTTCGCGCCACAACGGCTGCCGCGTGGATGGCCTTGGCATTGAGCCTCATCAACGCGATTTCGATCTCCGCGCACTCAACGCGGAAGCCACGCACCTTCACCTGGGTGTCGGCCCGTCCAAGATAGACCAGGTCACCGCTGGGCAGCTGCAGCCCCAGATCACCGGTGCGATACATCCTCTGGCCGTGCTCGCCGATCGTGACGAACCGCTCCGCGGTGAGGTCGGGACGTGCCTCATAACCGATTGCGAGGCAACGACCCCCCACGTAAATCTCACCTTTCGTTCCGGGCGGAACCGGACGCAGGTCGGCGTCGAGCAGGCTTATCGTTGCGCCGTCGATCGCGGTACCGATGGGTGGCAGCGTGGGGAAGTCCTCCGGTGAACCACTCAAGGTGTAGCTGGCCACCTCGTGCGTTTCGGTCGGGCCGTAATGGTTCTCCAGCACAAGACCGGGATTCGCCGAGCACAGCCAGCGGATCTCGGGTGTCACCCTCAGCTGTTCGCCGACATTGACCACGACGCGCAGCGACTCCAGCCGCTTTCGGGTGACGTACGCTGCCTCAGCGAATGCCTGCAACGCGACGCAGGGCAGAAATACGCGTTCGATCCCCTCGTCGGCGACCAGGCCCACCAGTCGCCGCAGATCCTTGCGCGGCGACTCGGACACCAGCCGCAACGTCCCGCCACCGCAGAGCGTCGAGAAGATTTCCTGAAACGACACATCGAAGGACAACGGGAAGAATTGCAGTGTCGAACCGCCGGCGGCACCCGACGGACGCCGGTTCTGCCATGTGATCAGGTTGGCCAGAGCCCGGTGCGGCATCGTGACGCCCTTGGGTTCCCCCGTCGAACCCGATGTGAACAACACGTAGGCGGCACTCTCGGGGCCGATTGCCGGTAGCGTTGTTGTCGCAGTCACTTGCATTAGTGCCCGCGCTTCGGCGATGTCGGAGATGACGCGGAACGGCTGGACACGATCGATCATCGCGTCGATCCGCGCGTGCGGGTAGCTCGGGTCCAACGGGACAACCGCCGCACCGGCCTTCAGCACGCCGAGCACTGTCGCGATCAGCTCCGGCGACCGATCCAGCTTCACGCCGACGCGTGCTCCCGGTGGCATGCCCGCGGTCAACAGGCCGGAGGCGATTCGTTCGGCGCTGCCGTCCAATTCGGCATACGTCCAGGTGGCGGAGTCGGTCGCCAGCGCGGTCACCTCCGGCGTGGCCGCAGCCTGCTCAGCGATGATCTGTGCGACGTCGCGAGCTGCCAGCTCATCCGCTGCGTAATCGCTGGGCTGTTCGGGACCGCGGACGATTGCCGCCAGCACCCGGATGAATGTGTTTGCGTAATCGCCGGCCTGCGATGAGGTCAGCGCGGCCCGGTCGCCGGTCACCCGGAGTGACAACCGGTCGGTCCGCGGATCCATTGCGGCGGACACCAAGAGCGCGTAGTTCGTCTGCTCCGCTGCCTCGAACCCCAGCAATTCGACCCCGGTGACCGTGGCCAACTCGGCGAAGACGTGGTAGTTGACGAAGTTGAAGGCCGTGTTGAACAGCTGGCGGCCCGCGTCGGATTGCATGGCCTGCAGCGGGTAACGGCGATGGCGATGGCTCGCCCGCTCGAATTGGACAAGGTGTTCGACGACGTCGAGCCACGTCTTGGGCGTGCCGTCGAGCCGAATGGGAATCATGTTGAGAAACAGCCCTGCAGCTCGTTCGGCACCGGAACGACCGGGACGTCCGTGTGTGACCAGCCCTGTGGTGACATCGGCCTGGCCGGATAGCCTTTGCAGACTGACGCAATGCGCGGCGAGCAGCAGTGATTTCAAGGGCAGTTTGCGTGATGTCGCAAGGTGGTGCGCGGCATCCTGCAGCCACCGAGGAATCACCACCGTCGCGTCGGGCTCCGCGGTTGTCGGTGGCTGGTGGGCGCCGTAAGAATCCAGTGACGTCGCGTGCGATCCGGCCAAGGACTGCTGCCAGAATTGCTGCGCGGCAGCACTTTCACCCGCTTCTCGCTCCAGTCGGGCGTACTCGGCGAGCATCGTCGCCGAACAGGCCTCGGTGCTTATCGGCGGTACGTCGATACCGAGGTCGAAGAGGTAGTCCTGGAGCAGTTCGCGGATGAGGTTCGCGACACTCCAGCCATCCAGAATCGCATGGTGGAACGCGAACACCAGATCGACACTGTCATCACGGACAAACGCGCGAAGGCTATACAGCGGACCGCCGCCCAAGTCGTACTCTTGCCTGTGCAGAGCCGCCATGCACTCGCTGATGTCCCCGTCCTCGGCTCCGGTCACAACCTCGAATGCGCTTGGCGCCCATGCCCGTATCACCTGTAGTGGCACTGAATGCCTGCTGAGTTCGAACGACGACCGCAGCGCGGGATGTCGCGCGACCAGCCGGTCGAACGCCGCCGCGAACTCCGTCTGTCGCCATGGCATGGCCAAGCGGTAGCGAAACACGTCCTTGTACATGGTGGAATCGGCACGCTCGAAGCTGTGGAACGCCATTCCCAGCTGCATCGCGGTCGCGGGAAATGCATCCTCGGCATCGTGCAGTGCGGCGCGGTCGATCAAGGGGAGCAACGCGAACGCGTCCGTGACACCCTGGGTGTCGGGCGTTACCTGCGAAATCGACCCCGCCAGCTCGGCGACCGTGGGTCGGGCGAAGAGTTCGTCGATATCGAAGGCGATGCCGCGCTTTTCGGCCTCGCTGCGCACGGAGAGCGCGAGGATCGAATCTCCGCCGATGGTGAAGAAGTCGTCGTACACACCGACCGATTCCACCCCGAGCACCGCGGCGAACACATCGACCAGCGCTGCCTCCGCAGGGGTACGTGGGCCAGAGTTCGAGTCAGCCGATCGATCCGGCGCACCGGGCCGGGGCAGTGCCCGACGATCCAACTTGCCGCTCGCCGTCAGGGGGAGGGCGTTCAGTTCGACGTAACTGGTGGGAACCATGTACGCCGGTAACCGCTGGGACAGATGATCGCCGAGGCTATCGGCGGTCACAGACTCTCCGGCGAAGTATCCGATCAGGTGGGTACCGTGGCTTTCCGACGACTCGGCCACCACCGCCGCCGATCGCACACCTGGACACGACTCCATTGCGGCCTGTACCTCGGCTGGGCTCACCCGGTTACCGCGGATCTTGACCTCATCGTCGATGCGACCCAGGAACTCCAGGTTGCCGTCCGCCCGCCAGCGGGCGAGATCGCCGGTTCGGTAGCGTCGGCCGCCCGGTACGCGTCGATCCTCGACGAATGCAAGGGCCGTCAAGTCAGGACGGCCGCGATAGCCACGGGCCAGGCCAATCCCGGCGATGTTCAATTCACCCGGCACCCCCAGCGGGCAGGGGTTTCCGCCGTCGTCGAGGACCAGCAATAAGGTCTTGTCGATGGGCTTTCCGATGGGGACCACCTCAACCGGGCCTGCCGACGGGCAGTCGAAGTAGCTCACGTCTACCGTCGCCTCGGTCGGACCGTAGAGATTCACCAGCCGCGGCACCCCGATGGCGCCGAAAACCCGGTTGAACCGCTCGACCAGCGCGGGGCTCAGCGCTTCCCCACTGCTGAACACGGTATGCAACGAAGTAAGTCGGTGCACCGAATCAGGCTGCGCCTCCAGTTGATCCAAGAACGGGCCAAGCATCGACGGCACGAAATGGAGGACTGTGACCCGATATCGCTGCACTGCCGCGACGATCTTGCGCGGGTCGCGTTCGCCCCCCGGCTCCAACAGCGCGACGCTCGCGCCCGCCATCGCCCACCACATCAACTCCCACACCGCCACATCGAATGTCACCGGCGTCTTGTGCAGGATCACGTCGTCGGGCCCAAGTGCGTACCGCCGCTGCATCCACTGCAGCCGGTTCACCACCGACCGGTGCTCGACTTCCACACCCTTCGGCCGGCCGGTGGATCCCGACGTGTAAATGACGTAGGCGAGGTCCTCCGGCGAGGCGGCCGGCTCGACGAGATCCGCCCCGGCGGTACTCGGCTCGACGCGGCTGACATCGAGTTCGGCCGCCAGGTCGGCGTATTCGGCTCCGGCCACCAGGACCCGGGCACCGCTTTCTTCAATGATCGTGCGGATGCGCAGCGCGGGATGATCTGGATCGATTGGCACGTACGCGGCGCCCGCACGGATGATTCCGTGGATCGCGACGACAAGCTCCGGTGACCGGGGCACGATTACTGCGACGCACTCGTCGCGCTCAATCCCCAACTCGCGCAGCATGTTCGCGACGTGATTCACCGCCCCGACGAACTCCGAATAGCACAGAGCCCCGTCCTCTGAGACGACAGCAGTGCGCTCACCGGGTACGTCACCTACGTCCAACGCCAACCGGTCGACCGTCAGGTGCTGTGCGATATCAAGCATCAATCGGCGCTCCGGAGGAGAATGTGTTCAACTCGGCGTGGTCGGCATCCGAGAGCATGTCGATCTGGCCAAGTGGCGTATCGGGTGCTTCGAGCGCTCGGTCGATCAACGTCAACACGTGACGCAATGCGTCGGTGAACCGATAGTTCGCGTCGAAGACATCGTCGGCGTAGAACAGGTCGACCTCGAGAGAACCGTCCCGCTCATGGTCACGAACGACGATGTTCATCGCATCGAGTGAGTACCCCGACGAAAGCACGTCGATGTTCTTCCACACCCACTGAGCGTGTTCGGTATCGGGAACGGTCTGATAGGAGTACGTCACGTCGAACAGGGTCGGGACCCGCCCGACATTTTCCTGCCACCCCGCGACGGCGTCAGCGATGGCAAACCGCTGCCGCGGCTGAAGTTCCCATACCTGCGCGTTGATCCGATCGGCGAGTTCGGCCGTCGACGTCGCACTGTCGACGGGAATTCGCAACGGCAGCATGTTCACCATGCAACCGACGGTGCGGAATTCGGCATCCGATGACCTGTTCAGGAACGGGACCCCAAGGACGATGTCGCCGCCGCGGTGTACTCGGCGCAAGTACTCGCCGAGGGCAGCCGCGGTGAACGCGAAGACCGAGCGCCCGGTGTCTCGAATACGTTGTGCTGTATCTGGAGTCACCCGCAAGCTGTGGTGGCACCGGCGCCGGCTACGCACAGATCCGCCGCGGGTGAACAGCGCGGGCTCAACGTCGCGATAGTTCGCGACGAAGTACTCCCGATCGGCCGCCCACTCCGGCGAGCCGCGGTATTCGGCCTCTGCGCGTACGAAGTCCAGATAGCTCGGCATCTCGGCGTCGTCGTCGCTGTCGACGTCGATGCCCGACACGTACTCGTGGAACAGCTGGCTCATCGCGAGATTGACGCTCCATCCGTCCCCCACGGCGTGATGGAAGCAGGCGTACACCAGAAACGAATCGGTCCGATCGACGAGCACGGCGGCATGGGTCAGTGGGCCGTCGAGCGTAAGCACCCGGTCACTGGCCTCGTCGATCCATCGCCCGCACGCTGCCTCGGGTTCCGCGTACCCGGTGAAGTCGAGGAGTTCGGGCTCGGGCCACTCGGTACCGACACACTGGACGAACTGGCCGTCGCGAAGCTCGAGACGCAATCGCATCGCGTCGTTGCGCAGATATATCCGCCGCATGCAGGCGCGCATCCGCTCCAGATCCACTGTGCCCTCGAATCGGGCGTAGCCGGCTGCCTGCACGACCGGGAGATCGGGGTAGCGTGCGCCAACGGCGACGATGTCTCGTTGGTAAGTCGTCAGCGGCCAGTGCGTTTGCCGGGGTCCTGTGCTGCTTTGCTTTTCGGTGCGCGCCGGAGCCCCGTCGATGCCGAGTTCACCCGCCAGGTACCGGGCCAATGCCGTCGGTGTCGGATGGTCGAGCACGGTGGTGGGCGGCAGCTTCAGACCGGTCGCCGATTTGAGCCGATTCCGGAACTCGACTGACCCCAGCGAGTCGAACCCCAACTCCTTGAACTCCTGGTCCGCGCCCACCGCCTCCGCGGTGTCATGCCCGAGCACCACGGCGGCGTGGGAACGGATCATGTCGAGCATTGCCTGTTCTTGTGCGGACGGGCTCATCGCCGCGATTCGTTGGCGCAGATCGGAAGAGGATTCGGCTGGGGCACCGGACTCGGCGGTGCGCCGGGCATTGCGGATCAGACCACGGAACATCGGCGGCAGGCCCGCAACCGCCGAATTGGACCTGAGGGCGGCCAGGTTCAGCTGTGCCGGAATCACGAACGATCGTGTCTGCCCGAGCGCCGCATCGAACAGCGCAAGGCCGTCTGCCGACGACATCGCGATGAAGCCGCTACGGCTCATGCGCGCGCGATCGCGCTCGTCGAGATGGCCTGTCATGCCGCTCGCCTGCGCCCACCATCCCCACGCCATCGACACGGCAGGCAGCCCCTGCTGCCGCCGATGCTGTGCGAGCGCATCGAGGAAGGCATTGGCTGCGGCGTAGTTGGCCTGACCCGCCGAGCCGAGAACACCGGCTGCTGAGGAAAACAACACGAAAGCGGACAGGTCAGCGGACGCAGTGAGGTGATGCAGATTCCACGCGGCATCGATCTTCGGCCGCAGCACCGAGTCCAAGTGACGAGGCGTCTGGGCCGCGAACACGGCGTCATCGAGGACTCCAGCGGCATGGATGACGGCGGTGAGCGGATGCTCGGCCGGTATCCCGGCCAAGAGTGCATGCAACGAATCTCTGTCCGCCGCATCGCACGATTCGATCCGCACGGAGGCACCCAGCTCGGCCAGCTCCGATTCGATCGCCGCCGCACCTTCGGCCGAGGCTCCCTTGCGGCTGATCAACACCAGGTTTCGCGCCCCGTGATGAGTCACCAGATGCCGGGCCAGCAGCGTTCCGAGCACGCCGGTGCCTCCCGTGATCAGCACCGTGCCCTCCGGGTCGAGCGGCGTGGGCACGGTGAGCACCACCTTGCCGACGTGACGGGCTCGACTCATGAAACGATAGGCCTCCGACGCTTGACGGATGTCCCAGGACCGCACCGGAAGTGGACGCAGCTCGTCGGCGCTGAACAGTTTCACCAGCGCGCCGAGGATCTCGCGAACCCGGTCTGGACCGGGCTCGGCGAGAAGGTCGAACGCTCGATACCGAACACCAGGATGCCGCGCGGCCACCGCGCCGGGATCTCGGATGTCTGTCTTGCCCATCTCGATGAATCGTCCACCGCACGGCAACAGTCTCAGCGACGCGTCAACGAATTCGCCTGTCAGGCAATCGAGTACGACGTCCATTCCCGCGCCGTCGGTTGCCGCGGAGAACTTCTGCTCGAACTCGACAGTGCGCGAGTTCGCGATGTGCTCGTCGTCGATTCCCATGCTGCGCAGGGCGTTCCATTTTGCCGGGCTGGCCGTCGCATACACCTCGAGGCCCCAGTGCTGCGCCAGCCGCACCGCAGCCATGCCAACCCCGCCGGTGGCGGCATGCACCAGCACCCGTTCGCCCGGGCTGACCCGCGCGAGGTCAGACAGCGCGAAGTACGCGGTGAGAAAGGCCGCAGGTGCCGCCGCCGCCTGAGCGTAGGACCACCCCGAGGGGATGCGCGCCACCATGCGGTGATCAGCGATGACGACAGGTCCCGCGCCGTACAACAGGCACATCACGCGGTCACCCTTGGCGAACCCGGACACATCGTCGGCGACCTCGAGAACGACCCCGGAGCCTTCCAGGCCGAGGTCGTCCGCCGAATCACTTAGTGCGAGCAGGACATCACGGAAGTTGACACCGGTGCAGCACATCGCCAACCGCACCTCGCCGGGCTCCAGGGTCCGGTGGGATTCGGGCGACGAACGCAAGACGACGTTCCGCGAGTCCAGCGTGCCGTTGCCGAGGGCGGCAAGTCGCCAGGTGCCTGCGTCGACCAGATCAGCGTCGTCGAGGCGCTCAGTGCGCACCACCCGAGGGGCGAAGCAGACGCCGCCATGGACCGCGAGTTGCGGTTCGTCACGCCTGGCCGTTTCGGCGACCGCACTATCGGCACTGGCCCAGTCGTCGACGTCGGCCAAGGAGATACGCCCCGGGTTCTCGGTCTGTGCGCTCCGCAACAATCCCCACACAGCGGCGTGACCAAGATCGGTGACGTCCTCGGATGAGTCGACCGCGATCGCGCCGCGGGTGAGCACCACCAGTCGTGCGTCCTCGTCGAGACTCTCGTCCGAGAGCCACTTCTGCACTCGATCCAGCACCACTGCGAGCGCTCGACGCGTGTCGTGAGCGAACGCTGCAGTGTCCGCCGTCGTGGTCGGGCAGCGCAATACGGTGGCGTTCTCCGTGTCGACACCGCCGGTGCTGCCCTCTGACGGGGCGAGGGCAACCCAGTCCAGTCCGTAGACATCGTCATCGGCCGCACTGCTCATCATCAACCGGCTGGCTGAAACCCCACGCAGGGCAAGGGAATCGATACTCCCGACCAAAGCCCCGCAGCTGTCCATCAGACTGACTGAAACCGTGTCGTCGCCGATGAGCGTGATCCGGGCACGAACCCGGCTTGCGCCGACGGCATGCAACGATATGCCGTCCCACTCGAACGGCAACCTGGTCAGTTCCGATTCTGCGAGGATGCCGCCGACAACGATGCTGTGCAGGACGGCGTCGAGCAGCACCGGATGCAGTCCGAACCGGCCTGCGTCTGCCTTCGTCTGCTCCGGTAGCGCCGCCTCAACGAACACCTCGGCACCACGGCGCCAGACCGCGCGCAGCCCGCGGAATGCCGAACCGTATTCGTATCCATGCGCGGCCAGCTTCGGGTACGCCTCGGAAACGTCGACCGGTTCTGCATCCTGCGGGGGCCATTGTTCGAGGGCCTCGACCGACCCCGGCTCCAAGACCGCGGCCAATACACCTTCGGCATGGCGCGTCCACGCCCGCTCCGCACCATCGCGGTCGATCCGCGAGTAGATCCGGACCGGGCGTTCGCCGGACTGCCGCCATGCGCCGACGACGACCTGCACGGCTAAACCACCATGTTCGCCGACGACCATTGGGGCGTGCAGCACGAGTTGGTCCACTCGTGGGCATCCCGCACGATCGCCCGCGTGTAGTGCCATCTCCACCATCGCCGCACCCGGTACGAGCACGACTCCGTGCACTTTGTGGTCGGCCAGCCACGGATGGGATGCGAGCGACAACCGACCGGTGAGAATGACTTCGCCTGAATCTGCTTGTTCCACAACCGCGCCGAGCAGGGGATGCTCCGCGGCGGTGACGCCGAGACTGCTCGCGTCGACGAATCCGCGCGTGGGGTCTATCCAGTGTCGCTTCTCTTCGAAGGCATAGGTGGGCAAGTCGATGCGACAAGCGCCGGTGTCGTCAAACATGCTCGCTAAGTTGGGCGTTTTCCCGTGTACGTGGGCTTCGGCAGCCGACAGCAGGAACCGGCGCATGCCGCCTTCGTTGCGTCGAAGCGTCCCAACCACGCTGTGGCCGTCTTGATAATCCTCCAGCGACTCCTGTATCCCGATGGTCAGCACCGGATGCGGACTGGATTCAATGAATGTGCGATAACCGTGTTCGTACGACCATCGGACTGCCTGTTCAAACAACACCGGTTGCCGCAAATTGGCGAACCAGTAGTCGCCATCGAGGATCGACGTGTCCAGCCCTGCGCCGGTGACCGCGGAGATGAATGCGATATCGCTGGCGCGCGGCTGCAGTCCTGAAAGTGACTCGCGCAGTTTTTCCCGCAACTCCTCCACGTGGGCACAATGCGATGCGTAGTCGACAGGAATTCGCGTGGCCGACACGTCATCCCGCTCGCATACGGCCATGAGATCGTCCAACGCCGCTGCATTCCCGGTGACGACGGTTGAAGACGGACCGTTCTGCGCGGCAACGGAGATCAATTCACTCCATGGTTCGATCAATGCGCAAACCCGTTGAACCGGTTGCGGGATCGAGACCATACCACCGGTTCCCGCGATTGCGCTGACCGCCTTGCTACGCAACGTGACGACTTTCGCCGCGTCTCGCAACGAGAGGGCGCCAGCGACGTAGGCGGCAGCCATCTCGCCCTGCGAATGCCCGAGGACGGCATCCGGATGGATTCCCAGTGCCTGCCATTGCGCGGCCAGCGACACCATCACCGCAAACAGCACGGGCTGCACCACATCGACCCGGTCGAGGCGGCCAGAACCGACGCCGCCCCGCACGGCCTCGAGCAGCGACCAGTCGACAAACTCGGCGAAAGCCGCATCGCAGAGCCGCATCTGATCGGCGAACGCCGGCGCGGAGTCCAACAGTTCGACCGCCATGCCCGTCCACTGCGATCCCTGGCCGGGGAAGACGAAGACGGTTCCACCCGTGGCAGCGGCCTTTCCCGTTACCACATTCGGTGCAGGCGCGCAGGAGGCGATCGCCGCCAACCCACTCAACAACTCGTCACGTTCGGCTCCGACCGCAACCGCGCGGTGGTCGAACAACGCCCGGGTGGTGACCAGTGAGTTCGCCACATAATGCGGATTCAAATCGGAGTGCTGCTCGACGAACCGCCGCAACCGGGCCGCCTGCGCGGCCAGTGCCGACGCCGACTTCGCGGACAACACCCACGGCATCACCGGCGGATGGTTGCGGGCCGGCTTCGGGGTCGCCAGCACAGGCGGAGCCTGCTCGAGTATTACGTGGGCATTTGTTCCGCTGATGCCGAACGCCGACACCCCAGCTCGCCGGGGTCGGCCGGTCTGGTCTGGCCACGGACATGCGCGACTGACCACCTCGATCGTTCCGGGCGACCAATCAACGTGGGGTGTCGGCGAATCCAGATGCACCGTCGCGGGTACCACCCCGTGCTGTATCGACTGTACGGCCTTGATGATCCCGGCGACGCCCGCCGCGTACTGCGCATGACCGATGTTCGACTTGACCGAGCCGACCAGCAGTGGCCGCGTCGACGAGTGCGCTTTGCCGTATGTCGCCTGCAGCGCTTTGGCTTCGATCGGATCGCCGACCCTCGTGCCAGTGCCATGCGCCTCGACCACGTCGACGTCGCCCGCGGTCAGGTCAGCATCCACCAGAGCTTGCCGAATCACCCGCTGCTGAGCTGGACCGCTCGGGGCGGTCAGCACGTTGGAGGCGCCGTCCTGTCCGAGTGCGCTGCCCCGGATGAGCGCGAGCACTGGGTAGCCGAGTGTGCGCGCCCGCGACAGCCGGGCCAGGACCAGCACGCCGGCACCCTCGGCGACGCCGAACCCGTCCGCGGCCGCAGCGAACGGCTTGGATCGGCCGTCTGCGGACAGCGCGCCCTGCCGGCCGAGGCCGACGTAGATGCTGGGTGAGCACACCACGGTTGCACCGCCCGCCACCGCCAACTCACATTCACCCGACCGCAACGATCGCACCGCGAGATGCACCGCAACCAGTGATGATGAGCAGGCAGTGTCCACCGTCAACGCCGGGCCCTGCAGCCCAAGTGTGTAGGCCACGCGACCCGACGCGACGCTGGTCGTGGTACCGGTCGTAAGGTAGCCGGCAAATCCCTCGGTATCGTCGTAGATGCGCGGGCCGTATTCCTGCCCGCCCACGCCGACGAACACGCCTGTATCACTGCCGTGCAGGGAGGTCGGGTCGATCATTGCTCGCTCCAGCGCCTCCCACGTCACCTCGAGCAGCAGTCGCTGCTGCGGGTCCATGGCTTGGGCTTCACGCGGACCGATCCCGAAGAACGCCGGGTCAAAATCGGCTACATTGTCCACAAATGCGCCTGCGTGCACGTATGTGGCACCTGGTGCCTCGGGGTCGGGCCCGAACAGCGCATCAAGATTCCATCCGCGATCGGTGGGAAAGTCCGAGACGGCGTCGCGTTCCTCGGAGAGCAACTGCCACAGGTCATCCGGTGAGTTGACGCCACCCGGGAAGCGGCAACCGATCCCGAGAATGGCGATCGGCTCGCTGGGCTGGTGCCCATCTGCAGGCTGCCGACGGGTCTCCCGATGTCCATTCGCAGTGCCGCCCGACTGTGCGGGAGGCCAGTCTTCAGTGGCCATTTCTCATCACGCTTTCGTCTGCCGCGCACTGTGGTGTCGAGTCGAGGCGAGCCGGGACCAATGCGTCCCCGGCGATGGCCACCGACTTTTCCAAGTGCCGTTGTCGCGTACCGGATAAGGAACTACGGCGGTCACGCAGGTGGCAGTTCGGGGTCACAGACTTCTCCGCAACGTGGATGAAGAAGTCGGGCTCGCTCTCGTAGGTCTCCTGGAAGTCGCCGTAGGTGCGCACACGCTCGAACCCCGCCTCACGCATGAGGCGCCGGACATAATTTTTTCGCAACGGGAACATGTTCAGCGTGTATTCGGACCCGTCAGGGAAGGCGTAATTGAAGCGAGCCAGGCCGTCGTCGATGTACTCGGGCTCCGCCGTGACCTGATCGCCGCAGTAGTAGTACTTATGCTTGGACGTGAAGCCGTGATCGAGCATCTCGTCGTAGTTTCTCTGGTCGAGAATCAGAACTCCGTCGTGCCGCAGAGCCGCGTAGAACTCGGCCAGGGCCTTACGGCGATCCAACTCGTCGTGCAAGTGCGTGAAAGAGTTGCCGAGGCAGATTATGGCGTCGTACTTGCCATGAATGCTTCGGTTCAGCTCGCGCCAATCGGCCTGGACGGTCTTGAGAATGAGCCCGCGCTTGCGGCCGTTCTCAAATGCCCTGGCGAGCATGGCCGGCGAGCCATCCACACTGAGGACATCAAATCCGGCCTCCGTCAGGCGGACAGAATGAAAGCCAGTGCCTGTGGCGACATCTAGAACGCTCTCCTTGCCGTGGGCGCGCAGGACGTCAATGAAGAATCGCCCTTCGGACTCCGCCCGAGCATCCCAATCGATCAATTCGTCCCACTTCTCGACGAAACCCGTCACGAATTCCCCGCGATAGAGATCCGACTCGCGGGCAGCCAACGGATCATCGCCGTAGTTCTGCGCGAACGATTGAAGGCCCGCGTCGTCCTGCAGACTGGAACTCGACATTGAGCCCTCCTTCGATTTTTCGACCCACACATGTTCCAGGAGCCCGTCTGTCGTCCGACGGCGTATACCTAGCCCGTTGCCCATCGCGCCACTGCGCGGTGTACTTCCTCATCGGAACCCCTGATCTGCTGAATGACCCGCAAGTTCAGGTCGTAGTGCGCCGCGACCCAGCCGATGCCACGTTCGCAGTCGACGCGCAGCAGGGTGCCGTCCTCGTCCCATTGGTGGCCGGTCGTGTGTGGAGCTATTGTCGTCAACCCGCCGCCGCGACCGGCGACCTTCGCGGTACTCATCTCGTTTCTCCATCTCTGTCGAGGCGGAAAGCTCACCACGGCGTCGGGTTCAGACCCGTGCAATAGGAATCGTCAATCGAATGCGGTGCGGTGAGCGCAGTACCGGACTACTGCAATCTCTCCCAGATCGGGCGCCGTGCTACTTAGACGCAGCCTGGGCTCTTGGTTGCTTCCTGCCCCGAGGGCAGTGTTCAACCGTTGTCTGTGGCTGAAACGACTGCGACGCCTCTCCACGGCCCGACGTGCGTCGGCCATCGACCGAGATGGTGGACTTGGAACCGTCGGTCGCGGGCCGAAGTCAGGGAGTGGCGGCGGCGGTCAAGAAGGTCGCGCCCGCGGGACGAATCGCGCTTTCAGTGACAGATCGGACCCGTGTTGGCGGTTCCGTCGATGGTTCCGGTGTCCCCGCGCGAGCACCAAGGTGCGAACCTCTCCGCCCCATAACTGCGAGCGCGACGGCTCACGGGAGAATCGTCGTTCGTATTCGGGGAACAAGCTCAGTAGCGCGCCAGTGCAATGAGGCTCGATTTCTGCGCGGTGCTACCGAGGCGTGCTCCTGGGCTGCCGCTCATTCCTGTTTTTTTCTGTGCCGCAACCAGTTTTGCTTCGGCGATGCGATACACGCCATCGAGGGCGGCCTCCTCGACGTTGACGTATTGGCAGATCACATCGGCGCCGACGCCTGCGTCGCGCAGTCTCAATGCCAGCGAATACGGTAACGGCAGCCGACGTAGTGCCTGCTCGTGTTGTCTGAATTCATCGGTCATTCCAGCAGCATGCACGCGATGCCGTGGTGAGGACTGAGTACCGAGGTACTGAAATTCATCGCCGACGCCACGCGCATACCGCCGAAGCCGATGTTCACTCTGTTCGCGCCTTGTTGCGGGGTAACAGGGCAGCGAGTTCGTCGCGGCTGGTGGTTCCGGTCTTCATCATGGCCCGGTAGATGTGGCTCTCGACGGTGCGGATCGAAAGCGTCAGTCTCTCGGCAACGGCGCGGTTGGACAATCCCGCACCGATGAGCATCACGATCTCTGCTTCCCGGTCACTCAGCGGCAAGCTTTCGGTCGCCTGACGAAGCGCCGGCGTGCTTGCGCCGCACCGCTCCGCCAGCGCATCTGCACGCGTCGAACACCCGAGTGCCGAACCCCGTTTGTCTTGGCGGCGATACGCAAGGGCGGCATGAGCAGCGGCATCGACAGCCGCGGTGAGATCGCCCATTCTCTCGAATTCCTGGGATACGGAGGATAATTCAGCGCCATCACCCTCGCTGATAGCGGCGGCGAACCGCGCCGCCAGGCCGACACGCGGCCCTTCGACCACCGATTCGAGCTCACGCAGCCTCGGCGCGCTGGTGCGATCACCGAACTGAGTGGCAGTCTGCAGACACAGCACTTCTGCTGCGAATCGCCCAGTAGCTCTTGCTCTTTCCGCTGCCGATAGCGATAGCGTCATTGCCTCGCTGGCGGCGCCCTGCGCCGCGGCCACCCACGCACGGGCCAGGCTCCGCTCGTAGTCGAGAGACCGGAATCGGCGTTGCACGTTGTCAAGCGCAGCAAGTGCGGCAGCCGCTTCGTCAGTCAAACCACGCATCGCGAGCGCCGTCGTTCGTGGCACGTTGTAGCGGTACCCCCAGCCGATGGGATGCGACTCGGACAACCCTTCGACAGCCTGTCCCAGCAGCGAGCAAGCACTGTGCAGATCGCCGGCACCGAGCGCGGCCCGACCGGCCACAGCAGCACCGAGTAATTGAGCCGCCCCAGGGAGATGCGCTGCCTGCTGGCGCGTGCGTTCGGCCACCGCAAGCGCATCCGTCACCTGGCCAGCCAGCAGGAGTGCGCTGACTTCTGCGTCAGCGATGTTGAATCTCATGTGCGGAGCGTCGAGCGCACGCGTCGCGACGGTGTGTCCCGCGTCCGCGGCGGCCACGGCTTCAGCGGTGTGCCCTGCATCCGCAGATATCTGGGCGAGTGCCCAGGCAATCTCGGCCCCGACGACGGGCAGATCTTCCAGCGCAAGGTTTTTCGAGGCCTGCACCGCCTCATCCGGTTTGTCCGTCGCAAACCAGTACACCGTGAGGAAAGCGTCGATATAGGTGCGGGCCTCCGGTGGTGTGACGCGCGACGCCTCTTCGATGAGCTCCTTCGCCCGCTCAGGATCCCCGAGCGCCCACAGGGTGTTGCTGGACCTGAGAAACGCCAATCTGGCGCGATCGCCTTCGGACAACTGGCTGATGCGGACTTCCGCGAGCACCGCCTCCGCTTCTTCGCCGCGGCCCAACCACGACAATGCATGCGCGCGAACGAAATTCGGCTCCGGTCCCGCTCCGGCGTGGATCGCCGCTTCAGCGAGTCGGTCGGCGAGGGCGAGATCCGCAAGCCAGACAGCGCCGTGCGCTGCCCTGAGGAGGAGGTCCGCATCAGGTTTCAGGTCGGAGTCGAGACTCAAGGTGGCGCGGCGCACGACGACTCGCATGTCATCGCCGTCACTCGACGCGGCGAGTTCCGAAGCGACCAGTCCGCGCAGCCGTCGCAGCCGGCTGTGCGCCGCGCGCCTGCGGCGCACCCGTCCGTACAGCGGATGCGCCACCCGCACCTCAATGCCGGCGCCAGCGGGCTCAAGTGTTATTAGGCCACGGGTTTCGGCTTCCTCGACCGCGGCTGCATCGGTGATCCGCGTCAGGGCCGCCAATTCGATCGGCTCCCCGATGGCCAGCAGGTCGATCACATCACTGACCGGCGCGGGCAGGTCCCCGATGCGGGATTCGATGAGCTCGACCAGGCCGGGTGGCATGATCGGATCACCGATCCATCGCCACGATCCGTGCTCGCTCACAAGTCGGCCGTCGGCAACCTCCTGCTCGACGATGTTCCGCAGGTACAGGGCATTGCCGCGGGTTAGCTTCCACAGCCGCTCAGCGGCATCCGCATCCACCGATCCCTCGAGCGTCGCCGACAGGAGCGTGGCGGTTTCGTCGAGCGACAGGGGCGCTAGGTCGAGCCGGTCGAACTGGGCGACCTTCCAGATCTCCTGGACCGCGGGGGGAATCGGTGCACCGTCCCGGAGGGTGAGTATCACCCTCGCAGCGCTCCGCTGCACGATCTGATGCAGCACGAACGTCGACAGGTCATCCAGGAGGTGTACGTCATCGACACCCACGATCACGTCCGCGCTTGACGACGCCCCGGTCAGCGACTCGACCA